>Ga0272445_1000754_pt1 | contig 28146 bp, 26 predicted proteins | sample YNPCB0031_FD_194404 | JGI IMG/M metagenome (GOLD analysis project Ga0272445, IMG submission 194404) | Hot spring sediment microbial communities from Yellowstone National Park, WY, United States - YNP-CB-003-1 | ecosystem: Environmental > Aquatic > Thermal springs > Hot (42-90C) > Sediment... | reverse complement strand
CTGTTTTTTTCTCATAAAGTTCACCTATCTTTTTAAATTTTAAAACATCAGCATCAGAAACACTGCTTTTTATCTCTATTAAAAAATGTTTATTATCTTTTATAACAATATCTACCTCTACTTCATGAGGATAACCAAAAACATAACCTTCTTCATCAAAAGTTTTCCATTTTTTTATTTCATATGAAGGAAAACCAAGATTTTCAATAACACCTTTCATTCCTTCTCTAAATGCTTCCTCAGCAAATATTCCCCATCTTGCCCCAAGTGCTGTTATTGCATTTCTTAACAATTCAAAACCCTTATTCATTTCTTTAGTAAGTTCTTCAAACCTTCTGTCAACTGCTTCAAACCTCTTATTAATTTCCTCAAACCTCTTATTAATTTCTTCAAACCTCTTATCAACTACTTCAAATCTCTTATTAATTTCCTCAAACCTCTTTGCTGTTTCTTCTTTATGAGCTTTCAATTCATTTATAAGAGCTTCAAACCTTCTGTCCATTTCCTCAAATCTTTTATCAGCTGTTTCAAACCTTTTATTAATTTCTTCAAACCTCTTACTATTTTCTTCCCTTTGTTTTCTTAATTCAATAAGTATTTCCTTTATCTCTTCTTTTGTAACTGCTTTTCTTTCAATTATTTCTTCAATCTTTAATCTTAAAAGAGGATATTTTTCAATAAGTTCTGGAAGTTTTTCCTCAATAATCTTTATAACTTCTTTTTCACTTAATACTTTCCTCATAATTTTATTTTAAAGAAAATTGAAAAATTATTTCAATCATTTAAAAAATTCTTTTATTTTTTCAATCACATAATTTATGTCTTCTTCCTTCATCGAAGGAAAAAGGGGAAGAGTCAATTCCCTATCACCTGCTTCTTCTGTAACTGGGAGTTTTAATTTTGGATAAATTTCTTTAAATATTTTAAATTTATGAACAGGAATATAATGAATGCTTGTCTCTATTTTATTTTTAAAAAGAAATTTTCTCAATTCATCTCTTTCTTTTTTATCCTTACAAAAAACAGGAAATATGTAATGGGATGAAGGAATTTTTTCATCAAAAGGAATTTTTAAAAATTTTTTTAATTCTCTTCTATATTTTTTAACTATTTCTTCCCTTTTTTTATTGTCCTTTTTAACCCTTTTTAAAATTTCAAGAGCCAATGCTCCTTGAATTTCTGTTGGTCTATAATTGAATCCAATAAGGACAATATCATAAAGAGAACCTTTTTTATATCTTTCAATTGTATCTTTTGTCATTCCATGAGACCTAAAAAGTTTTAATTTTTCATAGATTTTTTTATCATCCGTTACAATCATTCCACCTTCACCTATTGGAAGATTTTTATTTGAAAAAAAGGAAAATATGCCTATTTTACCAAATGTTCCAGCATATTTTTTATTTTTAACAAAAAGTGCATGTGCAGAATCTTCAACAAGAGTTAAATTGTTTTCTTTACAGAATTCAACAACTTCCTTCATATCCCTTAAATAACCAGCATAATGCATGTAAACAAGACCCTTTGTTTTTTTTGTAATTTTTCTTTCAGCATCCTTTATTGAAAGAAAAGGGAAATCAATTGAATCAATATCTACAAAAATTGGCTTCGCACCAACATGGAAAAGCATTGAAACAGTTGAGACAAATGTAAATGAAGGCACAAGAACTTCATCATCTTTATTAAATAAAACTTTGTAGGCAAGATGAAGTCCTGCAGTTGCTGATGAAACAAATAATGAATATTTTACATTTAAAATATTAGAAAACTTATTTTCAAACTTTATACATTCTGGGCCAAATGTTAACCATCCCCTTTTTAAAACATTTACAACTTTTTTTATCTCATTTTCTCTTATATAAATATCAAAAAGAGGAACCTTGTATTTCATTTTTTTTCTTTTTTATATATTCAATTGCTTCTTCTTTTGTGTTTATATTCCCTTTCATTTCTTCTATTTCTATCATTTCTTTAACTCTTTCAACAAATTTTTTATCAATACCTAAAAGAACAATATCGTTTCCATTTATGATTTTTTTAATTTTTTCCCTTTTTTCTATATAAGAATTTATTTCAGGATTTATTGTGCTTAAAAATTTTAGCGAAAGGAAATCAAAATTTTTAAAAAAATGATGCAATTTAAAAATATCCTTTTCTTTTTCAAGAAGTTTTTTACCTTTTTCAATTTCATATATTACTTTTTTTTCAAAGGATGAAAAAAATTTTATAACTTCTGAATCTTTGTTTAAAAATAAATAAAAAAAGCATATCCATGATTTTTTTTCAAAAGGGAGGAAATTTGAAAGCTCTTCAATTTTATTTTCTTTTAATTTAAGTTTTTCATCAAAAAAATAAAGCAAATTTTTTTCATTTATTTCCTTCCACATCTTATTCCTTTTTTCTTCTTCTGAAATAATTTCAAGCTCTTTTTTAATTCTTGGAAATTTTAGATTCTTAATTGAATTTTTATAATTTTCAAACTCCCTTAATGTTTTTTCACAGTATTCAAAATCAAACCTATTTTTATATCTTATTCCCCTAAAAGCCCTTGTTGGATCTTCATAAAAACTGCCTTCCTTTAAAACCCTTATCTTTTTATTTTTTATATCCTCTATTCCATTAAAAGGGTCATAAATTTTACCAAAATCAGGAAAAATTTCAATTGCAATAGAATTAATTGTAAAATCCCTTCTTGATAGGTCTTCATTTATATCATCAGTTTTAAACACCTCAGGTAAAGAGCCAGGATAAGGGTATCTTTCTTTTCTCGCCATACTTATATCAATACTTTTACCTTCAAAATTTATTTCAACTGTCTTAAAGGAAGTATAATAGGCAATTTTTGAATTAAAATCCTTTTTAAATTCTTTTGCGATTATTAAAGGGTCATCAAATAAAACAAAATCATAATCCTTAAAACAATCTATACCAAGAAAAAGATCCCTTGGAATCCCACCCGCAACAAAAATTTTTAAATTAAGTTCCTTTGCTTTTTCTTTAAAAAAAACAATTATTGGATCCTTTAAAAGCTTCTCGGGTGACATCTTTTCACTATCTCCCTTAAATGGGAAATATCAAGATGGGTATAAATCTGAGTTGTGGAAAGAGATGAATGACCTAAAAGGATTTGCAATGTTCTTAAATCACATCCCCCTTCAAGCATATGAGTTGCAAAAGAATGTCTTAAAATATGGGGATATATTTTTTTTATTCCAGCAATTTTCCCATATTTTTTTAATATTTTCCAAAAACCAACTCTTGTAAGGCGTGTTCCATTTTTGTTTAAAAAAACAAAATCTCCTGAAAAACTTTTCTTAATTTTTGACCTTACCTTTAAAAGATATATTTTTAAAAACTCAACACAAACTTTTGTTAAAGGAACAATTCGTTCTTTATCCCCTTTTCCTTTAATTCTTACAAGTCCTTCATCAAAAAGTATGTCATTAATTTTTAAATTAACAATTTCAGACACCCTTGCACCTGTTGCATAAGCAAATTCAAGAAGTGCTCTATCTCTTATCTTAAGTGGTGTATCAGGAGTTATAGATGAAATTAAAGAAAAAACTTCTTCTTTATTAAGGAATTCTGGCAATATTTTTTTCTTTTTTGGGACTTCAATAAATTCAGCGGGATTTTTTCCAATTTCCATTGTAAAAACGAGATATTTAAAAAAACTTCTTATAGAGGATGAAATTCTTTGAATTGTTGAAACATCATAATTTTTTGACTTTAAGTATTCCATAAACTCTGTAATTTCTTTTGCACTAACTTTATCAAAATCAATCTTATTTTCTTCTAAATATTCAAAAAATTTTCTTAAATCCCTTCCATAATTTTCAATTGTATTTATTGAAAAACCTCTTTCTAAAAGTAAATAATCAAGAAAATTTTTTACTTTTTCCTTCAAATCCCCTTTTCCTTCATTTCCTCAATCATCTTTATTGCATCATCATACATTCCTGCATCAATTAAAGAAATTATAAGACCCTTATATCTTTCCTTTTCACTTTCCTCTTTTTTTTCAAATTCAATTTCAAAAGTGCTTTTACCTTCTTCAAAAATTAAAATTTCCTCTCCCTTCTTTTGAGTAGAAGGAGAAAGCCATTTTGCAAGAACACTTTTTTTCTTCTCAATTTCCATTTTAATTTTGTCTATTAAGGGCATAAAAATTCTCCTTTTATTCCATCTTCAAAAATTTCTTTTGCTTTTACATAAACAAAATCATCTTTAAATTTACCTTCAAAATAAACTCTTGCATATTCATCTGAAATTCCTTTTATATATCCTCCTTCTTTTTTTTCAGGTAAAACTTCTAAAACATTTCCAATTAAATTTTCAAGAAATTTTTTCTTTAAATCCTTACCTATTTCAATTAAAATTTTTGTCCTTTCCTTTTTTATTTCCTCCTTAACCTCATTACCAGAACAATTTGTAAAAGGTCTTTTTGAATAAGAGAAAACATGTAAATAAGAAAAATTAATTTCTTTTATAAATTCAAGTGTCTTTTTAAAATCCTCCTCTTCTTCACCCGGAAATCCTGCTATCAAATCTGTTCCAAGCGAAAAAAATTTTACTTCTTGTCTTATCATATCTATTTTGCTCTTGAAAATTGAAGTAGTATAAGGTCTTCTCATCTCCCTTAAAATTTTATCAGAGCCAGATTGAAGTGGAATATGAAGATGTTTACATATTTTTTTATTTTTAAAAATTGAAACAAATCTTTCATTTATATAAACTGGTTCCATTGAAGAAAGTCTTATTCTAAAATCACCTTTAAATTGAATTAAATTTTCAAGAAGGTAAACAAGATCTTTTTGAAATTCTTTACCATATTCACCAATCTGTGTTCCAGAAATAACGATTTCCTTTACTCCATTTTCTAATGCTTTTTCAAAATCAGAAAATATTTCATCTGGATTTCTTGACCTTGAATTTCCTCTTACATAAGGTATGATGCAATAGGAACATTTGAAATCACAACCTTCCTGAATCTTCAAAAAAAATCTTTTATGTTTTAAATGCAATTTTTTTATTCCTTCATCTTTTATTCCTATAAAATGGGGAATTTTTTTATAATCCTCTATTATTTTTATTTTTCCATCAAAATTATTTTCTTTTATAATTTTTGAATAACAGCCCGTTAAAATTTTTAAAGAATTTTCATTTTTAAGAAATTTTGAAATTATTTTTCTTGCATCCCTTTCAGCCTTATGGGTAACACAACACGAATTAAGAATTAAAATATCTGCTTCCTCTTCGTTTTCACATTCAATTAAGCTATTTTCTAAAAAAATACTCCTTAAATATTCTGCTTCGTATATGTTTGTTCTGCATCCCTGTGTAACTATTTTAAACTTTTGACTCACCTTCTTCTTTTTCCTCCTCAATGTTAAAGAGTTTTTCAAGCTCTCCTTTTAAAACCTCACCCAATTGAATTCTTGTTGGTTCTTCATCTTTTTTAATAAACTTTTCAAGTTCTTTTTTCTCCATCAATTTTTCATATTCCTTTTCAGATAATAAAACTCTTTTTTTCTGGGGCTCTACTTTCATAACCTTAAGATTTATTTCTTCCCCTACTTTATAAGCCTCATTTAAATTCTCTTTTCTTAAAAGATGATTTGCTGGAACAAAACCCTCAAGTCCTTTATCAACCTCAACAGTTATACCTCTTGGAGAAACTTCTGTTATTATTGCTTTAAGACAGGTAGAAGGGGTGAGTCTTCTTTTAATTTCTTCCCATGGATTTGGTCTTAAATGTTTTAATGATAGATAGATCATCCTATTCTTTTTATCAATTTCGTTAACCCTTAATTTCAACTTCTGTCCAATTTTAAGTGCTTCAGTAGGTGAATGGAATCTTCTTGTCCAAGAAATATCAGCAATATGAAGGTAACCTTCTATTCCTTCTTCTATTTCAACAAATGCTCCAAAATTATCAAAACCTTTAACAACACCCCTTACAACACTTCCAACAGGAAACTTTTCTTCTACATAACTCCATGGGTCTGGTTGTGTTTGTTTCATTCCAAGAGAAATTTTTCCTTTTTCCTTGTCAATATCAAGGACTATTGCATCTACATACATACCTTCTTTAACAATTTCAGAAGGATGTCTTATACTTTTTTTCCATGACATTTCAGATAAATGAACAAAACCTATTATTTCTGGTTCAAGTTCTACAAGTATTCCATAATCAAGAATTTTCTTTACCTTACCCCTTACCCTTTCACCAAGTGGATATTTCTTTTCAATTTCTTCCCATATAGATGGTAAAAGTGCCTTTAAAGAAAGGATAAGTTTCAAATTTTCAATATCAATACCAATAATCTTAAATTTCATCTTATCACCTATACTTACTACTTCTGAAGGATGCTTTATCTTTCTTGTTGATAATTCATGAATTGGAACTGTTCCATCTATTCCATTTACATCTACAAAAACAGCAGAATTTGTTATATTTTTAACTTCAGCCTCAACTATATCTCCAACCTTAAATTCCTTTTCTATTCTCTCTTTTTTCTTCTGAATTTCCTCTTCAATTGCTGCCTTTCTTGAAACAACTATGTTTTTTCTTAGTTTATTTATTTTAAGAATTTTTACAGGAACTTCTTTACCAACCCATTGAGAAAAATTTTTAACCAATTTAATATCTATATGAGAACCAGGTAAAAAGGCATCAACTCCAAAAATATCAACTACAAGTCCTCCTTTAACTTTTCTTATAACTTTCGCATTTACAGTCCTGTTTTCATCGTAAACATTCTTTATCTTATCCCAGGCAAGAATGAAATCTGCCTTACTTTTTGAAAGCACTATAAATCCATCTTTCCCTTCAACTTCTTCCACATAAACATAAACTTGGGAACCTTTCCTTATTTCATTTGGATCTTTAAATTCGCTTAAGGGACAAACTCCTTCTGATTTTGCACCGATATCTATAAAAACTTCCCTCTCTGTTATCTTCAAAACCTTTCCCTCAATTATATCGCCCTCCTTTATTTCTCTAAGAGATAAATCAAACCCTTCCATTTTTTTAAACCTCCTTATTTTTTTCAACAAATTCTTTTATTTTTAAAATATTCTCTTTCAAAACCTGTGTAAATTCTGATAATTTTTTATTGTTGAAAAATTTTGGATATATTGGGTCTCCAAACGCAACAACAAGTTTTTTCCTTCTTAACATCCAATTTAAAAAACCATCTTTTGCTCCTTTTATATATGCAGGAACAACAGGACTCTTTGTTTTTATTGCAAGAAGTGAAACACCATCCTTAAAAGGTAAAAGCTCGCCTGTTTTACTCCTTGTTCCTTCAGGAAAAATACAAACGCATAATTCTTTATTTAAAAGTTCTTTCGCCTTTTTTACCCCCCCTATACCACCTTTTTCCCTTTTAAGGGGAATAGCATTATAGGTTCTGATAAGCCATGCAAAAAATTTATTAACTTTAAAAAGACCTTCCTTTGCAAGATAAAAAACTTCTCTGTTTGCAGCAAGCCCTATAAGTGGAGGATCCCAAAAAGATGTATGATTTGGTGCTATTATTACTCTACCCTTTTTAGGTATTTTATTTCTTCCATATATTTTTATGTTTATAATTATTTTCGCAAGAAAATTTAAAATTACCCAAGGTATAAACCACTTAGGTCTCATTTTTAATCTTTTCAATTACAACCTGATAAATTTTTTCAACTTGTTCTTCAATTGTTAAATTGGTTGTATCAATATAAATTGCATCTTCTGCAATCTTTAAAGGGGAAATTTCTCTTTCCATATCTTCCCTATCCCTTTTATCTATATCACCAATATTTTCTTTCCTTCTTTTCGCCCTTACTTCTTTTTTTGCATCAAGAAATATTTTTATTTCAGCATCAGGTAAAACAGTAGTTCCTATATCTCTTCCTTCCATTATAATTCCTGGAAAATCAAATTTTTTTTCTATCTCATAAGCTTTTTCTCTAACCTCTTTAATCTTTGAAATCATAGATACTTTCTCTTCTACTTCCTTTTCCCTCAATCTTTCTGTAACATCTTCTCCATTTAAAAAAGTCCTAATCCTCCCTCCCTTATATTCTTGTGTTATATCAACATCTTTTAATATTTTTTTTAAATTTTCACCGTCATTAATATCTATTTTTTCTTTAATTATATAAAAGGTAATTGCCCTAAAAATTGCTCCTGTTTCTATTACCTTATATCCAAGTTTTTCTGCCAATTTAATAGCAGTTGTGGTTTTACCGCTTCCTGCTGTTCCATCTATTGCTATTCTTATCTTCTTCATTTAGTTTTTTATAATAAAAGAAATTGAATTTAAAAGTCAAAAAGTTTTATAATTAAAATATGTGTCTTGGAATACCAGGGAAAGTTTTAGAAATTTATGAAAAGGATGGGATTTTAATGGGGAAAGTTCTTTTTGGAAATGTTAAAAGGGAAGTTTGTTTATCTTTCACTCCTGATGTAAAAATTGGTGATTATGTGATAGTTCATGTTGGGTTTTCAATAAGTATAGTAGATGAAAAAGAGGCAATGGAAATATTTAAAACTTTTAGTGAAATAGATGAAGTTTATAAGTGAATATAAAAATAGAGAAATAGCAAAAATTCTTTTAGAAAAAATTGAAAAAACTTTGAAGAATAAATGGATTATAATGGAAATATGTGGGAGTCAAACACATACAATCTTGGAAAATGGAATAGATACACTTTTACCAGAAAATTTAATTCTTGTTCATGGACCAGGTTGTCCTGTATGTGTTACACCTATTGAAATTATTGATATTGCCTACAATCTTTCATTAAGGGAGGATGTAATACTCTGCTCTTATGGAGATATGTTAAGGGTTCCCGGAACTTATGGAAGTTTATTGGATGCAAAAGCAAAAGGTGCTAATATAAAGATGGTTTATTCATCAATTGATGCAATAAAAATTGCAATTTCAAATCCATTTAAAAAAGTTGTTTTTTTTGCAATTGGATTTGAAACAACAACACCTATGAATGCAAAAGCAATTGAAATTGCTTATGAAAAAAATATAAACAATTTTTATGTGCTTATTTCCCAAGTAAGAGTTCCACCTGCAATAGAAGCAATTTTAAATTCTCCTTACTGTGAAATAAATGGCTTTCTTGCACCAGGACATGTATGCACTGTTATGGGTTACAAGGAATATGAACCAATTGCTGAAAAATACAAGGTTCCAATTGTTGTAACAGGTTTTGAGCCAATTGATTTGCTTGAAGGAATTTATCTTCTTGTAAAAGCATTGGAAGAAAAAAGATATGAAGTTATAAATCAATATAAAAGGTCAGTAAAAAGGGAAGGAAATTTAAAAGCAAAGGAACAAATATTTAAGATATTTGAAATTGGTGATATGAAATGGAGGGGAATAGGAGTAATACCAAAATCTGGTTTTGTTTTAAAAAAAGAATATAAAAGGTTTGATGCAATTAATCTTATAAATGAAAAATATTTTTCAAAGGAAAACGAAATTTGTATAGGGGCCGAAATACTTCAAGGAAAGAAAAAACCTTTTGATTGCCCTGCCTATAAAAAGATTTGCACACCTGAAAATCCACTTGGTGCTTTAATGGTTTCAAACGAAGGGGCATGTGCAGCCTATTATAAATATGGAAAATGAAAAAATTTAGTATTATAACTTTTGGTTGTCAAATGAATGTAAGGGATTCAGAAGTAATGAAAGAAAAGCTCATTAAATATTATGAGTTTGAAGAAAATCCTGAAAATGCTGATTTTGTTATAATAAATACATGTTCCGTAAGAAAAAAAGCAGAAAATAGGGCAAAGTTTTATATAAGGGATTTAAAAAGGAAGGGGAAAATTGTAATTGTAGCAGGATGTATTCCACATCATGAAAATGAAAAACTTTTTGATTTGGGTGCAGATGTAATAATAGGAACAAAGGATTACCCATTAATTGATGAAATAATAAGGGAATGGGAAAAGGATAAAAAGCAAAAATCATTTTTAAATTTTTCAAAGGAAGAAATTTTTGAACCAATAAAAAATCCAGAAAATGTTTGTCAATTTGTTGAAATAATGCATGGATGTGATAATTTTTGCTCCTTCTGTATTGTTCCTTATACAAGGGGAAGGGAAATATCAAGAAATGCTTTTGAAATAAAAAAAGAGGTTGAATGCCTCGTTAAAAATGGAGTTAAAGAAATCACACTTATTGGGCAAAATGTCAATTCTTACTTTGATGGCAAATATGATTTTTGTGATTTGCTTCAAATTTTAGAGGAAATAGATGAAAAATTCTGGATAAAATATATATCACCAAATCCAAGAGATTTTTCATATAAATTAATTAAGATTATAAAAAATTCTGAAAAAATATCAAAATGGTTTCATCTTCCTCTTCAATCAGGTTCAAATAAAATACTTAAACTTATGAGAAGGGATTATACAAAAGAAGAATATTTAGATTTAATAGAAATGATAAAGGATGAAATTCCTGAAAATGTTATAACAACAGATATAATTGTTGGATTTCCATATGAAGATGAAAGGGACTTTGAAGATACACTTGATGTTGTAAGGAAGGTAAAATTTGACATGGCATTTATGTTTAAATATTCAAAAAGACCAAAAACACCTGCCTCTTTTTTTAAAGGAGAAGTTCCTGAAGACATTAAAGAAAAGAGATTAAATGTTCTTATAAATGAGGTTGAAAAATATATAATTTTTAGAAGGAAAGAAAGAATAGGAAAAGTATATGATGTTTTAGTATTGGGTGAATCTGAAAAATATGAAGGATATTCAGACGGAATAACGAGGGAAAATTTGAAAATAATTCTTGAAGGAAAATTTGAAAAGGGGCAATTTATTACCTGTAAAATAGAAACTTTAAAAGGAAGAAAACTTTTTGGAAAAATTTTAAAGGAGGTTGAAAAATGTATTTTATAAAACTTTTTATTTATCTTTCCTTTTTCTTTTTACTCCTTTTTGTATTTTTACAAAATTCAATTGAAAGAGTAAATGTTTATTTTTTTAAATATACATTTGAAGATGTGCATGTTTTCTGGATAATGTTTTTTTCTTTCCTTGCGGGCTGTTTTTTTGCTTGGCTTTTTACAGTATACCAGGAAATAGTTTATAAAATAAAGATAAATAAACAAAAAAGGGAAATTGAAAACCTTAAGGAAGAAGTTCATAATTTAAGAAAATTAATGATGGAAGAAACTGGAATAAAGGAAGAGGAGAAAAAAGAAGATGTTTCTTGATGAAGAATTTAAAAAATTTTTTAAGGAAAAATATCTTTCGTTTGAAGAATATTTAGAACTTGGAATAAAATTAAGGGAAGAAGGTTTTCCTGAAAAAGCCCTCAGAATACATAAAAGTTTGCTTGCTATACCAAAATTAAAAAAGGAAGAAGAAAGAAAACTAAAAATGGAAATTGGTTTTGATTATCTTGATTTAAAGGATTATAAAAATGCATTAAATTACCTTGTTGAGGCAAACAAACTTTATAAGGGAAAAGAAAAGAATTTGAAGGAAAAACTTTTATATGCCCTTGAAAAAAATTCTTTATGGGAAGAAGCAGCAGATTTAAAGAAGACAATTTTAATAGAAATGAAAAAATTTACTGAAAAGGAATTTTCCTTTTATCTTTCAAAAATAGGTGAAATTCTTTATTTTGAAGGAAATTATAAAGATGCAAAGGAATTTTTAATAAAGGCAATAAAAACCTTTGACAAAAATCCATTTGCCCATTTTTATCTTGCTGAAATAGAAGAGAATAAAGAGAGAAAAATTGAATATTATAAAAAAGCAATTGAAATTGATAAAAATATGAGAAAATTAGTTTATGAAAAAGTTGAAAATTTCTTATTTGAACAGGGTGATTATGAATCGTTTGAAAATTTTCTAAAAGAAAGGAATGATGAACTTTCAAAATGCTATCTTGCAGAATATCTTTTTAAAGAGGGTAAGGAAGATGAAGTTAAGGAAATTCTTGAGGAAATAGAGGAAGAGGATGAAGAAGTGATTAAAAAAGCAATTGAAATCAGTGTATTAATAAAAGATATGAAGTTAATTGAGAAATTTTATAAAAAATTGAGTAAAATTGAAAGTAAAAAGGAATATGTATGTAAAGTATGCAACTATAAGAGCAAATATTATAGATTTTTCTGTCCTGAATGTGGTAATGAATCTTCTTTTATAAAAATTTAGTATGGAATTAACTCCTCTTTTAAAACAATATCATCTTATAAAGGAAAAATATAAGGAAGAACTTTTACTTTTTAGAATGGGGGATTTCTATGAACTCTTTTATGAAGATGCAAAAATTGCTTCAAAGGCACTTGGAATAGCATTGACTTCAAAACCAGTTGCGAAGGATAAAAAGATACCAATGGCAGGTGTTCCTGTTAAGGCAGCTGAAACATATATAAAGGAACTCTTAAGAAAAGGTTTTAAAGTCGCAATATGTGAGCAAATAGAAGAGGGAAAAAAAATTTTTAAAAGGGAAGTTGTAGAAGTTTTAACACCCGGAACAATAACAATTCCTTCACTTTTAAAACCAGAAGAAAAAAATTTTATTGCTTGTTTTTATCCCTTTAAGGAAAAAATTGGTATTTCATTGATAGAAATTACAATAGGTGAATTCTATTTGGGAGAAGTAGAGGAAAAGGAAATAGAAATAATAAGGGAAAAATTTAATCTTTCTGAAGTTCTTTTACCAAAAGAAGATAATTTAAAAAATTTAATTTTTGATATACCTTTAAATTTTTATGAAACAGGAATATATGATATTGAAAGTGCAGAAAAAAGGCTTTTAAAATTTTTCAATGTTCTTTCACTTGAAGGTTTTGGAATAAGAAGAAATTATGGAATAATAGCAGGTTCCTATTTAATTGACTATGTTGAAGATAAAAAGAAAAGGACTCTCAACCATATAAAGAAGGTAAAACCATTAAATTTAAAGGAAAGGATGATACTTGACAAACTAACAAAAAGGAATCTTGAAATAGTTGAAAAAATTAATCCACTTGAGAAAGGGGGAACCCTTTTTGATGTGATAAACAGGACAAAAACACCAATGGGAAAAAGAGCATTAAGGGAAATCCTCCTTTCCCCATTGATTCAAAAAGAAGAAATAGAGAAAAGGCTTGAAGCAGTTGAAACACTTTTAAAATATCCATTTTTTAAAAAAAGTGTTGAAGAAATAATTGAGGAATTTTGTGACCTTGAAAGGACACTCTCAAAAATAGTTTATGAAAAATCGCATCCGAAAGATGTAAGGAAAATTGGTGAAAATTTAATCTTAATACCTAAATTAAAGGAAATTTTGAAAGATGGACCGCATGAATTTTTTAAAAAAATAGGTGAAGAAATCCCTGATGTTAAAGAACTCGCAGAAGAAATTTTAAATACTTTAAATGAAAATCCACCTGATATAGGAGAAGGTGAAGTTATAAAAAAAGGAGTGAATAAGGAACTTGATGATTTAAGGGAATGGAATTTAAAATCCAAGGAAAAATTAAAGGAAATTGAAATAAGGGAAAGGGAAAGAACAGGAATTCCAAAATTGAGAATCGGATACAATTCGGTATTTGGGTATTATATTGAAATAACAAAATCTTATCTTCATCTTGTTCCAAACGATTATATAAGAAAACAAACACTTGTAAATGCAGAAAGATTTGTAACAGAAGAATTAAAAGAAATTGAAGCAAAAATAATAGGAGGAGAAGAAAGGATAAAGGAAATTGAAAGGGAAATATTAAAGGAAATTGAAAAGAAAATAATTCAAAAGGGAAATGAAATACAGATAATTTCTGATAAAATTTCTCTTCTTGATGTTTTAATTTCATTTGCAACTATTTCAAAGGAGTATGGTTATAAAAAACCTGAAATAACTGAAGGAAAAGAAATATTTATAAAAAAGGGGAGACATCCTGTTGTTGAAAGATATGTTTCTGAATTTATACCAAATGATACAGATTTAAATCCAGAAGAGTTCTTTTGGATTATAACAGGACCAAATATGTCAGGAAAATCAACATATTTAAGACAGGTTGCATTAATCGTTCTTCTTGCTCAATGTGGATGCTTTGTTCCTGCTGAAAGTGCAAGAATAGGAATTGTTGATAGAATATTTACAAGGATAGGAGCATCTGATGATATTTCAAGAGGTGTTTCAACCTTTTATGCTGAGATGTTAGAAACCGCAAACATTCTTAACAATGCAACTGAAAGAAGTTTATTAATCCTTGATGAAATAGGAAGGGGAACATCTACTTATGATGGACTTGCACTTGCATGGAGTATATCAGAAGAAATATATGAAAAAATTAAGGCAAGGACACTATTTGCAACACATTATCATGAATTAACAAAAATTTCTGACAATAAAAAAGGAATTGAAAATTATACATTTCTTGTAAAGGAATGGAAAGATGAAGTAATCTTTTTAAGAAAATTAATTAAAGGAGTTCAGGATAAAAGTTATGGAATATATGTCGCAAAAATTGCAGGCATAGGGGAAGATGTTATAAAAAGAGCAAAGGAAATGTTAAAATTTTTTGAAAATAAACAAGGCTTTAAAAAAGAAAGTTCCCAGCTTGAACTTTTTTCAAAAGAAAATAGAATAATAGAAAAAATTAAAAAGATAAATATTGATGAAATTTCACCAAAAGAAGCCCTTGATATACTCTATGAATTAAAAAAGGAAATTGATGAAAACTTCCAATAAATTAAAACCTTAAAACCCATATTTCCTTTGAATCACCAACAGAATAAAAATCTTTTATTTTTCCCTCACATTTAAAATTATATTTCTCATAAAGTTTCTTTGCCTTTAAATAATGTTCAGATGTATGGAGAATAACAAGACGTGCCCCTCTTTTTTTCATCTCTTCTAAAAATTTTTCCATAAGCAAACTTCCAATTCCAAATCTTTGATAATCAGGGTCAACAACAATCCATAAAAGTTCATAAACATCTTTTCCAAGAGAATTTTTTGAAAAAAATATAAAACCTATAAGTTTATTCTCTACATATGCTGAAAAACCTTCATATTCACCCTTTTTAATTCCTTCAAAAACATAAAGGCAAGTAGAAATATCTCTCTCATTGAATTCTTCAATTTTCCTTAATATAACTTCAATTGATGAGGCATCCTCATTTTCTATCTTTTTTATTAAAGGTAAAAAAATTTTATGCATTTTTTCTCCTTAAAGCATTTTCAATTATTTTTTTTATAAAAAAATTATAAGGAATTCCTGCATAATTAAGTGCTTTATAAAATCCACTATTTTTTGATATATCAGGATTTGGATTTGCATCTATAAAATAAATTTTTCCCTTTTTATCCATCCTAAAATCAATCCTTGCGTAATCTCTCATTTTTAAAAGTTTATATATTATAAGGGATAAATTCTCAATTTTTCTCTTTTCAACCCCTTTTAAATTTGCAGGGTAAATGGTTTCTGTCCCAATATCTTCTTCACTTCCTTTTTCCCATTTTGCCTTATATGTTACAACCTTAGGCTCTATTTTAAATAAAACCTCCCCTATCCCTATAACTTTATCATCAAAAATTGCAACATTGAATTCTCTTCCATCTATAAATTTTTCAGCAAACAAATTTTTAAAATTTTTTTTCATTTTATTCAAAATTTTTTTATAATCCTTATCATTATAAACCACATTTTCTTTAAAAATCCCCTTGCTTGCATCTTGTTTATTCGGCTTTATAATTACAGGATATCCAATTGGAGAACCTTCAGGAAAAGAAAAAGGAAAAAAATATTCTGGTGTTAAAATTCCATTTTTTGAAACAATATCTTTTGCAAGAATTTTATCAAGACAGATGAGTAAAGAAATTGGAGGTGAACCTGTATATGGAATTTTTAAAATTTCAAGAAAAGAAGCAACATAACCCTCACCTTCTCCTTTCCCTCCAAATTCTTCACATAAATTTATAACAACATCAAACTCTCTTTTTTTTAAAAAATCAATCCATTCATAGCTTTTATCATCAATTTCAAGAAGGAAATTTTCTATTTTAAGTTGATCAAGTGTTTCCTTTACAAAACTTACCTCATCTTTAACACCAAATTTATCAGGTTCATCCTTTTCTTCTACTTTATTAAATAAAATACAAACTCTCATAATTTTATATTTTTAAATTTTTCATACCTTGAAAACGCATTTTTTAAAATTTCCCTTATTAAATCCTCATAATTTATAGAGAGCTTATATGCCATTATTGGTAAATCACTTGTAACAGGATTAAGACCTGGAAGTGGATTAACTTCAAGAAAATATGGCTTTTCATCCTTATCAAGTCTAAAATCAATCCTTGATGCATCCCTTAATCCAAGCATCTTATAAATTTTTAAAGAAAATTTTTCAATCTCTTTTTTTGTTTCCTCTTTTATTTCAGGAGGAACAATATAATCAACCTCTTCTTTATAATTTCTTTTTACTTCAAGAGAATATATAAAATCTTCTTGCTTTAACCTTTTTGGTCTTATTTCCATCATCCCAAGAACTCTTGCATTAGCATAATTTCCTATAACACCAACTGTTATTTCTTTACCATTTATAAATTCCTCAATTAAAACAGGCTCTTTATAAGTTTTTAAAAGATAAAAACATCTTTCTCTTAATTCATTAACATTTTTTACCTTTGAAGAAAGCCTTAAACCCATGCTTGACCCTTCATTTTTTAACTTTAATATTGCAGGAAATTTTTTAAATTTCAAATTCTTTATCTCCTTTAAATCTTTAACAACTTTAAAATAAGGTGTTCTTATATTTATTGATTTTGCAAATCTTTTACAGATTTCTTTATCAAGTGTTATATTTAAGGAAAGGGGATCAGAAAAAGAATAAGGGATATTAAGCATTTCACAAACAGAAGGAACATGACCTTCCCTTGACCTTGTCCCAAAACCTTCCGCAATATTAAAGACAAAATCAACCTTTTCCTTTAAAATATTTTTTAAAAAATTTTCGCCACTTTCAAGAAAAACAACTTCAAAATTAAATTTTTCAAAAACATTTTTTAAAGCAAAAATAACTTCCTCAGAGTCGTATTCTTCAAATATATCTTCAGGCAAATTTTCAGGAATATTTTTGGGTTTTAAGTCAAACGCAATTCCTATTTTCATTTAAGAATTATATCACGGAAAATTCATAAATTTTGCTTTTCGCTTCTTCTTTCCATTCTTTTTGTCTTTTCTGGAATAAAATATTCTCTTTCACCTTTTAAAAGAGAAAATATCCCCTCTTCCCCGATATTTTTGTTTGTTGATTCCTTTTTTGAAGGAGAATTTGAATAAGAAAATATCATCCCTTCAAAATTTCTTAAAACAATTTTTTCTTCAGACATTGATATTATATAATTGGGCATAACAGGAACTTTACCACCCCCAAAAGGTGCATCTATAACATAAGTTGGGATTGCAAGTCCTGATATATGTCCTCTTAAACCTTCCATTATCTCAATTCCTTTGTAAACAGAAGTCCTAAAATGGGATACACCTTTTGTGGGGTCACAATGGAATAAATAATAGGGCTTTACTTTAATTTTTAAAAGGGATTTGAAAAGTTTTCTCATAGTTTCAACATCATCATTTACTCCTTTTAAAAGAACAGTTTGGTTACAAACAGGAATCCCTATTTTAAGTAGATTTAAAATTGCTCTTTTTGAATATTCAGTTATTTCGTTTGGATGATTGAAATGGGTATTTAACCACAAGAATTCATATTTTGATAAGAGGTTTAAAAGTTCTTTATCAAAAAGTCTCATAGGAAGTGTTACAGGAACCCTTGATCCAATTCTAACAACTTCAATTGAAGGAATGCTTTTAAGTCCATCAAGTATCATTTTTAATTTTGAAATTGGTAATGTTAATGGATCCCCTCCAGAAACAATTACATCAGTTATTTCAGGATGATTTCTTAAATAATCCAGGACTTTTTCAAATTCAAGGAGTGATTTAATAGCTCTTCCTTTACCAAGTATTCTTTTCCTTGTGCAATGCCTGCAATAAGTTGGACAGAAATTTGTTGTCACAAGAAGTGCTCTATCAGGATATCTATGAACAAGACCAGGTGCTGCTTCATCCTTTTCCTCTTCAAGTGGGTCATAAAAACCTTCTTTATCAAGAAGTTCATCAATTGAAGGAATTGCCTGCTTTTTTATAGGGTCATTTGGGTCATTTGGGTCAATAAGCGAAAGATAATAGGGTGAAATTAGGATTGGATATTTTTTTGAAACAAGTTCAATATTTTTTCTTTCTTCATCAGTCAAAAATGGAAATGCTTTAAATAAATCAACAGGAGTTCTTATCATATTTTTCATTTGCCATTTCCAATCAAGGAATTCATCAGGGGAAACATTTTCATAAAGGGGGATTTTTTGCCAGAAGTATTTTTTGTCTGTAAGAGTTAGAGATGGGGGTTCTTCCTTTTCATTTGAAGAGGAGAATAAATCCCCTCCCCATAAATTTTTCATTTCCCTTCCACCTCTTTTATTTTCCATTTTTTCTCCTTAAAAAGTTTTAATTTACTTAACATAAATTTAAGTGCTTAAATAATAAAGTAAAAATGGTATAAATGTCAAGTGGTTTGAATTTTTTTTCATAAAAACTTTATAATTTATTTATGGTTTTTGAAAAAGAAATTGGAGAAAGAATAAGAAGAATTAGAAAAACAGAAGGAATAACACTTGGAGAACTTGCAACAAGGTCTGGTATAACAAAATCTGCTCTTTCCCAAATAGAAAGGGGAATAATAACTCCATCAATAGTTACTTTTAAATCAATACTTGATGCTCTTGGCATAACATTTTCAGAATTTTTTGAAAAAGAAGATAAGGAAAGTTTTTTTATTTTTAAAAAAAATGATTATAAAATTCTTGATAAGGAAAATATTGAATGCTTACTTTTAACTCCTTTTGGAGGTGAAAAACATTTTGATATTTTTAAAATAACAATACCACCTTTAACATCAACAAAAGAGGAAACATCGCATGAAGGTGAAGAAGCAGGTCTTGTTCTTCATGGAGCAGTTATTTTACATTTTGGGAAAAAGAAGATAAAGATAAGGAGAGGAGAGAGTTATTTATATATTCCTGATAGGGTCCATTATTTTGAAAATCGCTCAAAGAATAGGGCATGCATTTTAATACATGCAGTTTCTCCACCAAACATACAGGTATTTTAAATGGAAAGAAGAAAAAATTTAATATCTATTGTAAAACTTTTAAAGCCGGAAATTGAAGAACTATTAAAAAATAAAAATTATAGAGAGTTAAAAGATGTAATAATAAACTGGGAGCCTGCTGATATAGCAGAATTACTTGATGAGTTAGAGAAAGAGGAAGCAATCAGAATATTTTTGATGCTTCCAAAAAATTTACAGGTGGAAGTATTCTCTGAATTTGATGGTGAAACACAGAAAAAAATAATTGAAAGTTTAAAGGATGAGGAAATAAAAACAATAATTTCAGGACTTGCTCCTGATGATAGAACTTCTCTTTTTGAGGAAATAGCACCAAATTTAACAAGAAAACTCCTTAATTTTCTTTCACCAAATGAAAGAAGGGAAGCATTAACACTTCTTGGATATCCAAAAAATAGCGTTGGAAGACTTATGACACCTGATTATGTTGCAATAAAACCTGAATGGACAATTAAAAAGGCAATTGAACATATAAGGAAATATGGTAAGGACGCAGAAACAATAAATATGATTTATGTGGTTGATGATAATTTTCATCTTGTTGATGATATTCCTTTAAGAAGAATTATACTTTCTGAACCTGAACAAAAAGTTGAAGAAATTATGGATTTTCAATTCATTTCAATATCTCCTTATGAAGACCAAGAAAAGGCAATAGAAATTATGAAGAAATATAATCTTGTTGCATTACCTGTAACTGATAATGATAATTATCTTCTCGGAATCGTAACAATTGATGACATAATTGATGTAATGGAAGAGGAGCAAACAGAAGATATAACAAAGATTTCAGCAATTCATCCTACTCCTGTTGGGCTTGAACTTATAACAAAAATAAAGGAAATACCAATAATAAAACTTTATAAAAGCAGAGTTGTATGGCTTCTTTTTTTACTTCTTATGGATTTATTCACAGGTGGAATAATACAGGGATTTCAACAAACAATTGCGAAATATGTTGTTCTTGTAACATTTTTACCTGTTGTAATAGATACAGCAGGAAATGCTGGTTCACAATCAGCAACACTTGTTATAAGGGCAATGGCTTTGAAAACAGTTGAAATAAAGGACTGGCTTTATCTTCTTTTAAGAGAAATAGCCGTTTCATTTTTTCTCGGAATTACAATGGGAATAGGAATATCTTTTATGGGAATAATAAGAAGTGGTTCAATAAAAGTTGCGGTTGTTGTTGTTGTTGCAATGATATTGAATGTTATTGCTGGATGTGTTATTGGAATATTGTTACCATTCTTGTTTGCAAAGTTTAAAAAGGACCCTGCAACAGCAAGCACACCTTTAATAACAACGCTTGCAGATATTATTGGAACAGCAATATATCTTGGAACTGCAACAATTTTTTTAATATAAAAGAAAAATATTCCCAACCCTTACATTCTTTAAACCTTCTTCTTTTGCAATCTTAAAAAATTTTTCTGCTTCTTCTCTTTTTGTCCTCCTTATATCTTTCATTTTAAAATGGGGAGCAAATGCTAAAAGGGCATAAGGAATTTCTGGATCAAAACTTTTTATAAATCTTGCAATGTTCCTAATCTCATCTTCATTTATATATCCGGGAACCAAAAGCGTTGAAACACATAAATGTTTTTTTGAATCTTCCTTTAAAATTTCACAGCATTTCTCAAAATTTTTAAAAACACCTTCACCTTCATATCCTGTTAATGCAAAGTAAATTTCCTTATTCCATGCCTTTATATCAAATTTTAAAATTCCTCCTGACTCCTTAACATAAAAAACAATTTCTTCCAAAATTTTTTCATTCCATAAACCATTTGATTCATAACACACAACTACATTCTTATTTAAAGCACCTTTTGCAATTTCAATTGAATGAAGGGCTTGAGTTGTTGGATCTCCTCCAAAAAAACAAATGCAATAAACTCTTTCATTTATCTTTTCAATTATTTCTTCAGGAGTTAATGGTTTTTCAATTTCTGGGTCTAAATATTTAAAATGGTAATTTTGACAAAAAAGGCAATTTAAGGAGCAGGTTTCATAAAATATTGCAAGGTTAAAATATCCAATTTTTTTATGTCCTTTGCATACCCAATCAGCAACACAATTTGTTGGTAATGGGTCATAATAGTATTTTAAAAAACCCCTTTCCCTTGAACCAATATTTATAAGTTTTCCATTTAAAACCTTTTTAAGACCACAAAAACCATATTCACCTTCCCCTATCTTACAATCCCTTTTACAAAGACCGCATTTAATTCCATAAGAAGGTGGAAAAGGAGTAAGATTAAATTCTTTTCTTGAAATCTCATGTTTTTCAACTATTTTTTCCTTTATATCTTCAAATCTTTCTAAAATACAATTTCTACAAAAAGGAAGAGAATTTGAAATGTAATCATATTCCTTATTACAGAAATCACATTTCCTCATTTCCTTATTTTTATAATTGTTATTATTCCCGCAATTAAAAAAATAATATTTGGTAGCCATGGAGCAATATAAGGTGAGAGTTTCTGGGTTTCACCAAGTGCCCTTGATATTTCCATCAATCCCCAATAAATAAAAGATAGAAAAGAACCAAAAGAAAACGCAAATGTTTTTCCACCTTTTTCAATTGTAAAAGAAAGGGGTAAAACAAAAATTAAAGTTAAAAGACAAACAATTGGAAATGAAATTCTTGAATTTGCTTCAACTACTTCTTTTGAAAAATTCATTCCTGCATCCTTTTTTGTTCTTATAAGGGATAAAATTTCAAAAAAATTCATCTCATCAATTGTTTTTTCTTCTTTTAAAATCAAAATTGGAGAGGACTTTAAGTCGGAATAAAACTTTTCCTTATATTTAAAAACCTCCTTTATATTTCCATCTTCATCAAATTTCCTTTCTATAACATCATAAAATCTCCATCCATTTCCTTCAAATATTCCCCTATCAGCATCAATCCTTCTTAAAAGTTTATTTTTTTCAAAAGTTAATACCAAGATATTTTTTGAAATTTCTTCCCTTGATGATATGTATCCAAAAACATAAAAATTTTTACCCTTTTTTTCTAAAAATGTAAGGTCAAATGCGTAAATTCTTTCAGAAGGTGGAGGAATTTTTTTTATATATTTATAATTTATTTCCTCAAATTTTCTTTGAAAATTTGGCTTTAAAAACTCTTGATTTAGAAATGATGAAATTGTTAATAAAAAACCAAAAATAATTAAGGGAATTGAAATTCTCAAAAGGTTAATTCCTGATGCCTTCATCGCAATTATCTCTTTTCTTCTTGCAAGGTTTCCTATTGAAAAAAATGGAGTCAAAAGTAAGGAGACAGGTAAAAGAAGTGTGTAAAGGTCAGGAATTTGATAAAAATAATATTTTAAAAGGACAAAAAATGGAATTTCTGCTTTTAAAAATCTGTCAATTTTTTCAAAAAAATCAACAATTATATAAAGTAATATGACACCAAATAAAAAAATTATGAAATATTTAAGGAATTCTTTAAAAAGATACCTGTCTAATATCTTCATTCATATTTTTTTCATATCTTTCGCATATTCAAGAACAATCTTTTTTACACCTGCTTTATAAAAAAGAATTTCTGCCTTTCCATCATAAATATCAATTATTTCACCTATTCCAAAAACAGGATGAAAGACCTTCTCCCCTTTTTCAAATTCTGTCTTTCTTGTAATTTCAGGTTTATTTTTCCATATATAAGTATCTTCAGGAATATCAAATAAAAATCTACTCGGTTCTAAAAACCCCTTTCCTCTTCCAAACCTGCTTCTTGCATAAAGTATATATAATTTCTCTTTTGCTCTTGTCATTGCTACATGGAAAAGTCTCCTTTCCTCTTCAAGTTCGTCATCAGAATCAAATGCTGCCTTATGAGGAAATATTCCATCTTCACACCCTGTAATTATTACACATGGTGCTTCAAGACCTTTTGCATTATGAACAGTTAAAAGGGAAATAACACCTCTCTTTTCATCATATTCATCAGCATCAGTTTTTACAGAAATTTGTGAAAGGTATGAAATTATTGATTTATCTTCACTCCTTTCACAGAATTCCTTTGCAGATGCAAAAAGTTCCATAACATGAGAATACTTCTCTTCATACTCTTTCTCATCTTTGCAGAGTGTTTTTAAATAATCAAAATAATCAATTTTTTCCACAAGTTCCCTTAAAATATCATAAGTATTTTTATTTTTTACAATTTCAATCAAATATTCAAACAATTCTCTTGCCCTTAAAAATTCCTTTCTGTAATTTAATGGAATCTCATTTTGGTTAAGTGAAAGGAATGTTTCAAAAAGCGATAAATTTTTCCTCTTAGCAATTTTTTCTAAAAAGGATAACCTTTTTTCTCCAAATCCTCTTGGTGGAACATTTATAATCCTTTTAAAACTTATATCATCTTTTGGATTTGTTATAACATATAAATAACAAAGCAAATCCTTTATTTCTTTTCTATCAAAGAAATGTATTCCACCTATAACCCTATAAGGAAGATTTTTACTTAAAAAAACTTCTTCAAAGGGTCTTGATTGTGCATTTGTTCTATAAAGGATTAAAAAATCGTTCAATTTTCTTTTTTCTTTCATTATTATCTCATAAACCTTTTCTGCTTCTTCCCTTTCGTCATCGGTCTCTATTATTTCTATTTTCTCTCCCTCTCCATTTCTTGTATAAAGATTTTTACCAATTCTTATCTTATTCTTTTCAACAATTTCTTTTGCTGCTTTTAAAATATTTTTTGTTGACCTGTAATTTTCTTCAAGTTTATAAATCTTTAAATCCTTAAAATCATTTCTAAGTTCCATAATATTTTCTGGATTTGCTCCTCTAAATTTATAAATTGCCTGGTCCTCGTCACCAACAACAAACAAATTTCTATATTTTGATGAAATCAATTTTAAAAACTTATATTGAACATAATTTGTATCCTGAAATTCATCAACAAGAACATGCTTAAACTTTGAAGAATATATTTCTCTTACATCCTCATAATTTTCAAAAAGATAAACACCGTAAAGGAGTATATCATCAAAATCCATTGCATTTGCTTCTTTAAGTTTTCTATTATATTCTATAATTATCTCTCCTTCCTTTTCATTTTCAACCTCTTCAACACCTATCTTTATTCTTGAAATTCTATGAAGCATAAAATTTATACTCTCCCCTTCCTTTTTCATTATTTCCCTTAATAAATTTTTCTGGTCCTCTCTATCATAAACAGAGAAATAAGGAAGATAACCAACCCTATCAGCATATTTTCTCAATATTCTAAGTATTAAAGAATGAAATGTTCCAAGCCATATTCCTTTTATCTCTTTGCCTAAAAGCGAGCTTATCCTTTCCCTCATCTCATCTGCTGCTTTATTTGTAAATGTTGTTGCAAAAATATTTTCTGGATTTATATTTTTATACTTAACAAGATAATAAATTCTAAAAGTTAATACCCTTGTCTTACCTGTTCCTGCACCTGCAAGCACAAGCGCAGGACCTTCTCCATGAGTAACTGCCTTAAACTGTTCTTCATTCAAAAATTTTTTAAGTTCATTCATTTTTAATCCTTTCTATCAATTTAGTTGTTGAAAAATTTTCAAGATAAGGAATTATCACAACCTTCCCTCCGCTTTTCTTGACAAATTCTCCCCCAACAACTTCTTCCTCCTTATAATCACCTCCTTTAACAATGAAATCAGGACAAATTTCTTTAATAAGTTCATATGGTGTTTCTTCATCAAACAAAACAACATAATCAACTCCTTTTATATTATCTATTATAAAGGTTCTTTCTTCCTCTTTCAAAATAGGGCGTTTTTCACCTTTAATCCTTTTAACTGATTTATCGCTGTTTATGCCAACAATTAAAACATCACCTAATTTTTTCGCTTCCTGTAAAAGATAAATATGACCTTTATGAATTAAGTCAAAACATCCATTTGTAAAAACTATTTTTTTACCTTCTTCCTTTAATTTTTTTGAAATTTCCTTCACTTCTTTTCTTGAAACTATCATTTTATAAAATTTATCAATTCAGGATAAATTCCAAATAATATTATAAGAGAAATTAATAAAATTGTCAAAATATTTGAAAGAATGCTTATCTTTATCTTTTCCTTCCCCTTAAAAATTTCACCCGCAATTCTTAAATAATAATAAGCAGATATAACTGAATTCAAAAAGGCAATAAGCACATAAAAGGTATATCCTTCACTTATACAAATGGAGAATATATAAAATTTACCATAAAATCCACCTGTTGGTGGAATTCCTGTAAGAGAAAGAAGGAATATTAAAGAAAAGAAAGAAAAGGATAAAGAAGTTTTATTTTTTAAATCATCAATCTTAACATTTTCATCTTTAAGATTTTGTAATAGAAGAAAAATTCCTGACTGCATTATTGCATAAATGGTTAAATAAAATGTTAGGGCATCAAATAAAACTTTTGATTTTGAAAGAAAAGGAAGTAAAATATATCCTGAATGGGCAACAGTTGAAAACGCAAAAATCCTTTTTAATTTTTTTTCAAATAAAGCACTTATATTCCCTACAAACATTGTAATTATTGATATAATTCCTATGTAAAGAATATCAAAGTTTAAATTTTCATAAAGAAAATAAAGGAAGCCAAACATACCAATTTTTGGAACTACTCCAATAAATGAGATAAAAGGAAAAGGAAGAGCTTCAAATATATCAGGTGTCCATAAATGAAACGGAACAAAAAGAAGTTTAAAGGAAAGTCCTGCAAATAAAAATATAATTCCTAATAAATGGAGAGGATAAATTTCCTTTTCCTTTAAAAAAGAATAATTGAGATTTGATGAATTTAAATAAATTATTGAAAGAGAAAAAAGGATTAATAACGAAGAAAAGGAGGAAAGAATAAAGTATTTTAAAAGTGCCTCTATTGCAAAATGGGACTCTTTAAAGGAAATAATCATTGAATAAATTACAATTGAAAGGTATTCTATTGCAACGAAGGAAATAAAGAGATTATTTGATTTTATAAGGATTAAAAGTGAAAATAGAGAATTCAAAATTAAAAAGGGAATCTCCCTTTTAATAATTTCTCTTTTATAATAATCTAAAAAGAGAAAAATTGAAATTAACGAGGAAAAAATTAAAATTATTGATAAAATTTCCCTTTCAGGGGAAAATTTTAAAAAATAAATTTCTCCTGATATTTTATTTTTTAAAAGACAAAATTCTGAAAATATTGAAATTAAATGTGAAACAATTGAGATAAAATAAATATAAAAAATCCTTTTTGAAAATATAAAAAACAATAAACTTAAAAATATTCCTGAAAAAACAAAAATCTCGGTTAAAAAAATTTTTATTTCCATAAAATAATTCCGTTAAAATTTTCAAGAAATATTTTTGGATAAAGACCAAGATAAATTATTAAAAAAATAAGAGGGATAAATGAAAGAACTTCATTCATTTTTAAATCTTTTATTTCCTCTCCCTCATATTCTCCAAATATTGATTTTCTGTATGCACTAAGAAAATAACCACATGTTAAAATAACACCTATTAAGCTTATCATTGCAACAAAAACATTATTTTTAAATAACCCATAAATTATTAAAAATTCCCCTGCAAAATTGTTAAGTCCTGGAAGACCTATTGCTGAAAGCATAAATAACGCAAAAATAAAGGAAAGAATTGGAATTTTATAAGCAAGACCACCAAGTTTTTCAATTTCCCTTGTTTTTTTCCTTTTATATATTGCACCTGCAATCATAAATAAGGCAGATATTGTTATTCCATGATTAAAAATTTGAAATATACTACCCATAATTCCTTCTTTTTCAAATGTAAATATTCCAATAGTTATAAATCCCATATGACCTATACTTGAATATGCAATTAATCTTTTTAAGTCCTTTTGTAGAGTTGCGATTAAAGGAGAGTATATTATGTTAAATAAGGAAAGAATTATTATAATGTTTTTGATTTCTTTTGAAAAATCCGGGAAAAAATTTAAAATTATTCTTAAAATACCATAAACACCTGTTTTTAAAAGAATGCCTGCCAAAATAGCAGAACCAAACGAAGGTGCGTGTGTATGGGCATCAGGAAGCCATGTATGGAAAGGGAATAATGGAATTTTTATTAAAAAAGAAATGATGAATAAAAAGAAAAGAATTTTTTCCAAATATTTGGGAAAGGAAATTTTTGAAATTTCAAAAATTTCAAATGAGAAAAAGCCTTTTAGATTTTTAAAATAAAACGCAGTTATTAAAATGCCTGTTATTAAAAATGCAGAACCTGTCATCGTATATATTAAAAATTTGAAGGAGGCATATTCCCTTTTCTCATATCCCCAACCCTTAATTATAAAAAAAATTGGAATTAACATAAATTCCCATGATAAAAAGAATAAAAATAAATCAGATGAAATAAATACACCATTTATTCCCCCTAAGAGTAAAAAACACCAAATTAAAAATTCCTTTACCCTTTCTTCAATTTCTGTAATTGAAAATAAAAGACCTGTAAAAAAAATTATGAAGTTCAAAATTATTAATGAAATGCTTAAATTATCAATATAAAATGAAAGGTTTATGTTAAAAAATTTTATCCAGGTTATTTTTTGAAAAAATGGAATTTCATTTTTAAAAATAAAATAAAGGAAATAAAAAAAATGAATTAATATAAAGAATATGCTGAATGAAAAAAGAAAATTTTTAAATCTTGAAGGAATTAAAAGAATTAAAACAAGGGAGAAAAATGGGAAAAAGAAAAATAAAAGAATATCCATTATATTTTAAAAAACCCCCGGCCACGACCTACTCTCCCATACCCTTGCGGGTATAGTACCATCGGCCCTGGGGGGCTTAACTTCCGTGTTCGGAATGGGAACGGGTGTTTCCCCCCCGGTATGGTGGCCGGAGAAATTAATATTAAAGGAAAAAAAATTCCTTTTTCAAATTAGTTAATAATTTTTT
>Ga0272445_1000750_pt1 | contig 28249 bp, 23 predicted proteins | sample YNPCB0031_FD_194404 | JGI IMG/M metagenome (GOLD analysis project Ga0272445, IMG submission 194404) | Hot spring sediment microbial communities from Yellowstone National Park, WY, United States - YNP-CB-003-1 | ecosystem: Environmental > Aquatic > Thermal springs > Hot (42-90C) > Sediment... | reverse complement strand
TCCCCGAACTTAAAGAGTTCGTGGAGAAAGGCACCATAATCCCCAAGCGGCGCTACAGCGGCTTCTTTGACACCGACTTAGATGAGCGCTTGAAAGCCTTGAAGCCCGAAAAGCTCATAATCTGCGGCGTTTGCACCGACATATGCGTCATGCATACCGTGGCCGATGCCCGAAACCGCGATTATCCGGTAGAAGTCCCCAAAGATTGCGTCGCCAGCTTTGACCCCGAAGCCCACGCGTTTGCCCTCAAGCATATGGAGAAAGTCCTTGGAGCCAAAATTATATAGCTCGGAGGCTGGAAATGAAAGAGCTCCCCTTTTCCCATCCCATCCTCTCCGGCGAAACAGCCGATGTCTATTTCCTTCGGACTAAAGCAATCCTGGAAGCCGAAGGGCTAAATCCGGTTGTAACTATGGAAGTTTTCCCCAACAAGCCTGGGGTGCTGTGCGGGATGAAAGAGGTGCTTGAGCTATTGTCCATCGTCCTACCCGATGATGCCGAGGTGTGGGCTTTGGATGAAGGGGAAGAAATGGCCGCCAAAGAGGTGGTCCTGAGGATAATAGCCCCTTACCTAAGCTTCGGGATATACGAGACAGCGATTCTGGGCATCCTGGCCCACGAAAGCGGCTGGGCTACCGCCGCCAGGGAGTGCGTAAAAGCTGCCGGTAATATACCCGTAATAAGCTTCGGAGCTCGCCATGTCCACCCAGAAGTAGCGGCAAGGATGGAGTATGCGGCCATAGTAGGGGGATGCGCAGGGTGCGCCACTACCGCCGGAGCTAAGCTGGCTGGGATAAAGCCCTCCGGCACAATCCCCCATGCCATGATTCTCATCTTTAACGATACCGTTAGAGCTGTTGAAGCCTTTGACCGCCACATGCCCCCTGACCTCCCACGCATAGCCCTGGTTGACACCTTCAAAGACGAGGCCGAGGAAAGCATAAGGGTAGCGCAAGCCCTGGGGAAGAAACTCTGGGGAGTTCGCCTTGACACTCCCCCCGAACGAGGAAGGGTTACCCCTGATTTGGTCAAAGAAGTAAGGGCCAGGCTTGACCAGGCCGGCTTTACCTGGGTCAAGATAGTGGTAAGCGGGGGCATAGATGCGGAACGCATCCGCCTCTTCCGAGAAGCAGGCGCCCCAGTGGATGCTTTCGGCGTAGGGAGCGCTATAAGCGGCGCCCCACCCATAGATTTCACCGCTGACATAAAAGAAGTTGAAGGAGAACCGCGGGCGAAGAGGGGTCGCATCCCCGGCCGCACACATAACCCCAGGCTCAAGAAAGTGGACCTTAAGAAGCTAAAGTGAAGGGAGAGAGGCAATGGAATATGAAGCCGTAATAGGGATGGAAGTCCACGTCCAACTCCTCACCAAGTCCAAAATGTTCTGCTCCTGCAGCGCTGAAACTTTCGGGGCCGAACCTAACACCTTGGTTTGCCCCGTATGCCTTGGGATGCCTGGAACGCTGCCGGTCATAAACCGCAAAGCAGTAGAGTACACCATAATGACCGGCCTTGCCCTCAATTGCCAAATCGCCGAATTTGCCAAGTTTGACCGCAAGAACTACTTCTACCCTGACCTCCCCAAAGGCTACCAGATTTCGCAATATGACCTCCCGCTCTGCTTCAATGGCTGGCTGGACATAGAAGTGGACGGGCAAATCCGCCGCATCAGGATACGAAGGGTCCATCTGGAGGAAGATACCGCCAAGCTCTTCCACTTCGGCGACTATACCCTCATAGATTTCAACCGGGCTGGCGTGCCCCTTATGGAAATCGTAAGCGAGCCAGACATCCGCTCGCCCGAAGAGGCGAGGCAATACCTCATAAAGCTCCGCACCATCCTCCGCTACCTCGGTGTCTCCACAGCCGATATGGAAAAAGGGGCCATGCGCTGTGAAGCCAACGTCTCTTTGAGGCCAAAGGGCTCATCCGAGCTCGGAACCAGGGTTGAAATCAAGAACATAAACTCCTTCCGGTTCGTAAAGCAGGCCTTGGAGTATGAGATTGAAAGGCAGAAAAGGCTTTTGGAGCAGGGGAAGAAAGTGGAGCAAATAACGGTGGGGTGGGATGAAGAGAAGGGAACTACGGTAATCCAGCGGACCAAAGAGTATGCCCACGATTACCGCTACTTCCCTGAGCCTGACCTACCCCCGCTGGTGATAAGTAGGGAATGGGTTGAGAGGATAAAGGCCTCTCTTCCGGAGCTTCCTGACGCTAAGAGCGAGCGCTTCCAAAGCCAATACGGCCTTTCCCCTTCCGAAGCCCGCACCATCACCGTGGAGAAAGAAGCCGCCGATTTCTTTGAAGCCTGCGTTTCCCTTTACCCCAATCCCCGCAAACTCTTCCACTGGATAACCGGGGAAATATTCCGGCTCCTTGGGGAGACGGGCTCCACTTTTGATTCACTCAAGTTCTCCCCCGAAAGCTTCATCAAGCTAATAAACTTAGTGGACAAAGGGACCATAAACCAGAACACGGCCAAATCCATCTTGAGGGAAATGTTCAGCACCGGGGAGGACCCGGAGAAGATTGTGGAGAAAAAGGGCCTTGCCCTTATCGCCGACGAGGCCGCCCTCATCAAAGTGATAGAAGAAGTCCTTGAAGCCAACCCCGACGCCCTGGAGAGGTACCTTGGCGGCAAGGAATCAACCTTCGGATTCTTCATGGGCCAGGTGATGAAAGCAACCGGCGGGAGGGCAGACCCCAACCTTGCTTCCAAACTTTTGAGGGAAAAATTGGCCCAGCTGAAAAACCGATAGGAGGTAAAAATGGGCTTAAAGGAGCAGATTGACCAAGAATTGAAAGAGGCTATGAGGGCTAAGGACGAGAGGAAACTTTCGGCCCTGAGGTTGCTTAAGACCGCTATCCGCAGGGCGGAAGTGGACAAGATGAGGGAGTTATCCGATGAGGAAATCTTGGCCGTTATCGCCGATGAGGCTAAGAAGCGGCGCGAAGCGATTGAGCAATTCTCCCAAGGCGGCAGGGAAGACCTGGCCCTTCAGGAGAAAGAAGAGCTTGCCATTTTAGAAGCTTACCTCCCTAAGCCTCTCTCCAGGGAGGAGATAGAAGAAATGGCCCGCCAGGCTATAAAGGAAGTGGGGGCTACAAACCCCCGCCAAATGGGGCAAGTCATGAAAATCCTCATGCCCAGGGTCAAAGGACGGGCCGATGGAGCATTGGTGAGCAAAATAGTGCAGGAACTGTTGGCCGGCCTTTAAAAAATGGAAAGTAAATCGCCCTGGTCGGAAGTAGCAAGAAGGGTCGGGATTGCTCTTTCCTTTTCTCTGTTGGCTTTATTAGTCACCTTAACCCTCATTTGGGAACCTGGGGCCAGCAGGGTAAGCCTGAAAGAAGGCGATGTCAGCCCTTACGATGTGCGTTCCCCGCGGAAAATATCCTACGTAAGCCAGGTTCTGACCGAGAAGGCTAAGGCTCAAGCGGCTGCTTCCGTCGGGGAAATATATGACCCACCAGACCCCTACGTCGCCCGGAGGCAATTGGCCAAGGCTTCGGCTGTACTCAACTTTATAGAGGCTGTCCGCTCAGACCCATATGCTACTCTGGATGAGAAGAGGCTCTGGCTTGGGGCAATGGAAGGGATTACCGTTACCGGAGAGGTGATTTCGGCACTGCTTTCCTTGCCCGAGAGTCGCTGGGGGGTAATCTCCAGCGAGGTACTTTCGGTACTGGAAAGAGCCATGCGGAACGAGATTAGGGAAAGCCGGCTTCCCGAGGTCAGGCGAGCTATCCCAGCTATGGTCAGTTGGGAGCTGGATGAGGTAGAAGTAAGGGTGGTAGCCAGCCTGGCCGGTAACCTCATTTCTCCCAATTCTTTCCCCAACCCCGAGAAGACCGAGGAAGCAAAGAAGCTTGCTCGCGAGTCCGTGAACCCCATCGTTCGCTCCCTGGAGAAAGGGGAGGTGATAGTCAGGGCCGGGGATGTGGTAGGGCCTTTGGAGGTTGAGGCTATTGAAGCCCTCGGCCTCAACAAAACCCCTTTGGACCCTTACAAGCTTGCAGGGGCTGTAGCCTTGGCCAGCACCGTAACCTTGGGTTTAGCTCTCTACCTTTCGCACTTCCAACCTTGCTTCTTGCTCCTCTTCGCTTTCTTCCTGGCCTTGGCCAGGTTCATGGTCTCCAGCCAGAGCTTTATCCCTTACCTTTTCCCCATCGCTTCTTGTGCTGCTCTCCTCTCCTTAAGCGCTGGCAAAGAGGTTGCCGTAGCGGGAACCTTGGCTCTGTCCATCCTTTCCGGCTACATGGCGGGCGGCTCCTTAGAGCTTGTGGCCTATTGGCTGGCAAGCGCCTCCTTCTTCCTGCTGGCTCTGGGTAAGGCCGATAAAATCAACCTTTACCTCAAGGCCGGTTTGGTTTCGGCCTTGGGAGGCTTAGGGGTAATTTTGGCTTTCCGCTTGCCCTGGAGTAACTTAAATCCGCTGGAAATAGCTTCCGCCGCAGGGGTTTCAATCCTCAATGGCCTAATCTCCGTAGTCCTCACCCTCGGAGCCTCTTTCATCTTGGGAAGCCTTTTGGGGTTTGTCACGCCCTTGCACCTGGTGGAACTTTCTCGCCCTACTCACCCCCTCCTTCAGCTCCTTCTACTCAAGGCTCCCGGGACTTATCACCACAGCCTGCTTGTGGCCAGCATAGCCGAGCAAGCTGCGGAACGGATAGGAGCCAACGCCCTTTTGACCAGGGTTGGGGCTTATTTCCACGACATAGGCAAGAGCCTCCACCCCTACTTCTTCGCTGAAAACCAATTGGGAGGACTAAACGCCCATCGTTCCCTTGACCCGCGCACCAGTGCGCGCATCATCATAAGCCACGTGAAGGATGGGCTTGACCTGGCTAAAAAATACCGCCTCCCCGGGCAAATCCAGGAATTTATCGCTCAGCACCATGGCACGGATATAACCCCATACTTCTACCACGAGGAGTGCAAGCTCAAGAACGGGGCAGTAGAGGATGATTCCTGTTTCCGCTATCCAGGGCCTCGCCCCCGGACGAAAGAGACGGCAATCGTCATGTTGGCCGATTCGTGCGAAGCGGCGGTGAGGGCCGCTAAGCCCTCTTCACCGGAGGAAATTGAGAAGATTGTGAGGAAAATCGTGAAGGAGAAGCTGGAAAGGGGGGAGCTGGATGAAAGTGGCCTCACCTTGAAAGAGATTGAGGAAATCCGCAAGGCATTTGTCACAGCCCTGCAGGGGGTATTCCACCCCCGCATCCAATACCCGGAGGTAGAAGGAAGTGGCCAGGATTGAAGTGGTGAGTGGGGAGGTCCCGCCGCCCCTGAAGAAAAAGGAGCTGAAAATTTTGGCCGAGGCTGCGGCTTTTGTCCTCAATCAGGAGGGAAGAAGAAAAGGCAAGCTAACAATCGTAGTGACCGGGGATGAGGAGATAGCGCGCTTAAATGCCCGCTTCAAGGGCTCCGAAAGCCCGACCGATGTCCTGGCTTTTTACTCAGGGGAAGGGGATGGTTTTGTCTCAGCCCCTGAGGCCCGAAATTACCTTGGGGATGTGGTCATCTCCTGGCAGAGAGCTGAGGAGCAGGCCAGAGATTTGGGCCATTCCCTGCTTGATGAGCTCATAATCCTGACAATACACGGCGTGCTTCACCTCCTGGGTTACCAGGATGAGGAGGAAAGGGAGCGAGAGAGGATGTGGGCCAGGCAAGAGGAGCTAAGGCAACTCTTTCTGACAAAGGAGGGGCCATGAACGAGCTTCTTTTCGGGACAGCTGGGGTGCCCTTGAGCACACCAAAACCTCTTTCCAGCGAGAAAGGGGTCAAGAGGATAAAGGAGCTGGGATTGGGATGCATGGAGTTAGAGTTTGTCCAGAGGGTGAGCATGGGCGAAGAGACAGCCCGGGTGGTGAGAGAAACCGCATCTTCCCTCGGCATCGTCCTAAGCGTCCATGCTCCATATTACATAAACTTAAATTCCCCGGAGAAGGAGAAGCTTGAGGCCAGCAAGAGCAGGCTCTTAGCTGCGGCCAGGGTTGGGTGGCTGTGCGGTGCCCGGAACATCGTCTTCCATCCGGCTTTCTACCACGGTAATGACCCCAAAGAGGTGGCGAAGAGGGTGCGGGACCAAATCCTGGAGCTTGTGGAAATTCTGAGGTCGGAAGGGGTGGAAGTTGTGCTCCGCCCCGAGACCACGGGCAAGCCTTCCCAGTTCGGCTCCTTGGAAGAAATAATCGTTCTGAGCAAAGAGATACCGAATGTTGCCCCCTGCGTAGATTTTGCTCACCTCCATGCCCGTTCCGGTGGCAAGCTGAATTCCTACGAAGAATTCTCCTCAATCCTGAAGCTCATAAAGGACGAACTTGGCCCCGAAGCCTTGGCCGACATGCACATCCACGTCTCCGGTATAGAGTACACCAAGCAAGGTGAGAGAGAGCACCTGAACCTCAGAGAATCAGATTTGCGGTACGAGGAACTGCTCCAAGCCCTCCTGGACTATGGGGTTAAAGGCCTCGTCATCTGCGAAAGCCCCAACCTGGAAGAGGACGCCCTTTTACTGCAAAGGACCTGGGGACGCCTTCGTCAGGCCTGAGGACATAATTTAAAGTGGCTTTTAAGCTGCCTCAAACCGGGCCTTTTTTGCTACAAGAGAATGGAGGGGCCGCAGCCTATTCCCTGTAACCCCTTGTATAAGCTGCCGATAAAATTGTGGTTTTGGCGAAATTTTAACATTAGAAACTTGACATGACTGCCCTCTTATGCTATACTTGGAATTGAAGCAATTCAATGCAGGTCCTCTACAGGACCGGATGCCGTAAAAGTCAACTTTAGGGAGGATTATACAGAATCCGCATAATCCTCCTAAGGATAGGCGAAAACGGAGTCCGTATAATCAGTAGTTGGGCGGCGCCGAGGCGGGGCGGAGTTTAAATTCTAATGAAAGGAGGGGGATTATGCAAGCCTTGAAGAGATTTCTGACACTTGTGTTGGTTGCTACGGTAGTAATAGCATCTGCTATGGTTGGCTTAACGAAGCCTGCATTGGCAGACGGAGGAAGCGGCTCTACCATTCGCGTCCCGATGAAACTCGATTGCGAGAATCTGAAAGGCTCGGCCCTTGAATACGCTATAGCGCATGGTTTGTGCCCATCGGGAGATAACATCCACGATGGCATAGTGCCAGATGATGTTCGCTGGGGAAATTGTGGGTCGAGCTGGCTTTTTATAGAGGACTTGGGTAATGGGATAGCCAGATTTCACATGGGAGCTACTTCCACTCTTGGTCCAATTGTGAGGGCCAACTACAATGTAAGCTGGCTTAACTGGAGCACAGGAAGCGGCGGCAATGTTTCAGGAAGCGATTGGTTGTTCTCGACAACATGGTCTCGAACGAGAGACGCTTATACAGGCCGTGGAGCTGTCTCCGCGACAATGACCGGCAATGTGCTCCTTGTTTGGGGTGGCACTTGTACGTTTCTTTATCCAAGCGATGATGAATGGATGGATTAGTGGATAAGCGACATCAATTTTATACAAAGGAAAGACTCCGCCCTGCCTCTAGCCTGTAGCGACAAACGAGGTCATGAGGAGGAATCAATGAGAGTGGAAAGGCCTTGGGAAGGACATCAACTAATAGCGCAGGTTCGAGCTTTATCACGACTACCACCTAATGCTAGACTTCCTCGTCTTCCTGAGGATGAACAGGTATTGTTGGAGAGTCTGGCGTTGGCAGAGGATCCTGTAGAATGGCTTGAACGAACGTCCGGTGTTACTATTGCACGAGTGATGCTATGGAAGGCACTTAAGGATCTAGCGCCATATCTGCAAGGGGCTTACCGGGCCTGGCAATCCGGGGTACATCTGCGGCTTGGTAAGCCTCCAAGTTTATCAGAGGAGGTGCAAGAATCACTTCATTTGCTTGATAATACACGCCCAACTACAATATCGCTTGAAATTCTAAAAACTGTTTTGAAAAAGCTGCGCCCATATCATCAGGACGAGGCATTTCGGAAGTATATTGAAAACGAAGAAGCCTTCTCGCTACTGAGTGAACTGTTGAGTTTACCGAGAGAGGGAGACGAAATTGAGTATATCGTAGAAAAGTTTTCTCATATTGGCTCAATTAAGACAATTCGCTATCTTATATCACAAGTTATTCCTCCTCCCGCTTCGCTGTGGGAGCCATCCATGAAAGTGTTTCACCCCAACATGCCGTCTTTCGCAGATGGATATCAGGTAACTTTAAAAGAGGTGGCGATTGGTAGCCATGGGTTCGCTCTCACGCTGCAAACAAAAATATCCGAAGCTCTCTTCCAGTTGCCCAAAAACATCACATTAATGTTGGTTGAGTGGGGTGGGGCAGTGCAAATCTTTGACGATCAAGGTTATCATTACCTTGTATGCCATCAACTTGGAGAGCGCGTGGGGCATGGGCGGACTCATTACATGAAGTTGCAGCTTTTGTGTTTCCCCTCTATTTCTCCGGCAGCCACTAAAATAACGTTGGCCATAGACCACATGTCGTTTTCTGGTATCGGCTTTCAGCCTAAGCAAAAGGTACAACAGCACTACCCGCATTATGTTCTTCAGTCTAAAGGTAGGCTTACCTGGAGTATTGACGTGAGTCAAAGGGACATTTGGCGACCACGCCCCTGGAAACCTCTTATAGGCGAATAGGAAACCACCCAACCACTCGCTCCAGCCGACTGCTCCTTCGGCTTGCTTCGCTCGCCTCGGTCGCAGCGGCTGAGCTCGGTGCCGTTGGGTTATTTGCTGCGTTCCCATTACTGGGTTTACTTCTTTACCCGGCTGGTTTCTTAGCCGTTCAGGATGGGGTAAAACCGCAAAGCTGGTTCTTGTGAGGGGTGCCCCTCCACAAAACTAAATTAGGAGGCAAGCCTGCTAACCACCGTAACCTCCCTCCAAAGGGGGCAACCTGCCACGAGTGGGGCGCAGGGTGCTGGCGGGCCTTTGGGCAACGGAGATGGGCAAGGCTGGAAGATTTAAGTTATTTCAGGCCTGAGGGAAGGGGGTTCCTTTGTCCACAAGCTCCGATAGGATTGCCTTCAGCTGGTAAGCATCCCCAGTTATGCGCCGGACAGTGCACCCTTTGCCCTTAAGTAGCTCCTCTTCCTGTAGGCTAACCCGGTCATAGTCTCCGATGATGGTAACGTTGGCGGCGTTGGAGGCTTCTTCCAGGCTGAAACCTACCACTGGCCCAAAATGCATTATGTATTCTGAGGCCAGGAGGATATCCACTTGCACTTCGGGCCTTTCGGGCGGGCCGAATAGGAGGTAATGGTAGATGGGCTTGCTTTTCTCCTCCAGCACAAGCCTCAGGGTTATCGTTTCAAGGCCGTCTAACTCTATATCTTCCACTCTGAGGTCGGTCCCGGGCACGGTTAAGGTGTAAACCCCCGCTGGGAGCCTTTCAAAGGCGAACCGTTCGTCTTCCCCGATGATTTTGGCGCTTACGACTTCCCCTCGCCTTAGGAGTAGGATGGTTTTGCCTGCTCCGCCTACTACTTCCCCCTTTATCACACTCCTACCCTCTTCCTTGACCATTTTCTGAAACACTACCAGGAAGGAGTGGTGGAAGCGGGTGTTGCCTGGCCCTTCATCCGGGTGGTCGTTGTGTATTCCGGTGACTCTATCGCTGGGGAGGCCCAAGACTTCCACCGAGCACAGTTGGCCTGGCCAGAGGGGGAAATTAGTCCCGGGTTCGCTCAGGGGCTTATCTACCGTAACAACTTGGCTTCCACCAGGCCAGGAGACCCTGGCTTGAGCTCCGTAGGCCCTTTTCCCTTCTTCATCCAAGATGTCAATGTAGAGCAAACTTCGGCCTTGGTTTTCCTGGGGGGTAAGGTGGTGGATTTTGATGGCCATCCAGTAGCTCTGGCCCGCCTCTACTTTGGCCGGCTCTACTCCAACTCCGTAATTTAAGGCATCGTTCTCCCTTTCCGGCATCGTTTACCTCCTTCAAAGGCCAAGGGCTCGGGCGATTGCGTAACTATCGCCTGGGATGCGGCGAACATCGCAGCCGGCTTCTTTCAAAGCCTGCTCCTTTTCCGGCCCGACCACCCTTTCATCCCCCACTATTATTACCTCCTGAGCTTGGGAAGCATCTTTGAGCGAGAATACTGCAGGGGTTCGTGTTGCCATCATGTAACGCAGGGCAATTAAGAAATTAGCCTGCGCTATCGGCTCTTCCACTGCTCCAAAGTAAAGGCAACGGCTAAGGGCCTTGCGCGGCCTCACGGCTGGGATTACTATGTCCACCTGGTACGAGCTTTCCCCGTCCACTTCAATGCCGCTCTTCACCAGGCCGAATCCTTCAGCCTTTACGTCATACACTCCAGCCCTGATGAAGAGGAACTGGTAAGAACCATCGGCCTCAGAGGTGGATTCGGCGACGGGGTTACCTTCCCGGAGCAAGGTGAGCTTTAGGCCGGCCATGGGTTTGCCCAAATCGTCCAGAACTTTGCCCTTTATTGAACTGAATGGGCCTTCCAGGGAGAGGTCGGGCAAGGTAAAAGTGGATAGGCCGTCAGTTTCCACTTCCCCTATCTCCTTATCCCCTACCACAATCCGATATTTGCCCCGAGGCAGGTTTTCAAACCGGAAGGCAGGGGCGACCCGGCAGGTTGTCTCTACTTTCCACCCGAATTCTTCCGATACCAGGCTCAAGGTTGCTCCCTCTTCAAGGCCTAAAACTTTGCCTTGGACAGTGCTTTTGAAGGGCATAAGCAGGAAGAAAATTTCCTCGTCTTCCAGCTTAATTCCGGAGGCGATAGGGCCAAGGCCTTCCAGCTCCAAGGAATACTCTCCTGGGGAGAGGCCTGGGAAGGCGAAGCGGCTTTCTTCATCCAACTCGGCTACCTGGGAGAAGCCGGGTGCTTTGAGTGTCACCTTGCGGCCCTTGGGCAAGCCTGCAAGCTCGCCCTTGACCATAGCTCCTCTGGGCTGACCGACCGGAAGGAGTTGGAAGTTGACTTCGTAGGTTACAGGGGAGCCTGGCTCCCTGCCTGGCACGTAAGCAGTATTGAGGCCTTCGGCCACGTCGCTATCCCAATCGCCCTGGACTATTAGGAGCTGATATTCTCCAGGGGTGTGAAGGAATTCGTAGTATCCCGGAGGCTTGCCCACCACCTGGCCTGTCACTTTAACCGGGAAGGAAGTGCCCGGCGGTGCCCCAGTCCAAGTCATCATCACCTTTATCCCCGAAATTGGAACGCCTTTTTCATCCAGGACCTGGCCGTAGAATAGGCGTCGGTTCTGGGTCTCTTCAGGCGGGAGGAGCCTTTTGGTTATGACCTTGTAGCGGTAGCCGGGGGGAGAAGGTAGCGTTATATCAAACCTCTCCTCTTTCCAGCCATCCAAACTTATGGAGTGGACGGTCAGAGGGCCGGCTTTAAGTGCATAGATTCCCTCACTCAAGCCTTGGAAGGAGTAATCCCCGGAGGATGTAGTGCGCATCTTGGCCAGCGGCTTGCCCTCTTTCAATAGGGTTACTTCTACATCGGCCTGGGGCTTTCCCTTATCATCCACTACTCTGCCAGCTAAGGCTCCTCTCACCCCAACTTCCAGAGGCGCCAGGTCCAGGGTTTTGCTCTCCCCTTCCGCCACCTCCACTCCCAAAGCGATAGCCCCTAACTTCTCCAGCACCACATCGTATTCCCCTGCCGGGACGTTGGAGAACTTGAAGAACCCGGTTACGTCGGTGTAGGCTAAGGCTATCCTTGCCCCTTTTTGGTAGAGGGCGACAGGAATGGCAGCCAGGCTTCTTCCCTCTTTATCTCTCAGGAATCCGGCGATAACTCCTGTGCCGGAGCCGATTCTGGCGATGCTGGGCATGGCCTTCACCGCATCCACGGCCGGAAGCCGGCCCGAAAGGCCAAAGCGGCCGTTCCACCAATCGGTATACCACGCCTGGGTCTCCCAAGTGGGGTCAAAGTGGCCGATTTTGTAATTGGCGATAAGCCAATGGCACATGGCAAAGTAATACGGTGGGGCCTGGCGCTGCATGAAATCGTTTATGGCCACCACCATATCCCGGTGGAGTGCCGGGGTCACGCGTGGATAGCGCCGGTCGTCCCGCCAGCCAACTACTGGCCCGCCTTCGGTGGAAATGATTGGTATTGGGTGGCCGCAAGCTCGCACGATGAGGGCATTGACCTGCTCAAAGGCCAGGAAGCATGAGGGGTCATCCATTACCGTGGCCCCAGGGTTTTTATCTTTAGCCCGCCATTCATTTATCCACTCCATAGGCTGGTTATCCCAGACCCAATCCACGGGCCCGTAGCTCAGGTATTCCTCCAGGGTTAAGGGCTTTCCTTCCTGGTTCACGGGGTCGTATGGGTAATCAATCGGGTGGTTGAGGGTGTAGTTGTGGATGGCTGCCCAGACTCCGGAATCAAAGAGGTCAGGCCGGCGCTTGGCGATTTCGGAGAATATGTCGGCCTTCTCCCCGCCTGAGACAGCCGGTATTGCTGGGAGGCCTCCGAGGCCAAGGATGATATCGGCATCAATTATGAGGTTTTCGGCCACGATTTCCAGCCAGTTGGGGGGCATGTAGCCGTTCTGCCATTCAGCGGGGAGATTGGGTTCGTTGTTGGTCTCAAAGTAGCGGACGCCGATGGACACAAGGTTCTTCACTGTCTCCACTTCTCTTCCGCCGATGTGGCCGGGGTTGGGTCGGTGGCGGTAGAGGCGGACCACGGGCATGATTCCTTCTCTGAGGAGCGCTTCACACAGCTTCAGGGAAGACCCTCCTCCGTCGTCCAGGAGCTTAACCCACTTGATATTCATCTCCTTGAGCTCGTTTATCCAAAAGCGGAGGGCTTCCCCTTCGGGGTGGTAAGGGCTTGCCGACCAATGTATCCCCCTGCCATTATCATGCGGGGGGCGTGGGAAATCTTTAAGCTCCATTTTCCCTCCTCAGGTTAAGCTACCCCTTTTTCTTCAGCGTAGCTGCGGAAAAGTTCCAGAAGCTTCTGGTAGAGTTCTGGCGGGAGGGATTCAATCCCTTTCTGGCGGATGTGGTTTTTCAAAGTTTTAGTCGTAAGGACGGGGGTAAGCGGGGAGTGAAGCTCAAGGCGGGCGGCGGGGTTAGTGAAAAGGATTACCTCTTTTACCTCAACTTGAGAATCTTCGGGAAGCCTTTGGGCGAGGAATTTACGGAGCCTTTCAGCCTCCCAAGCGACCTCGGCCGTAGGATTGCCAAGGCTTTCCTCGTAGAATATGCGTAGGAGATAAACCCAGCGGAACTTTCGGCGCCACCGGTTCCCTTCGCACAGGATATCCCCATCGTGAGGTTTGGGTCTAATCACAAACAAGCCTGTTGGACCGAGAACTACATGCTCGGCGGGGAGCACATAACTGAAGAGCCAGAAGCGGTCATCCAACCCCTTCAAAGCCTTAGCGATAATCTCATCGTTGCGGGGCCTCTTTACCCAGCGGTTCAGGTTATAAGTGCCTATGTTGGAGGCTATGAGCCCGGCCAGGAGGCAGAGGAGGGAGAGGTAAAAGTATTTGGGGAAGAAGCTGAAGCCGAAGCCGGCAAGTAAGATTGCCAACCCCGTAAAGCTGGCCACTTTTCCCAGCCTTCCCCTTGAAGCCACGAGCTTCTCGTTAATCACTACCTTCATGGTCTTTTCCCCTTGGCTTTTATTGCAGTATAGCCTAAAAAGCCGTTGAAGTCAAAGCAACGGAGAGCAAAGTGAATCGTCCACACCATCATAGACTGGGGGCTTGCCAGCGTCTTGGGTCCCACTTGGGGCGGGGAGGAGATTGTTTTGCCCCCGACGGGGGCTCGCATTGGCATTGCTTGGTCGTTTGTGGCCAGGCATTCCAAATTTGCCTTACGGCTTAAGCGGTGGTATAATTTTTGTAAATTTGAACCCGATGAAGGGTTCGCCAAGGAGGGTGATATGAAGAGGTTAGCCTTGCTCCTGGGTCTAATTGTAGCTCTCAGCTTAGTAGTCACATCGTGCGCCCCTAAGCCTGGCGTCATAAAGATAGGTGTCAATGCCGAGCTCACCGGCGGAATCCCGGTGGTAGGCCAATCCTGCAAGAACGCCGCTGAACTCTTCGTGGAAGAAGTGAACAAGGCTGGGGGCATAGAGGTAGGAGGCCGCAAGTATACTATCCAGCTCCTCATTGAAGACAACGAAGACAAGGCTGAATCTGCTGCTGCGGCGGCCCTCAAGCTCCATACCGCAGGCGTCCTCCTGATGATAGGCCCCAACGCAAGCCGTAACGCCATCCCTGCTGCCGAAGTCGCCGAAACCAACAAGATGCCCATGATAAGCCCCTGGTCTACCAACCCCAAGACTACCATTGACCCCAAGACGGGCAAACCCAAGAAGTATGTGTTCAGGGCTTGCTTCATTGATGACTTCCAGGGCGTTGTGGCCGCTAAGCTTGGCGTGGAGCTGGGTGTGAAGAAGCCTGCCGTCCTGTTTGACGTGGCCTCCGAATACAACAAGGGCATCGCCGAAGTCTTCAAGAAGACAGTAGAAGAGCTCGGTTACCCCGTAGTCGCTTACGAAACCTATACCACAGGCGATAAGGACTTCTCCGCCCAGTTGACCAAGATTATAGCCTCAGGAGCCGATGGCCTCTTCCTCCCCAACTATTACTCCGAAGTGCCCTTGCAGGTCCAGCAGGCCAGGAAGCTGGGCTTCAAGGGAATAATCTTCGGGAGCGACTCTTGGGGTAACCTGGAGCTGATTGACCTCTGCGGCATGGATTGTGATGGCCTATACTTCACCACTCACTATGCCCCGGACATCGCTACTCCGCAGGCTCAGTCCTTCATAAAGGCCTACCAGGCGAAGTATGGGAAGGTGCCCGATGACGTGGCCGCCCTCACCTATGACGCTTTCGGCATCGCGGTCACGGCTATAAAGCAGGCTGGGAAGCTTGACCGCGAGGCAGTAGTTGAGGCCCTCAGAAAAATCTCCCGCTATGAGGGGGTGACGGGCGTCTTGGAGTATAGGGGCACCGGTGACCCCATCAAGAGCGCCGTTGTCCTCAAGGTGGATGTTCCGGGGAAGAAGTTCACCTATTACACCACTGCCAAGCCGTAAAGTGGGGATTAACTAAATCCAAGGTGGGGGTGGGCTAAAGGCCTGCCCCCACTTTTCTGATGGAGGGCTTATGCAGACCTTCTTCCAGCAAATCCTTAACGCTTTACAGTTAGGCAGCGTTTACGCTCTTATCGCTTTGGGCTACTCAATGGTCTACGGAATCATCACCCTCATAAACTTCGCCCACGGCGATATCTTCATGGTCAGCACTTACGTGGCTTTCTTCGTGGGTTCGGCTTTGATGGCCTATGCCTTTAAGCTTCCAGGCCTAATCACCTTCCTCCTGACAATGCTGGCTTCCATGTTCTTCACCGCTTTTCTGGCTGTAATGATTGAGCGTTTTGCTTACAGACCATTGCGGAAAGCGCCGAGGGTTTCGGCGGTAATTACGGCACTGGGGGTTGGCCTTTTCCTGGAGAACTTCACCCTTGCCACCATAGGCCCTCACCCCCGCTTCCTCCCACCCATAATCCCGGTCCACCGCTTCACTATATTTGGGATAGCCACCTCCAACATCCAGCTCATCATAATCTTCGTTTCGGCTATTGTTATGTTCCTCCTGGACACCATTGTCCGGCGCACCATGGTTGGGATGGCGATGCGAGCCATCTCTTGGGATAAGTTTACCGTCCCTCTAATGGGGGTCCCGATGGACCGGATAATTTCCATAACCTTTGCCCTTGGGGCTTCCATTGCGGCGGTGGGTGGGACTTTGTACGGCTTTGTCTACACTATTGACCCCTACATGGGGATAAGGATAGGGTGGTGGGCTTTCATTTCGGCGGTGATAGGAGGGATAGGAAATATCCGTGGGGCAATGCTGGGAGGGTATCTTTTGGGGTTAGTGGAAATTTTCACCCCGGTCATTTTGCCCTCCTCTACGTATAGGGACTTCGTAGCTTTTTCCTTGCTCCTTCTGCTGTTAATCTTCCGGCCTTATGGCCTTCTTGGCCGGCCCGTGACTATGAAGGTGTGAGGTGCTCTCATGGGTAAAGTCAAGAGCTTGATTTCTGCCTTTAAGGAACGTTGGGATGCCTTTTACTCTTCCTGGCCTGAGCCTGTAAAGAGGGCTGCTGTTCCAGGGCTTGTGGCCTTCTTTTTCCTTGCTTCCATCTTCTTCCCGGCGTGGGGAATCATCAACCTCTACTGGCAGCAGGTGCTCATCTACGTAGGCATAAATATCATTCTCACCCTGAGCTTGAACCTGGTTAACGGTTACATGGGGGAATTTTCGGTTGGCCATGCCGGCTTCATGGCTGTGGGGGCCTACGTTTCCTCCATCCTCACGGTTTGGGTATTTCCCAAGCTTGGCCTTTCCCAATATACCCCCTACCTTTTCCCCTTAGCCCTTATCATCGGAGGATTAGCAGCAGGGCTTACAGGCCTTGTAGTTGCTTTCCCCTCTTTCCGAACCAGGGGTGACTATCTGGCTATAGTCACCCTCTCCTGGAACATGATAGTGAAGAGCGTGTTGGAGAACATAGAGGCGATAGGAGGGCCAAGGGGATTCATGGGGATGCCCAAGCTGACTTCCCTGGCTTGGGTTTACGTCTGGGTGGTAATAACCATTTGGCTTATCCGCAACCTCGTTTACTCCAACTACGGAAGAGGAGCTCTTTCCATTAGGGAGGATGAGATAGCGGCTTCCTTGGTGAGCGTTGACACCCGCACGGTCAAAATTGTCACATTCGTGATAGCCTCCTTCTTTGCGGGGATTGCGGGCGGTCTTTATGCCCACGTCCTTGTTTTCATCAACCCCAAGGCTTTCAGCATCCTCAAGTCCACCGATATCTTGGTGATGGTGTACCTTGGGGGGATAGGAAGCATAGGTGGATCAATCCTTGGAGCTACCGTTTACACCGTCCTTTTGGAGCTTCTGAGGCCTCTCCAAGTTTGGCGCTGGGTCATTGGTCCGCTCCTCCTGGTCTTCCTCATGATTTTCAGGCCGCACGGCATCATGGGGATGAGGGAGTGGAAGTTCCTTATGCCTCCGGAGGAGAGGCCAGAATCCTGGCGCAAGGAGAGGGAGCTTTTCGTCTTGCCCAAGCTTGCTTCCGCTAAAGCCAATCCTCTAAATCCTGAGAAGTGAGGGGAGAAGATGCCTATCCTCAAGATAAGGGGCCTTACCCATTACTTCGGCGGGTTGCGAGCAGTGCATGATTTCAACTTGGACCTGGAAGAGGGCGAGCTCATAGGGATAATAGGGCCGAACGGTGCCGGAAAAACCACAGTCTTCAACCTCATAACCGGCGTTTACCGGCCGACCGCTGGGGAGATAATTTTCAACGGGCACAACTTGGTGGGGAAGCGGCCGGAGCAAATTATATCCTTAGGAATAGCTCGCACTTTCCAGACCCTACGCCTATTCAAGAACCTCACAGTCTTAGACAATGTGCGCATTGCCAGGTTCTCAAGGCTTAAATACTCGCCTGTGGAAGCAATGTTTAAGGTTGGCAATAGGGTGAGGGAGAGCGAGAAGGAAACGCGGCTCAAGTGCTTGGAGCTTTTGGAGATAATGGGCCTGGCTGATAAGGCCGATTGGCTGGCTTCCGGGCTCCCATACGGATTGCAGAAGAGGCTGGAGATAGCCAGGGCTTTGGCCAGTGAACCCCGCCTCCTCCTTTTGGACGAACCAGCCGCGGGGATGAACCCGGCCGAAATCTCAGAGCTTATGGAGCTTATCCAGTGGATTCGCCGGGAGTTCGGCCTTACCATAATCCTCATAGAGCACCAGATGAAAGTAGTCATGGGGATTTGCGAGAGGATAAAGGTGCTGGACTTCGGGGAAACCATAGCCGAGGGACCTCCGGCCGAAATCCAGAACAACCCCAGGGTTATTGAGGCCTATCTTGGGGAGGAGGCAGTGGTATGAAAGGGGATATCTTGCTCAAGGTGGAGGATTTGCACGTATCTTATGGGGCAATCAGGGCCCTCAAAGGCATTTCCTTTGAGGTCAGGGAAGGAGAAATTGTGACTCTCATCGGAGCTAACGGGGCCGGGAAGTCCACAACCCTTAGGGCCATATCCCGCCTTGTCCCTTACGAGGGGAGGATTGTGTTTGATGGTGTGGACCTTAAAAATGTCCCCCCGCATAAAGTGGTGGAGATGGGGATATCGCATGTGCCGGAGGGGAGGGGAATTTTCGCTAACCTTACGGTCATGGAAAACCTTAAGCTGGCCACATGGGCCAGGAAGGACCACAAAGAGATAAAGAGGGACTACGAGAGGGTTTTCGCCCTCTTCCCCCGCCTCGCTGAAAGGAAGAACCAGTTGGCCGGGACTCTGTCAGGAGGGGAGCAGCAGATGTTGGCGGTCGGCAGGGCTTTGATGAGCCGTGGCCGCCTCATGCTTTTGGACGAGCCATCCATGGGCCTTGCTCCAGTTTTGGTCAGGGAGATTTTCAATGTCCTAAGGGAAATAAACGCCCAGGGCACTACAATCCTCTTGGTAGAGCAGAACGCTCGCCAAGCTCTGAAGCTTGCCCATAGGGGTTACGTATTAGAGACCGGGACAATCGTCCTTTCAGGCCCTTGCGAAGAATTGGCCAATAACCCCGAGGTCAAGAAAGCTTACCTTGGAGGCTAAATGGCCGAGGGGGAAATTGCTTTCCCTTCCTGGGCTGAAATCAACCTTGATGCCATTGAGGCCAATGTAAAGAACGTTAAGGCCTTCATAGGCGATAGGGTTGAGCTCATCGCCGTAGTAAAGGCCAATGCCTATGGCCATGGAGCTATCCCCGTAGCACAAGTTGCGCTGGAAGCGGGCGCCTCCAGGCTGGCAGTAGCCAGGGTAAGAGAGGGGGTTAAGCTCCGCCAAGCAGGGATAAACGCCCCGATTTTGGTCATGAGCTATATCCCCTTAGCCGAAGTGCCCCTTGCAGTTCAAAACGACCTTACCCCTACCCTCATAACCTTGGAGCAAGCCAAAGCCTTCTCCAACGAAGCCACAAAGGCCGGGAAAACGTTGCCTGTCCACATCAAAGTTGATACGGGGATGGGGCGTTTTGGCCTCTTGCCGGAAGAAGTGGAAGGTTTCGCGAAAGAAGTAGCCTCGCTTCCAGGCTTGGCGCTTGAAGGCCTCTACACCCATTTCTCCGTGGCTGACGAAACCAGCCATGATTCCACCCTCTACACTCTCAAGCAATTTGAAACCTTTATGGACGTAGCCAAGAAGCTGGAAGGGGCTGGCTTTCACTTCCCCTTGAAGCACGCTTGCAACAGCGCGGCCACAGTCCGTTTCCCCCAGATGCACTTGCAAGCGGTCAGGGTGGGGATAATCCTCTATGGATTGCGGCCCTCGGAAGAAGTTGAGCCGCCGTTTCCCTTGGTTCCGGCCCTTTCACTAAAGAGTCGGGTAGCCAGGGTTAGGACTCTTCCCCCTGGTTTTCCCATAAGCTACGGGCGTACTTATGTGACCTCTCGCCCTACTCGCGTTGCCCTGGTTCCTGTAGGCTACGGTGATGGCTACCATCGGCTTGCTTCCAACCGCGGTTTCGTTCTGATAAGAGGTGCCAGGGCCCCGATTGTGGGGAGGATTTGCATGGATCAATTTGTGGTGGATGTCAGCGAGGTGGATGGAGTAGCGATGGAAGATGAAGTGGTCCTGATAGGAGAGCAAGGCGGGCAAAAGATTGGAGCGGAGGAAGTGGCCTGCTGGGCCGAGACCATAAACTACGAGGTGGTGGCCTCTTTGACTTCCCGCCTGCCGAGGGTTTACATAAAACAAGGGAAAATCGTTGGCATAAGTTAGCCTATGGATGTTCTGGCCGAACAGGAATTTGCCAAGCGTTGGGGTGAAAAGCCAGAAGTTATAGCCTTCGCCCCAGGCCGAGTAAACCTCATAGGTGAGCATACCGACTACAACGGGGGCTTTGTCCTCCCCGTAGCCGTCAACCGTTACGTCTGGGTAGCGGCTTCTCGCAATCCCATGCCTGAGGCCACTTTCTACGCCGTCAATTTTCAAGATGAAGCCTCTTTCCCTTTAGATGGCATTGTTTTTAACCCCCTTAAACCCTGGAGCAATTACGTCCAGGGGGTAGCCTGGGTTCTCCGGGAAGAAGGCTTCAAGCTTCCGGGCATAAAGGCCGTTATCGGGGGCGATGTGCCAATTGGGGCGGGGATGAGCTCTTCAGCAGCGGTGGAAGTAGCCACAGCCTTGGCTTTCCTGGCCCTGGCCGGGGTAGAACCCGATAGGGAAAAGCTTGCCCTTCTCTGCCAACGTGCGGAGAACGAATTTGTTGGGATGCGCTGTGGGATAATGGACCAATGGACATCGCTCCTGGCTCGGGAAGGCCATGCCATATTCTTGGATTGCCTTACCTTGGAATACCACTACGTCCCTTTGCCAGCTGGCATATCCATAGTGGTTGCCGATACTCGGGTTAGGAGGGAGCTGGCCCGTTCCGAGTATAACCTCCGTAGGAAGCAATGCGAGGAAGCGGTCGCTATTCTCCGAACCCGTTGGCCTCAAGTTCGCTTCCTGAGGGATGTTAAGCCTGAGGAAATGCCTGGGTGGGAGGAGCTCTTGCCTGAGCCCATAAAGAGCCGGGCAAAGCATGTAGTGGAGGAAAATGCCAGAGTGCTTGAGGCTAAGGAAGCTTTGGAAAAGGGAAACCTGAGGAGCTTTGGCCGGCTTATGGTCCTTTCCCATAAGAGCTTGCGGGAACTTTACGAAGTTAGCTCGCCCGAGCTGGATTTCCTTGTGGAAACGGCCATGTCTTGCGAGGGGGTATACGGCTCCAGGCTTACAGGGGCCGGTTTTGGTGGTTGCACCGTGACTTTGGTGGAGGAGAGTGCAGTTACTGCTTTGCGGGAGAAGTTAAGGGAAGCATACCTAAACCGCTTCGGCTTTGCCCCAGAAATCCACGACCTTAGCCCCGTCGGAGGGGCATTTACTCTGATTGGTGATCAGACTTTGGCCTTTACTGGCGCTTAACTCTTGCCAACCCGCCCACGAAAAGGGGTAGGAAACTCCCTAAACCACGGCAAGCGGGGCATCAAAATCTTCACTCATGATGATAAGCCCTTTCGCACTCCCAAACTGGCGGCGCGTCAGCGGCATAGCTGGTACGAGTAGCACAGCTTCTTGCAAATCTTTGAGAATAATGACTTGTTCGCCTTCAAGTGCTGCGTTAATCAATTCAGGCAGACGTGATTTTGCTTCTTCTAAGTTGACTTGTAACATTTTACCCTTCTTACATGCCAGCACTTAACCATTGCCGGTGACGATAGCAAATAAATCCTATGCCTCTTCCAGTTCCCGCAACAGCGCCTCCACATCCTCCCGCAGGGCGCCCAGGCCGATGCGCTCCACCAGGTCCAGGGCCTCCTCCGCCGTGCGGTGGGCCAGGTCCAGACGGCCTGTTCTCTGGTAGACCTGGGCCAGGCGGTATTTCGCGTAGGCGAAGAAGCGGGGCTCATCCCAGGTGACAGTTTCCATTGCTTGAAGCAGGTAGGGTTCAGCCTCAGCAGGCCGCCCCGCTTCTAACAGGTTTGCCCCCCGCCGCCAGAGGTACCAGGCCAAAGCACGAGACCAGTCCAACTCCCGAGCCCATACCTCTCCTTTGTCCAGCCACTCTAACGAGGTCTCCAGATCCCCTTCGGCGCTTTCTGCCATACTTAGCCGGTAAGCGGCGAGCACTTTTACTTGCAAATCGCCGCTCTCTTCTCCTGCCTTTAACGCTTCATAGGCTAACTCTTTTCCCTTTTGGATTTCTCCCCGCTCAATCCAATAAACCGCAGCACGTTCTAAGGCCAACCCCAGTTCCACTTTGTTGTTATACTGCCGGGCAATGGCTTCAGCCTCTTGAAGTCGCTGCAGGCATTCTTCCCATTTACCCTGGTCCCACAGAATTAGTGCTGATCTCCGGCGGAATCGCCCTTCTATTCTTTCATCCAACTGGGAAGCGCGGATGGCAGATTCCAAAATCTCTGTGGCTTCCCCCAGCAGACCCGCCAGATAAGGATAAAACCAGAGGCCATCGGCCAGCGCCAGCAGGTCCTCCCACCGCTCGTGCTCGGCGCACCAGCGGAAAGCCAACCGCAGGTTGGGGTATTCCCTGGCAAAGATCGGTGCGTTTGTAGTGTGGATGTCCAGGTCGGCGCCATAGCGCAGGGCAAAATCCCGCGCCCAGGCCAGCCAGCGCTCCGTCAGTTCATCCCGGAAGTCCGCCCGCTCCAGTTCCGCCCGCGCATACTCCTGCACCAGCGGCAGCAGCCAGAAACGGTCGCTCTCGGGCTCCCGGTTGACCAGCGAGAGCCGCAGGAGCAAGGCCAGCCCCTCATCCCGGTCCCGCAGGGGGAGGTCGGCGATGGTCCCCAGCGCCTCCCGCACCGCCCCCGCATCCCGGTCAAAGAGGGAACAGGCCAGGAGCAGCCGGTATGCCTCCGGGCTCCGCCGCCGGGCCAGGTCCACCTGCCCGCCCACGCAGTAGCGAACCAGGTCGCTCCCGGCGTCCCCCAGCCAGCGGCGCACCCCCTCCCAGGTCTCCCCCGCTGCCAGCCGGGCGATGCTCAACTTGATGGGCAGCGGCAGGCCGACCGTACGCCGGTAGAGTTCCGCCTGCTGCGCCGCATCCAGGTGAACGCCCCGCGCCTCTCCCTCCGCCTCCATCAGTTGCCGCGCCTCGTCCTCCTCCATCCCCAGCAGGGTCAATACATCCGCCACATCTAGGCGCTCGCGGGAGGTGACGATGGCTTTCGTCAGGCGCGGAAGGTTGCGCAGGAAGGCGCGCACTTCCTCCGCCCCCGGCCCCTCCAGCGTATCCAGGTTGTCCAGCACCAGCAGGGTGCGCTGGGCTGTCAGCGCCTGCTGGACCAGCCGGTCCTGCTCCTCACGGGTGGCGGCGCGGGTGATGGCTTCCCGCTCCAGCACCTGGGCGATGGCGGCGTAGATGTCGGCCAGGGTGCGGGCCACCAGTCCGGCAGGGGCCGCCCGCTCCCGGCCTGCCGCTGTCAGCACCTCCTCCTTCGCCGAGGCCCAGACGATGGCGTCAAACCGCTCCTCCGGCGGGAGTTCGTCGTACCGCCGGAGGTACTCGTGGGCAGTGGCCAGGGCCAGCGCGGTCTTGCCCACCCCGCCGATGCCGCTGAGGATGACCACCCAGACCGGGTCTTGGGAGGAGAGGCACCGGCGCAGCCATTCCCGCTCCTTCTCCCGGCCGACGAAGCGGGCGTAATCGGGCTGGGGAAGGTTGTGGTAGGGGCGGGGGCGGACGGGGAGGGCCGGAATGGAGGCCGCCGCCAGGGCCTGCCGGGCCAGCCCCTCCGTCAGTTGGGCCAGGGCGGCGCGCACCTCTTCCCGCAGGTCGGTGAGGGCCTGGAGTTGGGCCTGGATGAGGGCGGTCTGCTGGCGGGCCTCCTCGGCGGTGATGCGCTGGAACTGGAGGATGTAGGCCTCCCGCACCTCCTTCGCCGGCGGGAGGCTCCAGAGTTCTTCGGCGATGCAGCCCAGGAGGTAGGAGACGGCGCGGTCCACCCGCTCCCGGTTGACCCGCTGGGGGAGGACGTCGGAGAAGGAGGCCAGGAGTTGGCGGCGGGCTTCGGGGAGGTGGGCGCCGGGGCGGCTGACCAGTTCGCGCAGGGCCTTGCGGACGGTGGGGGAGCGCCAGAGGGCCGGGTCGCCGACCAGGAGAGAGACCAGGTCCTCATCCTCCTGGGTGTACTCGTCCCGGAAGCGGCGGAGGCCCCGTTCCAGGGCCTGGTCAAAGGCGCGGAGGAAGGCGGCCTCGGAGGAGAGGCGGCGGATGTGCTCCGAGGCCTTCTCTCCGGCCAGGCGTTGAGCCTGGTCGGCCAGGAAACCGACTAAGCCGTCCAGCAATTGTCGTTTCAAATCTTCAGGGATGAGCGAAAGAAAAGCTTCCATAAGAATCCTCCGGAAAATTTTTCACTGTATGATGAGCTATTGCTCTCCAATGGCTCCCCAACCGTTGGCTTCCAGGAATTCTTTCACGGTGTTAAAGGCATTGAAAAATAAGGGAGTTCCAGCAAAGGAAAGAGGAGAAACAGGGCCTTGAGTCATAAAGGAATATTCTCGTGAAGCCGCATCAAATGCTGAATGTGGGTCCCGGAATAATTGGTAGAGGTCCAGAGCCTTGCTCTGTCCACCTACCAACTCGCTCAATGCTCGAAACTCTTGCCCCATTCCCAGACCAAATCCGAAGAAAAATATACGCAGTTGCTCTATAATCCCTCGGTGAAGGCTGGAAAGAGTCTGACTGATAAACATCCAGCCTACCCCTTGTTTGCGGGTAGTACGCGCTGCATCAATCAACAAATCCCTAATTGCTTTCTTCTCCTGATTCTCAGGTTCTTCCCGCGGTGCCAGGCGATGGGCTTCGTCAATCAGTACCAGCGCATTGAGGCTCCGACTCTCCCGATATGCAGCTTCTGCTGCCTGCCGGATACCTTCCAGCAGCCGCTTCACAACCAGAGCCTGGACTGTTTCGGTCCAGAACAAAACGGGTTCTCTTTCCTCCAGTCCTTGAGTCCGTAGCAAAGGAAGGTCAGAGAAGTCTTCACCTATACCCCTTGCTTGTTCCTGCGAGAGGTCTATCACGACCAGCGGTCGGGTCTTCTCGTCGGGTTTCAGCAAATGATACAGAAGGGAGTCCACTTTTTGGGCATTCTTCCGATCCTCTTGGAACAGCCATGCCACCGGTTTCCAATACCGCCTATAAAACTCCTCGGAATTGGCGCTCTGATACACAGACTGGAATCGCCCTCGTGACTCCGGAGATCTGTAAAACACCTTCTGAACCTGTTCGTCTCCCAATAGTGCCCAGGCCTTGTTGAAGGTCTCTCTTGTGGCAAGGTCAGTTAGGCGTACCTTCTGCTGGTCCAGCCGTTCAGCCAGTGTACGGCAGGCCAGTTCACGGTTTTCTCCCTTGGGAATACTCAATTGCTCAAAGAAGGGGGATTCGTAAAGGATTTGCTCAAATAACTCCCACCGATCCAGCACCAAATCGCGCACACCCAGTACCATAACCGGCTTGTGCAGATGTTCCAGTATCTTTCTCATCGGTAGTCGGAACTCCCCCGTAGGCTCTCCTCGCAGGTCCTTGGCGAACTCTCCCTGAGGATCCAGGACCAGCAGGGCCATCTGGGGATAGCGGGCATAAGCGAGAAGGATCATCTTGGCCAGCACTGACTTTCCAGAGCCTGTTTTCCCAAATATGCCCAAGTGGTAAGCTTCCCCTGCGCCATCAGGGCCGCTATCAAAATGCTTGAACCAGAGGGGCAACTTCGGCGTGGAGCCATATACCCGACCCAGGTAGAACAGCTGCGACCGGTAAGGAGATAACAAAGCTTCCAGAAGCTCATCCGTAACCAGATGGATGGGGGTACCCGTCGCAGGTACAGTTCCCAGAATGCTTGGGCGGTATGTATTTCCGTCCCAGCAGAAGACTGCGCTGACGGTCATTTCCCCTTGATGTGTATCTTGGCGCTCACTGACAGCATCCACCCGCCCCCGTTGGCGGATAAGACTCCGCATCGTTGGGTCTTCGTGCCAAACGTTACGCAGTTTCACTTCGGTGATTTGCCCCAAGGCATAATGGGGACGCCCGTCTTGAGTGTAACGGAAAAGGGCTAACTCACCGACCAATTTCCGCTTGACTGCTCCGGCCAGAATGTCCAGTGCCAGTCCGCTGGTGGAGGAGGGCGATCCCACAACCGCAATGCGTTCAGCTTTGTCCACTTGTTGGTCTAAATTCATACTTCACCTCCTGATTCAGTACGGTATCCATGCAAGCTGAGAAAAACCTCTTTAATGTCTCCTTGATAGTGTTCTGCTACATATTGGCTGGTGACTTGGCGGAAAGCGGGGATTGCTCGGGGCAGGTGCTTGACCATACGGTCCGCCATGTATAGAGGATAAGGCTCTAAAACTGTTGGTGCCCCACATTGGTGTTTCACTGCTTGAAAAGCGGTTGCCAATCTGGCCGAATTCTCTACAATAGCTCGGCTCATCTCCAAACGAAGAGCTGGGAGCCAAGTGTATGGCCGATAGTATATGACTTGGATTTCACCCAGTAAGTGGAGAATCTTTGTTCGGAGATGCTCGCATTTCTCTTGCACCTCGGGGGCCAATGGGGAGAGATTCAGATGCCAGGGCTCGGAAGGAGGCTCAATTGTTCTGGGAGGAGTAAACTCCCCCGGCTCCAATAGGAAACTCAACAACGCCCGGTCGTCAAAAGTTTCTGGCCATCCTAATTCTTTCCCAATTTCCCGCCTTGTTGTATATTTAGGCACAGCCAGCCAGATTCGGTCAGTGCGTGGAGAGGCAAGAATTGTGACATAAGCCTCAAGAAAATCAGGTACACGCTTTAAGAAATGTTCCGTAGTTCGCGCAGGGAGATTCTTGCTTTTGTTCAATGCTTGATTAAAGTAAATCAATGGAGTGGTTAGGGAGCCATCTATAAACACTACTTCATGAGGGGCCTGGGCAGCCAATTCCAGCTCCATACCTATCATTAGGCCGCGCAGGATGGTACCAATTTCTGCTTGGTGGGGTTCTATCTCCACCCAAACTAAATGCCGAGGTTCCGGCCAGTAGCGAGTTTCCGAAGGGGGCGTCAAACCCTCTACAGCAACTGCCGCAGTAGCTACCATATCGCTGGTAAGCAAGCGTTCAATGGCGTAAGAGCCATCTACACCACAAGTTGTGGGAATAGGCATATAAGGCAATTCCCCTTCTCGCCGAAGGAGTCCAAAATAGCTAAGACCCTGTCGCCATTCTTGACGACGCTTCTGAGCTTGTGTTAAGTCCTGTAGCATTTTCTGCCCCAGCCCTTCGGCGCGTTTCAGAACTTCATCCACTAATGCCGCAGGCAGGTCCAAGAAAGGGCGTTCTGTAATTTCCATCTCAGTTCATCTCCTCATCTTGCAATTTGTTGGGTGAGCAATTTATGGATGTCCTCTTTCCGCCACGCCCGCCACCCATCTATTCGTTGGGTTCGTGGCAAAAGCCACCGTTCTTTCCACCATTCTACAAGGTCAGAGAATGGTAGGTCGCGATACTTTGGTTCCGCAGTTCTCCCTTCCATGTAATCCTCCAAATTATCCACTAATCGGAATAAGAAAACTTCGCGCTGGATACCATGGCGAAGAAGGTTTCCAGAAAACCCTAACCGTTCCAAAGCCATGACCAGTATTTGCCACTTGCGCCGAGGACCTGTGCCAAAGCCTCCCCTGGTAGAAATGCCTTGGCTTTCCAAGAAGGCCCGAAGCAATGGGTATAGTTCTAAAAGGTGAAAGATTCCATATCCTTCAGTATAGCCAATTGGCTCCGCAATCTGGAGGCCATTATACCGCAACCGATTATATATGCTACTACGTCCAAAGGCGCTTGTGGTCGTCAACGCCACAAGATGCGGAGGAATAACCCTTTTCTCCATCTCCGTAACCCGCCCGGAGTATTTGCGTTGATAGGCTTGCCTGACTTCATTAGAGGCTGCAATCAAAGCGATCAATTTGCCTCCTAAGAGATAATTATATGGAGGCACAGCTCCCAGGGTTTGGATGTCCATTGTCTGGTTTACAAGTTCTGTCTTACGGCCCGGAGGGTAACGGAAGAGACGGTCACGGGCAGGAAAACTGAGAGGAGGAGATTGTAATGCCAAGAGTCCAATTAGTTTCCCATTGGATTCGTCCAAGATCAGAAATCGCAAGCGGCGGCCATATCCTTTAGAAAAGGGTATAGACCAAAGCAATCGGGCAATCCGGAATAGGTTATGTTCATGTTCTGAGGTTACCTCTTTAAGAACTGGATGGATACGTTCAGGCTCAATGTCTTCTCCATCAGCGAAGTATGGAAGATACCGGGGAAGAGATTTTTGGAGCCAGCTCAAGCGGGGGACGATTTCAATCCGGCATGCAGGCCGGTGTATTTCGCGTAAGGTGATTTTATCCGTAGGCGGAGGGAATATTTTGTCTTCTTTGACCACGAAACCTGCTTCTTGTAGTTTGTCCAGTACGACCTTTCTCAGATCCGTGGCATCCATCCGCCTTAACCATCGTCAGTGTTTGGTTATATTATACCTTGAAAGCCCACTTGTCAAGGTTTAAATCTGCAAGGGGTGCACGCACGATTTGTCAGTGAATTTAGAAGATAGCCTCCTCCTCAGAGAGCGGGTAAAATAGGGGGGAGTAAAGACCCAAATTTATACCCGAAGAGGAGGAGGCCATGGCTAATTATACCCC
>Ga0272445_1000749_pt1 | contig 28297 bp, 30 predicted proteins | sample YNPCB0031_FD_194404 | JGI IMG/M metagenome (GOLD analysis project Ga0272445, IMG submission 194404) | Hot spring sediment microbial communities from Yellowstone National Park, WY, United States - YNP-CB-003-1 | ecosystem: Environmental > Aquatic > Thermal springs > Hot (42-90C) > Sediment... | reverse complement strand
CAAAGCTAACCTTGTACGGCACGAGTTCAACCTTCACCATAGAGCTTTGGAACGAAACCGCCAACCAACGTCTACTAAGGGCCGAGGGAGTGGTGCCGGATGCATACGGCAACCTAACTCTCAGCGTACCGGCTTTCGCTACCGATCACCCATTAGTAGGCGGGTATAATTTAACGATCAACTGGATCTTCACTACGTCAGAGGGAAGAAGGCTGAACTTCCGGGTGTTTAACGGCACCCTGTACTTTGATACGATCTTGGGTGTGAGGCAATTAAGGTTTAGGTGGCCTTCGAAGATGTGGGGCCAAGTAGCTAACTGGAGTAGATTCATGCTCAACGCTACCGCCTTAACCGTGCAGGCTTACGACTGCATGGCTTCGCCCTACGGCCCCAACCCGCTGGGCGGCGCACAGATAATAGTCATAAACGGCACCAACTGGGATCGCCAGAGGTGGGCTGATGGATCGACGCCCGCCATACTCTACAACATAATAACTCCGGAGTCGCTGCCTTATGCTGGTAGGGCATCTTTCATAGTCCCCAACACCACCAACCCACTCTACAGGCCTGATGTCAATAAAGCGCAAAACTACACCTTGGGGCTCAGGGTGCGCTGGAATGGAATGCTGGTCTACAACGTGACCCTTGCCCAATACTCCCACAACCCTACGTGGGTTCAGAATCACCCCTGGAGCGATGTATACTGGTGGATGAGCCTATATCGCTTCAGCCCCTACAACTTCACCACCCTCAGCCAGCTTGTCGCCAGCAGAAACAGAGCTGTGCGCCTTAACTGCTCGGTCTACGCTTATAAGCTAAGGCTAGCTGATTACTCGACTGGAGCCTATCCTCTTGGCAGCACAAGCGACGTCGAGATCGCGGCCTCGATGTCAGTTACTAACGCTACTGTCGGGTCTGTCACCATTGCTAGGCCTAGGACTACCGATCCTCACGGTGAGGTGGTTTTAAGGTATGCAGCTCTATGCGTTAATGAAGAGGAGGGTTTCAGAGGTAGAGGAGTACCTTCAACGCGGGCTAACTTAACTGTGTACTGGAAGTCGACGAAGCTGGGCGTGGAGTATCTGATCTTAAACCTCACGCTGGGCTACGGGACCATTAGATACGGCCGCTGGACTGTGACAGACCCCGCGCCGTATGGCAACAGCACTGTGCTGATGGCGCCTGTGATTACGCCTGCGACGTTATTACATGCATATGCCAACGTCACGCGCGTGCAGCTCGTTGACAAGTCGGATCCGACGTACCCAGCGCCGCTCTACGAGAACACTAAGGTCTACTTGACGTTCCCAGGCGCCTTGGAGCAGAGCGTGGGGGTGAACGCCAGCGGCATCGTCGACCTATCCTTCTGTAACTATACGCTGCCGCTGATGGATGGCATGAGGAAGCTGGACAACTACCGCATCAGGGCTGTGTACAAGAACGTCACAGTCCTCGATACGAGCTTCGACCCTAACATCTTCGCGACTGGCTACCCGCGATATCTTGGCGCCTTCAAGAGGTTCTACTGCGACGTCTACCTCCTTGAACTCAACCTCCTCGACGCTCATAGGCGGCCCCTATCGGTCATGTCGCTCCTCCAGCTGAAGCATCCAACAGGCGAGGTCTTCAGCATAGCTGTTCCGAGCGGAGGCCACGTTACGGATAAGGTGCCTGGAGGCGTAGGCTACGAGGTAAAGGTACGCTATAAGAGCGCCGACCTGCTGACCCCCTTAGAGGGAGGAAGCTTCGACGTCACCAGCAACAGGATCGGCCCTAACAACGTCACGGTCGTGACGCCGGTCTACGACGTATACGTCAAGGTGACCAACTGGGAGAGGACTTGGTGGGTTGAGGGCATCAACGTAGGCTTCAGGTGGAGCTTCCCGACGGCGTGGACGCAGTGGGGCAACATGACCAGCTACGTGGTGGCGCCGTCGCGCGCCGTAGAGCCTCCGCGCTACATATGGCTAGACCAGATACCTAGTGGGGCTCATACATTGCTGATGTATGTGATGTATGATAGAAGTACTAAGAGCGGTAAGACGCTAGGTCTTGAAAACTATACACGCTGTACAGTAGGCGAGTACAGCATCAACGTCGTGGACAGCGACGTCTACGATAGGCAGGCTCGCTCATGGATCTATGACAGCGTGACCTTCACGATCAAGACGGCGGACGGCTCGACGCTGCCCGAGTACACTACGGTCGCCAACACGACGCTGCTAGTCACCGTGTTCAACGTATCCAGGCCCTCGGGGCCTATAACGTACAACAGCACCAACGGCAGGTCAAGCGTTACGCTGTTCAGTAATATAACGCAGCAGAGGGTCTTCGTGGGCGGCGCTAAGTACAACTTCACGCTCTACGCTGGAGGCGTGACGGTCTACGGCTCGACGCTGACGCTGCCAACAGGGGCAGACGCGGTTGAAGTTACATCCAGCATCTACGCCATGAAGTTCATCACCAAGGACTACTACGGAACCTTCGGCATACCTAACCTCAGGGTCAGCGTCAGCTGGACTGGGCTCAACTATACCTACTACAATGAGACGAAGCCGGACTGGCTGGCGAGGTATAGATGGATGAACGTTAGCGTGGTGTGGAGCAACTGGACGAGGGTGTTTAGAGATGTTGAATCCGATTATGCGCCGTGGGTCAGCCCAGCTACGAGGAGGTTCATGCTCTACAACATGTCAGCGCTAACTGATTCCTCCGGTGAAGCTGTGTTCTACATACCGGTATGGTACTACTCGAAGCAGCCTGTGGCCTACCACACGCCGATAGAGTTTAACGTAACTACGGTGCCAGGCACGACGCCCAGCGTGCCTTCAGGGCTTGCCTCGAGGTCTGTGATGTACAGGCGTTATAGTGTCCCCGTCTACCACTCGCCGTGGTTCTTCAACGTGACTAAGAACGTCGAGTTCGTTGAAGGAGAGACCCAGAAGACCCTCAACGTCTACGCCGCGAAGTTCACGGTTGCCCTCACCAACGAAAGGATGGAGCCGCTGGCTGACTACAGGGTCAACGTCACCATCGAGCCGCCCACTCTTGACGCTGTGTCGAGGAGGAGGCTGATCGACTATGGCTACACGGGCGCTGATGGCAAGGTGGCGTTCAGCTCGAGGACAGGATCCATGGTGCTGTTCTGGTGTAACTACAGCTACGGCCTCTTCATCTACAAGGACATAAGGGCTACGAACTTAAAGGATCAGGATGGCAAGCCTGTATCGTTCAGCAACTTCGTGGTGGGCAACTACAGCCTAGCAGGGAACTGGGCGCCTGGCGTCGCTAGGGAGGTAAGGTTCCAGGGCACCATCGCCGTGACTGCGCTCGATGCATACAACCAGCCTCTTGCTGGCCAGGTCGTGGTCCTTAAGGCTGCAGCTGGCCCGGCGACGGGTCAGGTTGTAGGCTACGGCGTCACTGGCGCTGACGGCAAGGTGTTCTTCTACCTGCCATTCGATGGAGCCAACCCAGTTTACGGCTACTACAACGCTACAGATGATACGTGGAGGCTTAGCAGCACAACCTTCCGGATGGAGGTCTACTGGACTAAGCCTGAAGGGGCGCTCTACAAGGTGTTCTGGCCGATACTGATCTATGGTCCGACGTCCGTAGCTCCTGACGTCAGCCTTACGGCTCCCTGCAGCGTCTACTACGCTAAGCTGAGGTTCGTCAGCGACACGGGCAGGGCCTTGGAGTGGGGCGCCATCAAGGTGCCTTCAGGCCGAGATGTAGGCATACCGTTCAAGGTGGTCTACTACCTAGGCGGCGTTGAGAGGAGCGACGTCTACGCCTACGAGGGCGTCACGATGGCCAACGCGACCTTCAACCTCGTCAGGTGCCCGGTGGGCGACTACAAGGTGGTCGCTTGGTGGCCCAACTTCAGGGACATAAAGATCTTCGACTCCATGCTCTCGATAACTACGAACCTGCCAGGCCCGAACGTGAGGGAGCCGGTTCAAGACCTTAAGACTGTGGTCTACGACATCACGTTGAACTTCAAGACTCCTAAGGGCACGGTCTGCGGCAACGCTACCGCCTACATCAGGCTGCCTCAGGGCGTCAGCGTAACGGAGGTCACCGACTCGGAGGGCAACGTCAAGCTGATCAACGTGCCGAGCTCCGTCAGCACGGTGTCTGGAAGCAAGTATCCATTGAGGGTGGAGAAGGCTACGTGGCATGGCTACGACGCCCTAACGGCTGCCGTCGAGAAGGATATCACTGGCACCACGACCTACTACATACTGGCCGACAACATCGTTGCCCTCAACGTGAGGGTGCTGGGCGCTAGAGGCCAAGGCCTACCGTACGCTTCAGTCAGCATCCAGCCCATACTGACTGCTGTAGCCGACGAGTCTGGGCTGGCTAGCGTGGAGCTTCCAAGGAAGACGTACACTGTTACGGCTACGTACAAGGGTAAGACGGGTAGCGTCAGCGTTGACTTAACTGACCGCACTAAGGTTGTCTTCGACACGACGGTTACGCTGGATGTATGGATTGAGCTGTTCGGCTACGCGATGTCTGCTGGCGAGTTCGCGCTGTCGATACTGCTCAGCGTGATCGTGGTGCTCGTCGTGGCCTTCATCGTCCACGAGTACATAGTGTGGCGTAGGAAGCGTATAGCCGCCGCCGTAGTTAAGGCCTGATTTAATCCCCACCCCTTCTTTTTGTCTTTTCTTCCTTAAGCTTATTTTGAGGGCTGCCTGCATCGATGCAGGTGGGTTCGAGCCTCATGGAGCTTGACGTCGGCCCTCTCCCTTGCTCTACTGCCCTCCTTCATCGGGGGCACACCATTTTACGAAGCTTGCTTCGCGGCAGGGCGTGTCCAGCTGCTACTCAGCTACTTCTTTAGCTTTAAACTACACTTAAATATTGTATTAGTGTCGTCTTAAAGCTCCTTCATTTTTTGACTGGCCAAATCCTACTTCACTCTTCTATGGCTGGGATGAGCCTTTGCTACGTGTTTATCCACTTTTTCCGCCTCGACCCTAGCCCCGCGGTGCGGCACGTCAGCTAGGAACTCCTTGAGCTTTGCGTCACGAGTGAGCTTATGAGCTCATCTATGCTCAACCCTCTAGCCTCAGCCCCCTCCCCAACGGTAAGCGAGCACCACCTCTCTCAGGCATGAATGGCCACCGGCAGAAGACATCCTACATATTTGACGGTCAATCGCCTGAGGCGACCTCTATGAGAAGTTGGACACGCCCTTTGCGGCAAAAAACTTTATTAGATCATGAAACGTGCGTTGAGGTTGTATGGTAGTGCCTCAGGAGCCGACGTCTGGGGAGGGTGCGATGAAGAGCCACCTAGACCTCGCCCTAAGGTACCTAAGGGAGGGGAGGGGGTTGATGGAGAAAGACCCCATTCAGGCGTCTGAAAAACTGTATAAGGCTGCTGAGGAGGCTGTGAAGGGTCTTTCAATACATTTCAACCTCCTCGACGTCTTATCCAGCGTCGAGAGGAGGGGTAGGTGGACCGTCACGGAGCTCGAGAAGGCGGTCCTGAGGATATCTGAGAGGCTTGGAGGGTGGTTTGGCGAGGCTTGGGATAGGGCATGGGCCCTTCACGTCTGGGGCCTTCACGAAGGTAGGTTCGACGCTGAAGACGTCAGGGCGAGGGTTGATTACGTCGAGAGGATGGTTGAAGGGGCAAGACGGGTCGTAGCGCCTTGACGATTTCAAGCTCGCCACATACAACGCGACTGGCTGAGCTTCAGGTGAAGAGGCATCCATGATTTTGGCTGCATTTAGTCTAGAACTCGATGTAGCTTGACGTCAGCCCTTGGCCCCCGCACGCTCCTCGATCCCAGCGCCAACATACTCACGCGCATTATGCAATCCAACCTCTTTTCGATCAGGGCTAATCGACGTCAATCGAGCTGAAGAATTATATTACTTACTCGATGGCGCCTTAGCCTCTAAAGGAGGCGGGATTAGACTTACGTGAGGCTGAGGGAGAGGGTTGAACGCGGCAATTGACCGTAGTAATTCGCCAAAGTTTTTCATTTAGCTGCCTCGTTAAAGGGAGCCCATCATAAACAAGCTCAACAGCTAAAAAGCTCTCCTCTACACGAGCGCTCCTCTCTCTACTCTCAAATCCTTAGCCAGATCAACCGTGACGCATGCCTAAGAAGAAAAAAGTTGCGCGAATTACTACGGTCAATCGCGCGATAGCTTAAGTTGCCAGGGCCCCTTAAATTGTAGAAATATTTAAATTTCCAAGGGAGGGTTGGTTCCTAGTGATAGCGATGTCCGATGTCCTGACCTTACTTAAGGAGGTACGGGAGGAGCTTAGGGAGCTGAGGCTGCTGTATAAGGGGCTTGTTGAGAGGCTCGTGGCCGTCGAGGAGCCTCTAGGGGACGAGAGGGAGGCCATCGGGGCTAGCGACGAGGTTGCAGGTGAAGAGGAAGTGATGGAAGCCCTAAGATGAGATGTTTAGGGTAGAGGCTAAGAGGAAGGCGTTAAGGGCCCTTGAGAGGCTTAATCGTGAAAGGAAGGGAAGGATTAAAGAGGTCATACTAACCCTGAAGAACGATCCAATACCTTTCAGGAAGCTTGACGTTGTCAAGCTTAGGGGGTACGAGAACACATACCGCATTAGAGTTGGAGACCTAAGGATAGTCTATGAAGTGAGCTGGGATGAGAGAAGAATACTAATCCACTTCATCGGACCAAGAGAAAGAGCATATGAATAGCTGTTTCAGCTTTGAGGCCTAAAGGCTTTAAACGTAGCTGGTTAAAAATGCACGTGCGTGCCCTGCCCTCTTAAGCTCGTCCTCAACCCCCCCATGCCCACGTAGCCGGCCCTAGCCCCTCATGGATGAGGGGAAATCCATTATCCAGCTCCATACCTCAGCCCCCTCCAAGCAGTTATGTATGACGTACCTCCCAGTCACCCCACGTCACCCACAGCCAGCGGTAACTACGTGTAGAATACTTTTGAATCAATGACCCATCGCTCGAACCCTCCCATCTCTCCTCACGACACTGAACGACGCCCTGCGTCGAAGAGGGCCCTCACGTCGCTTCGCTCTACGCTCAGCATCGTTTCTTGTGGTGGCAAAGCTTATCTTAGCCTAATGAACCTATCAAGTAGGCGTGTAGGTGAATTACGTGGGCGTGGGGCTTGACGTTGAGCGACGAATCGGCGTCGCCCTGAGGTACCTTGAGGAGGGCGGGTCGTTGATCGACAAGGACCCAGTTCAAGCCAGCGAGAAGCTCTACAAGGCGGCTGAGGAGGTCGTGAAGGCACTTACCCTGCACTTCGACTTGAGCGACGTGATCATGAAGGTCGAGGGGAGGGGGAGATGGACCGTTACGGAGCTGGAGAGGGCGGTCGAGGCTATAGCTGAGAGGGTCGGGGAGTGGTTCAGGCACTCGTGGGACTCTGCCTGGGTCCTCCACGTGTGGGGCTTCCATGAGGGCGAGCTCGACTCTAGGGCCGTAAAGCTGAGGGCGCCCAGCGTGGAGAAGATGGCCTTAGAGGCCGAGAAGCTGCTGAAGAGTAAGCGAAGCCCTCGTTAAAGCGCTCAATTACGCTTGACACGTCTCAAGTCAAACCAACTATTCAGAGCGGCCTAGCCAGCTACGCGTCAGTCACAGCCGAGCCCATACTGACCGTTGTAGCCGACGAGTCTGGCTTCGCCAGCGTGGAGCTACCGAGGAAGACCTACACGGCCACGTACAAGGGCGAGACGGCCAGCATCAGCGTCGGCGTAACCGACCCCGCTAAGTTCGTCTTCGACGCGACGGTTACATTGGATGTATGGATTGAGCTGTTCGGCTACTCGATGTCTGCTGGCGAGTTCGCGCTGTCGATAGTCCTCGGCATGATCGTGATGTTCATCGTTCACGAGTGCATAGTGTGGCGTAGGAAGCGTATAGCCGCCGCCGTAGTTAAGGCCTGATTTAATCCCCATCCCCTTCTTTTTGTCTTTCCTCCTTAAGCTTATTTTGAGGGCTGCCTGCATCGATGCAGGTGGGTTCGAGCCTCTATAGCTCGATGTAGCTTGACGTCAGCCCTTGGCCTCACAGGCTCCTTGACTCCAGCGCCAGCATACCCATGGCCGTTACGCGATTCGATTTCTTTCAGGCATAGGTAATCGGCAGTCGATCGAGCTGGAGAATCGCGTCGCCTGCTGATGACGCCTCAGCCTCTAAAGGAGGGTTTTAGGAGCAATTGGATGCGCCCGCTTGATAGCATCCCTTAAATGGACTTGGCAACTTAAGCTATGGCGTGATTGACTATAGTAATTCGCCAAAGTTTTTCATTTAGCTGCCTCGTTGAAGGGGGCCCGTCATAAACAAGCCCAAAAGCTAAAACCCTCTCCCCTACGCGAACACCCTCCTCTACTCTCAAATCCTTAGCCAGATCAACCATAACACATACTTAAGAAGAAAAGTTGCGTGAAATACTACGTCAATCGCGCGATAGCTTAAGTTGCCAGTCAAAAAACGGGAAGAGATGAGTATTGCTACATATTTTGCGTGAGCGCGCGCATCAAAGACTATTAAACCGAGCTTGCTGGCTAAGCTAAAACCGTAGATGGAGTGCGGCAGCCCTCTTCGAAAATGCACCGAAGGGATTAAGGGAAAGATGCCTCGCAGCCTAGGTGATCAAAGGACGGAGGATGACATGACGATAGTAGTTTCCAATGCAACGGCTCTAATACATCTATCAAGAATCAACAAGCTAAGCCTGCTGAAGGCGCTTTTTTCAAAGGTAATTATTCCGAGGGCTGTTTACAGCGAAGTGGCTGTTCCTGGCGCCGTGGGATACGAAGAAATCGTAAGGGGGTTTGGGAGGGATGGATCATGGTCAAAGACGTACGCGATAGGATGTCAGTGTACGAGTTAACTCCCTTACTACATAGAGGTGAGGCCGAAGCCATAGTTTTGGCTGAAGAAGCTAAGGCTGACTACCTCATAGTTGATGAGAGGGTGGCAAGATACATGGCCGCCTCGCGGGGAATAAAGGTCTAGGCATCCTCGGGATGCTCAGCCTATGCTTCAAGCCCGACTTAATTAAGGTCGATGAAGCCTTAAGGCTCGGCCAAGCTTTAATAGAAAGCGGCTACATAATAGATCGGGAAGTGTATGAGGAGTGGCGCAGGTCCCTTGCTCAGCGTTGAAGAGGCAAAGTCCAAGGTCATGGACTTAGCCATCCAGCTTTACCGAGATGGAAAAGTGGGCTTATCCAAAGCCGCTGAGATAGCCGGGTTGAGCATAGCAGAGTTTGAGGATCAACTAATCAAGAGGGGGGTGGGCGTGACCATTTACGCAAGGGATGACTTATCCATCTTTAAATCGGAGGTCGAAAACGTAAGGGAAATCGTGAGAAGGTCGAGGAAATCTTAGTCCTGCCAGCCGACAGCCAAAGCCCAAAAACCACCAAACTTTAAACTAGCCATCAGCCTTGAGGACGAACTAGCTGGGCTGAGAGATGCATTAAAGGAATAAAAACTCTTGCAGCGTAAGAACATTAGGAAGGCCTTAAAACACTCCCGCGAACGGTCTAATAGCGATTAAAGTATATGTAAGGCTGGAATCAGGTTCGTAATGGAGGGAGAACCTTCGGCGATATGGCTAATGAGCAGGCTCTGTCCAATTAAGCTCGCGAAAGCATCAGAGCATCTAATCGCGCCGCGTTCATGTACAGGGATCTGGCAACTTAAGCCATTGCGCGATCGACTGTCGATGACTGAACGTAGCAACTTAAGGTATCATGCGCTTTAACTTTTCAGCCTAGTTGACTTTCAAGGTCCTCCTAGATGTACCTTAGACATGTGCTCCGGCATGTCCTCGGCCTTGAGCCTCGCGCCGCGTATGCTGCACTCCATCCAATCCTCCTCGCCTACCTTCAGCCCACCCTCCGCAGCGATGAGCTTCTCCAGGTAGCCGCTGACGGTCAGCCCTTGGCTCCTAGCGAGCGCCTTAATCATAGCGCCGACGCGCTCCCCAACCGTTAACGAAGCCCAGCCCTCCTCAGGCATAGGCAATTGACGTCAATTGCACAATAGCTTAAGCTGCTAGGTCCGGCTGGAAGGGCGCTAGGCGTATAAAGGCCGTCCACCCATTATGGTTTGAACGGAGGACACGTATTTTGAGCTCCTCGGAGAGCGAGGCCCTTAAGGCGATGATAGACGTGCTGAGGATGTACACCCAGTCGCTCAACATCATCGCTGACGTCGAGGAGAGGAGCGGGAAGAAGTTCGACGAGCTCTTGAGGGAGCTGTTTAACCCCACTAGGCTCGCGGAACTGGGTCAGAGGCTCCCACGCGACGTTTACGGGGAGTTCATGGCGTCGCTCTTCAGGCTCATATCCATATTCTCGACGGCCCAGAACCCCATGACCCTCCCAATTAGCGAGAAGAAGAGGGTGTCCTCCGAGGTATCCAAGATCGTTGAGTCCATGGAGAAGGCGGCTGAGGGGCTCGAGGCGAGGTAGATGGAGGGGCTTCACGGGTACGAACAGCTACCTTCACTCCTTGAGGGCGCCATCTCGCCGTCAAGCGTGCTTAATTCGCTTAAGAGCTACGAGGAGGCGCTCATGAATGCGCTTAAAGCCATGAACTTGGCCGCGCCCGCGAGCGCATGCGCACAGATCCTCAGCGAGCCCGCGAAGGAATGGATCCGTGGGGAGATAGCCCGCGAGCTCGAAAGGTTGGCCAAGTCGCCATACGAGGTGAAGGTCGAGTTCGAGCCGGGCTGGGGCTACGTCTACCACATCACGGTAGATGCAAGCGCTCGAGAGGCCCTCGAGATGAACTTAAGGCTGCAGGAGGAGTTCAGGGGAATACCCATAGTGGTTGAGTGGACCGGGGAGACCGATGTAGCCGAGGAGGAGCTCGTGGACCGCCTCGTCGAGGTGCTGACCAGAGGGGGCATTAAGGCCAGGGCGCCGCCGGGCTTCAGCGCCGTCGAGGCCGTGAGGGAGGGGCGAGGAGGTTAATGGCTTATGTGGACACGAACGTCTTGATCGCCCACTACTTCGAGGAGAGCAAGGAGCATCAAGGCGCTGAGAAGATCGTGGAGAAGCTGAGGAGGGAGGGCGGACGGGCGTTCGCATCCTCCTTGACCGTGGTGGAGCTGGCCTCCGTGATCTCCAGGAACATATTGAAGTACGAAGCCATGATTCCTCCGCACATCAGGATGTACGACGAGAGGAGGAAGATCCGCGTGCTGGTTAAGCACATGCTAAAATCCCTAGGCTCCAAGGTGGCAGACGATAAGCCGAGCGTGGAGAGGCTCGACGAAGCTGAGGCCTTCCACATTTTTCGAAGGGCCGTCGACCACGCACCCCACCTCAAGCTTAGAGCCCTCGACCTCCTGCACGTCGCGTACGCCTTACAGCTCGCCGAGGAGGGGCTCTTGGACGTGTTCGCCACCCTCGACGAAGGGATAGTGGGGAGGAGGGACATAATGGAGGGGCTCGGCCTGAAGGTCTATGGGCCAGAAGACGCATAGAATCCGCGCCACCGTCTGCTAAGAGACGATATTTCAGGGCTCGGTCGATTTGCGAGATGGCGAGGCTCAATCGCAAAGAGGGTAAGGCTCACCAAGCATGCCCTGTCCAGGATGAAGGAGTAGATATTTCAGGGAGCGAGGTTCTAGCCGCCATCGCCCAACCCGACAAAGCCGTCCAAGGGCGCAGGGGCAGGAAGATGGCCGAGAGGGCGTCAACGGGCATGTAATGAGGGTCGTCTACGAGGGACCTGGCAACTTAGGATATGAGGCGTAACATGTTAAGTTGCCGGGTCCCCTAGGTTGATACTGTCAAGTTAAGCCTTAGGCTCGATGAGGCTACTATATGCTAACTTGACGGTATCCCCTAGGTTAAGCGCTTAGTTTTGAAGCCCTCTGTGGCTGCTACGTCGCAGAGCTCTTCATCGGCTGTGTAGAACTCATCTGCCTTAACGTACTTCGCTGACACCACCTGTAGGGCGTCCGCCTCATAGATGTGGTGCTCCTCTACGAGGCGCCAAGCCTCCACGATTATGCTCGCCCTTAGGGGCACCAGCCTCAGCACCCCCAGCTTCAACATCCTAGCCACCTCGTTTAGGAAACACTCTCTCACGAGCCTATAGCTGTCTGTCGCGATCCAGCCTCGACTATGGTACTTATCGAAGACGCCTAGAGCCTCACCTACGTTCCACAGCGAGAACGATAGCTTCACGTCGCCGCCCCACGCCCTTGAGTAGAGGGCTGCAACCTCATCGCTTCCGCGCTCGAGGATGTAGCGCTTAACTATAGCGCTAGTATCCAAGTACGTGACGTAAGCGCTCAATACCTCGATTCCCTCAGCTCCCTCACGGCTCTACCGGCGTCGGTCTCAACGGCAGGCCTCACGGGCTTAACCTCCTGCACCAACCCTCCACCAGCCATGCTAATTAGGGCATCGATGACCATGTCGGCTAGGAGCTCCTCCCTAATGAGCTCCTCGACGACGGGGCTCACCTCATCAACGCCCCTCTCAAGGAGCTTCGCCTTAAACCTGCTCCATAGCTCCCTATCGACGACTATAGTTGTCTTAACCCTGTCGCCCATGGAGACACCGTATAGAAGTATAGACATCTGGACGCTTAATAGTTTAACGCCTAAAAAAGTTGAGGGGGGGCTGAGCCTGGGTGAGATATAGTGGTTTTGAGGCGATCGACTCCAACAACGTCACAGCTGTGGCGCCAGTCTACGGCGTATACGTTAAGGTGACCAACCGGGAGCGTAGTCGGTGTGTTGAAGGCCGTCTCCATCGATGCGGATGGGTTCGAGCCTCGTAGAGGTCAATGTGGCTTGACGTCAGCCCTTGGCTTCCAGCGAGCTCCTTAATCATAGCGCCGACGCGCTCCCCAACCGTTAACGCAGTCCAGCCCTCTCAAGCACATGGAATTGACAGTCAATCGGGCTGAAAAAGCTTAACACGACTGATCCCTTAAGTTGCTAGGTTAGGCAATTGACAGTCAATCACATAATTGCTTAGGTTGCCAGGTCCGTTCGCTCAGCCTTCCACGGTCTGAAGGGTGTGTTGAAAACCATGAGATGGAGCTTACACCATTAATTTTTAGATTAAGCCTTCACTTCAACGGAGTTACTGCGCTCTGAAAGCGCGCTAGCCAAAGGGGGGTGGAAGGCCGCTCCTTAACGATTTCAAGACTGTATTTGGGTGGCTTGAGGTGTGAAGGAAGGGTTTGCGCTATGCATGCGTGCGGGGCCGGCCTCGATGCATTATGGTGAGCCATCCTCGCGCGTATGCGCTTTATGTAGTTTGTTGGCTGCATGCGCCTTTAAGGTTCGATCCTTCTTATTCCATCGATAATGTCGAAGCCTTTGTCGTAACTTACGATGGTGGTTACCTTATTTTCGATGGCAGCCGCGGCGTGTATGGCGTCTCTGGGCCTCAGCCCATATCTTTCAGAGATTTCCTGCGCCTTAAAAATGGTTGTCCTCTTGACCCCCAAGAATCTAAGGTTCGGAAAGCTTAGAAATTTCCTTCCTAGGTTTAATGATAAGTCAGGGCCGAAGAGTCTCCTGACGACCCATACCATTTCATCCCAAGTGACACATGAGGTGTAGGCCTCAACCTCACCGGATGAAATCTTCAGGAGAAGCTCCCTAGCCCTCCTAGCCTCCTCAACGACGTTCTCGTCGTAAATTATGGGGTATATGAAAACATTTGAGTCAATGTAGAGCGATCCTCTCCTCAACCTCTCCCTCCAAAAGCCTTTCCAGGTCAACTTTCTCCTTCAACTTCTTATCAATTAAAGAGCAAAAATCATCCACAAAGCTCGTCGGTTCAAGCGCACGCCTGATCAAAACCTCCTTTCCCCTAACCTCCAAGAAGACCTCGCCTCCAGAATCTAAGCCTAAAAAATCTCTAACCAACTTAGGTATAACGATTTGTCCTTTCGGCCCTACCTTCCTTTTTATCTTCAATCTAACCACTAAGTATGAAAAAGGTTCTCCTGAAATTTAAGGCTTCCCATAAAGGCAGAGGACCTAGACGACTTCATAGTGAAGGTCATGAGAGGATGGTGGACCCTGAAAGCTACATGGACGCCAACATATTCATCTACTGGCTGGGCGGCCATACAACCTTCGGTGGGAAGGCCCGCGAGTGGATGAAGAAGGTCGAGGAAGCCCAATGAAGATATTATCTCCATAACCTTCACTACACCTAGCGGCTGCCCTGAGGCGTTGGTGGCTTAGGGCTGAGGTGACGGTGCTCGACAACCCGGCTGGGGCTTGAGGGACGTTAAGCACCTTCTCGGCCCCCAAGGCCCTCTTCGCAAGGATTTAATACCCTCTCGAGAGGCTGAGGCACTGGAAATGCCCGATATCGTGCTTAGCGAGGGGCTTTACGATAGGTTGAGGGAGGAGGCCCTTAAGAGGGATGTACCAGTTGAGGAGCTCGTGGTCGATGCCCTCTTAAAGACCCTCAACATCTCCCTCGACCCCAGCGAGAGGGTTGAGCTTCACGTCAAGCTCTCAGAGAAGTTCCTACAGGAGGCTGGAGGGTTCTTGGCTAAGGGAGATTACGTTCAAGCATCCGAGAAGGGCTGGGGTGCAGTGGCTCAGGTTGTTAAGGCCTTGGCCGCCAAGGAAGGGAGGGAGCTTAGGGGTCATCGCGACCTATGGCTCTACGTTGATGAGCTCGCCGAGGAGCTTAAGGATAGAGAGCTTAGGCGCTTGTGGCGCTCAGCGAACACCCTACATCAAAACCTCTATGAGAACTGGATGCCTCCGAGGGATGTCGTAGACGCAATGGATGATGTTAAGAGGCTCGCCGAGAAGTTGAGGAAGCTCCTCTGAGAGCCACCTCAGCCAGCGTCGATGCCTCAATTCACACTCCACAGTGAGTTGAGGTTCGTCCCAGCGACGCAAGGACGATATCGACGATAAACCTCGCCACGCGGAACCGTGAACTAAGTTTAGAGCGTGAAGAGCGCCGAGTGCTGGGCGTTCATTTAAGCGGCCATTACACCTTCGCCCATCTTGACGTACCGTAAAGGAGCCATGCCGCTGACGCTACCCTTAGCTCCTGCGCGCGCAACATACTATAGGGTGGACCGTGGGATGGATACCTCGCGCACGACGGGATCTCCTCTGAGAGCTTGCGCTCTTGGCCGTAGCGCCGACTGTTTTCACGAGCCGCGGAAGGGGTAGCTGGCATAGCCGAGGGGTGCGCTACGGCTCCTCTTTCACTGGGCTCATTGCAGAACCCTCAGGTAGAATGGGTATGCACGTGATGCTTGGGAATGTTAAGGCCAGCCTCCCGCACCTTGTCAAAACAGTTTCGCAATGAGTTCGCTGGCAGCCACGCCGTTACTCGACCTCTAAAACCTTTTGAGCTCCCTACAATATCTCATGAAGCATTATGCTTAAAAATGGCTCCATCTCTGGTTAGGTGATGGTGGAGGAGTTCACGAGGGCGTGGCTCAGCGATGCTTGGAGCTTTCTGGAAGCCGCTAGGAGGGAGTTCTCCGAGTCGAAGGGAGACCCGATTAAGGTTAAGGACGCCTCTGAAAAGGCCTGGAACTCCATTGTCCAGGCGACGGACGCCCTCATCTACGCCCTCACCGGGTCCAAGCCCATGAGCCACTATGAGAGGAGGGTGGCTCTAAGGGACCTCGAGAGGAGGATGGAGAGCGTGAAAAAGCTGGAGCTGAGGGACAGGTACATGGCTAGGTACAAGGTCCTGCACGGGGAGGCGTTCTATGAGGGGGTCGTGGATCTAGAGGAGGTCAAAATGGAGCTGGATAAAGCAGAGGAATACGTAAGGGACGTCGAGAGGTTGCTGAGAGGATCTAGGTAAAATGGAGCATACCCACCGAAAAATAGCGCGGACCACGGCATTCCCCACGGGGATGCGCTAAAACTCGTGAGGCGCGCCGTGTAAAGGCGAAGTACATCGCCTGCTCGATGACGCCTCAGCCTCTCAAGAAGGGTTTAGGGGGCGATTGGACAGGCCTACTTGAAGCCGCCGAGCCTGAATGCGTAGTTCCTCGCTAATGGCGATTAGTCGTGCTGGCAATGCTCAATTAGCCCCTCCTTCGACCGCCTCTTCGGCGTTGGCGACGCGCGCCTTGAAGGATGTGAGGGTCGGGCTCCTCGATAGGGAGGTTGGCTGCACGGCGCTCTTCGACGCGGGCTCGGGGGTTACGGCGGTTCAGCGGGGCTTCTTCGAGGGGGCTTCAGCGCTAGGTGGCTGGCGCTCGACAAGCCCCTGAGGCTCTACTGGATCAAAGGTGAGTTCATTCAGGCCGATAAGTACGCGCAGATCACCATTATCATAGATGGCTTCAAGCTCCCTGAAACCGCGCTCGTCGTAGACTGCTTCGTCAAGGGGGTCGAGGTGGAGTGCAGGAGGGTGCGCCTGCCAGAGCTGATAGTTGGCTCCGGAACCATGGATAAATATGGGATAGCGCTCGACCCGAAGGGGGCGTTAAGTTGACGGGAGCATCGTTGCTCCTCTAAATCAACGGTCCTGCGCAGCGCGCGCATGAGCTTGAGCTTCAGGGGCTTGACCTTAGTGAGGCTACGAATGGACGTAAGGGCTAGGGTTGCCTCCACCTACAACCTTCCGCGCCTCTAAAACCATCCTCTCTATGCTCGGTAGCTGCCTCCTCACGTACTCTGAGTCGAGCTTGGCTTCATGAAATCCCCATACGTGGAGGGCCCAAGCTGCGTTCCACGAGTGCATAAACCACTCGCCGAGCTTGTCGGAGGCCCTCAAGACAGCCCCCTCGAGCTCTGCAACCGTCCACCTACCCCTTTCGCCAACCCTCTTGAGGACTTCGCCCAAGTCGAAGTGATGCGCAAGGGCCTTCACGGCCTCCTCAGCCGCCTTGTAGAGCTTCTCAGAGGCCTGAACGGGGTCCTTGTCGACGAGGCTCCTGCCCTCCTCAAGGTACTTCGAGGCGAGCTCCAAGTGGGCTTCAGCGCCGACCTCAGGGTCTAGGTTGAGGGCCTTCACGAGCAGGTCTACGACGTACGGCTCAACGTCCACCCCCCTCCCCTCAAGCTCCTCGGCAAGCCTCTTGGGGATGGAAGAAGCCATCGCTTGCACCACAACAACGCTCCTCACACAGCATCTTAAGCCTTTAGCATCAACGCCGCTGAAGGCCCTCAAGGGTGAAGAGCATCATTGTTAAGCGTGGCCCCCCCTTTGAGCCCCTACCTAAAGGCGTCGAAGGGAGGTAAACTCTACCTCTACGCGTTCTCAACGTGGTCCTGTAGGGCGGCAGCTCCGCTTAGCCTTCGAGGCCTCGAGAAGGGCCTCGCGCGCGCCAAGGATGTAGAGACCGTAGAGCTGAATGGAAAGGCTGTAGCTGTCGATGTAAGCGAGAATGAGGTTGCCTTCGGCTCCGAAGAAAAAGCCAGCAACGTCAAGACCGAGGAGGGGGCATTAAGGGCAACTTGCTTCTTGAGGCGAAGGAGCCTTCACTCAAAGCCTAGGCTGAACGAGGAGCCGTTCTGGTCTAGCGTTAACTTTCATCCCTTCCCCCCTCTTATCATGGGAGGGCTTTCGGGGTGAACGGATGAAGCCCCCACATCCATCTGGTACCTGCGGAGCAGGTTCTTCACGGCCACGACGTCCCTATCCTCCTCCAATCCGCACCCGCACTTCAATATCCTGTGCCCATTCGGGCTTAGCCTTCCCCCACACATCGGGCACAGGCTAGAAGTCCTCTTAGCGTCAACGTAAGCGACGTTCAGTCCAGCGAGCTTCGCCTTGTACTCCACCATTTGTTGAAGTCTCCTGAAGCTCCACCTGTTCAGCCTGCCGTTGAGCTCCTTTGAGCGTTTAACGCTTTTCCTTATGTTCGTGAGCTCCTCTAGCACGATGGTCGAGGCCTTTGCCTTCCTCGCTTCATCGATTATCCTGTTGGCAACCTTGTGATAGATGGCCTCAACCCTTCTCCGCTCCCTACCTCTATATTTTGCCAGCAAGGGCTTTTCGTTCAGCCTAAGCTTGGACTGGAGCCTCCTGCGCTTGAGGAAGTAGGCCGTCCTTATGGCCCCCTCCTTGGTCTCCACGTTCACCACGCGCTCCGTAGTGCCGAAGGCGACGTTGTTCTCGTTCACGTCAACGGCCATCGCCCTCCCGTCCATCTCCATCACCTCAACGACCTTGGAGAAGGCGACTTTCAAGTAGAGGTCGTCCCCCCTCTTTACGAGCCAGGCTTGGCCGACCCTCATCTCTTTGAACTTCTCGTGGTAAGTCCCGTGGAGTAGCTTTAGCTTAGCCCTGCCACCTTGGACAGCTATCGAGGTCTCCCAGCCTTCAAAATCGAGGCTGAACAGGTGGTCGTCCAGCATTATGACCTGCTTCTTGAAGACGGGCTTCTCGGCCTTCGCTACGCCCCTCCTCTTGAGCTTCCTGAAGCTCTTGTAGATGGAGCAGGCCATCTGGCAGGCCGTATATATGTAGTGTGATGGGAGGCTAGGATACCTCGCCCTCAACTCGTAGTACTTCTCCGCCTTAAGCCTCTCGAAGCTCGTGACCCCCTTCCCCCAAGCGTAGTCGAGCAGTTGTCCTAAGACCTCCCTGTATGTCGAGAAGAGGGTTTCTGGGATCGATCCGTCCAGCTTAAAGCTCGCGGTGAGCTTAACAGTCTCTAACGGCACTTTCAACAGCCTCCACGACTTTTCTCCCTTTATGGCTTCTCGCTCCGTAGATCCTTCCAGCGAAGCTCGTAGCTATGGCTATCAAGTCCTCGACGAGCTCTTGTCGGGTTTCCTTAAATTCCCCGGAGTCCATGGTCTCTATCCTGCAGCCGTAGGAGTTAAAGAATGCCTCCAAATACCTGAAACCGAAGCGCGTAAGCCTGTCTCTATAAGTAATGAAGACGGCCTCTATCTCCCTCTGAGTTACCAGCTCGAAGAGCCTAGCCAAGCCCTTCCTGTCCTCGTTCAACCCGGAGGCTATGTCCTCAAGCACGACTATGTCTTGGTAACCTTTGCTCTTGGCGTACTCGACGAGCCTTTGCTTCTGCCTCTCTAAGTCCTCTCTCTGATCCGCCGAGCTCACCCTTGCGTAAATCGCGACCTTGCCTTTCGGTGCTTGCTCGCCGAGGAGCCTCCTAATCTCGCTTTCAGAGTACCTGTATTTACCGCCGGGCGTTTTAATGTACTTAATTTTCCCTGAGTAAGCCCACTTCTTGACAGTAACGTAGGATACACCGAAAATCTTCGCGACTTCACCAGTCGTGTAGAGCCTCTCCGGCATTCCATTAACGGAAGTTTATGCTAGGTTAATAAACTTTACGCTAGAGAGAAACTGCTCCGGCTCCCCCCTGCTGGCAAAATGTAGAGGCAGGGAGTGAAGAAGAGTCGAAGACATCTATCATAAAGCCGCGGACCAAACAATTGATGTAGCGAAAGAAGCGAAGGCTTCTGAGTTGGAAAACATGGGCCTGCTTCGTAGTCGCCTGCGGCGAGGATGCAGACCGCTAAACTGTCCTACAGGGAGGCAAAGGGGGTGTGGGACGCAGCAAACTTCAGCGGCAAGTACGTATCGAGCGGCGCCGACGCGTAGTTGCGCTGAGCGCACGTCGCAAGCGCTGGGCTTAAATCCCTCGAGGGCCTAGACGCGGCGAAGGGCGGTTGCGAGGCAATCCTCGAGGCAGCGTGGAAGCTGAGGAGGCCTAGATGAAGAGGGTCAAGCTAGGCTTCGCCGCAGGCGTCGAGGTCGAGTTCACCGATAGGGATAGGGCTATTCAACAGGTCGTCGAGTGGGCTGGAGAGGGCACTAGGTTCCCAGTGGTCGTCTTCGGCCCTGAGGGATGCGGCAAGACAGCCTGGCTTAAGCAGAGCGTCGAGGCCCTAAAGGAGCTCGGCTTCAGCGTCATATACTTCAACCCCTTGAGGAAGGAGTTCCTGGCGGAGGTGGGCATCAAGAGCGTCGAGGAGAAGGCCAAAGAGGCGCTGAAGCAGGCCTCATCTCTACATGCATTGGCGGGCCTCATGGGCTACGTCATAGACTTCGCCGTGGAAGCGATAAAGCTCGGCAGGGGGAGGCTGGCCGTAATAGTCGACGACGCCTTCCAGCTAATCGACGTTAGGGAGGCGGCCTTCATCGTCAAGGGCCTCCTAGAAGTCATTGAGTACCCGCCGAAGGGCTACGAGAGGGTGGTCGCCATCGCAGCCACCAGCGAGGGGATGAGCAGAGGGGAGATCGGAAGGCATAGGTGGGCCCTGCTGAGGCCCATGTGGAACATGGGTAGGGAGGGCTTCAAGGAGCTCCACGAGAAGCTGCCGAGCCCAAAGCCCCCCATGGATGAGGCCTGGAGGCTTACAGGCGGAAACCCCGACATGCTCGCAAAGCTCTACGGAGCTAAGTGGGACGCGGACGCCGTCGTCAAGGACCTCGCGGACTTCAAGAAGCTAAGTGCCTTCACGCCCTCCCTCAGCGCCGACGAAAGAAGGTGGCTACTAGAAGCGGTCGAAGACCCCGACACGCTGCTGACGAGGGAGAGGATGCAGCTGCTAAGCAGGCTTGTCGAGCTAAACCTAGTCATCGACGCCGTCCCGGAGAGGGAGCCGAGGCGCTGGATAGACGAGCCACCACCTGAGAGAGACTTGGAGCTGGGCGTGGGCAGGCACGTGGCCTGGCAGACGCCGCTGCATAGGGAGGCCGTCAGGAGGGCGCTCGAAGGGCGCAGGTAGAGCCTCCAGAGCTCAGGCCAAGAAGGCTTTTTAAACCGAAGAGAAAAATTGGGCGATGCCTCAGATTCAGCTTCAGATCCCCCTTTAACTAGGGAGGGCCCTCAGGTTCAAGGCTTGGTTTAGGCTCGAGACGGCTTCGGCGGGAGAGGTTCTTCGCGGCGCCCATGAGGAAGGCTGGACGAAACCATCGGCGAAGACGAACCTATACGAGCAAAACCCTCAATCAGCCTGAGCCTAGGGGCTTCGGCCACGCCGTCTTGACGGCTAAGTCATTCGTGGGCGACGGCCCATTCATGTCTCGCGAGCGACACCTACATAGTTTCTAGGGACGCGGCCTCCTCAAGAGGATGTGGAAGGCCCTTGCGCATCACTTCGACTTGAGCGACGCGATTATGAAGGCGCGCGCACGGAGCTGGAGAGGGCGGTCGAGGCTATCGCTGAGAGGGTCGGGGAGTGGTTCAGGCACTCGTGGGACTCTGCCTGGGTCCTCCACGTGTGGGGCTTCCATGAGGGCAAGCTCGACTCTAGGGCCGTAAAGCTGAGGGCGCCCAGCGTGGAGAAGATGGCCTTAGAGGCCGAGAAGCTGCTGAAGAGCGAGCGAAGTCCTCATTAAAGAGCTCAATTACGCTTGACACGTCTCAAGTCAAACCAACTATTCAGAGCGGCCTAGCCGGCTGCGAGGAGCCTCACGCTATACAGCATTTCAGCGCCAACTGGCTCCTCCGTGAAGCTGCGTTCTACATACCGATGGTACTTATCGAAGCGGCCTGCCACACGCCGATGGAGTTCAACGCGACCGCGGTGCCAGGCACGACTCCCAGCATTCCTTCGGGGGTCAGCTCGGCATCGGTGATGGATGGGTAAGTTAAGCAAGCGAGCTGCAGCCTCATCGCTTCCGCGCTCGAGGATGTAGCGCTTAACTATGGCGCTAGTATCCAAGTACGTGACGTAAGCGCTCAATACCTCGATTCCCTCAGCTCCCTCACGGCTCTACCGGCGTCGGTCTCAACGGCAGGCCTCACGGGCTTGACCTCCTGCACCAACCCTCCACCAAGTACTTCGAGGCAAGGCTGAGGTGCCCCTTAACGTCGAGCCCTGCGCCCACGCTCTTGCGCCGAGTCTATTGGCTGGCTTGACAAAATAAGCTTTGCCGTCGCTTCATCGAACTGGCAACTTAAGACTTCGGGGCAACATGCTAAGTTGCCAGGTTCCATCAGATTGTGGGAATATTTAAATATGTGGGAAAAAATAAAAAGTGGGATAAGCTTGGAGGCGGTTAGGGTTGACGGTAAGGGCAGGGTTGTTATTCCAAAGCCCCTTCGGGAGGGGGCTGGGATAAGGGAGGGGGGCTACGTTAAGCTGAGGGCTGAAGGAAGGACGATAGTTATTGAGCCAGTCGAATCCATCGCTGACAAGTACCACGGCGCCTTCAAGGTGGAGAGGTGGCCGGAGGACCTAGACGACTTCATAGTGAAGGTTATGAGAGGATGGTGGACCCTGAAAGCTACATAGACACCAACATATTCATCTACTGGCTGGGCGGCCATCCAACCTTCGGTGGGAAGGCCCGCGAGTGGATGAAGAAGGTCGAGGAAGCCCCGCGTGGGAGATACGTAACCTCCAGCCTAGCGATATATCAAGCGTTGGTGATAATGGCTGGCCTGACGGGCAGAAGCCTAAAGGACCAAGAACTAGCCGAGGAGATAATCCGCTCAATAATGAGCCTCCCAGGCCTAATCGTGATTCCCCTAACCCCGAGGGACGTAGCTCAGGCGGTAAGCCTCATGAAGGAATACGGGCTAGACTACGAAGACGCCCTACACCTAGCGGCTGCCCTGAGGAGCAAGGTCAGGGAGATAATATCTAACGACCAGGACTTCGATAAAACGCCCCTGAAAAGAAGATTCTCATAGCATGACTTCACTTAAAGGCTCCTTAGAAGGATGCGGTGGACAGGAGGCTTAAGGTCGGCGATGTCCTTTAGAGGGTGGCGGGGATGAGGGCCACCTTGTTTCATGCATACATCGGGTCGGCTTGGAGTTGACGTGGAGGGTCGCTGTCGAAGAGCCTCGACGCTAAGGAGGAACGTCTTTGCATCAAGGAGGTAAGGGTCGAATTGGGTTGCGGCAGCTCATGAACGGCTTCGCTAAGACTCTTAGTAAGATTGGCGGGGTGAAGGCCCTAATTACTGGCGGGCTGGCTCCCTGAGGCGTTGGTGGCTTAGGGCTGAGGTGACGGTGCTCGACAGCCCCGGCTGGGCGCTTGAGGGACGTTAAGCACCTTCCCGGCCCCCCAAGCTCCTTGGCCCCTAGCGCCAACATACTCATGTCAGTTACGCGATTCGATTTCCTTCAGGCATACGTAATCTACAGTCAATTGAGCTGAAGGCTTACATCGCCTGATCGATGATGCCTCAGCCTCTCAAGAAGGGTTTAGGGGCGATTGGACGCGCCCAGCGGAAGGCAACCCTTATAGCGCTTTGCGCTTTCCCAGTGATGTGTCCAGCGTCTATGACTTTAGTCGCTAAGCAGGTCGTCGCGAGGGCTCTGCTACTAGATAAGGGAATACGTGAGACCTCGAAGACCCATGGTGGGCTGCATGAAGAGGGTTAAGCTCCGACTCGCAGACCTTGAGGTGGAGTTCACGGATAGAGATGGAGGCATCCAGCAGGTGGAGGGGTGGAGCGAGAGGGGGACGTGGAGCCCGGTCGTCGTCTTCGGCCCTGAGGGATGCGGCAAGACAGCCTGGCTTAAGCAGAGCGTCGAGGCCCTAAAGGAGCTCGGCTTCAGCGTCATATACTTCAACCCCTTGAGGAAGGAGTTCCTAGCCGAGGTGGGCATCAAGAGCGTCGAGGAGAAGGCCAAAGAGGCGCTGAAGCAGGCCTCCACAGTCCACGCGCTGGCAGGCCTCATGGGCTACGTCATAGACTTCGCCGTGGAAGCGATAAAGCTCGGCAGGGGGAGGCTGGCCGTCATAGTTGACGACGCCTTCCAGCTCACCGGCGCCCAGGAGGCAGCACTGTTCGTGAAGGGTATGCTGGAGCTGATCGAGCATCCACCCCATAGCTATGAGAGGGTGGTCGCCATCGCTGCCACGAGCGAGGGCGCCTCGAGGTGGGAGATAGGTAGGCATAGGTGGGCTGAGCTGAGGGCCATGTGGAACATGGGTAGGGAGGGCTTCGAGGACCTCTACGAGCAGGTGCGGAGGAGAACCTCAGGCGCGCCGAGCTTTGAAAGCATCTGGCCGTTGACGGGTGGGAACCCCAGCTCGCTAGCTCAGCTATATAGGGCTGGCTGGGACGCCACCGCCCTCGTCACCGCCCTCATCGAGGAGAGGAAGCTCACCCCCAGCTTCATAGACAGGTGGAAGGGCTGGCTCGAGGAGGCAGTCGGAGACCCCGACGCCCTTTGGAGGGCCGATGTGCCGGAGGAGCTCGTAGACGAGCTCGTCGCGAGGAACCTCATCGTCTACGACATGCACAGTAGGACGGAGCTGCGCTGGATAGACCAACCCCCGCCTGAAAAAGACCTTGAGCTAGGCGTGGGCAGGCACGTGGCTTGGCAGACGCCGCTGCATAGGGAGGCCGTTAGGAGGGCGCTTGAAGAACGCAAGTAGCGCTACGTAAGCTGCAGCCATCCATCCTCCTCCCTCATCATCAACGCCCCTCGATCCTAACGCCTACATGCCCTGCAACCGCTGACGCGATCAGCCCCTCTTAGGCATGGTAACTGTCAGTCAGTCAAGCTGAAGAGTTACGCCCAACCCGATGAAATCTAAGCCTTTAAAGAAAGGTTTTAGGGCAGCTGGGCCCCCTCCTGCGAGGGACATGGCAACTTAACGTGTTGCCCAGACATCCCAAGTTGCCAAGTCCGCGCGCAAGGCTCTAAACTAAGTCATGACGTGCACGACTTGGGGTCGGGAGCTGATGGAGAGGGTAGCTCAATGCGTCAGGGACAGGGCGAGGCTTCGGCAGCTACATACCATGCACAAGCATGCTGAGATGCTACTAAAGCTCAATAGAGGCCTAAGTTTACAGGGCCGACGGCTTCCAGGCAGCCTTTATTAGGGCCTCCCCTCAAGGGGTTGGAGGGTGCGATGGTTAGGAGGGTCGGTAAGTTCCGGCGCGCGCGAGAGTCTAAGAGGGTGGGCAAGTTCGTTCGGGTAGCGGTGGCTTAACCTCATGGTGGTTAGGGTTAGGGTCAGACTAAAGTCGAGTAAAGGCGAGGTGGTTACAGCTGCTTTAGCTAATTCTGGATACGGGGCTGAGGAGCCTGAGGTTGTTGTCCCGACGCGGGTGGCTGAGAGGTTGGGCCTTTACCCGAGGCTTCCAGCCGACTCTGAGGTAAGGGAGTATAGGGGTGTGGGGGGCGTAGTAGTTAATGCTTTTTCGATCAAGGGGCTCGTTAGCGTAAGCCTCCTAACGGGCGATAGGGAGGTCGGCCCAGCTGCCGCGACGGTTGTCATCACGCCGGGGGAGGATGAGGTGATATTGAGCGATAGGATGATGGATGCCTTGAGGATCGTGCTATTGAGGCCCGGCGAGGGGGTCTGGAGGCTTGCCGATGAAGGGGAGGGGTCTGTCAGGAGGAGCGAGGGCCCTGAGAGATGGTAGTTCTCTAAAACCTCAACTTAAAAGAGCGGCACTCGCTCTGTCTAGCGTAAACCTTCACCTCCTATCATGGAGAGGCCTTCAGGGTGAAGGGATGAAGCCCCCACACCCATCTGCGCCCTCCCGCGTCTCCACGCGTCGTTTCTTGAGGGGCGCGTAAGTGATGGTAGGTAGGCGCACGTCATGGGTTCTAAAGCGTCTACCTCGCAATTAAGGATCGAAGTGTTCCGGAGAGGGCGCGCAGGAGTGGAAGTATACCTAGCGCCTAGCTCTTAAATAGAGTCAAGACGCATCCAACCCACCTATAGGCCTGCCGCTAGGCGGAGCTTTCCTTAAGCCACTGGATGGTTTTAGCCAGCCCCTGCCTCAGGGGGGTCTTGGGCCTCCACTTCAGCATCCTCTCCGCCTTCCTTACGTCTGCGTAGTTATGCCTTACGTCGCCCTTCCTCGGAGCTGCGTATCGAGGCTCCACGTGGCACCCAGTCAGCTCTATGAGCATGCGGGCTAGTTGGTTGATGGATACAGGGGAACCTGCACCCACGTTGAAGGCCTCCCCCTCAACTCCTTCAACCTCCAAGGCCTTGACTGTAGCCTCACATATGTCCTCAACGTAGGTGAAGTCGCGGGTCTGCTCCCCATCGCCCTCTATTATGGGCGGCTCGCCCCTTAGGAGGCGGCTTATGAATATGGTTATCACGCCGCTGTAGGGGTTGTAGCGTTGGCGGGGACCGTAGACGTTAAAGTACCTTAAGGACACGGTGGGCAGCCCGTAGGCCTTATGAAACACCCTGCATAGATCCTCTCCAGCCAGCTTGGAGGCTGCGTAGGGCGAGAGGGGGTTCGGCTTGAGGTCTTCATGCTTAGGCAGCGTGGGCGTGTCGCCGTAGATTGAGGAGGATGAAGCGTAGATGAAGCGCCTCACGCCGCTCCTGAGGCTGGCCCATAGGGCGTTGAGCGTGCCTTGAGCGTTGACTAAGTATGTGGTAAGGGGATCCTCCATCGACTTGACCACGCTGCGCACCGCCGCCTCATGGATCACGGCGTCCACGCCCCTCACGTGCTCAGCTAGAGCGCCGTAGTCCCTCACGTCCCCCTTGACGAACTCCATCTCGCCTGCGACGCGGCTTAGGTTCTCTAGGCTGCCGGTGGATAGGTCGTCGAAGACCTTGACCTCGTACCCCCTCTCAACAAGGGCCTCAACCACGTAGCTCCCTATGAAGCCCGCCCCCCCGGTGACGAGGACCTTCAAGGCTTAAGCCCCTCAGCCTGCAGTTAAGGAAGCTTTTAAGCAGTAGGGCCTCAGGCCTCAGCGCTAGCGCTGTCGAGTTAAGCTCAAATAGGGATGAAGATAGAGCCGCAGGCTCGCAGCTCAATCGATGGGCTTCATGGATCCGTACTTGCTGTTGACGCTGCTCTTCGCCTCCGCAGCCGCCCTAGCCTGGATGGCTAGGAGGGTCGGCCTTTCATATGTTGCAGGCTACACGATAGCTGGCGTTGCCATAGGCCTCCTAGCCCCAGGCGTGAGCGAGGGCTACGCGACGCTCCTAGGGGTCTTCTCGGACGTCGCCATAGCCCTGCTGGCGTTCGAGGCAGGTAGGGAGGTCGGCCTTGAGGGCGTCAAGCGCCTAGGAGCCATCCCCCTGATGATAGTGCTGGGCGAGGTCATGGTCTCGCTTACGCTCATGACCGTGGTGGGCTTGATCCTCAGGCTCAGCTTGGTCGACGTCGCGGTGCTCACGTTGATGGCCTCCTGCTGCAGCACGACGATAGCGTACAAGCTAATGCATGAGAGGGGCCTCGACCCCGACATGAGGAGGCTCGTGCTCTCGGTGTCCGCGGCCGACGACATCGTGGGGATAGCGCTCCTAGCCCTGCTCCCTCAGCTGAGCCGCGGCTACGTAAGCCTCCTCGACGCCCTAACCTCCACAGCCTCCTCGCTAACGACGGCTGCAGCCCTAGTTGTCGCTGGAGCGACCTTGGTCCGCTCGCTCTTCGCGAGGGTCGTGAGGCCCGATGAGTTCGGGCTGGCCACGGCGATCAGCTTGAGCTTCGCCTACGCGCTAATAGCTAGGGCCGCCGGGCTATCGCCAGCCCTAGGGGCCTTCGCTGCAGGCTTAGCCCTGTCGGCCCACCCTGAAGCTGACAAGATGGGCGAGCTGATGAGGTCCGTCAGGGAGATGTTCTTGATAGTGTTCTTCGTGATGATGGGCTTGAACGCCAGCGCGGCGGCTACGTCACCCCCGAGCCTCGCGGCGTCGCTCATGATCGGGGCCCTCATAGTGCTGGCGAGGCTTGTCGCCTTCTCCTCCTCGGCTTGGGTCGTGAGCGGCTATGGGCTCGAGGGAGCGTTGGAGATGGGCTTCTTCGCGATGACGGTATCTGAGTTCAGCTTGATTGCAGCTTACGAGGCTGTGAGGCTCGGCGCGGCGACCTTGCCCATGGTGGCCATCGCCGCGCTATCGACCATCGCTGCGACGATGGCGTCGTCGGCCCTCACGAAGGACTTCAAGCGATGCGCAGGTAGGCTCTCATCGATGGTCCCAGCCTCGATAAGGCTCCTCGGCGATCGAGCCTCAAGCTACCTCAGCAAGGCGCTGGAGGGCGAGGTGAGCCGCGTCACTCGAGACACCTTCATGAAGCTCGTGCGCGAGAGTGCGTCGATGGTCATCGTGGCCTTCGCCGCGTCCTCTATGCTCTATGCGGCCGACGCCCTCTTGAGCCAGCCGTACAGCTCGATGCTAGCGGCCGTCGTTATCGCGGCGGCGGCGCTTGCGGTATTCAAGATCGTTCAGAGGGTGCGCCTGCACGCTGACGCCCTATATCAAGAGCTCATGCGTAAGAGTGGTGCCTCCGACCCTAGCGTGAGGAGGCTGTTGAGCGGCCTGACTTCTGTCGGCCTGACGGCGCTGACGGCCCTACTGGCCACCTTGGCGGCGAGCAAGTACGTGGAGGCGGCGGTCGATAGGCTCTTGGGCCTCGGCGTCGGCCGCCTGGCGGCGGCCTCAGCGATCATCGGGCTGC
>Ga0272445_1000748_pt1 | contig 28326 bp, 27 predicted proteins | sample YNPCB0031_FD_194404 | JGI IMG/M metagenome (GOLD analysis project Ga0272445, IMG submission 194404) | Hot spring sediment microbial communities from Yellowstone National Park, WY, United States - YNP-CB-003-1 | ecosystem: Environmental > Aquatic > Thermal springs > Hot (42-90C) > Sediment... | reverse complement strand
TTATGGAGTTTGGCATTGTTACCAAGGTGGGGAGATTTGCTACTATAAAGGCGAGGAGATACGCACATATATATCAAGTGTATACATAGTTGGCAACACTATTCAAGGAGGCTGGGAGGCTGGACGGCCCCACAGCTATATAATGAATAGCTTCTTTAATGGTACAAATCTAACACAATTATTTATACCGAATACCCCTCTCAGCGATGGAGACCTAGACGTGAATGAAAGTATTGCCATAGAGCAAATCACGCAGTACTGCGACTCCTGCTGTGGAGGCTTCGAGATCGGGGTACCTGTAGGTGCAATGGGTGCAATAGCTCTGTGTTCAAAATTTGGCTATGGGCTGTTCACACCTGCATGTATAACCTTGACCAAAGTTGCCGGGGCCTTCCAGGTTTCTCTAGGTTTTAAGGGGGCATCAATACGTATAAGTGGAGGTTTAACCAACCTAGGTAATTATAATGGTATAGGGTATAATAAATATGAAAACGTGACTATGGCTATAAGTAGGTATCAATACTATCAACCCTCACCATGGTGGTGCCCCCGGTGTAGTGGTTGCTACTATAATGTCCCAGCTGGAATATACTTTAGAACAGACTAGTTGCGCGCTGGTTTGAGGGTGTATATAGGGGGCTATTTGTATTTTTTAACTAGTATTCTTTTCTTGTACAGTGTTTTAGTGTACTCGTTGAACTCCTCCTCATTGAGGATCTTTACATCTATTGGCGCTTCAATGGGTAAACCTAGTTCTTCTGCTTTTAATTTAACATCTATAACAGTATCTATGTTCTTATACTTTGGATTTGATACAACTAGCACAATGTCTATATCACTGTAAACACCTGCTTTGCCCTCCGCAATGCTTCCAACAACGTACACCGCGATTAAATCCTCTCCAATGACTCCACGTGCTGCATTAGCGACTAATTCACTTATTTTACGCCAATTCCTCAGCAACTCGAGTCTCTTAATCGCTTCTCGGGGCCAATTCCGACTCAATTTTCTCAAGCACCTCTAGTACCCGCCTCGACACTTCAACACATGTCTTACCCTGACTCTCTAAATAGGAGACCTCCCCATATCTACCCTCAATATAGCTCTCCTCGAGTAGTTCAAGCCCTCTTCTATAACTAGATACTAGATCCTCGACAATACTTGCTAAATCACCCCTACCAGCCTCGTAGAGTAGATTTCTGAGTTGAGCTAGGAGAGATCTACCACTATGAATCCTTGATTTAACTCCGAAAATCCTATAGATCGTTGCTTTAATACCTAATTGCACTGCTTGCTCCGCGTTGAAGCATGCACCATCATAGTCTCCATCAACTAAATCCCTCTCAGCTCTGGTTAGAAACCTCCTAGCCCTCCTCCACAATAATTCCCAGTAGTTGTAGCTCATAGAACACTCCTTTTTCCACTATAAAGACTACTGCTAATCTAAAATTAACTATTCCTATTCTCATGTTTTTATTCAGGGTTTATGTTGTTGGAGGAGTGTCATTTGTTTTAGTAATTCTTGTTTTTAATTAACCCATAATTATATAATGTAGCCCCCGATCTTCTCGCTGAATTTATGCACTTCTATAACTACTAGTCTACCCTCCTTGAAGCCCAGGGCAATATCTCCTTCTTCACTCAGTAACTCCTCCTCCGGCGTCTCCCCTGGCTCTATGTATAGGTATAGTATATCGTTTTGCCTATCATACTCTACTTCAATACTTGATGGTACTCTAACTCTATACTCTCTCTCATTGCTCAAGTAGATACCCTCTAAAGTGGTGATAATACCACGTCTGTGAAGTCTAGTGGCAGGGGCTTATTCTTTGATTTATACTCATCATACCTTTTCTCAAGGAAACCCCGGAATATTGGGCAAGTATCGAATTTACCCTCTCTATCACACTTAGCCCCCATGGATAGAAAGCACATTTTAGTCCTCTTATCGAAGTATGGGCATAGCTTGTGATACTGCCTTGCACTCTTTAGAATTCTATTAACCCATCTCTGTTTTTCATCAGGCTTCTTCTCCTGCCTCCCCATTAATGCTTCATCAAGGTCTTTCTCGGATATACCAGTTGAATTCATCTTCATCACCGCTAGTTTGAAAAGCTCTTCTCTACATAAATTACTACAAGTCCTAATATAATTAACCTATACGTAGGGAGCATAAATGGATGTTGAACACGGGTTATTCACGGAGCTACGTAGAGTTTATGGGAGTTTAACGAGTAGACTCATTGAAGCACTGAAAACCCCTCCTCGTAGACTATACGTGAGGGTTATAACATCTAGGATTACGCGTAGTGATGTATTAAAGCTACTAGAGTTAGAGGGGGTTAAAGCCCATGCTGATCCATACTATGAAGAGGCTATATACATGGAGGTCGAAGGGCCTTTCAACGTAGAGTGTGAGAGTGAGAAATACATTGTTGTCGATGAAAAGACAGCAGTCTCCCTACTCCTCGGGTCTGATCTATATAGACCTGGAGTAGTTGAATCAATGTCTTTCAGGAGAGGGGAGAGGCTTTGGGCTACAACTCGTAGGGGTACTCGCATAGCTTGTATTGAAGCAGTGGTGTCATCTAGTACAATGAGCGCGTTGAAGCATGGCTTAGTCGGGGTTAATGTAGCGTCACCATATAGAGCACCGAGAATCTCGAGTACACGCGTTTATAGCGTTGGATTAATATACCCTCAGAGCCTTCCAAGTATAGCTACAGTAATTGCTTTATCCCCGAAACCAGGGGATCTAGTAGTCGACATGAATGCCGCACCTGGTGGTAAGACAAGCCACATAGTTCAAGTTACTAGGGGATTGGCGAGACTCATCTCCATTGATAGAAGTGAGAGGAAGGCAGGGTTGATAAGGGAACTCCTAAGGAGGCTTCAATTAGACTACAACGTCATAGTAGTTCCCGGGGATTCACGGTATATACACTTGGATTTAAACCTTGAGGGTAGAGTAGATAGGGTTTTAATAGATCCACCATGTAGCAACCTAGGTGTTAGACCAATATTAGACTACGAGAGGTCATTAAAAGACGTGTTAAACCTAGCAGAGTACCAGAAGCAGTTCTTGAAGTCAGCATATTTCATACTAAAACCTGGTGGTGTATTAGTATACTCTACTTGTACACTTACAATGAGGGAGAACGAGGAGAATGTAAGATACGCTATTGAGGAATTAGGCTACAGCCCCATAGAGCTACCAAACCCCCTTCCCTACAGTGAGGTAGTTAAGTACAAAGGGGTTGTGGGTTATAGATTCTCCCCCTTCACAGAGGATATGCCTGGCTACTTCATAGCTATATTAACAAAGTAGTATTAAATGCGTTTACGCTTTATCCTCGACCCGCATAATGGACACTCATCCTCCATTGGAGAACCAGGTATATATCCACATACGGGGCAGTACGCTCTATATTTCCTAAACTCACTTATCCCCCTTGTTCTAAGCGGCTTAAAACTAATATTCATGTATAAGAGTAGGTTTTGAAGCTCGTAGTCATCTGTTATAACAACTACATGGTAATTCATTGAGGCGAGTTGTAGCGCTATTGAAGCAATATCCACATCCACAATAGACAACCTATGAATCCCCCCTATCTCGCGGGCCTTCTCCCTCGCTTTATCCAAGTACTCTCGGCTAGGCTCCACTACATTAATTAATCCCAATTGCATTGCCTCCAATAATGCTTCACGGTTCTCCCTATCAACAACTTCCTCCACAGCGCTCTGCACAGTGTAAACTAGTACATTGTTTTTTGGTAGTAGCCTATAGTACTTCGCTATTAAAGCCCCAGTATCAAGTATAATGGCTAGTTTAGAGCTAGAAGACGCATTGTCTAGGCTCAATAACAGCCCTCCACGTATCTCTCTTAACACTAAACCTAATGACCTTTAAATACCTATATGAGTGCTCTACTCTAATCACATTGCCACCTTTCAATAAGGCTACGTGGTCTCCATCAGTATATAAGTGCGCTGGGTTCTTTGCCCACAACTCCACTTTACTATATGGCGGCGCTACAAGACTCTTTATACCGGTTTGAAGGGGGTTTAATGGAGTGATCACGAGGGACTCGTGCTCTGGGATTATTATTGGCCCCCCAGCGGATAAACTATGACCACTAGACCCGTATGAAGAAGCAACTATAACTCCATCTCCCTCAAAGAATATACTTGTTTTAACAACGTTGGATTCCATGTTAACTCTAAACTTAGCTGCCTTACCAAGATCAACACTCGCAACCACAGCATCGTTGATAAATATCCTGCAGGATTCCTCGACGCATATAGAGTATAAGGGAATATACTCTAAATAGAAATCTCCGTTCAATACACGCTCTACAACTCTATCAATGCCTTGAAGCCCGTGTTCATAGTAAGCATTTCTCTTTCCACATGGATAGGGTAGAATAAGCGAAGTGTAACCAGCACACTTAGCAGACTTCATAAATGTCCCATCGCCGCCTACAGAGACCACGAGGTCGAAGCGAGGTACCTCTCCTCTGTATGTAGCTTGATTATAGAGATCGTCTACTGTTATGGTGTAAGTATCAACTCCATACGTTCTTAGTACAGTGCTAGCTAGACCCGCTAGCTTCAAACAACCTTCTACGGGCTTATAGACAACTAATGTCTTCTCAAACAGCTTCATACCCCCTAATATAATTCTAAACCAAATTCCTCTTAAGCGTGAAATCGGCTATAAATGTATTTCGGCAATCCCTATGCTTAAAGAATTAGTGGCTAGAGTTCCCTTACATGGATTAAATAAATATAGTATAAATTAATAAATACACGTAGGAATTTTTCCATCGATTTGAGTGATCTTGGAATGCCCCTGTGTATAGAGGTTGATAAAAAACTAACGGAAATGATTATTAAGAAACTACGTTCCTTGAAGCTTCTCAACGAAGACTATGTTATTCATAGAATCGGTGATAGGGTTTTAATCCCTCTTAAAGAGACTGCAGGGAGCGAGATCACTGTTGGTGAATTTGTTTTTAGAGTGTTTGTATGTGAGGTCCCAGAGAGGAGGCGCACTAGAGTTAAGCTTCCATCGCTAGATGTACTAGGAGATGTAGTGATTATTAGGGAGAATGTTCTTGGCTACTGGGATCCATTGGGGCTTGTTGAGGCTATTAGGCAAGTTTACCCGAGGATCAAAGCTATATGGGTTAAGGAGTTAACGACTGAAGAGTATAGAAAACCCGTTTTAAAGCTACTGTGGGGTGAGGAGAAAAGAGATGTCTTTGTGAAAGAGCACGGATTACTATTTAAAGTGAGACTTGGAGAGGTCTACTATAATCCCCGACTATCCGAGGAGCACCATAGAATCGCGCTTCTAGTAAACCCTGGTGAAGTAGTAGTAGACTTGTTCTCGGGGATTGGCGGTTTCGCAGTACACACGGTATCTCAGAAGCCATGCCTTGTCATCGCCAACGATGTTAATCCAGCTGCATATGACTTGCTACTAGAGAACATTGCACTAAACAAGAAAAAGTTAAGGGGTACTATAATACCGTTCAACATGGATGCACGGGAAATTCCAAGTGTACTGAGAGAACAATCTGCAGATAGACTAATAGCCGATCTACCCATGTGGAGCACTGAGTTTACACAAGTGTATAGTGAGGTAGTGAAGCCAGGTGGAGTACTGCATCTTTATAGATTGTCAAGAGATGTTGAAGTTTTACGAGAGGAGTTAATGAGTGTTTTCCAGGATTGGAGGCTTCTTAACTGCCGTCTAGTAATGGAGTATGCTCCGAGAGCCGGGATCTTTAGATGCGATCTCGTCAAGCCCAAGGACGTATAGGTGAATCAATAATTGTGTATCAGAGTTTTTGAGTTTCGTTATTAACTCTCGGTTTAGATCTCTAGCTGCTTTATTAGCGTAAATCCCTATAGTTGCTGGCTCTATGTAATTACTCTTCCTAATGATCAATCTTTTAGGGTCTGTGAGTATGAGCTTTGGATTAGTTTGTGCAACTAGGTAATCTCTCAAACCAGCTGCCTCTAGTATGACTATTAAGACTCCATCTTCCCTCCTAAGGCAGTTTTTAAACTCCTCGCTTAGGCTTAGAGCTGATTTATCAGCTGAAACACCTATTATGCAGTCTCCACGGGGTGTAATACTATCCTCTACTGTGACCTCTAGTGTTGTCCTGTGCGTGGCCCTTATGTATGGATGCCCCTTAGCTCTCAGTACCTCTGTGCAAGTCATGCTAATCAACTATTATAGTATATAGAGTAGAGTATAAAGTTGTTTTTGTAGAAATACCATTGTGGGTGGAGGAATGAGTATTGACTTTGAAGTACAGAGGAGAAGGGTTGTTGAGTCACTTGTACACATGGGTTACTTGAAGAACCCTAGGGTTATTAAAGCACTACTCACTGTACCACGCGAGTACTTTATACCAGCACACTTAAGGGAGTATGCATATGTAGACTCCCCGCTTCCAATTGGGCATGGGCAGACGATCAGCGCAATACACATGGTTGCTATAATGACTGACGAACTCGAACCAGAGCCTGGAGACAAAGTATTAGAGGTTGGTACGGGGTCTGGATACCAAGCGGCAGTACTAGCGGAAATAGTTGCTAAGCAGGATCCAAGTCGACGTGGACATGTATATACAATTGAGCGAATACCAGGCCTTGTCGAATTCGCTAAGAGAAATCTTGAGGTAGCTGGTTACAGTGAATACGTTACCGTAATAGAGGGTGATGGAACTCTCGGATACCCCGAGCAAGCCCCCTATGATAGGATAATAGTTACTGCAGCCGCTCCAGAAGTCCCAAAACCCCTACTAGATCAATTAAGAAACGGGGGCAGACTCGTAATCCCCGTTGGAGACCTATATATTCAGAGGTTGTTGATTATTGATAAAGTAAATGGGAAGGTAAAAACCAGGTATGGTATAGAGTGTGTATTTGTACCACTAATTGGTGAATATGGGTGGAAGATTAAGTACTAGCGATATTCGTTATTTCTTTGTAAACCACTTGGCGAGTCCTTGTTGGGAGCCTTTTACATGCTCTCTATATGCCTTTACGAGTCTGTCTAGTGCGTTTCTAACTCTCTCCTCGTTGAAATCGTGTTCTCTAACAAGTATCTCTACGACTTGGTTTATGTCTGGTTCACGCCACTCTAGTTTATAATTCCTCGTGACTGGGGGGTTTAGAAAATACTTCTTTATTGAGACTACATCTACTTCCACAGGGGATTTAAGCAGAGCTCTCGGTATTTTCTCTATTGATCCATAAGCCTTGATCAATTGATACGCCTTCTTCGGCCCAATACCCTCAAATCCATCTGGATTATAGTCAGTACCTATGAGTATACCTACATCCACTAGGGCTTCGTGTGTAACACCGAGCTTGGCGAGGAGTTTTTGAAGCTCTATTATCTCGGGGTAGATCTCAATGTACTCCTCCTTCTTTGGGAGTTTCCTCTTACCACTAATAGTGAGGTTTCTAATTAGACGCGGGGAGCCAAACAATAAGCTATCATAGTCTTGGGATGCAGATGCGTAGACGTCCCCTACTTTAGCCATGAATGCAGCTTGTGCTTCACCCTCAGCCGGTGCTTGAACCCATGGAATACCCATGGCGTTGAGTAATTTCTTTGCATCTTCAACCATGGAATCCGCTAACTTAGCAGACATTGCAGCGTATCTTCGGGCAGCCTCTAAGTCACCCGTTCTCACAGCCTCCTCGTACTTCTTCACGGCTTCCTCCTTGATCGCCTTTCTCCTCTCAATCTCCTTTGCTTTAAGCTCAGGTGGTTTTCCATCGAAGACATATACTGGTTTAACACCATTCTCAACAAGATTTATTGTCCTATAGAATAATCCACTAAGGTGGCTTGTAATCCTCCCCTGACTATCTAGTAGTGGTGTTCCATCAGGTTGTCTAATCGCCGCGAGGAATTGGTATAGTGCATTGTAAGCGTCAATAGCTACCACACGCCCCCTCAAAGCTCTTAAATCCTGGACTTGAATAACTATATCCTCTGGGATCAAGTCTTTTAAATCAACCCCCACTAAACCACCCATATTAATAAATAGTCCAACCCCTTATTTTGTATTATCTAACCAGAAAGCTGCGTGTGAGCAGTGGGAGAGGGCTTCACTAAGAATTCTCTACCAACATGCTCAACATATATTAATCCACTCAACTCATACTTCATGAGGACATTGTACAACTCGGGTAGAGTGGTTTCAATATAATACTCTTTCTTCAGTGTTTCAATTAGTTTAGACTCTGTTATACCCTCTGGTTTAGACAACACAATCTCAAGTACCGCTCTATGTAGAGGCATTTTCCTCCACACTTCCTGGTTCTTCGACACTACTAGATCACCTTAATCATCGAGGCATTACATCAGACAAAGAGGTCTTCATATTAATAAATACTTATCTGCTTAAATACCTCGTGGTGCTAGTGCAGGCAAATTTGACAGGCTGCGAGCATTATTTTTGAAGCTAATATCTGATAAGTGATCTTAAACCGCGGGGCTATTGATGCATGAATCACTCCAAGCAAGTCCAGGATCCTCTCCACTCAAAGTGAAGAGTCTCAGCTCTTTATTAATTCTAAATGGATTTAATGCAGTCTAGACCCTTCCACTATGAAGTAAGTTTTTAGATTGGTGGTTACTGCATTTTAGTGATCCATCCTTTGAATTGATCATATCTTCCTATGTTGAGTTTCTTTCCATTGAAGTACACTCCAGGCTCTGCCTCTACGGCATTGCCTATAATGGAGTAGTCTACTTCGTAGTATTCGAGTTCTCTTACAACATGGTTTAGGAGGTCTTGTTTAACACCAAGTACAACGCCATATTCCTCCCCGCCATTTAAGCTATAGTCTAGAATGCAATCCATGTTATCTCTACAGAGCTCCACTATTTCCCGGTGTACGCGTGGTGGTTGCTTAATTAAAACCCCGCATTTGCTTAGTTTACTTATTTCGCCTAGTGTATATCCTAAACCATCGCTTACATCCATACTTGCAGTTATAGCTCTATATTGACTAGCTATAACATAGGCTACTTCAACTCGAGCCGTAGGCTTCTTAGTTGCCTCTATAATCCATTGATGTCTAATCGCCTCATTGATACCATGCTTTGAAATAAAACCCATTGCCCCATAAACACCCGTCGCGATGACTACATCCCCTGGCTTTAAACCCATTCTCCTCGGTGGGATTTTAGCACTTGTAAACCCTATTACTGATATCGCTATCCATGCTTCACTACTATTATTTGTATCTCCCCCAAGGATTCTTACCCCGTAGTGGCTACTTGCCTCTCTGAAACCTTCAACTAACTCTAGTAAATCCGTGATTCTCCACTCCCCGGGGATTCCAAGAGCTAGCATGGATACTAGTGGAACACCTCCCTTCGACACTACATCGCTAATTGGACCCGTGAAGGCAGCCCACCCAACGTCTCTTAAACTCCTCCATGGTAGTCTAAGAGAAGAAATCGTATACGCATCCATGGAAAACAAGATCCTCGGCCCACGTGGAATAATGTCTCTTGCATCATCTGGGTAGTCTAGGTATTCACCAAAGCTTGGGTGAGATACTAGTCTCCTCGCTATAGCGTCTACAACTTCCCCTTCCGTTAGTGACTTAACTACACTATTTCCACTACTCATATAGATAAACCCTCACAACACTGTTTTTCTCAAATCCCTCGAGTTCCTCGGGGATCAATATGTATCCATTTGTCTTCAACAAGCTACTAATTACCCCACTACCCCTCAACATATATGGCTCTGCATAGACTTCTCCATTTACGTCACGTATTGAAACCCTAATCACCGAGGTATACCCCACGGTATTGGGCACTCTCCTAGCTAGTACTGCGTAAATATACCTCCTATCAAACCCCTTTAATCCAAGCCACTTAGTAATGCTCCTCCTAAAGATCACTTCATAGCCAGTCCAGGCAGCTACTGGAAAACCAGATAAACTCAATACCACTCTACCACCAAGTATGAAGCAACTGGTGGGTCTGCCCGGCCTCAACTTCACCCCTCTAAAAACAATCCTCTCAGATCGATCCGCTACATCCCCCACTACATCTGCTTCGCTAACTCCTGTTCCACCAGTAGTGATCACTATGTCGGCTCCTCCACTAACCTCCCTCAATATAGCATCCCGGACGACCGCGGGGTTATCAGGCAGAATCCCAGCATAGCGTATACTAAAAATAGAGTCTCTATCTAGTAGTGAGTACAGTATGTATGTTGTTGAATTATAGGATTTACCCCTAGCTCTAACAGCACCTGGCTCTACTAGTTCATCTCCAATAGATAGTAAAGACACCTTAATCCTCCTGTAAACCCCTACTCTACTTAATCCAACACTAGCTAGCGCAGCGAGTAGTGGTGGATTAGCAATAAACCCCCTCTCCCCGAGTACTTCACCCGCTCTAAAGTCCTCCCCTCTATAAATGACATTTAAGCCCTTTGCGGCTGCTCTATAAACATAGATAATACCACCTTCAACCCCTACGTCTTCATCCATTAATACAGCGTCGGATCCGCAGGGTATTGGTGCACCAGTATGCACTCTCACGGTTGTGCCAGGCTCTACACAGAATTCTCTTGAGCTACCGCCCGGCCTAAGAACACCTAGATTTCTAAGCATTACTGGGTTGTAGTGAGAAGCCCCTGTAGTATCAATACTCCTAACAGCGTAGCCATCGACAGCGGAGGAGTCTTCAAGGGGTCTATCCTCCGATGCCACGATATTATGGGCAATAATTCTACCTGTAGCCTCGAGAAGTCCCACCTCCTCTGTATCTAGTGCTATGGTTTCACTAAGAGCTTTCGCAAGTAGATCAATAGCCTCCGATACACTTACAAGGTGTTTCAACATCCCCCGGATACCTGGGTTCTTTGGTTTTTATTATCGTTGTAAACACGGTAATTACTATGATTGTACCCAGTATTAATTGCCGAATACTGAGGGACTCCCCCAGTAGTACATATGCAAGTAATCCTGCACCATATGGTTCTCCAAAACTAATTGCTGTGACTAGTGAAGCAGTATAGATGCGTAGTAGGTAGTTCATTAGGGTATGGCCAAGCATCATAGGTACTACTGCGAGGAGAATAAAGAACACATATGTCACAAGTGAGTAGTGTAATAGGTTAGAGCCCCTTAAGAAACCCGTAACGCCTGTAGATACAGCTGCCAATAGGTATGACTTAAAGGCATATGTAGTTGTTGACTCACGCATACATGTTCTAGCATAATATCCTGTAGTGAAGTATAATGAAGCAAATAACCCCCCAAGTAAAGCCTCCAATACACCCAGGTTTAAACTAAGACCTTCAATACCAAGGTATAGAGTTAATAATAGTATACATAGAGTTAACCCAGCTACTTGTATACCACGCGGTTTCATCGAGAAGAGTAGTACCTCGATAGGTAATGAGAAGAGTGGATATAGAGTTACAAGTAGTGTACTAGTGTAGACGGGTATCAAGAATAAACTATTCATCCAGAGTACAAAGTGCATTGCTAGAGCAAAACCCGAGATGAAGTGGTATATTGAAAAATCAAAGTAGCCACTACTCAACCCATTGATCCGGCCCAGCACATATAGTATTGGAAGTGAGAAAACAAGCCTCCAGAAAGCACACGCTTCAGCTACAGCACCCGATAAACGGACTAGTATACTCGCAGAGCTTATTGAAACCCAAATGACTAATAAAATAACTATTGTTTTTGCTTTAATGGAAAGGTTAACCATGACAGCACTATAACCTCTACATCCTCCTCAATTTTGGAAATCCAAGTATATCTATCAACTCCGAGAGTGTGAGCAGTGTTAACACCGTGATTAAAACCCTGGCTTTTCTCGCATTTTCATTCTTCTCACTGATCACAGGGTACTTCTCGTAGAACTTATTGAAGTCTATTGCTAGGTTTAAAGCATACTCTAAGATCTTACTGGGTGACTTTTCTATATAAGCAGTCTTTAAGACTAGGGGATATTTTAATATATCGTCGACAAGCTTCTTCTCCTCACTCGTAAAATCAACTCCCTCAAAGCCTCTCGTGTACTCAATAGTTTTTCCAACAACCTCCTCCCTAGAGTCAAGGAACTCCAACCCCCACAGGTTTCTAACAACCCCTTGAGCACGGACGAAAGCATACTGTATCATCACACCATACTCAACTTCACTTATTTTGCCAGGGTCGAATACTAGTACCTTACCCGGATCTACGGAGACTAGTATAGCTCTAGTATTTGCAACTGCTAGTTTTTCAGCGATCTCTAGTAAGTCGCGTAGTTCACGCTTTTCCTCCTTCTCAATTAACTTCTTGAGGATACTTAATTCTGCATCAACTAGCATTTCATCTATAGTGTAGTATAATCCCCTTCTACCACTCATCCTCAACCCCTTTAAGTGAACCATTTCATAGGCGAAGTGGTCTAGGTTTTCAGCTTCACGTCTATAGCCGAGGAGGTAGAGCACAGCCTTTAACTGCTTCTGCTCACGAGTTTGCTCAATAGCTATGACGTTATAGACTCTACTGGCTCCTAGCACCTTGAACTTGTAAATAGAGTAGGCTATGTCTCTCGTTACATATAGGGTTGTACCATCACTCCTCCTAATTACAAACCTCCCAGCTCTGTCTGGGTGAAATAGTCTCTTAATGTAATCATATCTCTCTGCTAACTCATCTAAGTTTACCTCGACGGCTCCACCCTCAATAATCCTTGCATACCCTCCTCTAAGTAGATCATCAACTACTTGGTGTGCTGTTTTCAATACCTCGGGGCTAGACTCGTAGTCGAATCCATTGAAGTATACTTCTAGCTTATTTAGAGTTTCTCTAAATCCATTTAAGACTTCATTTACTGTTTTACTAAATAATTGGAGTGTACCTGGCTCCTCTCTTTCAGCTCCAAGCATGAGCCTCGTTATTTCCTCTTCTGCTTCTCTATAGCTCTTAATGCTGGATTTTAATGCACTGTATACTTCTGGGTAATATAGCGCTAGTTTCCAACCAGCTCTGGTGAAGCTACGGTACTCTCTCAGTAAGTCTCTCAACTCCTTGAGGATCCTCGTTAAGTTCTCAATAGCTGGGTTTTCGCCGGGTTTCACTGTGCTCTTTAATAACTTGTATATTCTCCCAGCGTACTTCAATAGTTCTACTTTGTAATTTCTCTTCCAAGATACTTCACATATCTCGAGGCATGTTTCTCGAGTAAGTTCACTTCCTCTACTCGAGCATACATCGCAGATCTCGCTTGCTCTCTCGATGAAGTCTCGGATTTTTCCATTTATAGCCTCTCTTAGTTTACCTTGCTCTATAATTATATTTGTTAAAGCATAGATTACTCCATACCAGTGGTCGATTTTTAAATCCCGTGGTTTCTCCACACCACTAGACTCTACTATTCTTACTCCATAGATTAGTGTAGCTACCTGCCTACCAATATCATTTACGTAAAACCTTGTTTCAACATTAAATCCAAGTTTCTCTAGTAGTCTTGCAAATGTATCCCCTATTACACTATTCCTACCACTCCCTACGTGTAGTGGGTGAACGGGGTTTGCACTAGTATGCTCCACGATTGCCTTCTCTCCACCCCCAATACTCCTTAGTTCTTTGAAAACCCTGCCTGAGAGGAATTCTTCTGAAATAGACTTAAGGATCTGGTTGTAGTTTATAGTTATATTTAAGTATCCATTGACAAAATCTACTTTTTCAACCCAGCACTCATCATGTGTTAATGCATATAGCTCTCTAGCTAAGTCTGCACCAACTATACTCCACTTTGCATAGTTAATGCCCTTAAGAACTGGTTGAAGAGCTACTCCAAAATCACCGAGACGTGGATCAGGCGTTGGAGCGGCTTTGAGTTTACCAGATGCTAGTAGTTCTTGCGTAACCGCTCTCTCAATACCCAGCACTCTGTAGACTGCTTCTGGTAATTTACCTAGTACACACTTCCAGGTCTCATACATGGATATTTTCCAACCCAGCTCATTGATTTCTATGTTAAGGCTATTCAGGGATTTAAATTATTTATAGAGAGGAAAATAAGTTAAGTCAAAAACTACTCGGCTCCGAGAATCTCCTGTACCTTTCTATAAAACCTCGTCCACCACTCCTCTGCTGCCGTGTACATGTCTTTTTTAAATAACTCACTCCACTTGTTGTCCCCGTATTCCTCTGCAGCCTTAGCCATGAACTCTACTATTCTCTTCGAATCCCAGATTTTCGGGGATGCCCCGGCTAGTTCCTGGTATTTTGCAATAAGCTTATACGTCTTCTTCGCTCTCTCAAGTACATTCCTCACTCCATAATATCTCTCCAGAATTATAGGAATGGTTTTCTCAGCCCAGCCCCTATGGAATCTACACATAGCCATGTTTTCAATCATCAATTCATAGAATGCCCTCTCAAGGGACTTCACAGCGTAGTCTTCGGGCTCCATAAAGACCCCACTGTATAGAGTCCAGTACTTGCCTAGTATGTATAGAGGGGCAATTAACCCAGGAGTCCAGTAGTAGTTTGGTGATATGTGTCCACGGTCGCCGTATACAGCATAGACTGGTAAATCACTAAACTTCACTCCTCTACTCGCAACTCTATCACTGTATAAAACATCCAGGATTTTGGCAGCATCTCTCACTCCTCTCTCAGCGACTAGTCTAAGTAGCGGGTTTACGGGGAAAGCGAGTTTCTCAACGAGTTCTACTGCTAGCTTGGAATTCCACGCAGAGGACTCCAAGTTTATTTTCCCATGGTCAAGTTGCGGTATTCCACTAATACCTACCTCCTCAGGCCTCAATAAACCTCTATACACTGCTTCAAACAAGAAGCCAATAATGTGTCCTAACTCTATAGCGTCTAATCCATAAGCATCCGCTAGTTCAACAACTCGCTCTGCATCATGTATATCAAAAATCCCGATGAATGGGCCGAGTCCATTGTATGGCTCGTAGTCGCTCTTGTACTTCTCTTTACGAATCTTCTTACAGGCTAGTGGACATGGCTCTCCACAAGTCTTCCAGGTTTTCGTGGCTATGGCTTCTACATTGAATTTCTCCCACATATACTTCATTATTAAATCATGTAGTCTCCGCCTCGCATCCTTCTCGAGGTAAATCATGTTCCAGTGAAGCATAGGTGTAGTTACACCTAGATGCGGGTAGTTTCCTCCAAGAGTTCCCCCAGTGCTTAACTTGGGGTCATATCTATACTTTGAACCAGTTTCTATGACTAACTGAACGTATGGCTTACCCATGAGCTCTAAGTATAGCTTGTTGAGTAGTGAAATATCAGTTAGGTCTCTCGGCTGGTTCTTAGATCTATCATATAAGCCTCCATAGATCACAGCTGCCACTCCATGAGCTCTCAAAAGTACGCTTCCACCGCCAGCTCTAGCGGCATAGTCTTCACTCCCATAGTCAACCATGCCCTTCAATATTGTTAGTGAGGCTAGAGCGCCTGTGTTTGTATAGAGTGATCCAGGGCCAGTCAATATACTCCTACTAGGATACTTCATGTAGAAGTCTCTGAACTCGTCGAGGAGGTATTCTTGGAGTGCATATATTCCTCTATGACCCCTATACTCTCTCCAAATACCTATGAGTTTATCAAGTTTAACTTCGTAAAACTCAACAATGGGCTCTCCATCCCCCTCATCGTAGACTTTAATGAATAATGGCTCATTACTATACCCGATGAAAACCAATGCATCAGCATTAACATTGAATTGAAACCCCGCACCACCCATGGCTGAAACGTGTAGCCCCTGGGTTAGTGGACTTCTAAATACAGCTATGAATCTATGAACACCATAGAGCTTAGTACCAGCCAGTATACCTGTACCTAGCACTAGAGCATTGTCAGAGTGATAGACTGGTTTCCTCCAAGACTCTAGCTTCTCTAAGTGTAGTTTTACACCAAGCTCTACTGGTCCAAGTACTTCATCTAATTTGTATTCTTCAAGCCACTTTGTCCTGCGACCCGTATCTATAAATACTACTCTATAAGTGTTCTTCAAGATAATCACTCCACCTTCATATATTCTTGAAATAAAGCTTTTAAATATTTTATAATTTTCACCTGGACCTAAAAAGTAATGTTTTAAATAATTGTTTAAAATAAAAACACTCATTTGATCACACGGCATCTTAGTTTTAAAAGCACTTATCCGATATAGCTAATAGAAAGCGGGGGGTTGAAGAATAGTGAAGAGAATTATACTGGTTTTAATTGCATTGATTATCCTAGTAGCAGTACTTGTAGTTGTTTTAGTCAATAAACCATCTCTAGTAACACCATCAACTACTCCACCCAGTAAAATCGTTGTATACGCATATAACGATAGAATTACTGGAATAGACCCAAGTATAGAGGACGATACAGGGCTCGTAGTTCTTGGAAGTATATATGAAACCCTCACATACTACGACTATAAAACAGGCGAGGTAAAACCCCGTTTAGCAACTAACTGGACTTCTAGTGAGGATGGTAGAGAGTGGATATTTCGGCTAAGAAACGACGTTGTATTCCACGATGGATCATTATTCAATGCAACAGCTGTTAAACTAAGCATTGAGAGGGCAAGGGATATTTATAGGAGTAGTGGTCGCGGAGCTGGATATATTTGGGATGCACTAGAGGAAGTGGAGATCGTTGATCCGTACACCGTAAAGTTTAAGCTATCATACCCACAGAGAGTAGATATCCTAGCTAGCGCTGCATACGCATCGTATATCTTCTCACCAAGTGCAATTGTAAAGAGTAATGCCGCCAACTACACTGATAGAAAACTCGAAGATTGGTTTAATGGTGGTAACGCTGTTGGAACTGGGCCATACAGGCTGGTTTCATATGATCCAATGAGGGAGATCAAACTCGAGAAGTTTAATGACTGGTGGGGTTGGAGATACATCAATAGCGAAAAAGCACCAGACATTGTTGTAATCAAGATCGAGACTGACCCTTCAGCACAGTATAGTGGATTACTGAGTGGAGAGCTAGACATAGCGTCAAGTGTGCCGAGGGAAACAATTAGTAATTTGAAGAAGCAGGGATTTGGTATTATACCTCTACCAACATACCACAATTTCGTATTGTTTTACAATACTAAAAGATACCCAACTAATATCACCGATTTCAGGCTTGCAATTGCCCACGCGGTTGACCTAAATAGAGTTGTATCTGAGGCAGTCCTCGGGATGGGTAGTGTAGCTAGTGGAGTACTCCCACATGGATTTCCAGGACACATTGAGGGGTTAACATACGAATTCAATCTCGACAAGGCAAGGGAGTACTTGAAGAGATCTGGGGTTTCAACACCCATTAAAATAGAGCTATTATACCAAATAGACTACGAGGAGACGAAGAAATTCGCCGCGATATTTAAAACTCTCATGAGTGAACTGGGGGTAGACGTAGAGCTAAATGGACAGGACTGGGCTAGGTTGAAGGATATTGCTAGGGGTGTTTGGGAGAACCCCGAGGAGACACCACACTTGATCGTGGCTGATTGGTGGCCTACAATTCCATCCCCATACGACTACTTATATGCAATGTTCCATAGCGAGTCTAAAGAGTGGAACTACGCTGGCTATGAAAACCCCGTGTTCGACGAGTTAATTACTAAAGCGTGGGAAATGGAAGGAGTAAACTATACTGGTGCATTAGAGCTATATAAGGAGGCTCAACTAACACTATATCAAAACGCAATTGCTCTAGGGCTATGGGATGAAATAAGGCCTTTTGTTTACTCACAGAGAGTATACGTTCCAGAAGAAGCATTAAACCCCATGTATACGTTTGTCATAAGGTTTGAACTAGTTGAGGTAAGGTCGTAGAAGTGCCTGTGAGCCTCAACTATATTTTTAAGAGAGTATTGCTGTCAATCCTAGTGGTGATTGGAGTAATTGTTTTTTCATACATCCTCCTCCTATATACACCAGGAGATCCAGCTGTAAAGTGGGCTGGAAACCCTCGTGGACCCGAGGCGAGGAAAGCCATTGAGATAGCTAGGCGGGAGCTAGGATTGGATCAACCCATACACGTGCAAATAGCTCAATTCATATACCACGTGTTCACCGGCAATCTAGGTCTAAGTATTGCATACAAAGTACCTGTCTCCCAAGTCATAACTAGCGGTTTTACAGCTACACTCGAACTTCTAATATTTACGTATTTACTCGCAGTACCCCTAGGCCTATGGCTTGGCATTTACTCCGCTCTGAGGAGGGGAAGTAGGTTTGACAGCTTTATTCAATCCCTCAGTGTAGTTTTAGCTAGTACACCTACATTCTGGCTTGGAGCCATAATAGCGCTTATATCATACTCTACAACAGGTTTTCTCCCATATGGACGTGTCTCATATAAATTAGCCACATCAACTGGGTTTAATCCGATAACCGGGTTCTACCTATTGGACGCGCTTATTCAAGGCAACTACGCGGTTTTCCTCGATGCTTTATTGAGGATTATTCCACCAGCACTAGCGATATCTGTGTATCCAATTGGAGTTGTAGCGAGGGTTTCCCGTACACTCGTCGCTGAGGCATTACTCGAAGACTATGTTCGCTCAGCTGTTGCTTGGGGTGTTAGGAGAAATACTATAATTAAGCACTTTGTTCTCAAGAGCATTATACCACCCGTCATCCAGATCTCTGGATTAGCCTTTGTTTACAGTATAGTAGATGCAATGGTTGTGGAGAGCCTTGTATTTGGTAGAGAGGGGTTGGGGAGCATTCTACTAGATTCCCTTCACAAAGCAGATTTCCGCGTAACTATTGCTCTAGCAATATACTTAACAATATTCTATATCTCAGTTAACACTATTGTCGATATTATACAGGCATCTATTGATCCAAGGGTGAAGATATAAATTGCCGCCGAGCCTACCATTCATACGCTTAGTACATAGAAACCTTAGAAAATACAGATTCAAGATCGGGCTTTCAATAACAATAGCGATTCTTGTCCTCTCATTGGTATCCCAATATATAGCACCATACCCCCGTGAGGGGCTTGGCTACGTACCGGTAGGTGAGGAGAGTAGGAGATTACTGCCACCGTCCCCCCAATACTTATTTGGTACAGATACTCTGGGGAGGGATTTATTCTCCAGGGTTATAATGGCTTCTAGGTCTGCAATTATACAAGCCTTCAGCGTGGTTTTCCTTAGTTTAATTATTGGTTTAATAGTGGGTGTATTAGCTGCTTATTTTAAAGGCCTAGTAGAGTTGGTTTTAAACTACTTAACGGAGCTCTTCATGGCTATACCCTCAATTGTAATTGCACTCTTCTTTAGGCTAACTCTAGAAGCGGGCTTCCACGTGGTGATAATATCTCTTGTAACAACTTGGTGGGCTTGGTATGCTAGAATAACGTATGTATATGCTAAGGGGGTTGTAGAACTAGACTATGTGGTTTTAGCGAAGTTGTCTGGTTTGAGCCCAGCTAAGATCATTATGAGGCATGTAGTGGGGGTTATTATTCAACCAATACTGGTTCAAGCAATCTCTGATCTAGGCAGTGCATTACTCGAGGCGTCAGGTATAAACTTCATGGGCCTCGGTCTACCACCTGGATACCCGGATTGGGGAGTTATACTGTACGAAGGGATTAGTGAAATGGGAATTATAGCATTTACACGAGCACCCTGGCTCGTATTCTACCCTGGTCTATTCATACTACTCACTACTCTAGGATTCACTCTTTTAGCAGATCCTTTGAGAGAGGATCTAGATCCAAGGCTCAGGAGGAGGTGGAAGCTGTGGTTTTAGCTGTGAGAGCGAGTGGGATCAGTATAGGGTATATAGACGAGGAAGAGGAGTACATAGTGTGGGCTGTTAGGAGAGTAGACTTAGCTATTGAAGAGGGAGATGCATTCTGCCTAGTGGGTGAGAGCGGCTCTGGTAAAACAACATTCGCCAATGCAATCGCGGGTATTCTCCCACCACACGTGGTAACGCGGGGTAAACTCTATATATTTGATCGATTGGCTATAGACGAGTCTACATGGAATTTTAATGGACTGCGGGGTAGAGTAGTAAGCTACATCCCGCAAAACCCAGGCACTAGCCTAAGTCCTTTTCTAACAATTGAAGAGCACTTTTACCATGTGCTAAGAGATACCCTTAGATATGACAGGGAGAAATCAAGGAGGGCAGCTATAGAGGCTCTTTTAAAAGTTGGATTAGACCGGGGAGTGCTCGAAGACTACCCCCACGAGCTTAGTGGAGGAATGCAACAAAGAGTTTTAATAGCGATAGCGCTTGCTTCAAATGCAAAGATTATAGTGGCTGATGAGCCGACATCAGCTATAGATGCAAATTTAAGAGCAAGTGTTTTGCAGTTGCTTGGCAAGCTTAATAGAGAATATAGAGTTACATTACTCATTGTAACCCACGACTTAGCATCTACGAGCATAGTGTGTAATAGACTTGCCGTTATGTTAGCGGGGAAAATAGTTGAGACTGGGAGAACTATTAGTGTACTTAGGAACCCTCAACACCCATATACAAAAATGCTCCTAGATTGCATTCCATTGCTAGGAGTCAAGAAGCCACTAAAACCATTACCTGGAGAGCCTATTCAGGTTGTTGAAGACAAGGCAATATGTCCATTCCGTGAGAGGTGTCCACGTGCAATTGATAAATGCGTAGAGGAGCCTCCATTAAAGCCTGTTGGTGACGAAGAAAGCCACTATGTAAAGTGCTGGATACTTACTGGTGGTGAGAGTGAGTAGCATACTGGAATTACAGAGGGTCACAGCTGGCTATAAGAGTGTCAAGGGGTTTAAATCACTAATTAAACGAGTAGAAGTAGTCCTCAGGGACATTAGCTTCACCGTGGAGAAGGGGGAGAGGGTAGCGATTATTGGTGAGAGTGGCTCTGGTAAAACAACTATTTTGAGAGTTATACTCGGGTTACTTAAGCCAATAAGTGGAAAAGTCTTAATATATGGTAAAGACCTCTACAGTCTACCCAGCGATCAGAGGTTGCAGATTCTCAGGAGAATAGGGTATGTACCTCAAGATCCATACAAGTCCCTAAACCCTGTTCTAAAGATCAAGTATATTGTGGGGGAACCCCTAGAAGCTGCTGGAGTCGAATGGAGATACGTTGGGGAGAGGATTAGGGAGGTATTAAAGATCGTGGGGTTACCGCAAAGTATTCTCAACGACACTGCTGAGGAGCTTAGTGGGGGGATGAGGCAGAGAGTGTTAATTGCGAGAGCAATAATAGCTGAACCAGAGATCTTGGTATTGGATGAGCCTACCTCTGCGCTCGACGTCTCTATACAGGCACAAATAATTAACCTACTTAACTCTATATATAACACGCTCAAAGTAACAATGATCACTGTTACGCACGATCTCGGGGTTGCACAGTATCTAGCAGATAGGTTAATAATCCTGAAGAGTGGAAAGATTGTAGAAGAAGGTAGTGTGGATGAAGTATTGAGAGATCCCAAGTCTGAGTATACAAAGAGCCTAATAACAAGCTATCTCCAAATAACTGGAATTAACTCCCTAAATAATATTAAAATACGTGGACAATATGTATAATGCTGGTGTATCCACAGAGGTGTCTATTTGCAGCCAATACTCGTTGCACCACGCCAATACAGGATCTTAGAGGTAGTTGTAGAGACTGGGGGAGTTAACGCAGGTGAATTAGCCAGTAGACTTGGTGTTAGGCAGGAAGACTTAATGAGAGACCTCATAGAGCTCGAAGCTAGGGGTTTGATAACAACCTCGAAGTCCCTGGTCAAATACTATGTATTATCGGAGACTGGGAAGCAGTATCTACAAATGGGTTTACCGGAGGAGATAGTTTACTCGCACCTATTGAATTTTACTGGTAGAAGTATTGATGAATTAACCAATTACATTGCGTCTACAAGAGGGATTCCTAGAGATGAAGTCCTGGTTGGATTACAGTACCTTGTGATGGGTAGATGCATACTTATCGAGAAGAAAGTTGTGAAGGCTGTGAATGAGGATAAGTGTAGTGAGGTTCTTGCTGAGGCATCGGTAATTAAGAAGGCGTTGAGTAACCTCGCGGAGGGTGGTGAGGTTGATGAAGGCGTTTTAGCAGTGCTCAAGAAGCGCAGGTTAATTGAACAACGAGAGAAGGCGCTTATTACGATTACTCCTTCTAGATTATTGATTGATTTATGGAGTAGGGGGCTTGTAAAAGAGAAGGTAGTGATTACTGTTGTTAAACCAGAATATGCTCTTGATCTAGATAAGTACGTTGTGAAGGAGTTTGATTTAACTATTGAGCCTCCATCACCACCTTTATCAAAGAAGCATCCATTTATGCAGTTTATTGATGAACTTAGAGAAGTAATGGTTAGTATGGGTTTCGAGGAAGTTAAGGGTCCACATGTTGAGGCTGAATTATGGAATTTTGACGCACTATTCCAAGCTCAAGACCATCCAGCTAGGGAAATACACGACACTTTCTTCGTGAAGACTGATCTAAAGGCGACGCCGCCACAAGATATAATGGAGAGAGCTAGACGTGTACATGAAGCAGGTTGGGGGTATAAGTGGAGCCCTGAGAGGGCTATGAGGCTTGTACTCAGGAGTCAGACAACCGCGGTGTCTGCTAGGTCAATATATGAAAGAGGCCCTGGAGAGTACAGAGTGTTCACAATAGATAGGAACTTCAGGCCTGAAAATCTAGATGCAAAACACAGTATGGAGTTCTACCAGTTAGATGGCATAATAGTTGGTAAAGACGTGAACTTCAAGCACCTACTCTACTTCTTCAAAGAGCTTGCAGCAGCGCTTGGAATAAGAGAGGTGTGGTTTAAGCCGGGATACTTCCCATTCACAGAGCCCAGTGTAGAGGGCTATGTAAAGCACCCTAAGCTGGGGTGGATTGAAGTGTTTCCAGGTGGTATGTTTAGGCCGGAGGTCATGGAGATTCTTGGCGCAGCCGGATACAATGCTGCTGCTTGGGGTATTGGAGTAGATAGGCTTGCGATGGTTGTACTTGGACTGGATGATATAAGGTTGCTATTCGCAAGGGATATCGACATATTGAAGAGCACTCGTTACCCTGGTCTACCATACTTTACACATAGAACTAGTGGACGCGAAGTCGTAGTTGTCTCAACACCTCGTTAAGGTATCTTTGATTTGAGTATTAACCCCGAGAAGGCTAAATTCTATACTAACATCCTACTAAATAGTCTCCTAGAGAAGAAAATGAGCTTTGATAGATTGTTTAGTTTAATTGTTAGAAAGTATGGGGTAAACCCCCGTGAAGCGAGGCAATTATACAAACTACTCTACAAGATACTCATCTATTACCATACTATTAGGTTTCTAGCAAGTTATCATGGGTTTACTAGGAGGGTCTCGGGGTTTGTAGACTACCTTTACTCCAGGGGATTTAGTATCGACACTGTACTCGGAGAGGCAAGGGATTTATCTTCTTCACTCTCACCTATATTGAAACTATCAATTATGTATGGGTACCCCTCATGGTTTATAAGAGACCTATATGGATTGATCCCGCCTGTGGAACTGGAGGAAATGCTGAGGTCTCTTAATGAGAGGAAGAGGTGGTTGAGGGTAAATACTTGGAAGGCAACAATTGAAGAGGCATTAGAGTGCTTGGAGAGATCAGGGGTTAGGATACATGTGCACAGTGAATTCAAAGACATTGTCTACGTGGAGGATCCATTTCATAAAATAGGAGGAAATCCATGTATTAAGAAGGGCTTGGTTATACCTCAGGACATTAGTTCCTATATAGCAACGAGACTGTTGATTTTTAGTCAAGGAGACTTCGTGGATGCGTGTAGTGCGCCGGGGGTTAAGACAATACAGGTGGTTTCTCAAAGTGCCCCTGGTAGGGTATTAGCGATTGATATAAGCTTAGATCGCTTATATACTATGAGAAGGCTACTAGAGACCTATATTGGGAGAACACCGAGAGTGTTGTTAGTAAATGCAGATGCATCGATAATACAGCCCAATTTCACTAAACCAATTGTTCTAATCGATGCACCGTGTAGTAATAGTGGCGCAATCTACAGCGATCCAGCCGTGAAGATCCACCTGTCAAAGAAAACTCTGAGGAGGCTAAGTATTGTGCAAAAGAGGATACTTGAAAACACTATTAGATATAGTGGTCTACTATACTACATGACTTGCAGTATACACCCAGCTGAGGGAGAAGAGGTATTGGATTATATCATGGAGAAGTATAAAGATAGAGTAGAAGCTAGGTTTGTATTTGAGTCACACTATGTTGGTAGAGCCTATTCTAAATATAAATTCTCCAGTATCGCACGTAGAATACATCCACAGGTCGTCAATGGACAGGGCTTCTTTCTCGCTATTTTAGAGGTGGGCTAGCTTGGACTTTAAAATAGACTACTTTTATGGTCTATACCCTAGTTCAGTGTATGGGAATTTAATACTAGTAGACCCCCTTCTACCACCTAGGAAATGCCCATTAAAATGCATTACTTGTCCACTGCCAGGTGTACTTGATGAAGATAAATACCTGCCTAAAGAGGGGTTATTGGTATCGATCAACGAAGTATTGGACAATATCGAGTCCCTTATTCCAGAGACTATTGAAATTGAAGGACTCCTGTTATGGGGATTTGGAGACCCTATGTTACTGGGTAATCTCGGAGACTTCATATTGGCTTTGAAAACCCTACTAGCTAAGTTAGGTGTGGGGAGGAGAATACTTATTCATACTAGTTTAGTTAGTCTTCATAGAGAGTGCACTATTGGTTTAAATAACCCTATTTGCAGCGCATACAAGCAGTTAATCGACTACGTAGACGTGGTAATTACCCCATTCCTATGGTATGTCGTTGATAAGCAAGCATTTGGATGGCCAAAAGAACTCAATTTATCAAGCTACTTGGAGACTATTAAGTTTATTCAAGCCGAGAAACAGGGTAAAATAGTGCTTGAAATACACGTATTTAGACTACACGATGAGTTGTTTCCAAGTCCAGCATACTTAGATGAGCTACTCGTTCATTTGAAGCACTTAGAGTTAAAGGAGATTATTTTAAAACCCATTGATAGACCGACCAGGGGATCTAGGGTTAAACAACCGTCTAGAAGCCAAGTTGAGAGGATTTCAGAGTATTTAAGTAATGAAGGGTTTAGAGTCCTAGTAGAGTACTTTTCTAAACCCCCAGTAGCCACGTGGAGAAATACTGCAAGAGTTCTCTATAACCAACTCATTAGATTCCCATTGAGATATAGTGAAGTAAAACTCCTCTACGGCGACCTAGGAGTTATAGCACTAGACAACCTAGTCTCACGAAACCTCGCAGTTAAAGTAACGTGGAGTGGCGAAGTATTCTATGCTGGAGTCCCAAAGATATAGCTTTTCATAGAGGATAACCAGCTTAAAGAGGTTTAGAGAGCTCTTTCCCCCTCTGTGAGCGGGTTTTCCTATTATAAAATAGTATGATTAAAGCTGTTGTGGATATTATGAGGGGGTAGAGGAAGAGTAGTAAAAGCGGTGGATTAAACATTACTAATACACTCTTTTAAATAGCTAGCGGAGTCCCCTCACTCCTCGGATCGCATGCTAGTAGTACTATATCCCTATTCTTCACGGCGACGTGCACGTGTCCTCTTAAACCACCATATTCAACCCTGTTTGCTTTTACAATAGATGCGTTCTCTCCAATTGAGAGGGGCTCTTCAACGAGTACTTCTTGGCCATCATAGGTAGTAGTGTAGATGAATCTTGGGGCCCCAACAGCTTTATCTATCCTCATGTTATATATGAATATATTCTCGAAGACTCTGAGGTGTAGTTGCGGCCTCATATCCCCGCCTACGCACCCAATAATATATCTCTCTCCCCCAGCATCCACGCCTAGTATTGAGAGAGTATTTAGTGGTAGTTTCCTCGGTGCAGGGCTATTCGGTAGCCCTCTTCTTTTCGCAAATCCAATTGCTCTATTTTGAATGGGGAATCCGCATGCTACTAGTCCAGAGCCGAATCCATAGAATAGGCTCTGTATAAATCCAATCAATGACTCACCATCTGAGACTATGAAGAAGGTTGTGTCGCCTTGTGATAGCCTAGATTTTAATACTTCTCCATGCTGGGTTATTTTAACCACGTCACTGTACTTTACGTAGTTCTGTGCATTGATCTCCATGTAGTCTGGGTCTCCTAGGTATAGGTCTCTAAATAAGTATACATCCCGGATTGGCCTACTCCACTCTTTAATTCTCTGAGTAGACTTAAAATCAAACTTCTCTAGTTCTAACTCGTAGAGTGCACTAATCAACTGTAGAGTTGAAACCCCCTGTGTATTTGGTGGGAGCTCGTACAGTGTTTTCTCACCAATTTGGAGTTTTAATGGCTCCGCCTTTACAACATCGTGTTCCATTAAATCATCTAATCCAACGCCTACGCCTTGATCCTGGAGCTCCCTCACAATAGTCTCTGCTAATTCACCATAGTAGAATTCCTCAAAACCCCTCGAAGCAATAAGCCGAAGTGTTCTAGCCATATCTAGGTTTTTGAAAACACCACCAAGCTTCAGTCCCTTAAAGTACTTAGACCACTTGTACCCTGATAGCTCGCTCTCGTAAGCCATACTTGCTTCTTCGAGTGATGATCCCACTGGAAACCCATAGTAGGCGAGTTTAATGGCTGGACTTAGTAACTCCTCGAGAGGCATTGATCCATATTCATCGTAGATAGCTCCCCAGAGGGCAACTAATCCTGGTATGGTTACGGTGAGGGGTCCTCTCAGTGGTTGTTTCTCAAGGAATTCCTCGGGGTTGAATCCACTTGGGGATTTACCTGGAGACATGTAGGCTACTACACTGTCTCCTATGAAGCCTAGTAGAAACCCGTCTCCACCGGGTCCACCCATGTGGGGTTGCACTACAGATAACGCGGCACTAATAGCTATTGCGGCGTCAAAGGCATTCCCTCCTTTCCTCAATACTTCGAGACCTATTTGTGTTGCTAATTGATGATCTGACACTACCCCCTTGGATCCCGCTGCTAGTTTACCAATCATGTTTCACCACTCATGGATAGTATACAACCCCCTCTTCTTTAAGTTTATTTATTTCTGCATCGCTATAGCCTAGTTCTCTGAGGACTTCAACCGTGTGCTCTCCAAGTAGAGGTGGGTGTCTCATACTGTAGTATCTGTTGTTATTTATAACTCCTGGTTGATTTAACTGCAGTATCTTCCCCAGCTTGGGGTGGGGTAGCTCTATTACTATATTACTCATCTGTACGTATGGGTCTCTAAAAACCTCATCTATTTCGTAGACTGGTGATGCAGGTACTCCATGCTCCTCAAGTAGTTTTACCCAGTACTCTCTCTTATTCTTGGAGAATATATCTTGTAGTGTTTTGACAAGTAATTCTCTATTTGCAACTCGATCAGCGTTTGTTTTAAACAATGGATTATCAGCGAGATCCATTCTCCCAATGGCCTCGCAGAGGGAGCGCCAAAGCCTGTCATTAGCTGCTGCCACAATAAACCACTTTCCCTCAGAGTCTTTGAAGGCTTGGTAGGGTGCCATAGATGGGTGTGCATGGCCCATTCTCCTCGGCTTCCTCCCTGTAGCTAAGTACATTATTGGAACATAGCACATTGAGAATAAAGCAACATCATACATTGGAACATCTATTTTAACTGGTTTAACCCCCGAGTATAGTGCTGAGAGTGTATAGATCACTGCAAGCATGCCTGTAAAGACATCGAAGAGTGCAAAGCTAACTCTTACCGGTGGACCACCCTCCTCCCCCGTTGTAAGCATTAAACCCGACATTGCCTGGATTATGATGTCATATGCTGTTTTCTCCTCATATATACTGCCCTGTCTAAACCCCTTTATACTCACATATATGATCTCTGGGTTCACCTTCAAGAGACTATTGTAGTCTACTCCAAGCTTCTCAGCAGTACCAGGCTTAAAGTTCTCGATTACAACGTGGCTTCTACCAGCCAATTTATACACTATCTCCCTGCCTTTCTCGTTTTTCAAGTTTACAACTATGCTTCTCTTACCGCGGTTGATCGACATATAGTATGCACTCTCCCCATTTACGAATGGAGCCCAAGACCTCGTCTCATCACCACTAGGCGACTCGACTTTAACTACATCTGCTCCTAGGTCTGCCATTATCATTGTCGCTACCGGCCCCGCAAGAGTGTGGCTGAGGTCAAGTATTCTCAAGCCACGTAGTAGCAAATACTACACCAATACATTATATTCAGAAAGAAGCCTCTATATAATTCTAATCAAG
>Ga0272445_1000747_pt1 | contig 28326 bp, 28 predicted proteins | sample YNPCB0031_FD_194404 | JGI IMG/M metagenome (GOLD analysis project Ga0272445, IMG submission 194404) | Hot spring sediment microbial communities from Yellowstone National Park, WY, United States - YNP-CB-003-1 | ecosystem: Environmental > Aquatic > Thermal springs > Hot (42-90C) > Sediment... | reverse complement strand
ATTAAAAGAAAGATGGGGTAAGATATATCCTAAGGTAGTGAAAAAATGGGAGGATAAAGCGTATGCCTTATTAACCTTTTTGAGGTATCCAAAAGAGATAAGACAGTTTATTTATACAACTAATCAGCTTGAAAGATTAACGAAAGAAATAAAAAGGAGGATAAAGGTAATAGAAGTATTTCCAGATGAAGGATCAGTGGAAAGATTATTATATTTGATCTTGAAAGAGCTGAATGAGAGGTTAAACTCAAGGAAGTTAAGGGGTTTAAGGAGATTGAATCGGGGAACTACCATGCTCTTCCTGGAGAATTTTTTACACAATAAAGAGGACACTATGTATACAATCCAAAAAGCTTGATGGAGATGAGCATGAAATATTTTGTTAAAAGTTATATGAATGGTGTCATATCAAATAATTTTATAAATAATTTAGACATTTTTGATTTTAAAATTAAAGACCTGGATTTGAAAAAGTGAGTTTTCAGGGAACATTTAACATCTATTGAAATATCTAAAAAAATTATATTGCTAGAGATTAGAAATATAGTAATATAGTTATAAATAAGTTGACCTTTTCTGTGAAAAAGGGAATTTTATACTACCCATTTATAGTCTGCCCTTTATAGAGAATGTAGATGCTTGTTTAACTTTGCAAAAGTAAACAATTTTAAATAAGTGAGTGTGATGATTCTTCCATGTGAATATCTTGCAAAAGCAACTTTAAAAATAAAATGTGGAAATACAAGTGGGTCAGGTTTTCATTTTATGAAACCAGAAATAATAGTAACTAACTTTCATGTTATTAAGCCTTGCATAGAACAAAAAGAAAGAATATTCGCAATTACAGAGCATAACAATCGCACAGAGCTTCAGTTATTAGCTTATTCTTCTGAATTTGATTATGCAATCTTAAAAATGACAAGGAAATTAAAAGAGGAAAGGGTAGCTTTAGAACCTAAAGAAATTATTCCTTATAGAGGAATGAAAGTATGCTTTGCAGGTTTCCCACATAGAGAAAATGTTTTACTCGTGCAAGTGGCCTATGTATCTGGCTTTTTAGGGGATTATGGTTTTTACCTTGATGGTTCCTTGAATCCTGGAAATTCCGGAGGACCTATAATTGATGTAAGTGATAAAAAAGTTATCGGTATTGTTACTTTTAAAAGATTTGTTTGCAAAAAAGAATTAGAAGATGTTGAGAAGCAGATAAAATTTATTCACCAACATTTTCAAAAATTAGGTGGAAAGGCAGGTGTAATAATTTCTGGTATCGATTTTGGAGAATTTGCTCAATTTATATCTAAGACTCTTGAAATATTAAAATACACTTTAGTAATGAATGCAAATACTGGAATAGGCGCAGGGTATAGAATAGATTTTGTAATGAAAAAATTAAAGGAAATAGAAACTTAGAGCAACAACCGAATAAAAATTTGGAGTGTTCAAGTAAAAGGAATTTAATGTAACAAAAGAACCTGAAAAGTTGAAAGAAAAATTAACTAAACTTCAATTTAAGCTATAGATAAGGAGGTAAACAAATTATGATATTACAAAATGGAAAGTTAAGTGAAGAATTTGATAGATTGAATGAATCAAATATTTTTTACATTTGCAAGATGGGAATTATATGAAAATCTTGAAAAGATAATTGATGATAATAAATTTCTTGAAGAAGCTATTCTAAAAAATAAAATTGATTTTCATGCTTTTAAATTTTTATCGGTTTCTCTTGGCAAAGATATTCTTGTAAGCCTTTGGAGTTTTTTAAGAGATGAGAGAGCTGAAAATTTAAGTTTATTACGAATTCTAATAGAAATAGAAAAGAAAAATCCTGAAGTGAAAAGTTTCAAAGAAATTTTAAAAGGAAATTTCTCCAATTTTTTTTTCAAATCTTCAAAAAAATATTGAAACATTCTTAAAAGAAATTGAAAAAATTCAAAATTTGAAAGATTTACAAAGTTATTTAAAAGATTTGTTAAATTTAGTAAGAGAAATTAATTTATTCTTAGATAAATCGTTATTAAAAAATATTGAAAAAGTAGAAAAAATTAAAAAAGATTTACTCGAATTACGGAACAATTTACAAGAAACATTAAAAAATATTAAAAACGAAATAGAAATTATTAAAGAAGAGAAAATATCAGCAACTCAATATCAAGAAGAAATTGAAAAATTAGACAAAGAAGTTGAAAATTTAAATAATATAGAGAAAGAGTTTGAAATGAAAGTAGGAGAAATTATAAAAAATATAGAACAATTATATCAAAGTATAGTATTTAAAATAGTATGGGACATTAGAAATAAATTTATTGCTCATTTTTCAAGAGAAGAGTTCCCCAGAATATCAATTTCATTGAAAGAAGTACGTGAAGTAGTAGAAAAAGTAATTAAAGAAATTCTTAAAATTTTAAGAATTAATATAACTCAAGTAACTCCTATTTATCAAGGTAATTATTTTACAGCTTTTATGATCCCTTGGTTACAACCTGCTTGTAATGAATTTCAGAAGTTAGAAACTATTTCTAAAATTGATAAATACAAAGATGAAGATCATTTTGTCTGTGATTTGACACTGACAAATGGTTTATCTTTTTATATAGGCGATTTTCCTTCAGAGTACAAATGGGAAAAAGGAGATGAAGTAGCCATTTTTTGGAGCTATAATTATCAAAATCCACAAAGTTGTTTTGTGATATGCAATTTCTCTAAAAAACAATGGGTAAAAGGTATGTTTAGTTGGCTTAGTAATAGAAATGGCTCTTTGATTTTACCAAAAATTAATTAAAAATTTTTAGAAGATCTTATGAACAAATCTGAATTAGTTTCAAAAATGACAGAGTTGGCAGGGGTTACAAAGGTTCAGGCTGAGAAGGGACTTTCCGTATTAATAAGCTATAACCGAAGCAGTAGAGAAAGGATCCGCTATAAGGCTTAGAAAAAATCCAAGAACAGGAGAACCTTTAAAGATAGCTTCTAAAAAGGTAGTAAAGTTTAGGGCTGGAAAGAAATTAAATGAGGTAGTGTTAAAGGGTTAAATAAAAAGATAAACATGATAGAAAGTTTATACGAAATTTTACCAGAAAAGTTTAAAAAAAATTTAACTAAAGCAGAAAAATTATTATTACAATGTACTGAAAGTGGAGATATTGTAGATTTAAGCCCCGGGGAAGAAATTGATCCTATTAAATACGAAGAATGGGGACATGAAAGAACTATTCGCTCAGAAATAATTACTTTTTTGTTAACTGATAAAAAAGCAAGAGATTTTATAAGTTACAGAGGAATAAAAATTAGGGGTGCAAAAATTGAAGGTGAATTAAACTTAGCTTTTGCAGACATCCCATTTCCTATTGTTTTTAATAATTGTGCTTTTCCTGATGGTATAGATTTAACTGGAGCGAAAGCGAGAATGTTAGATTTTTCTGAAAGTTTTATTAAAAATTTTACTGCGGAAGGAATAGAAATAGATGATTGTTTATTTTTAGAGAATTCAATTTGTATTGAGGAAGTAAATTTAATAGGGGCAAAAATTAGAGGGGATTTGCATTGCAGAGGTAGTAAGTTTGAAAAGAAAAATAGAGAAGAAAATAAATATGCATTGATGGCAGAAGCTATAGATGTTCAAGGAAGAATTTTTTAGATGAAGGTTTCATTGCAAATGGAGGAGTAAACTTAATAGGAGCAAATATTGGTAGAGGATTAGATTGTAGTAGAGGTAATTTTTATAATAAAGATGAAATTGCGTTCTTTGCACTTAATATAAAGGTTAATGAAAATGTATATTTAGATGAAGTTAACATAATTGGTGAAGTAGATTTAACAGGAGCAGAAATTAATGGGGATTTAATTTGTACATGTGGAAAATTTAAAAATGAACATAGACCAGCATTAAATGCAACATATGCAAATATTAAGTATGATGTACGTTTGGATAGTAACGAAGAAAATAAATTTTGTGCTATTGGAGAAGTAGATTTATCAATAGCAAAAGTTGGTGGACAATTAATTTGTACGGGTGGAGAATTCAAAAATGAAAATGGGCTTGCTTTAGTTGCAGAAGGAATATACGTTCAAGAAGATATATTATTAAATGATAATTTTTATGCAATTGGAGAAGTAGATTTATATAGCGCAAAAATTGGAGGAAAGTTAGATTGTACAGATGGAATATTTGAAAATAAAAATGGAATCGCAATAGATATTGAAGATTGTCATATCAATGGTGAATTTATAGCTAAATGGGAAAAACTATCTGGAAAATTAATATTAGATAAGGCTAAAATTTCTAAAATAAGCATTGAATCTGATCCTAAAAAGTGGCCACAGGAGGTAAGCTTAAATGGTTTTGAGTATGAAAAATTTTCTGATGAAATGGACTGGAAAATCCTTTTAGAATGGATAAAACGGCAAGATAGTTTTTATTCTCAACCTTATACTCAACTTGCAAAGGTTTTAAAAAATTATGGTCGTGATGAAGATGCTATTCAAGTTTTTATAGAAAGAGAAAAAAGAAAAACAAAAATAGGTTTAGAAAGTTTAATTAAAGTTTATAAAAATTTAAGAAATCTTAAAGAATTATTAAAAAATGTTTTAGAAATTTTAAAAATTGAAGTTAAAAATAAAAAATTTTTTAAATTTTCTTGGATTCTTTCTCTTATTAAAATCTTTATATGGTGGGGTTTAATAAGATTTTTACTTTGGGGTAAACTTGCTGGTTATGGTTACAAACCTTGGAGGGTATTTTTTATATTAATTGGGTTTTTTATTTTAGGTTGGATAATTTTTTATATAACTCCTATGACACCTTTACAAGGAGCTATAAGTAAAAATATAGAGTTTTATCCACCAATTTATTCAATAGATACATTAATTCCATTTATTGATTTATATCAAGAAAAATATTGGGTTCCAAAAGATACATGGGCAAAGGTTTATTTATGGATCCATATTATAGCAGGATGGATATTTTCTTCTATATTCATTGTTGCTGTAACAGGTATGTTTAAAAAAGAATCTTAAATCTAATCTCTAAATTGCTCAAAAATCAAACAAAATACCTAAAATTATACTAACTCTTTGTTCTCCTTTTTATTTTTTTATTTAAAAGGAAATTGTATTTATAAATTTGAAGTTTAAAGAAATCAAGTTTAATGATGCCCACATAAGTTTTCACAAGGAACCCCATCATTATCGCCATCAAGCCTTTTCAACCCACATACTATATAGTAAAACATTGCTTCCTCACAAGATTCCATCTGAGAGCAATAATACTTTTTACCACATACATATTTTGAATCTGTTTGATGATATCTCTCTTTTCTCTGATAAGTGGAACCCTCTTTACTTTCATGATAAATTGTAGCATGATGATGATAGTATTTTTCTAAATCTTCGTTAGTAAAAACTTTTTCCTTGTACTTTTTATCTTTCTCCGCTCCCAAGGAGGGGTTGGATTAGCTTGTTTCCAAAGTCCTAATTCTTTATTTCTTGCTTCTTTTTCAGCTAAATAAAATTCTGAAGCATAAGGAGTATCTAAATATTCTCTATATGCCCAAGCAAAACCTCTTTTTACTTGTTCTAAGTTTACATTTAAACTACCTACATAAACAAAAGCAACAGCCCTCCCATATTCGTCTATATCCTTAACATCAAGTTTTACCACTTTTCCTTCAACAAGATCTTTAAGAGAATTCTTAGCTTCTATTCCATAAGGTTGGTCTTTTTCAGGAGTATCAATACCATAAAGTCTTACTGTTATGGAACTATCTTTATGAGTTTTAACACCAGTAATTTTCCCTCTGGGAATACAATAAAAAAGGTATCGCCATCAACAATATGGGTTACGGTGCAAGAAGTAGCATAAAGATAAACAGGTAAAAAGAAGACAAAAATTTTTTATTTAGTAAATTTTTATTTAGTAAATGTTTCATATTTTGCCCCTACAATTAAATTATATCATAGATAATTCCTATTACTATCCCTAAATCTTTTACTTTCTTTAAACCCCTTTAAATCTTAATTTTTTATAAAAAATTTTTTAGTTCTTAAAAATAAAGCTCTTAGTTCCTAAAAATTAAGTATTTAGTTCCTAAAATTAGTAATTAGGCTTAGCTGGGCTTGAAAAAATCTAAGTTTGAGATATAGGCACACTTTAAAAAATATAAAGCTATTTTCCCACCCTACAAACTTTAAGCCCTTCTTCCTTCAACAACAAGCCAACGAAAACCAAGGGCAAGAAGAAGGGCTGAATAATATCCAAAAATTATAGCAACAAAAAATACTAAAATTAGGTATTTTATAAAGAAAGAGACTCTAAAAGAGATATCAAGAAGTTTAAACGTTTCAGAAATTTATGTAAAAGAAATCTAAATTTATCTCACTTGCGAAGTGCGAAAAGTATAAATTTTAGAACACCCTTTCTTTTCTCTTGACAAATTTTGCAGGTATTTTATTTTTTCCTTATGCAGGGATTTTCTGAGGAACAATTAAAGCAGATTATACTTTCTCTTCTTCCTGAGGTTTTATCTCAATATTTTCAGGAAAAGGAAAAAGAATTAAAGACTATTTCTTTGCTTGAGAGAATTATTAGGGTGGAAGAGGAGCTTAAGGCTTTGAGAGAAGAGATGAAAGTAAGATTTGAGGCAAGTGATAAGAGGTTTGAATCTTTACTTAGGGAGATGAATGCAAGGTTTGAAGGGGTATTAGCTGAGCAGAAGGCTTTAAGAGAGGAGATGAATGCAAGGTTTGAAGCTATTGATAATAGATTTGAAGCTTTGCAAAGAGAAATGAATGCGAGATTCGAGGCTTTAGAAAGACGTTTCAATTTTATGCAGTGGTTAATAGTAGTAGGTTTTTCCTTTCTTGCTATTCTTATAACTTTATTTGGATTTTTAAAAGGGTAGATGAAAGTTTTAATTCTTGCTGGTGGTTCAGGAACAAGGCTTTGGCCTGCATCAAGAGAAACTTACCCTAAGCAATTTTTGAAACTTAATGGCAAAAAATCCCTCCTTCAGCAAACAGTTGAAAGGATTTTAAAAATTTCATCTCCTGAAGATATTATCTTACTTACTAATGAGCAGTATAAATTTCATGTGCTTGCAGAGTTAAACGAGATTTCTGAAAACCTTACCGATAAAATTCTTCTTGAGCCAGCAAGAAGAAACACCGCCCCTGCTATAGCCTTTGGAATGAAATACTGTTTAGAAAGACTTAGTGTTGAACCTTCTGAAGTTTTATTGGTTTGTCCTTCAGACCATATTATAAAGCCGGTAGAAAAGTTTGTGGAATATGTAAGACTAGCTGAAAAAGTAGCAAAACAAGGTTATCTTATAACTTTTGGGATTAAGCCTCTTTATCCAGAAACAGGATATGGCTATATTAAAATTACCGGAGAAGATAAAGGAGGTTATTATTCTGTTGAAAGATTTACCGAGAAACCTGATTTTGAGACTGCAAAAAGGTTTTTAAGCGAAGGAAACTACTTTTGGAATTCAGGAATGTTTGCCTTTACTATCGAAACCATGATAGAAGAGCTAAGGCTTTGTGCTCCAGAAATTTATCAACTTTTTGATCATCCTTTAGAGGCTATGATAGCAAACTTTCATAAGATGCCAGATATTTCAATTGATTATGCTGTTATGGAAAAATCAAAAAAGGTTGTTGCCATTCCAATGGATATCTATTGGAGTGATATCGGTTCATGGGATAGTCTTTATGACGTGTTAGAAAAGGATGAGAAGGGAAATGTCATCTTGGGTAATGTTTTAACTAAGGAGACAGAAAATTCATTGATAATAGGGAATAAAAGGCTTATAGCAACAATTGATTTAAAAGACCTTATAATAGTAGAAACTGATGATGCTCTTCTTATTGCTAAAAGGGGATCGGCTCAAAAAGTTAAGCATATAGTAGAGGAGCTTAAAGCTCAAAACCGGGTTGAGGCTTTAGAGCATAAGACAGTTTATCGTCCTTGGGGTGAGTATACTGTTCTTGAGGAAGGTCCAAGATATAAAATAAAAAGGATAGTTGTTAAGCCAGGGGCAAAGTTAAGTCTTCAGATGCATTACCATCGGAGTGAGCATTGGGTTGTAGTTAAAGGAACCGCAAAGGTAACGATTGGGGATAAAGTAATGTATATCCATGAGAACGAATCAGCCTATGTGCCAAAGTCAACTCCACATAGACTTGAAAACCCTGGTAAAGTTCCTCTTGAGATTATAGAGGTTCAAAACGGTGAATATGTAGGAGAAGATGATATAATTCGATTAGATGATATTTACGGGAGAAGGTTAGAACAATAAATAAAATTTATAATAAAGAAGTAGAGGGGTTTTATGCCCCGAAAAATAGCTCTAATTACAGGAATAACGGGTCAAGATGGATCGTACTTAGCTGAATTCTTACTTTCTAAAGGATACGAGGTTCATGGAATAATTCGTAAAGCTTCTACATTTAATACACACAGAATAGAGCATTTATACGTTGACCCTCATGATCCAAATACTTGTGTTTTTTTACATTATGGTGATTTATCAGATTCGGGAGTTCTTACCGAAATAATATGGAAAATAAAGCCTGATGAAATATATCATCTTGGAGCGCAATCTCATGTAAGGGTTTCTTTTGACATGCCAGAGTATACTGGAAATATTACAGGGCTTAGTACGACAAGAATTCTTGAAGCTATAAGGAAAAGTGGTATAAAGACTAAATTTTACCAAGCTTCTTCTTCAGAGATGTTTGGTACTTCACCTCCACCACAAAATGAAAAAACGCCTTTCTGTCCAAAAAGCCCTTATGCAGTAGCCAAGGTTTATGCCTTTTGGATGACTGTAAATTATAGAGAAGCTTATAATATCTTTGCTTGCAACGGAATACTTTTTAACCATGAAAGTCCGAGGAGGGGAGAAACTTTCGTTACAAGAAAAATAACAAGAGCTTTAGCGCATATACTTGCAGGCAAGCAGAAAAAACTATACCTTGGCAACCTTTATGCTAAAAGAGATTGGGGTTTTGCTCCCGAGTATGTAGAAGCAATGTGGCTTATGCTTCAGCAGGATGAGCCTGATGATTATGTAATAGGCACAGGAGAAAGTCATCAAGTAAAAGAGTTTTTGGTAAAAGCTTTTGATTACGCCGGCGTTGAACTTGAGTTTAAAGGAAAAGGTTTGGATGAAAAAGGTATTGTAAAAAGTGTTGATAAAAAATGGGAAGATGTTCTTAAACCAGGGGATATAGTTATTGAAATAGACCCAAGATACTTTAGACCTAATGAGGTAGAATGGCTTCAAGCAGATATAACAAAGGCAAGGCAAAAACTTGGATGGGAACCAAAAGTTACTTTTTATGAACTGATTAAGATCATGGTTGATTACGACTTAAAACTTGCAGGTCTTGAACCTATTGGAGAGGGAATTAAAATTAATTTAACAAAAGGATTTAGTTACACAAACCATGAGTATACCTTTAGCTTAAAGGTAAGATATTAGAGATGAGGATACTGGTCTGTGGTGGTACAGGGCTCGTTGGAAGCGCTATTATTAGAAAGCTAATTGAAAGAGGTTATAAAGAAATATATGCTACTTATCATATTAAAGAGCCTTTTCGAACATTACCGGTTAAATGGCACAAAGTTGACCTTAGAAGACAAGAAGAAACGGAAAGTCTTTTTAAAGATTTAAAGCCAGACTGGGTATTTCTCGCTTCCGCTAAAGTAGGTGGTATATTAGCAAATAGCACTTACCCGGCAGAGTTTATACATGATAATCTTGCCATCGCTATAAACGTTATCCATTCTGCTTACAAGTTTGGTGTGAAAAAGTTATTGAATTTAGGTTCCTCTTGTATCTATCCAAAGCATGCCCCTCAACCAATGAAAGAAGAGTATTTATTGACTGGAAGCTTAGAACCCACTAATGAAGCTTACGCTATAGCCAAGATTTCTGCCATAAAGCTTGTTAAATATTACAACCAGCAGTATGGAACAAACTTTATTTCTGTTATGCCCACAAATCTATATGGTCCAAATGATAATTTTAATCTTGAAACATCTCATGTATTACCAGCTTTAATAAGAAAATTTCATTTAGCTAAATTATTAGAGCAAGGAGATATTGAAGAGATAAAAAAAGATTTTCAAAAGTATACAATAGGTTTTGGTTTAGATGAAGAAGTTGATTTTAATAACGATGATAGTATCATAAAAGTTTTATCTAAACTTGGTATCACTTATCACTTCTCTCCTCTCACCTCTTACGTTTCATTAACCATTTGGGGCTCTGGTGAAGTTTATCGTGAATTTTTATATGTAGATGACCTTGCCGATGCTTGTGTTTATCTGATGGAAAATATAGATGCTCCCGATATGGCTAAGCTGTGTAATGACTATTTTGTAAATGTTGGAACTGGAAAAGATATCAAGATTAAGGATCTTGCTATTTTGATTAAGGATATTATAGGATTTAAGGGTGAGATAAAGCATGATTTGACTAAGCCAGATGGAACACCAAGAAAGCTTTTAGATGTATCCAGATTATTCAAACTCGGTTGGCGACCAAAAGTATTCCTTGAAGAAGGAATAAAGAGAAGCTATGAAGCATATAAAACAACTTTAAATCAAAAAGTTTTAAATCAAAAAGTTAAGAATTAAAGAAATTAAAATATAACTTGCAATTCAAAGGAAGGGAAAGTTTATGATGACAAAAAAATATAAAACAAAAGATGTTTTAATAGTGACAGAATCCAATTTTAGAACTATGTTATCTGTAATAAGGAATATAAAGAGAAATGAAAAAGATATAGAGATTATAGCTATAGCAAAAGAAGATTATGGAGGAACTAAGTCTAGATATATTTCTAATAAAATTATTTCTAAAAAAGATTATCTTGAGATTATAAGAAAAGTAGCGTTAGAAAATGAAGGCGCATTTATTTTTCCTCATTTGGAAGAAACTTACTTATATTTATACAAAGAAGGTATAAACAATATAATAGCTCCTCCTAAAATTTTAGCTGGTAAAATAACTAATAAAATAGAAGTTATTTCAGAAGTTTATAAAAATATTCCATGTATTGTTCCTGAAACGGTTTTTGTTTCGGAGGATTCAGTTAGTAAAAAAATTGATGTAATAAAAGAGTTTATTAAAGAGCATAAAAAAGTAATTTTAAAAGCAACTACAGAAATTGGGAAAACATATGGTCCTTACAATAGATATGTAGTTATAGATAAGAAAAATATTACAAATATTTTAAATTCAGATGATTTTATTTTTTTCTTAAAAAGTAATCCATCGTTAATTCTTCAGCGGTATATAGATGGATTTGGAATAGGTATTGGTGGATTTTGGTATAAAGGAAAACATGTAGCAATTGGGGGGCACAGGAGAATTCTCCAAAGTCATGGTAATGAAGGAATATCTTTAATTGCAGAATCCTATGTAAATGAAAAAGCTATGAAAGAAGCGGTTAAAATTATGGAATTATTTGATTATACTGGTATTGGGCTTGTTGAATTTAGATTAGATTACAATGGCAATGTTTGGTTTATGGAAATAAACCCACGAGTTTGGGGTACTTTACCACTCTATATCGAAGCAGGACTTGATATTCCGTATATAGCGTATATTTCGTTTAAGTATGGAGAAAATAAAAATATTTTTCGTAATAATTTTATAGAGGGGAAAAAGATGTTATTTTTAAAAGATTACTTAATACACACTTATAATGAAAACAAATCAAGTTTATTTGGATTAACAAAGGAACTTATCAAAATCCCTTACCTGCTTATGAAATACAAAGAAGGAACTTTTGATTTAAGAGATCCTTTGCCATTTATATATGATAATTTTTTACTCAGTAAAGGATTAATTAGGAGATTTTTATAGGAGTAAAAAGTGAAAGCGATTGTTTATGATTTTGATGGTACAATAATTAAAGGAGATTCATTTAGTTTGATTTTAGACTATGTGGCTAAAGGGAAATTTTATAAAAAGATAAATCTTTTATTATGGCGTAAGGTTTATAGTTATAGAATCATAGATAATATGCAATTTAAATCTGTTGCCACCAAAAAAATTTTATATGGTTTAACTACTGAAGAACTTAAGGAAATATGTCATGAAATCGCTACTGATTTAATCAACAGTCAGAAAGTTAATTTAAAGGTTTTAAAGAATCTTATAGAAGATATATATAATAATCATTCTGTAATAATATTATCCGCTACACCTATAGAAATAGTTGGACCTATATTATATACAATTATTGAAAAATTATACCCTGATTTTCTTCCAGGATTCAAAAATAAAGTAAGGATAATTGGTAGCACTTTCAAATGGAATAAAAATAATAAATTAGAAAAGTTTTTAGAAAACTGCTATAGAGAAAAGAAGAAAGAAAAACTTTTTGAGATAGGTATTACCAAATGCCAAGAGTTCTATACTGATTCCTTAACTGACGATTTATCTGTTGCTGAGATATCTGATCGAGTTTTTGTGGTACAAGATGAAAAAATATATGAATGGAGGCACGATGACTAAATTCATTCCAGTTTCAGAACCGACAATTACAGAAAAGGAAATAGAATATGTTATGCAAGCAGTGAAATCGGGTTGGGTATCATCCTTAGGTGAATTTATAACTAAATTTGAAGAGGAGTTTGCAAAGTTTGTAGGAACACAATATGCTTTAACAGTATCAAACGGGACTGTAGGATTGCATCTTGCTCTAGTTTCCCTTGGTATTAAAGAAGGAGATGAAGTAATAGTCCCAGATTTAACATTCATTGCAACGGCTAACGCAGTAAAATATACAGGAGCAACACCTGTCTTTGCTGATATAGACAAAGAAACCTGGTGTATCTCTTTTAAAGATATTGAAAGGAAAATAACTCCGAGAACAAAAGCTATAATTCCTGTTCATCTATATGGGCATCCTGCCGATATGGACCCAATCATGGAAATTGCCAAAAAATATAATCTATATGTAATTGAAGACTGTGCTGAAGCTCATGGAGCAGAATATAAAGGGAAAAAAGTGGGCAGTATTGGACATTGCGGAGTTTTTAGCTTTTATGGTAATAAAATAATTACCACAGGTGAAGGAGGAATGATCACTACAAACGATGAAAAATTGTACGAAAGAGCTAAGTATTTAAGAGATCATGCAATGAATAAAGAAAAAAGATACTGGCATACGGAAATAGGATATAATTACAGAATGACAAATATTCAAGCAGCATTAGGTTTAGCTCAGCTGGAGAGGATAGAGGAAATAATTAATAGAAAAAGACAAATATTTGAATGGTATAAAGATGGATTAGCTAATTTAGAAAATATAAAGCTAAATCCTGAAAAAGAGTGGGCAAAAAATGTTTTTTGGATGGTATGTTTAATAAATGAAAACTTTGATGAAGAAAAGAGGAATAATTTTATGAAAAAACTAAAAGAAAAAGGAATCGATACAAGACCCTTTTTTTATCCTTGTTCAATGATGTCAATGTATAAAAAAGATGGATTTATAAATCCAGTGAGTTATGAGATTTATAAAAAAGGAATTAATCTGCCAAGTAGTTATAATTTAACCTTTGAAGATGTTTCTTATATTTGTAGAACAATTAAAGAATTTATATAAAAATGTCAAATAATTTTAGAAATGCTAAATATAACGCAATAGGTTTTATTTTCCCGGTTGTAGTTAGTTTATTTACCACACCATATATTGTCCATAAATTAAATACTGATATTTATGGTATATATGTGCTTGCAATATCCCTTATGGGAATGTTTTCATTCCTTGACCTTGGTTTTGGGCAGGGAATAATAAAGTTTGTATCCCATTATGAAGCAAAAAAAGATTTTAAAAAAATAAATGAGATAGTTAATACATCTTTATTAATAAATATAGTGATGGGATTACTTGGAGGATTAGTAATTTTTTCTTTTTCTGATTTTCTATCAAAAAAAGTTTTTAAAGTTAAATCTGAACAAATTGAACTTGCAATAACATCATTTAAAATAGTAAGTATTGGTTTTGTTTTAAATCTTATTTCTTCAACATTTTTAAACATTCCAAGAGCTGTTCAGAGATATGATATATCGGTAAAAATACAAAATACTATCTGGTTTTTATCTGTAATCTCAAGTGTTATAGTTTTATATTTGGGCTATGGTTTAGTTGAGATGCTTAGATTTTATGTGATATTCCAATTTTTAGGATTAATCTCTTATTATTGGTTTTCTAAAAAAATAATCCCTGAACTGAAATTATCATTAGAATTTAATAAAGATGTTTTCAAGGAGATTTTCGGTTTTAGTATATTTACTGCCATTAATAATATAACAGGTAATATAGTTTTTAGAGTAGATAAAATGATAATTGCATATTTCCTTGGGACTTCTGCCGTTACTTACTATCAAATACCATTTACAATAGCTCAAATGGCTAACGGATTTGTATCCTCTGTTATTCAATTTCTTTTTCCTGTTGTAAGTTTTCTAAGCTCTTTAGGTGATAAAGAAAAATTAAAACAATTATATTTCAAATCAACAAAATATATAATTGCATTTTCATTAATTATATTTTCTGGGCTAGTTTTATTTGGGAAACCTTTTTTAAAAGTCTGGATAGGCAAAGAAATATCTGAAATATCATATCCACTGCTGGTTATAATTTCAATAGTTTTTTTCTTTAATTCAATTTCAAGTGTGGGTTATTATTACTATAATGGGCTTGGATTATCTAAAATTAATATGATTTCATCTTTTGTTGGTGCTACTGCTTATATTATTTCTGCCATGATTCTAATTCCAGCATTAAATCTTAAAGGTGCAGCTTTTTCTTTTATTTTTATACTTTTTCCTTATCCAGTTTATGTTTATATACTAAATAAATTTATAAATTTTTCTCAATTTGATTACTTGAAAATGTTAGGAAAATCTGTTGTATTAATTGTTTTGATATTGGCTTTGAACTTTGTTTCTTATTTTGTATTTAGTGATGTAATAATTTATATATCCGTTAATATCTTAACCTTTCTTTTAATTGTCTATTTTATATTTACCTTAAAATTTGTTGATTTCAAAGAAACTAAGAAATTATTAGCAAGGAGTTAAATATTATGAAAATAGGAATATTTGCAGCATCACTTGGAAGTGGACCATCTTTAACTGGAGTTAATACTTATTCTCTTGCATTAGTTGAAAGCCTATATAAATATGATAAGGAAAATGAATATATTCTCATTTTGTCAGAAAATAATAGACCATTTTATGAACATATTAAAGAAAATACAAAATGGAAAAAAGTTTTTATTAAACCTATCTTAGTAGAAGATTTTTCTGTGATTAAAAAACTTTATAGAATTTTACCCATGTATTTACCTTTTACTGAATTATTTAAATTTAAATATGAAAAGACAGGATTTGTAAAGATACCAGATAATATTATAGATGGGTTAGACTTAATCCATTATACTGTTTTTAATTCTTGTTCCTCAATACCATTTTTTATAAACAAGCCTTTTATTATAACCATATATGATTTAAGATTATTCTATTCCGAATTTTCATATAAATTCCCGAATAAAATCTATTTTACTCATAAAACTATGCAGCAAATATTTAAAAAAGTAGCTAAAAAATCAAAATTAATTTTAACTGAAGTAAATTTTGTAAAAGAAGATATAATAAAACATTTAAATATAAAAGAAAATAAGATTAAAGTCCTAATTTCTCCCCTTCCCGATATATTTATGATGAAACTTAAAAAAGATCCACATGAATTAACTGATGTAAAAAATAAATATAATTTACCAAATAAGTTTTTATTTTATCCTGCGACAATTGCAAAAGATAAAAATCACATTAGATTAATAAAAGCTTTAAAATTAAATATAGATAAGGGATTTAAAATAAATATTGTTTTAAGTGGTTCAGATGGTGGATACTTGAGAGAAGTGCTGAAATTAATTGAGGATCTAAACCTTTCAGATTATATAAAATACATTGGATTTGTTCCTTTGGAAGATTTAGTTTCATTATATCATTTAAGTTATGGACTCATTATGCCTTCGTTGCATGAATCAGTTAGTTTGCCCGTATGGGAAGCAATGGTTTGTGGTAAGCCAGTTGCAACATCAAATATATGTGGTATGCCATATCAATTAGGAGATTTAGGAATATATTTTAATCCGTATGATGAAAATGATATAGCAGATGCAATGTTAAAATTATGGAATTTGGGAAACACGGATGAAATCTCTCATAAATTAAGGGATAGAGCAAAAAAAATTTTGGATCAAGAAAGTTATGCTAAAGAATTAGTTAAAATATACCGTGAGGCATTGAAATGAATAATCCTCTTATTTCTGTTGTAATAGTTGTTTGGAATAGAAAAGAAGAAGTTATAAAGGCAATAGAAAGTGTATTAAGTCAAGAACATAAAAATATAGAAATTATTATTGTGGATAACCATTCTACAGATGGAACATATGAAGAATTAATAACTAAATATAATAATTTTTCAAATGTTAAAATAATTAGGACACATAGAAATTTAGGGTGCCCCTGTGCAAGGAATATTGGTATGGCTAATGCATCAGGAGAGATAATATTTTCTCTTGATGATGATGCAGAAATGGAAAAAGATTGTCTGATAAAAGTTATTGATACATTTCTAAAGTTTCCAAATGCTGTGGTTGTTGCTTGTAAAATTATTGAAGAAAATTCAAAAAGAAAACAACCAGAAAAAATGACGAAAACAAATTTATTTATTGGTGCAGGTTTTGCCATTAGAAAAGAGATTTTAGAAAAAATTGGATATTTCCCTGATTATTTTAGACAAGGCGAAGAAACATATCTTGCTTTAAAAATTCTTGACAATAATTGGGATATTATATATAATCCTGAATGTGTTGTCTATCATCATATATCTCAAAAAAATAGAGTAAAGTATGATATTGTATATTATGGGTTTAAACATGATTTAGAAAATATTTTTAGACTTTTACCATTATACTATGCAGTTCCAGTTAGTTTATATAAAATTTTTCTTCATTTTAGAAACTATTTTAAAAATGGATTTATTTTGAAATATCCCATAGATGTTATTAGAGTGTTTTTCAATGGAATATTAAAATCTCATACTGAAAAAGAAAAAATAAAATTTTCTACTTTTTTAAAATTTAGAAAATTGGGAAAGGGGTTGCTATAAAATGGGTGAACTCATACCTGTTGCTTCTTTTTTATATTTTTGCATAACAATTGTTATAATTTCACTAAATATTTATAAGAAAAAGTATATAGAGTTGTTAAATCCTGTGGTTTTTTATTCTATTTTATGGAGTATTCCATTCGCAGTTATTCCCTTACTTATATATTTCAAATTTTTTGATCAATTAAATATTTTAAATAAAGAGTTTAAAGATTCTGATATATTAATTTCACAAATAATGGCTATTCTTTCTCTTATCTCTCTTTATTTAGGATTTCAATTAGGAAATAAGATAATATTCTTTAAAAAAAAATTAGCATTCTTTAGTAAAAATTGGTCAAATTTTAGTGTTTTATTTATTTTTTCTTTGTATTTTTTTCTAATATTACTTTTTGTGAAAAATGGTATAGAAACAGGTTCTATTTTTCGTGGAGTAAATGAATTAAAAGAAGATATTAAAAGTGGAGGTTTGAATTATTTTTTAAGTATCTTTTATATAAGTAATGGTAGCATTTTTTATATGGCTTTTTTACCATTAATATCCTTAATATCTTTTTCATATTTTAATAAAAAACTTTACTTAATATTAGCAATTATTAGTTCTTCTTTTTTAATAAGTATAGGTATTTATTCATCACAAAAAGAATTAATAGCATCTGTATTGCTTGTTATTTTGTTTTATCTTTATTATTTAAGAAAAAGTATTACTTTTAAAAGAGAAATTATTGTTTTCATCTTTGTAGTTATGTTTCTCTTTTCATTTCCTTATTTTAATCTTTACAGAGAATATTTAAAAGTAACAGCAGAAAAACCTGATATAACTAAAGGTATTACATTTACCATAGAAAATTATAATATTGACAAAATTCTTCAAAATTTAAATTATTTATTTCTCAGGTTTGACCATTTAAACACTAATCTATTTATTATCACTTCCGATAAAGATTTTAAATTTGGATATACATATTTATCCGGTTTGTTTTCATTTCTCGCTGGGCTACCAAAAATGCCAAAGGAAGGTTTTCCTTTAATTGATATCCGTTTTAACAATACTTTTGCCAGAGAATATGGAATAATAAATGAAAGTAATTATGATACTTATGTTACTTTACCATCATTTACAGAAATATATATGAATTTTGGTTTATTAGCTATACCATTTTTTATGTTTTTAATAGGTATTATTTATAAAAAAATATATAATCTTTTAATTGAAAAAAATCCAAATGCTAACCTTTTAGGATTTATTTTATGGTATATTGTTATTTTTCAAGGTTCTGCACTTTCTTTTTCGTCTATAATGTTTCAATTTGGAAGGATGGCATTACCATTAATAATGATTTTGATTATTTTAAATGGTGCAATATTTCTTAAGATTGAACATGAATATAAGTAAAGTAGTAATCAGAATAACTTTAATTTTACTTTTAAGTTTAATAAATAGCCAATATGCTTATACTCTTAATAGACCGTATATATTAACTACAGGGATAGCAAGAAAAAATATATCTTTTCTCCTTGTAAATCCAAATGTATCCAATGAAAAAATTTCAAATTTTGCTAATCAACTTAAAAATTTTGGTATCAACGGATTGATACTTTACGAAGTAGCTCCAAATTACGGTGTTTTATTAAATGATAAAAATATTTGGTTACATCCTCGTAATAAAGAGCTTAAAAAAAACATTCCTGTTGATTATGATATTTTTATCTCTAAGGAAAAGATAAAAACTTTAGTAAAATACCTACATCAAAACGGGATAAAGGCATATTATTACGATGAAATGGGGGCGAATGATATTAATGGTTTTAATAAAATGTTTGCTATATACCCACCTATAAAATATCCACCTAATTGTAAAGAATATTCAATTCCATATTTTAAAAAAGAAGAAGACTTAAATAAATATAATGCGCCAATAGTTCTTTATGGTAGTTATGGACCTGCAGGCAATCCTTATACTATGAAATTTTACTATGCTAAACAAATTGAAAAATTAATTAAAGAGTTTGATATTGATGGAATATTTTTGGATAGTTTTGGTTGGAAGTGTGAATTAGCATCTTTTGGTAGATTATATGATGGGACTAAAATAAATTTATCTCCAGATGATATATGTTACGAGTTTATTAAGGAAATAAAACTTGCTGCAAAAAATGCAGGGAAAAAAGATTTTAAAGTTTTTATTAATATGGGGTTTTATCCGGATAAAAAAAAAGTATATCCAAAAACCTCCTACTTAAATGATGTAGTTTGGGTTATAGAAATTCCAAATTATAGCGGATTAAAAACAATACCACTATATCCCAAAACATATGATGAGTTAAACGAAAAATTAAAGTCAGAAAAAGGATCATTAATAATTTTCCAACCCTTCTTTAATACTCAAGATCTTCATATCTATACTATTTTGCTTGCTATAGCTGTCTCTAATGGATTAGGAATATATCATGTGAATAATTATCTGGGGGCTGAATGGGCTAAGCCATTGGTTCCGGTCGTAGAAAAATTTAATAAGTTTATTAATAAGTATAAAAATCTATTTTTCACAGATAAAACAAACTTAAACAATGTTAGAGTTTATACATCTTCAGATATTATTTGTAATTCATATTTTGTTGATAATTATTTGGTAATAAATTTAATTAATGTAGATAAAAACACAGATTTAACTTCAAATAAAATTATCCAATATAGAAATACTCAAGTTTATATTGAAAGTCTTAATGTAGTTAAAAATAAGGTTATTATGTCAATTAATATTGTAAATCAAACAGTAGAAAATTTAAAATGTGATTATAAAGACAATAAATTAATTTGCCCTGTAGAATTAAAAGATTGGAATATAATACTTATACCGAAAGGGGATATATGAAAATTCTTATTATTCATAACATTGCGTGGAGTCATTATAAGGCAGTTGTTTTTAGTAAATTGTATAAACTTACTAAAAAAGAAAATTTTGACTTAAAAGTTATACAAATTGCTATAAATGAAAAAGGAAGAAAAAACTTAGGAGATATTGATTTATCTATTCATCAATATCCATATGAAATACTTTTCAATACAAGTTATGAAGAAACTTCTCTATTAGAAAGAACAAAAAAATTAATTAGAGAAATCAAAACTTATAATCCAGATGTGGTAATTGTCCCGGGATATTTTGACTGGGCTTATTGGTTTGTTGTTTTCTATTCAAAATTAAAAGGGAAAAAAATTATAACAGGATTTGATTCTACAGAGTTTGACCACAAAAGAATTTGGTTTAAAGAACAGATTAAAAAAGTTTTTATTAAACTATGCGATGGCGCTTTTTGTTATGGAACAAAAAGCAGAGAATATATTTGTAAATTAGGAATGAGTGAAAAAAAAATATTTATTAGATGCCAAGCTACAGATAATGAAACAATAGAAAAAATTTATTGGCAAAAAATCAGATTAAGAGATGAGTTAAAAATTACTTATAAAATTAATAAAAAATTTAATTTTATATATGTTGGCAGGTTAAGTCCAGAGAAAAATTTAAAGACACTTATAAATTCTTTTTATGAGGTTAAAAAATTTGAAAATTCTAAAGACTGGGGTTTAATTATTGTAGGAGATGGTCAACAAAAAGAAGAATTATTTAAATTGGTAAATAGTTTAGGACTTAAAAACGATGTCTTTTTTGTTGGCGGTAGATCTTGGAAGGAAGTAGTAGATTTTTATGCTATGTCTGATGTTTTTATTTTACCAAGTATTTCAGAACCCTGGGGGCTTGTTGTAAATGAGGCAATGATATGTGGCTTACCCGTTATAGTGTCAAAAAGATGTGGAAGTTACTGGGATTTAGTAAAAGAAGGTGTAAATGGATTTGGATTTGATCCATTTAATCAAAAGGAACTTCAAGAAATTATGTTAAAATTTATAAATAAAGAGGTTGATATAAAGAAAATGGGAGAAGAGTCAAGAAACATTATTAAGGATTATACACCAGAAAATGCAGCAAAGCAAATGTTTATCGGAATAAAAAAAATATTGGACAAAAATTCTTATTTTCGATAAGGAGTCCCTATCCCTCTTTATTTTGTAAGCTATAACTTTATAATTTATAATATAACCCAAAAGGTATTAAGCAAAACTTAACATAAAAATTGCAGGAGGAAAAGTATGGATAACTTAGAGGAATATTTTAAAGGGGAGAAATTATATGGAGATGATTTTTCTATAGAACAAATAATAGAGTGGTATAAAGATGAAGAATATGCATACTTTAATTTGTATGGAAAGAATGAACATAGAAATTACCCTTATCATCTCTTAAATTATGAGTATGGCTTTAGATATTTGCCAAATAAAGTATTTAATAATGTATTGAGCTTAGGTGGAGCATATGCGGATGAACTAGAGCCAATAAGAAATAGAATTAGCAGAATTACAGTCTTGGACGCAGCTGCAGATAAATATGCTGAAATTAATAAAGACCCATCGATTTCTTATATAAAAGCAAATCCAACCGGGGAGTTACCTTTTCCTGATAATTATTTTGATTTAGTAACTTGTTTCGGCGTATTACATCATATTCCCAATGTTAGTAAAGTTATGAAAGAAATCTATCGTTGCACAATGAGAGGAGGGTATGTGATCATAAGGGAGCCTATAGTCTCAATGGGAGATTGGCGAAAAGAAAGAAAAGGATTGACAAAAAGGGAAAGAGGAATTCCTTTAAAAATTTTTAGAAAAATTATCTCTGATTCTGGTCTTGAGGTTATTAGTGAAAAAAAATGTGCATTTTCACTTACAAATCGTTTACAATATTTTATAAAAAAACCAATTTATAATTCTAAGATTGGTTTATTATTGGATAGATTTTTTTGTATGCTATTTACTTGGAATAATAGATACCATACTACCAACTTTTTTCTTAAATTAAGACCTACATCAGTATCTTATGTCTTGATTAAACGATAATATTATCAAAATTAATATGTTGTTTGCTTTTGAATATATTGAATAAGCAATAGATGTTACATACTCTAGATTGTATAGATTGTGTCGTTGTGGCAGAATAAATATTTGCTGAAATAAATAGATAATAGATAGGAGAGTAAATATGAAAATATTACACTTAATTGGTTTTTACCCAGAAATTGGTGGACCTTTCAGTGTTATTAAAGAATTACTTATAAAACTTTCTCAAAAGGGAATTAGTATTAAAGTTTTATCTCCGATTCCTAAAAATTATGATAAAAACAAACTTAGTTTTGTTAAAGAATTACCTTTTGAAGTTGAATACATTGAAGAGCAATTGCCAAGATTTGTTATTCCTTCTTTTTCACTAAAGTTTATTGATAAACTAAAACAAGAAAAAGCAGATTTAATCCATATATCTATGCCTTTTGATTTTTATAATATTGCTGCATACCTTTCAAATAAACCATATTTAATATCACTTCATGGGACTTTTATGAAGGAAGCTTATAAAATGATAAAATTAAAAAAACTTAAAAAAGATTTATACATGAAAATTATTGGGGAAAAGATCTTGAAGAAGGCAAAATCGATTCACTTACTGACTCAGGAAGAAAAAGAACATTTTTTAGAATTTTATCCAGAATTTGAAAATAAAATAAGAGTTATTCCTAATGGTCTGGATTTATCTCAGTTTGAAATTAATTTAAACAAATCTGATCTAACTAAAAAATATCCACATTTAAAAAATAAAAAAATTATTCTTTTTTTAAGTAGAATTAACTGGAAAAAAGGGCTTGATGTTTTAATTCCAGCATTTGCGAAACTTTATAATGAAGATAAAAGTTTTCATTTATTAATTGTTGGAAAAGATGATGGAGATGGGTATGAAAAAAAAGTAAGGCAGTGGGTTAACGATTATGGTATAATAGATGCGGTAACTTTTGCTGGATTTTTGACAGGAAAGGATAAACTTATGGCACTTTATGGAAGTGATCTTTTTGTTCTTCCTTCTTATTCTGAAGGATTACCTACCGCTGTTATTGAAGCAATGGCTTGTGGTGTTCCAATAGTTGTATCTGATAAAGTTGGAATTTCAAGAGAAATTAAACAATATAATGCTGGAACTATAGTAAAGACAAATGTTGAGGATGTTTATAATGGTATAAAAAATGTGTTTCAAAATTTGGATAAGGCAAAAGGGATGGCTTTAAATGCTAAAAAAATGGTTCATAGTCTTTATGATATAAATAAAGTTGCTGATGAAATGATAAAGATGTATGAAGAAGCGATAAATAGTCATTAATATTAAGTCGTTGATGCAAAAATTTATGAGATTGAAAAGAAAGCAAAAAAGGAAAATAAATCAATAAAAGAAGTTATTGAAGAAATGTATAATATAAAATTATGAGAAAAGTTGTATAATGTGAGGGTTTGCAGGAGGTAAGATAATGTATATACTTGGTATTAATGCATATCATGGTGATTCTGCTGCTGCATTGATAAAGGATGGAAAGGTTATAGCAGCGATTGAAGAAGAAAGAATTAGAAGGATAAAACACTGGGCTGGTTTTCCTTCCGAATCTATTAAATTTTGTTTGCAATATGCAGGTATATCTATTGAAGATATTGATTATGTAACAATTGGTAGGAATCCATCTGCCCATTTATTAAAAAAACTGCGGAGTTCATTTAAAAAACTAATAAATCCAAAGTTTTTAAAAGATAGATTTTTAAATATTAAAAAGGTCTTATCAATAAAAGAGGAATTAGCGGAAACACTTAAAATAGACCATAAAAAAATTAGAGCCTCTATTAAATTAATAGAACATCATCGTTCACATCTTGCTTCAACTTTTTTTTCTTCTCCTTTTGAAGAAGCAGCAATTATTTCAATTGATGGATTTGGGGATTTTTCTTCTTGTATGTTTGCAATAGGAATAGGGAATAAAATCAAAGTATTAGATTCTGTTACCTATCCTCATTCTCTCGGAATATTTTATACCGCTTTTACACAATTTTTGGGGTTTCCTTGTTATGGTGATGAATATAAGGTAATGGGGCTTTCTGCTTATGGAGAACCCCGATATGTAGAAAAATTGAAGGATGTAATTATAAAAACCAATGACGGAAAGTTTAAATTAAATGAAAAGTACTTTCTACATTCATCAAGAGGAGTTACTATGACATGGGAAAATACTGCCCCTTTTATAAATAGATTGTATTCAGATTATTTTATAGAAAAATTTGGGAAACCAAGAGATCCATCTGAACCTATTACACAATATCATATGGATTTAGCTGCAAGTGTTCAAAAGATATGTGAAGATATTATATTTCATATGCTCAATCATTTACAAAAATTAACAAAAATGAAAAATTTATGTATAGCTGGTGGGGTTGCGCAAAATTCTGTGGCAAATGGCAAGATAAGAGAAAATACAGATTTTGAAAGAATATACATACCCCCAGCAGCCCATGATGCTGGCAATGCTATAGGTTCTGCACTCTGGTTTTATCATCAAGAGTTGGGGAATGAAAATAGATATTTTATTAATAATTCATTTTTTGGCCCACATTTTGAAGATCATGATATAGAAAAAATATTAAAAGAGAAAGGAGTTAATTATATTAAAATGGCTGATGAAAATGAACTTATAGAGAAAGTCTCGGATTTACTTGTAAATGGTGCAATAATTGGATGGTTTCAAGGTAGGACTGAGTTTGGTCCGAGAGCACTTGGTAATAGATCAATTTTAGCTAATCCTGCCAGAAAAGATGCAAAGGATCTTATAAATAAAAAAATAAAACGTAGAGAATCTTTTAGACCTTTTGCTCCTTCTATTTTAAGAGAATTTGTAAGTGAATATTTTGAACAAGATGATGATGTTTATTTTATGGAAAAAGTCTTTAAAATTAAACCTGAAAAGCGTGAACTTATTCCAGCTGTAACCCATGTAGATGGTACTGGTAGATTACAAACAGTACATAAAGATATAACTCCTCTTTTTTATAGATTAATTGAAAGATTTAGACAAAAAACTGGTATTCCATTATTATTAAATACTTCTTTTAACGAAAATGAACCTATTGTAAACACTCCATTAGAAGCACTTGATTGTTATTTAAGAACGGATATGGACGCGTTAGTTATGGGTAAAATTTTAGTCGTCAAAGAAAATAAATAAAGTTAGAATAAAATAAAGTTTAAAATTAAGGAAGGAAATATGAAAATTTCTATAATAACTCCGGCGCTTAATTCAGCTGAGACTATTAGAGACTGCATCGAAAGTGTTAAAAATCAAACTTATACCAATATTGAGCATATTATTGTTGACGGAGGTTCTATAGATGCAACTTTAGAAATAGTAAAAGGTTATATCCATACTTATAATTTAAAAATTATTAGCGAGAAAGATAATGGAGTATATGACGCAATGAATAAAGGCATCAAAACGGCTACAGGTGATGTTATTGGAATTCTTAATAGTGATGATATGTATAGTGATAATACAGTATTAGAAATTGTAGCAAATGCTTTTTTGACAAATGATATTGATTGCTTATATGGAGATTTAGTATATGTAGATAAGCACGATACTTCAAAAGTAGTTAGATATTGGAAATCAAGGGAATACAAAGAAGGTTTATTTCAAAGAGGCTGGCATCCTCCACATCCTACTTTCTTTTGTAAAAGGATATGTTATAAAAAATACGGAACTTTTAATCTTGATTTTAAACTTGCAGCTGATTATGAATTAATGCTTAGATTTTTAGAAAAACATAAGCTTAGATCTTTGTATATAAATAAAGTGCTTGTTAAAATGAGAGTTGGAGGAATTAGTAATCGGAGTATTTCTAATATTATAAAAGCTAATATAGAGTGTTATAAAGCATGGAAAGTTAATGATTTACATATTAATCCTATAATGTTAACCCTTAAACCTTTATCAAAAATATTTCAATATTTTAAATCTTATGAAAGTTGAATAACTACATCAGTGTTTGTTATAAATTTTTATTAAGCCAGTGTAAAGGTTTTTGCTTCTATGAATAAAAATTTTTAACCAATCAGCAAGCTTCTATTACCAATCCTATTTCAGGCAGGGGAGTTTGTGGCAACTATTGAAAAGCGTACCGGTCTTATGATCGGCTGTATAGAAGAGATTGCTTACCGAAACGGCTGAATAGATAAAGAGGCATTAATTAAGCTTGCTAAGCCTTTAAGCAAAACTGAATATGGGAAGTATTTGTTGAAATTGGTTGATGAGTAGAAAGTATCCTTTGAGTTTATAAAACTTGAAATTTCGGATGTGGTGCTTGTTAAACCTAAGGTTTTTTTTAGAAGAATTAAATAAGGGAAATTATAAAAACTGATTTAGTTTAAAAAAGGATAGATAGAGTTATTTATCCTGCTTTGCAAGCTGATTTTAATCTTCCTGCTAAAAGACCAAAGTGGTCAGTAATGAGTAATGAAAAAATTAGCAAAGTCTTAAGAATCGCTATAAGAGACTGGAGGGAAGAGTTAGCAAAAAACTTAAATTGAGAAAAAACTTTAGAACTTAATAAAATTCATAAGTAAAACGGAGTATTAAAATCTCTTTGAAGAAGTGCAGGAAGATATTTATAAGTCTCATTTTCTATAAAATATCCAATACTATGAGCTAAACCACCGAGCTGTTCTCTCGTCTTTCTATGCTCATCTATAAGCTTTTCTAATCTTTCTTCTGTTCTTTTTTGAGCCTCAGCGAGTTCTGCGACTGTTTTTGTAAGTTTTTTTACTTCTTCATTTAACTCTAAAAAATCTTCCCTTCTTACAATCTCTCCCCAATATTTTATTAACTTAAGAATAACAGCTTTTGTTTTGGGGTCTAACTCTTCTAAACTTTCGTAAAGGTCTATAGGAATAACTTGCATCGCCCTTTATCCCAAGATTTTTTATTTTTCAATTATACCTCTTTTTTGCAAAAATTAAAAGAGTTTCCAATTTTATAAACAACTACCCTGAAAGGAGAAGATATTTGACTAAAGTTTAAGAATTATGTATAATATTTTACTTCAAAAATTAAGATTACATAGATAAAAAGGTGAAAAGATATTTCATATTTAAGAGACTTTTTGATATATTTTTAGCATCTATTGGGCTTATTCTTTCTTTACCACTTTGGCTTATTATTGCTATCGCAATTAAATTAGAGGATGGTGGACCTATTTTTTACTCTCAAGAGAGAGTGGGTAAAGATGGTAAAATATTTCGGATTTTGAAATTTCGCTCAATGATACCTGATGCTGAGAAACAAGCTTCAGTTGCATGGACATTTGAGAATGATCCGCGAATAACTAAAGTTGGCAGATTCCTTCGTCGCACTGCCTTAGATGAATTGCCAAGTTTACTAAGTATACTTAAAGGAGATATGAGTTTTGTTGGACCAAGAGCTCTGGCAGTTGAGGAGCAAAAGTTTCTTGAAAAAAAGATACCAGGATTTGAAAAAAGACTTGCAGTTTGCCCTGGACTTACCGGTCTTTCCCAGGTTTACAACCCAGAAGATGATCCTTATAAAAAATTAGAATACGACTTAGAATACATAGAGAAAATGAGTTTTTGACTTGATATAAAACTAATTTTACTTTCTTTTTATAATACCTTTACGCTTCGCTGGGATAAAAGGATTGGTAAGAAAAGGCAAGAATAGCTTTTTCAAAAATTCATACTAAGGAAAAAGGAAAAAAATGAAAGAGGTAAAAAAGATATATGATGTAATTGTTATAGGAGGAGGACCTGCAGGTCTTTATACTGCTAAAATTCTTGGAGAAGCTGGATTAGATATTTTAGTTTTGGAAGAAAAAGAAGAAATTGGGAAAAATATATTGTGTACAGGGATAGTTAGCAAAGAACTTTTTGAAGAATTTGATATCTCAAAAGATTCAATTATAAGGGAAATTAGAACTGTTAAATTAATTTCTCCCTTTGGGACCTCAATCCTTTACACTCACTCATCACCCCTTGCTTATGTTATAGATAGAGGAAAATTTGATACCACCCTTTTTATAGATGCCAAATCAAAGGGGGCAGAGTTTAGATTTTCTCATAGGGTATTTGATATAAATATTTTAAGAAACGGAGTAGAAGTAATTACCCAAAATTTGAAAGATTTTCAAGTTGAAAA
>Ga0272445_1000745_pt1 | contig 28379 bp, 25 predicted proteins | sample YNPCB0031_FD_194404 | JGI IMG/M metagenome (GOLD analysis project Ga0272445, IMG submission 194404) | Hot spring sediment microbial communities from Yellowstone National Park, WY, United States - YNP-CB-003-1 | ecosystem: Environmental > Aquatic > Thermal springs > Hot (42-90C) > Sediment... | reverse complement strand
GAGGCTTCGAGCTGGGGTGGGCGACGCTGGAGGTCGGCGACACGCTCCTCGGCGGTTGGGGCGTAATCGCCTTCACCACCAGAGAGGACGAGAGCTTCAACAACTGGAGCAGGATGCTGATGATAGCGGTAGGCTACGTGACCAACGAGGGCTTAACCCTCAGGGATTACGACAGCAAGAGAGTATTAGCTGTCGGCTCGACCCGCATGAGGGAGATGAGCGACCTCAGGGGGAAGAAAGTGACCTGCATCTTCCAGTGGGGGCAGGTTGGCGACTGGGGCAGAGGTCCAACCGTGGTTGAAGGGCTTGAAGTGACGGTTAGGTTGAGAACACCTGAAGATATCGAGGTTTGGGCGCTGGACAACGTCGGAAACAGGAAGCTTAGGGTGCCGGTAGCGACGGACGGCGAGTACAAGGTGTTCAAAGTGGGCCCCGAGTACGAAACTATATGGTACGAGATAGTGCGCAAGTAGTCCACCTCTTTTGGACCTCCCGAGCCCTGCGCGCGCTAGTACGCCGCCTCGTAGAGGCCGTTCCACGCGAAGTCCCTCATCTCTCGCAATGAAGCAGTTTACGGGCTACAGCCAGCCTCTCGCCTTCATCGCGTCGTAGATCCTCTGGAGCGCGATGACGAGTGCGGCGTCCCGCATCACGACCTCGCGCGAGCTCCTCCTCATTTCCTCGAATTTCGCCCAAACTCTCTCGAAGTTGTCGCGCATGATTCTCTCGAGCTTCGCCCTGGTCTCCTCCTCGCTCCACCAGTGCCACTGGAGGTTCTGGACCCACTCGAGGTAGCTCATGACCACGCCGCCCGCGTTCGCGAGGAAGTCGGGCACGACGACCACGCCGCGCTTCACCAGCTCGAGCTCCGCCTCGGGAGTCGTAGGTCCGTTTGCGCCCTCCACCACGAGCTTGGCCTTCACCTTCCCCACGTTCTCCAGAGTGATCTGGTTCTCGACAGCGTCTGGCGCGATAACGTCCGCGTCCACGTAGAGGGCGGCTTTGGGATCGCTCAGCTTCTTCCCATCCGGGTAATCGACGACTTTTCCTGTCTCGCTCTTAACCTTCATCGCTTTTTCAATATCGATGCCGTTGGGGTCGTAGACCGTGCCGCTCAAGTCGCTGATTGCCACAACCTTGAACCCCATTTTCGAGGCCCAGTACGCGTGCCACTGGCCCGTGTTCCCAAAGCCTTGAACCGCGAGCGCCAAACCTTTAAAGTTGCCTAGAATCCTTTCAGCAGCCTCCCTAGTCATAACCGCGCAGCCGTAGCCCGTCGCGTACTCCCTAACCGGGTTGCCCCACAGCACGGCCGGTTTCGCCGTGAAGGAGGCGGGAGCGTTCCTGCCGAGCAGCTTGCTGTACTCGTCCACCATCCAAGCCATCACGCGCGAGTCCGTGCCCACGTCGGGGGCCGGTATGTCGACAAGCTCCCCCAGCACGGGGTACAGGGCTCTCACGTAGCCTCTAGCGAGCTGCTCGAGCTCCCTCGCGCTGAGCTTCCTGGGGTCGACCCTCACAGCGCCCTTGCCGCCGCCGTACGGCAGTCCAGCTAGGGAGTTCTTGAGGGTCATAAGGGTAGCAAGAGCGATGTCATCCTCCAGCGTTACGTCGGGATAGAAGCGGATCCCGCCCTTGTAGGGACCCAGCGCGCTGCAGTGCTGGACCCGGAATCCTTCGAAAACCTCCAGCTCGCCGTTGTCGAGGCGAACCGGTATCGAAACCGCGACGATGCGCTCCGGCTTGCTTAAGATCTTGTAGAGGCCCTCGGGGAAACCGCCGAGGGCGACGCCCCTCTTGAGCGTTATCAACACGTTCTGCAGGAAGACCGACATAGCTCGGCGAGAGGTGTGCATCTCTTCTCTATTAATAGGTTATGCATAAGCATTGTTTAGTATCAAGTAAGACTAATTTCGTGATTCAGCATTAGTTTCCCAAAGCGCAGTATATAATTTACGCTAAACCTTCTGCTGCACAGCGTAAGAAACTCAGCGATACGGTCCTGAAGCTCCCAGCTAGCACCTGCGTGCACAAAGTATCTGCCGCGTGGTCAGCGACCAGAAACGGTCCTCACCGGTCGGACGGGGAGTTCAATCATCACCTGCAAATTTCGCGCATAGGGGCATTTTAAAGCTGCCGCGCGCTGCAAAGTGTTCACCGGCGAGCGCTCCTCTCTAGAAGGGACGGCGAGTTCGTACTCGCCGTCCCCGTAGCGGGAGGCGGCTAAGGAGCTGTGAGACACGGCTGTATTAACTTACCTCGCAGCGAGGAGAGTTCATAAGTAGCTCTCGCGTTAAACCGGCAGAGCGCTGTGGAGCGCCGCGCTGCGCGCTACAGGGTCTCGGTTGACGCCTCCAAGTGCAAGAGGTGCGGCGTCTGCGCGCTCGTCAGCGTCTGCCGCTCACCCGAGCGCTGCGTCGGGTGCCTCGCCTGCTACTGGGCCTGCCCGCACGAGGCCAGGCGCCTCGTTCCAGCCGCCGAAGCAAGTATGGTTCGCGTGACCGTGGACGGAAACCTGCTCGAGGTCCCGGGCGGCGTGACAGTGGCTGAAGCGCTGACCTCGGCGGGGTTCAGGTTCAACGAGCCGGGGCGCGAGCCGTCGCTCGCCTGCCGCACGGGCGGCTGCTGGAGCTGCGCGCTTGTGATCGAGGGGGAGCTCGAGCGGGCGTGCATTACGCCGGTGAGAGACGGCATGAGCATCTCCACCAGCGTGGCCGGCTTCGAGCCGAGGAGGATCGTCCACGGGCCCGAACCCCACCTGGTGGGCGGGAAGGCTACGCCATGGTGGGAGGTGGACTACGCGAGCTACGTGGAGGCTGCGATTTGGGTCGCCGGCTGCAACCTGCGCTGCCCCCAGTGCCAGAACTACCTCGTGACCTACGACAACGCGAGCCCCGCCCTCACCCCGCGGGAGGCGGCGCGGCTGCTCGCGGAGTGCCAGAGGCGCTACGGGACGAAGGGTGTCGCGGTGAGCGGGGGTGAGCCGGCGCTGAACAGGAGGTGGCTGGTGTCGCTGTTCAGGGAGCTCGCGCGGCTCGTGGAGCCCGAGGTGAGGCGCCACCTCGACAGCAACGGCACCCTGCTCACGCCCGACTACATCGACGAGCTTGTGGAGGCCGGCTGCAACAACATCGGCGTCGAGCCGAAGTGCGCGAGAGTGGAGACCTACATGAGGGTGACCGGTTTGAGCGACAGGGACCTCGCGTCCAGGTACCTGGAGGCCGCGTGGAGGGCGATCGAGTACATCTACGACAACTACAGGGACCGGGTGTACCTGGGGGTCGGCCTCGTCTACAACAGGGACCTCGTGAGCTTGGAAGAAGTGGCGGAGGCCGGCGAGAGGCTAGCGGCGATAGGCAGCGATATCCAGGTCACAGTCCTCGACTACTTCCCCGCCTTCCGCCGCAGGGACCTGAAGAGGCCCAGCCCCCGGGAGATGCTGGAGGTGAAGAAGGTGCTGGAGGCGGCCGGTCTCAAGGTGGTGATCGTGCAAACGAGCAGGGGGCACGTTGGTCCGGGCGACCGGCGCCGCCCCGGACTCTAGCGCGGTCGAGCAGCTTACCCTTTCAATCACCCTTCAGGCAGCCATCGGTCGCTCATCCCGCGCCTCCGCCCACACTCCACGGCTGAAAACCTTTTCCCTCACTCGGCGCCGCCGAGCTCCCGTATCATGACTCTCGCCGCTAGCACGAGCGGGTCCCAGACGGGGGCGAAGGGTGGCGCGTAGGCTAGGTCCGCGAAGAAGAGGTCCTCCACGGTGCCGCCCTTCGCCAGCAGGGTGGCGAGCGCGTTGACGCGCGCTAGAACCCCCTCGCCGCCCACGATCTGACCGCCCAGCAGCCTTCCGCTCCTCCTGTCGGCTATCAGCTTCACCGTGATCCTGGAGCCCCCAGGGTAGTACCTGGGTCGCGTGACGGTCTCCACCTTGACCGAAACCGGCTCGAACCCCTCCCTCCTCGCCCTCTCCTCCGTCAATCCCGTCCTGCCCACCTCGAGGTTGAAGACCTTTGTGATTGCCGTGCCCACAGCCCCCGGGAACTCGGCGCTCAAGCCAGCCACGTTGGCGCCGGCCACATAGCCCATCTTGTTCGCCACCGGGGCGAGCGGGAACCAGTCCGGCTTGCCCGTGACGAGGTTGATCGCTTCGGCCGCGTCGCCCGCCGAGTACACGTTCTCCACGCTCGTCTCCATCCTCTTGCTGACCTGGACGGCGCCCGTGGTCCCCAACTTGACGCCGAGCTGCTTGGCCAGCTCGGTCTCGGGGGCCACCCCTGTAGCCACGAATACCGCGTCCACCTTGTACTCGCCCTTATCGGTGACCACCTTTTCGACCTTATCCCCTCCCGCGAGCTCCACCACTTTCTCACCCAAGTGCAGCTCCACGCCGTTCCTCGCCAGCTCCTCCTCGATGGAAACGGCGACATCGGGGTCCAGCGTGGGCATCACGTGCGGGAGGATCTCGAAAACCACCACCTCCTTCCCGACCCGCTTCAGGTTCTCCGCCACCTCCAAGCCTATGTAGCCGCCGCCGATCACCGCCACCCGCCGCGCGCTCTGCACGCCCCGCTTTGCGCGCTCCCCGTCCTCCAGCGTCCTCAGCGTGAAAACCCCCTCGAGGCTCAAGCCCCTGATCGGCGGCAGGCGGGGGCGCGCGCCCGTCGCCAAGATCAGCTTGCTCCACTCGAACGCCTTCTCCTCGCCGCCGACCCTAACCCTCGCGTAACCTTGAGCGACCTCCACGACCTCCGCGCGCGTGAACACGTCGATACCCCTCCTGCGGAAGACGTCGACTGTGTAGTGGACGAGCCAGTCGATGCTCTCGGCGAACCCGCCCAGGTAGTAGGGAAGCCCGCAGGGCGCGTAGCTGACGTAACCGCTCCTCTCGAACACAGCTACGCGCGCGCTCGGCTTCAACCTCTTGATCCGCGAAGCCGCGGTCATCCCAGCGGGCCCTCCGCCGACCACGATCACATCGTACTTCTCGACCACGCCGACCCCGCGCTCGCGAGCTTTTAGCCTTTATGCCGCCGGCAAAGCAACCCGGAACGAAACAGTGTAAAAATTATTTGAGCTCCCTGGCCCTCCACAAATGGAAAACGAGCGGCTCCTCCTCCCTCATTTTGTAAGCGTCGACGACGCGGCCTACGACCAGCATGTGGTCGCCGGCCTCCACAATCTTCTCGAGCTTGCACTCGATCGATACAACGGCGTCGGCTAGCGCGGGGGCCATCACGCTCTTCGCCTTCACCATCTTCGCGCCGCTCTCCTCGAACTTGTCCATTTGCCTGCCGGAGACCGAGCCGAAGACTCCGAACGCCGCGTCCCTGAGGCTCGGGCCCACAACGTTGATCGCGAACTCGCCCTTCTCCCTTATCAGCTCGAGCGTGAAGCGCTCTCGAGCCATGGCGACAGCGACCAGCGGCGGGTCCCACGACACGCGACACGCCCAAACGGCTGTCATGCCGCCTCTCCTACTCGGCTTGTCGGGGTCGCCAGCCGTCACGATGATGAGGGGGTGCGGCATGTAGTCCAGCGCTTCCATCGGATTTACCCTGCTCACGCGCTCCCACCGGGCGCGCGATTAAATAGGTTGACGGCGAACGCCGGCCGTGCGCTGGCTGGCGGACGCGGTGGCAGCGGGTTTCCCGCTGAGGCGGGGGCTGGCGCTCCTCGCGCTCAGCCCCTTCAGGTTCGTTGCGGGCCGCGCGCTCTTCCAGCTGGAGCTCCCGATGGGGCTCCGCATATACGCCCCGCTCGGCTACCTGCCCGAGGTGGTGAGGAACGCGCTCCACGTTTTCTTCTACAGGGATTACGAGGCGCTAAGCCTGTTCAAGCCCCGCGAGGGCTGGATCGTCGCGGACGTGGGGGCGTTCGTCGGTATCTACGCGGTGAGAGCCGCCAAGCTGGTCGGTTCGGGCGGCCGCGTGGTCGCGGTGGAGCCGCTCCCGGAGCACGCCGAGCTCGTTGCGATGAACGCTGCAGCTAACTCGCTAGCGAACGTAAAGATCGTGAAGGCATGTGTTTCCGACAGGTGGGGCGAGGCTGAGATGCTGGTACCGCCTTCGCCCATCAACGCCACGCTGAAACCGGAGTACGCGAGGGCGATGGGTGGTGCGCGAAGCAAGAGAAAGGTGTGGCTCATCCCCTTTGACGCGCTACTTGAGACGGTAGGGCCTTTAGACCTCGTTAAAATAGACGTTGAGGGGAGCGAGCTCGACTTGCTCCGAGGATCTGTGCACCTCAACCCCCGATACGCGAGCCGTCTCGTAATCGAAGTGCACACCGACGTTGTGCCCAGCTCTCTGCTGGCGAGAGAGCTTGAGCGGCGAGGCTACACGACTGCGGTTTACCTGCCCGAAGAGGCCTTCGGGCAGGCCATAGTGTACGCCTATCTTAAGTGAAAGTTAGCCTAGGCAAAAGTATAAAAGGATGAGGCATTCCTCGCCCTCCGTGAGTGTTGAGAGGGAGGTTGCTAAGGAAAAAGCCGTTAGGAGTGAGGACTACCTCGCGCTGCTCTATAGATTGGGCGAAGCTGGAATCGAGGCTAGGCTGAGCATAATCGCAGGCGAGCTGAGGGTTAAAGCCCCAACCGCTGCGAAAGCCTTGTCCAAGCTGCGGGAGAAAGGGTACGTGGAGAGGAAAGGGCTCTCCTACTTCCTGACGGAGAAGGGGTTGAAGGTTGCCGAGAGAATTGTGAGGAACCACAGGATTGCGGAGCGCTTGCTAACAGACGTTCTAGGTGTCGACCAGCGTGACGCGCACGAGCTGGCTCACGAGCTAGAGCACGTCGACCGACTCGCCGAGCTCGCCGACAGGTACCTCGGCTCGCCCGATCAGTGCCCGCACGGCAACCCGGTTCCCTCGAGAAGCCAGCTGAAGGGGCTACCTCTCAGCCGCGCCGGTGAGGGAGTATACAGGGTCGCTAGGCTGGGCGAGCTTGGAGAAGTATTCGAGTGGGCTGGCAGGCTCGGCCTCAAGGTTGGGACCCGCGTAGAGGTAGAGGGCGTCGAAGGCAACTACCTGCTGGTCCGGGTCGAGGGCGGCAGGATACGCCTGCCGATGGACATTGCCAGCCTCGTGTACGTTGAGAAAGCTGGGTGAGGATTGTGGACGTCACTCTAGCTAACGTGCCCGAAGGGGGCAGGGTTGTAGTGGTGAACGTGACGGGGGGAGCGGGCTTGAGGAGGAGGCTGCTAGAGATGGGCTTCGCGCCGGGCAGCGAGGTCGAGGTCGTCGCGAACAAGTGGGGCCCCGTCGTTGTGAAGGTTAGGGGTGTGACCGTCGCGCTCGGGCGGGGTATGGCCGCTAAAATCCAGGTGAAACCGGTCGGTGGCGGGAGTGGGTAGCAGCAGGCGAGTGTACAAGGTAGCTGTGGTTGGCAACCCGAACGTCGGCAAGTCGACGCTGTTCACTAGGCTCACGAGAGAAATCGCGCACATCGCCAACTGGCCTGGAACGACTGTCGAGAGAAAGGAGGGGGTGCTGCACTTGGATGGTGCTGACGTAGTGCTTGTCGACCTTCCCGGCGTCTACTCGCTGTCGGGTGTCAGCGTCGAGGAGAGGGTTGCCAGGGATTACATCCTGAATGGGGATTGGGACGCTGTGCTTGTGCTTGTGGACTCGTTGGCCCCCGAGCGCACCCTGTATCTTGCGGTGCACGCGCTCGAGCTGACCGGTCGCGCTGTGGTGGCTCTGACGAAGTGGGATGCTGCCCACGCGCGCGGAGTCCACGTGCACGTCGAGGCTCTGAGGGGGGCGCTCGGCGTACCTGTCGTTGCCGTCTCGGCTGTAACGGGAGAGGGGCTGGGCGAGCTCGTCAAAGCCCTCCAGGAGGTTCTTGGCGGCGGGGTGGGAAAGCCGTTGAGGGTGAACTATGGGCTGCTGGAGCCTGCGATCGCTGAGGTGGAACAGGAGCTCGCGGGTTTGAACTTGGGTATCAGGGCGCCAACCCGCTGGATAGCTCTCAAGCTGCTGGAGGGCGATGAAGACCTGGTGAAGCTCGTGGAGGCTGCAGGTGGTGAGACAGCTGTTCGGAGAGCCAGAGAGCTGAGGGAGGCTGTAGCGAGGTCCGCTGGGGTGGATCCTGAAGAGCTCACCGTATCGAGCCGCTTCAACTTCGTCGACGAGATCGCTAAAAGAGCTGTAGTGAGGATGCGCGTCGAGAAGGATGAAAGGGCTCTCGAACGGTTCTTCCTCTCGCCGGTGCTAGGTCCCATCCTATCAGTCGCGATACTGGTTGCCGCTTACGCGCTGGTGTTCACGCTGAACACAGGGTTCCCGCTAAACGTGCTGCTCGAAGCTGTTGGGCTCAGCGGGCTGGCGGAACGACTGGAGTCGTACACGCTCTCAGGCCTTATCTCGGGCTTCTTCGATTCTATCGCGAGCTGGCTTCGCGCGGGCCTTCCCGCAACGCCTCTCGCCTCGCTTCTCGTGGACGGTCTACTTGGCGGTCTCGCGCTCGTGCTCTCCTTCCTGCCGCTGATCCTGATGGCGCTGCTCGTCCTCGCGTTCCTCGAAGACAGCGGCGTGGGGCCTTACGCCGCAGCTTCGCTCCACAGGCTGTTCCAGAAAGCTGGGCTATCGGGGCGCGCCGCGTACCCGCTGCTCATAGGGCTCGGCTGCAACGTGCCGGCTGTCATGGTCTCGAGGACCGCCCCGGAGGAGGCGGAGAGGCGGCAGCTGATGGCGGCTGTGCCCTTCGTCCCCTGCCAGGCGAGGCTCGTCCTGCTCCTCGCGTTCGCCTCTGCCTACTTCGCCGACTCGCCGCTGCTCGCCGCCGCTGCTTTCGCCTCAGCCTACGCCGCCGCCCTCGGCCTCTTCGCGGCAACCTCGGTTGTCGCTAGGAGGGCGCTGGGCGCTACCGAGGCGCCAGAGCTCGTGCTGGAGCTGCCCCCGCTCCATAGACCCTCACTCAAGGTGCTCTGGTGGATCTCTTGGGACTACGCGAAGCATTACCTGAAGAGAGCGGGGCTCGTCATCTTCGGGCTCAGCCTCGTCGTCTGGGGGCTCACGAGCTACGGTCCCTCAGGCCCCGCGGAGCCGGGAGAGAGCTACGCCGCGCTAGCCGGTAGGGGCCTTGCCCCTCTCATGGCGCTCCTCGGTTTGAGCGGCAGCAAGGCGGAGTCGGTGGCTTTCGCCGCTCTGGCGGGGCTCGTGGCCAAGGAGACAGTCCTCCTCTCGCTCGCAGCTTACCAGGGCTCCGCTGATCCCGTTGAAGCTCTGAAGCTTTTGGGGCTCAGCCGCGCACAAGCCTTAGCTCTCGCGGTCTTCTTCACGACCTACATGCCGTGCGTGGCCACGATCGCCGCGATCTACAAGGAGTCGGGAAGTGCTAAGCTGACAGCGGCAGCCGTCGCTTGGTCGATTCTCGCTTCGACTGCTGTCAGCTGGGTAGTGTACGCTGTAGCTTCAACTCTCGGCTTTTGAGCGCCGCAACTAGAGGATTGCTTCGGAGTTTACTGGATATTAGAACAGCCTGCCGCGACCACGCTTTTTGTTTTAGAAAAGCGAGCTCGGCTCCGATGAATTACTATGGCGAATGCTTATTAACCTTGTGCAAGCGTTAAAAATGAAATGGTGGAGATAGATAGGTACCTGTCGGCTAGAGCCGGCTTGCTTAAAGCCTCGCAAGTTAGGGAGCTCCTCAAGTGGATCGGAAAGGATGTGATATCGCTGGGTGGCGGGGTGCCAGACCCGGCGAGCTTCCCGATGGGCGAGATCAAGCTAATCGTCGCGGAGATTCTCGAGGAGAAGGGTGCGGCTGCGCTCCAGTACGCGCCAACCGAAGGGATAGATGAGCTGAGAGGGGAGATCGCACGCTTCATGACGAAAAGGGGGTTGAAGGCGAAAGCCGAAAACGTGCTGGTGACCTCGGGTAGCCAGGAGGCGCTCGAGCTCATCGCTCGTGTCTTCATCGATCCCGGAGACCTTATAGTTAGCGAGAACCCAACATACCTTGGAGCACTACAAGCATTCAACGTGTACGAACCGCGCATGGTTGGAATTCCGATGGACGAGAAGGGGCTGCGGGTCGATGCTCTAGAAAGGGAGTTGAGGAGAATCGAGAGCGTTAGTGAGCGCGTTAAGCTCGCTTACCTCATCCCAACCTGCCAGAACCCGACCGGGAGGACCGCGAGCCTAGAGCGCAGGAAAACCCTTCTTGAGCTGGCTGAAGTGCACGACTTCCTAGTCGTCGAGGATGACCCTTACAGCTACTTCTACCTGGACGGGGTTGAGCCGCCTTCGCTTAAGTCGATGGACGCGAGCGGCCGCGTCATCTACGTCTCCACCGTGAGCAAGATCCTAGCACCCGGCTTGAGAATCGGTTGGGTCGTGGCCGAAGAGGAAATCATCGAGAAGCTGGCGATCGCTAAGCAGGGGGTGACGCTCCAGCCGCCGACGCTCAGCATGTACGTGCTCCTCGAAGCCCTGAAGAGGGGGCTTGTAGACCGTCAGATTCCGAAGCTGAAAGAGATCTACAGGGTTAGGAGGGATACAATGCTTGAAGCCCTCGAGACCTACATGCCGGTAGGCGTGAAGTGGACCCGCCCGAGCGGGGGGATGTTCGTCTGGATCGAAACCCCCGAGAGCGTGGACATGGACGAGCTGCTACCTATAGCCTTGACGGAGTACAAGGTCGCCTACGTGCCGGGCAGTTCCTTCCACGTGGACGGGAGTGGTCGAAACACGGCTAGGCTCAGCTTCTCCTACCCGCCTCTCAACGCTATGAGAGAAGGCGTGGCTAGGCTCGCAAAGCTGATAGCCGAACGAGCCGCCCTGCGCGCGGAGCCTGTAAGGAACTAAAAGATCTTGCCTCCGCGTTCCAAGATCGTTTTCACCGTTTCCCACGCCTCGTCGACGCTCTTTTTCAGCTGCTCAAGCTGCTCCCGGTTCTCCGGCCTCAGCAGGTGCGCGAACCTCCCCTGCAGCCTCAGATAGTCCTCGAGGGGCTTTCGCTTCGACGGGTCGAGGAGGGCCCTGCTCCTCCCTGTCAGCTTAAGGACGCCGTTCTCGACCTCGTAGAGGATCCAAGCCCCCGTCTCCACCGCTAGACGCCCGATCTCCACCATCTTGCCCGGCGGGAAGCGCCAGCCGGTGGGGCAGGGCGCGTGCAAGTGTATGTACTTGAACCCTTTGATCGAAGCAGCCTTCCTCACCTTCTCGACGAAATCGAGCGGGTAGGCTACTGAGGCTGTAGCCACGTAGGGGACCTTGTGGGCTGCCACGATCAGGGCTGCGTCCTTCCTCCGCTCCCTCTTGCCGGAAGGCGTCGTGGTCGTCCAAGCGCCCGTCGGCGTGGAGCCGCTCCTCTGGATGCCTGTGTTCTGGTAGGCCTCGTTGTCGTAGCATACGTACAGGATGTCCTCGTTCCTCTCCGCAGCGCCGCTCAAAGCCTGGAGGCCGATGTCCACGGTCCCCCCATCCCCCGCCCACACGACAACCGGGATATCCAGCCCCCGCAGCTCCAGCGCCGCTTTCAAGCCGGAGGCCGCCGAGGCGCTAGCGGCGAACGCGATGTTAAGCAGCGGGACACCGGAAGGCGTCCGAGGGTAGATACCCTGGATGACCGTTGTGCAGCCGGCGGGCACCACGAGGACAAACTTTCCACCAAGAGCTTTGCCAAGCATCCTCAAACCCAGCGCGGCTGGGCAGCCGGGGCAGGCGGAGTGCCCGGGCAGCCAGTACTCTTCCGCTGCCAGCTCCCGAACTGTGATTCCAGCTCGCGCCAAACCATCCACCGGTTTAAACCTCGGAGGCAGCGTATAAATGTGTTAGCGCGCAGGGCGATTCGAGATCAGCTCAGCAAGCAGCTTAATGCTTAAGTTGCATACTTACGCGAAAAAACTTAATACTATCTTGTAAGCGCTTTCTCTAGTAGGTATGGCGTCGCGCTCGGTGCACAAGCTGTTAGACCTGCTTCTCGATAGGAGAGTGAAAGCTGTTGTACCGAAGCTCGACCACTGCTATGGGGTAAGCTATCACGAGTCGCTAGGAGTCGCGCGGGAAGAGTTCCCCGATCTGAACGACGCTTTGAGCGAGCTTGAAAAGCGGGGTGTGTTGAAAAGCGTGAAGGTGGGAACGTATCTAGCTTGTCCGGAATGCGGTTCCCATAGGTTAATACCGAAGTTCTTCTGCCCGGTCTGCGGCTCGCAAGATGTAAAGTGGGTGGAGGCCATACACCACATACCGTGCGGCTTCATCGCACCTCTGGAAGCGTTCTCAGCAGGGGGTTTGTTAAAATGCCCGAAATGCGGCAAACCCCTTAAAGCCATAGGTGTTGACTACAACAGGTATCATAGAGTCATATTCTGCGAAAACTGCAAAAACGTGTCGATATTCCCTAAGCTCGTTTTCATCTGCTTTGACTGCGGGAAGTCCGCGAGCGAGAGAGAGCTGGATATCAAACCCCTCCTTAGATACGATGTTATCGAGGAGAGACTCCTGAGACTACCTTTTGAAAGGGCTGTGTCTGAAAAGCTTGAGGAGATGGGGGTAAAGGTCGAGCACCCCAGGTGGGTTATAGGGAGATCGGGGCTGGTCCACAGGTTCTCATTTTCCGTGAAAAAGGATAGTACTGAACACCTCATCGACGTAATCGAAGAGAACAATGGTGTGAATGAAGATAAGGTTCTAGCCATGTTCGGAAAACTGTTCGATTCAGCTGCGAAAAGCGGGATCCTGATCGCGGTACCTAGGGCAACGCAGAATGCGAAAAGCTTAGCAGAGAGATTGAATATAAAGGTAGTTGAAGCGAGCGATTTGAACGAAATTCTAGAAAAACTTCATAAACTTATAATAGAACCAAAAGAGACTACGATAGATCAATATACAAAGAAAGGGTGATTTTATGCCTAAAGAGAAAGCTTTGATTAAACTTATAGAGCTCATTCTAAACGGATCTTTAGTTGAGATAAAGCCTGAGTTCGATCAATGCAAGGGAAGCTACAGCTATTGTCACGGTCCCCTAGCAGACGTGTGTGAAGGATTGGATGATGCGCTTGCGGAGTTGCATGAGAATGGGTACATACAGAGGGAAGTGTACGATAACATCGCTAGCTGCCCAAGCTGCGGCTCTGGAATGTTCCTTTTGAAAGCTAAGTGCCCTTACTGCGGCTCTGTTAAGTTTTCTAAAGAGGTGGTCGTAGAGCATTTGAGCTGCGGTTACTCTGGGCTCGCTGAGGAGTTCATCGGTCAGGGTGGGACGCTCGTATGCCCAAAGTGCAGAAGGGAGCTGAAAGATCTTGGAGTTGACTACGTTAGAGTAGCCGAGGTATACAGGTGCAACGTGTGTAAGGATGTGTTTTCCGCACCTTCATTCTCGTACAAGTGCCTGATGTGCGGGTATGAAGCTTCAATCCAGGAACTTAAGCCAAAAGAGGTCTACAGGTACACAGTCGTCAGGGAATCCTTAGAGAAGGACCCGATGGTTAAGTCGATTTTGGGGCTGGTCTCTACGTTAACAGCCTTAGAGTACAAAGTGAAAGCTCCTGCAAGGGTCAAGGGCAGATCAGGGATTGAATACGACTTCGCGATGGCAGTATGGAAAAAAGATGAAAGCGCGCCCATAGCTGTAGTAGATTTAGTTAAAGATTCGATGAGTGATGAAAAACTGCTATCGTTCTTTGCAAAATCTATTGATATTAATGCTAAAGCTAAAATATTAATTACATATCAGAGAGACCCAAATCTTGAAGAGAAAGGAAGGAAGCTCGGCATCAACGTAATAGATCTGGGAAACGAAAACTTAGTAAAAAAGATAGCTGAAATAGTTCTTTCTTTCGATTATGAGAAGCGTGGGGATTTGAAATGAGGAAACTGTATTTCACCTCTTTTTTGCTTTTCTTGAACATCTCTCTGATACCCTACTTTATCGGCGGGTTGCACACGCTCCTCGCTTATGCTTTCGCTCTGGTTTTCGCAATTTACGTTGTGGTTCAAGCATTCGTATCCGAGGACAGCAGGTTTTTCAGCGGGGTCGCCGTGTACTTAACGCTAGTAGTGGTTCCTGTAGTTTTGGCCGCGGTAGCGTACCTGGAAAGCTTAAATATTTTCGAGTCTATCCTTTACGGGATAATAGCTTTTGGTTTTACTTTAATATCGTGGCACTACCTATTCCTAGTACCCCTAGCTGTCTACTACAAGAGGTTGGAAGAGATCGAAGCGACAAAACCGTTACTCTACAGACCTCTTGTCAGCATAATTATCCCAGCTAGGAACGAAGAGAAGGTGATCGGATCGACAATAAAATCGCTACTCGAAGCTGAATACGAGCCTAAGGAGATCATTGTAGTAGACGATGGTTCAACGGACAAGACGTTCGAAATCGCCTCGATGTACCAAGGGCCTAAAGTCAAAGTCCTTAGGAGAGAGCTAGGCGGGAGGGGTAAAGCTAGGGCTGTGAATTTCGGTTTAAGGTTTGCAAAAGGCGATGTAATTGTCGTTATGGATGCAGATACAGTTTTGAGCAGAGATGCGATTAAAGAGCTTGTAAGGAAACTCCAAGACCCTAAGGTTTCGGCGGTTGCCGGTAACGTTATGGTGAGGAATAGGGTTAACTTGCTAACGAAGCTTCAGGCGATAGAGTACATTGCAACTTTCCACTTGTTTAGGAAGGGGTTGAGCGTGCTAGGTGCTGTCCCGATAGTATCGGGGGCGCTCGGAGCGTTCAAGAGGGAGGCTCTGGAAAGTATAGGTTTCTTCGATGCTGATACTTTAACGGAGGACTTCGATGTAACTGTGAAATCCATAAAATCTGGAAAAGTTGTTCAAGCGAGCTCATCTGCTGTGGCTTTCACTGAGGCTCCTGAGACTTTGAGAGGTTTGTACAAGCAGAGGTTAAGGTGGTATAGAGGAGCTTACGAGGTTCTCTTTAAGCATAGAGATATGTTTTCGCTTACAGGAGTTACTGTTCTTGATTCCTCTTTGATTCTTATAAACAATCTTATAATGCCAATTATCGATTTCTTGACGATAATATCTATAATCTTGGCTATCCTGAGAGGTCTCATTTGGCCGCTCGTCATCCAGATAATCCTGTTCACTACCCTTCAGATACTCGTAAACCTCGTAGCGCTCCAGTTAGCCGGAGAGGAGGATACCTCACTCGTGGTGCTTCCGGTTTTCGTGCTAGGCTACAAGCAGTTCCACGAAATCTTAATGCTTAGATGCCTATTCGATGTGATATTTGCGAAAATTAGAAAGAAACAGTTTGCTTGGACGTTCATAGAAAGGAAGGGTGTCGAAGAAGACAAGGCAAAAGCTTTGCTACACGGAACTATCGCTTCTCTATAGCCCACACCTGTAAAGCAATCACCGCAACCCCAACCACTCAGTCCCGCTTCTTCCCTCTTTAAGGTTCTTCAAGGTGGATTCCACGATATACGCGAAGTCTAAGGGGGTTACGTCGCGCCCGCCCAGTCCAGCGATGAAGCTCGCGACAAAGGGTCTTCGACTGCGGTCGTAGAGCGCCGCTTTGACTTCTGCCGCCAGCACGCTCGGCAGGCCCGGCGATAAGCTGCGGTCGACAACCGCGACAGCGTCCATCCCCTCGACGGCTTCCGCTAGCCTCTCGGCGGGGAAGGGTCTTGTCGCGCGCAGCCGGATCACGCCGACCTTCAAACCCTTCTTCCTCAGCGCGTCCGCCGCTTCCTTCGCGTCGCCCGCCCAGGATCCTGCGAGGATCAAGCCGACCTCAGCGTCCTCGCTCCGGTAGCGCTCGATCAAGCCGCCATACCTCCTGCCTGTAAGCTTGCCCCACTCCTCGTCGACCTCCTCGATGATGCGCGCTGCGTTATCCATGGCTGCTTGCATCTTGTAGCGGAACTCCATGTACGTGTCCGGCGCCGCTATCGTACCGTACGACTTCGGGTTCGAAGGGTCGACCCAGTAGGGCGCTGGGGTTTTCTCGGGTAGGAAGCGGTCGACGAGCGCCTGCTCCGGCACGTCCACCGGCTCGTAAGCGTGCGAGAGCAGGAAGCCGTCGAGGTTGACCATCACGGGCAGCAGGACCCGCTCGTCCTCTGCGACCCTGTAGGCTTGGATCACCATGTCCATCGCCTCCTGCGCGCTTTCAGCCCAGAGCTGGATCCAGCCGGCGTCGCGCTGCGAGAAAGCGTCGTTGTGGTCGCACCATATGCTCCAGGGGGGCGCTACCGAGCGGTTGACGACCGCCATGACTATAGGGAGGCGGGCGCCGCCCGCCCAGAAGACCATCTCGCTCATATACAGGAGTCCCTGGGAGGACGTCGCGGTGAACGCCCTCGCGCCACCTGCGGCTGCTCCTATGCAAGCGGCCATGGCGCTGTGCTCCGACTCGACCGTTATGAAGCGGGCTTTGAGCTCGCCCCTGTCCACGTACTCCGCGATCTTCTCTACGATCGTCGTCTGCGGGGTTATCGGGTAGGCGGCTACGACCTGAACTCTCGCCAGCTTCACGCCAAGGGCTACCGCTTCGTTCCCCGAGAGGACTGCGCGAGCCACTCAGCCCACCCCCTCCTCTACCATCGTTATCGCCTTCGCGGGGCACTCGTTCGCGCACACCCCGCAGCCCTTGCAGTAGTCGTAGTCGATCTCCACGCCGCCGTCCTCCCGCCTGAGAACTGCACCCTCCGGGCAGTAGAGCCAGCAGAGCAAGCACTTAGTGCACTTCGAGTGGTCGATCACTGGCCGCTCGGTCCTCCAGAGACCCGTGCGGCCGGCAGCCCCCCTCGTCGGGGCGGCGATCGCGGTGAGCGGGAGCTCGCTAGCCATGGCTAAACCCCCTCACCTCGTGGTAAGCGTCTTCTGCCGCTCTAGCGTTCGCCTCGCCGAGCCGCCCGCTCCATGTTTCCAAAATCGCTCTCTTCACCGATTCTAGGCTGACGAGCCCCGACACTTTCGCTAGCGCGCCCAGCATAGCGGTGTTTACGACCGGCCAACCGGCCACTATCAGGCCGTGGCGCTTCGCTATGCCGGTGGCGTCCACCCAGTAAACCCTCCCTTCCGCTTGCGGCTCGGACGGCGAGTTAGCAAGCAGGTAGCCGCTCTCCTTCACCTTCAAGCTGAGAGAGGAGAGGAGAGCCCTGTCGAAAACGACTAGCGCGTCGGGCTCGCGCACAGGGCTCCGCACCCTCACCGGTACGTCGGAAACCCTCACGTAAGCGCTCACCGGTGCCCCCCTCCTTTCGCCGCCGAACGTGGGATATGCTTGACCCCAGAGCCCTTCCAGCACGGCCGCCTGCACCAGGAGGCGAGCGGCAACTACAGCCCCTTGCCCACCCCTACCGTGGAAGCAAGCTTCCCAAAGCATCACTTCTCGAGATTATTCCTAGACGCATCTTTATAAGGCGTGCGCGAAAGGAACGTTTAACGTGGGCACCGGGAAGTTGTGGGCGATCCTCCGGCCCAACAGCATAGCCGTTGTAGGTGCATCCAGAGATCCTAGCAAGATCGGTTCCAGAATCCTTCGAAACATCCTTTCTTCTGGTTTTCAGGGGGTTGTTTATGGGGTTAACCCGAATGCGAGTGAGGTTTTGGGTGTGCGGTGTTACCCGAGTGTTTTAGATGTTCCGGGTGCTGTCGATCTAGCGGTTGTAGCCGTGCCGGCGCGGTTTGTACCTCAAGTTGTTGAAGAGTGCGGTAGGAAGGGGGTGAAAGCGGTTGCCGTAATCTCAAGCGGCTTCAAAGAAGTGGGAAACACCGACCTAGAGAAAGAAGTAGTAGAGATCGCGAAAAAACACGGAATACGAATCCTCGGACCAAACATCGTCGGAGTGTGGGACACGCGGACGCCGATCAACTACAGCTTCATCGACGCGAACCCTCTACCCGGTTCGGTGGCTTTTATCTCGCAGAGCGGCGCTCTCATGACTTCGCTCCTCTGGTGGACGAGGGAGAGAGGGATAGGCTTCTCCTGCCTCGTCAGCATCGGGAACAGGGCCGATGTGGGCGAGGCAGACCTCCTAGCATTGCTGCGCGAGGACCCGAGAACGAAGGTTGTAGCGATCTACATAGAGGGGTTGGGCTTGGGCGAGGGTAGAAAGTTCCTCGATGAAGCTCTCGAGACTTCGACCGTGAAGCCTGTGATCGTCCTCAAGGCCGGAAGGAGCGAGGCGGCTGTGGAAGCTATACGCTCGCACACAGGCTCGCTCGCCGGGTCCGACGAAGTGTACGAAGCGGCTTTAAAGCAAGCTCGCGCGCTGAGAGCCGCGAGCCTCCGGGAGCTGTTCAACTGGGCTCTCGCCCTCGCGCTCTCACCGGAACCGGGGGAGGGGACGGCGGTGATCCTAACGCACGGCGGCGGCGCCGGCGTGATAGCGGCCGATGTTCTCAACGGGATGGGCGTCCCGCTGGCTCCCCTCCCCCAGGACCTTCAGGAGCGGCTCCGCAAGTTCATGCCGCCCTTCGGTAGCGCGCGCAACCCCGTGGACCTCACCGGGATGATGACTGCCGAGAGCTTGAGGGGCGCGCTCGTCGAGGTGCTCCGCGACCCTAGGGTCGGCGCCGTGCTGGTGTGGGCCGGGCAGGGCGCCATCCCAACGCCCGAGGAGCTGGGTGAGGCTGTGGTTTCCGCTGTGAGGGAGGTCGGGCTCGCAAAGCCCTTGATAGTCTCGATCACAGGGGGAGGAGAGTGCAGGGAGGTCCTCAAGAGGTTGATCCAAGCGGGAGTGCCTAGCTACGAGTCGCCCGAGGACGCTGCCAGCGCGCTGGCAGCCGTGTACAGGTACTACCGGCGCAGGAGAGAGAGAAAGGGTGAACCTGCGAGAGTTGAGGGCGACAGAGCTCGCGCGAAGGAGATCCTCGGGAGGGCGCGAGCCGAAGGTAGGGTGCTCCTCACCCCCGTCGAGTCGTTCGAGGTGGCGCGGGCCTACGGGATCCCAGTCGTCGAGTACGCGTTCGCGCCTGACCTCGAGACGGCTGCGAAGGCGGCCCGGGTGATCGGGTACCCTGTAGCTCTGGCTGTGGAGACACCCGATATAGCGCACAAGACGGATGTCGGCGGCATCGCGCTGAACATCAAGTCCGAGGAAGAGCTGCGCGCGGCGTACGCGAAGGTGATGGAGGTGTTCGCCAGGAATGTTCCGAAAGCTAGGGTTTTCGGTGTTTCTGTGAGGAAGATGATGCCTAGGGGGTTCGAGGCCTTCGTGGGAGCGAGGCGCGACCCCGTTTTCGGTCCCGTCGTTAGCTTCGGGTGGGGAGGCGTGATGGTTGAGCTCGTGAGGGATTTTTCCCTTAGAGTAGCCCCCCTGACTCAGGATGACATAGAGGATATGATCGAGGAGACGAAGGCTGGAAAGGTGCTTAAAGGCTACAGGGGCCCGCCGCTCGACGTCGAAGCGGTGAAGAATATCGTAGCGAGCGTCGCCTCCCTGATGGAGGATTTCGAGGAGATCTCCTCGGTCGACGCGAACCCCATCTTCGTGTACGAAAAAGGAGCTGTGGCTGTCGACGTGAAAGTGTACCTGAAAGCGTAAGCGCTCGAGTTCGGCGGCCTGCTCCCAAGCCTTTTATACGCACCTCCCCTAAGCCGAACGATGGAGTTCCCGGTTTCTCTAAGCTTGGAGGAGATAAGGAGAGTGCGTCCGAGCAAGTACTCTGGCCTCGACAAAGGCGCGATAAGCATGGGTTTGGCGGAGTCCGACTTCGACATGCCAAAGGAGGTTAAAGAGGCGATGATCAACGCGATCCTGGAGGGTAGGTACCACTACGAGATGGGCGGGGTCCCCGAGTTCCTGGAAGCCGCGGTCGAGAAGCTGCGGAGGTTCAACGGGATTGACGCTACAGAGGAGGAAGTGCTACCGACGGTCGGCGCGATGAACGGGATATGGCTTTCGTACAAAGTCCTCCTCAAACCGGGAGACCACGTTGTCGTCGTGACGCCCACCTACCCCCCGCTGGTAGAGAGACCGAAGAGCTTCCAGGCGGAAGTAACCGAGGTGAGAGCAGGGGAGGACTGGCGCTTGGACATCGGGGCGATCGAGAGAGCGTTAACGGACAGGACGAGGGTGATCACGATCTGCAACCCCAACAACCCCACGGGCGCGGTGTACACGAGGGACGAGCTGGAGCAGCTGGCCGAGCTGGCGGTGAGGCGCAACCTCTACGTGATCTCGGATGAGCTCTACGAGCACCTCACGTACGACGGTAGGAGGCACGTGAGCATCGCCTCGCTGCCCGGCATGCGGGAGCGCACGATCACGATCTTCGGCTTCACGAAGACGCACGGCATGTCGGGTCTGCGCATAGGCTACGTTGTCGCCGAGAAGGGGCTGGCGAAGAGGATGAGGGAGGAGAACGCCGCTGTAGTCATCCACCCCGGTACTATCGAGCAGATCGGCGCAGCTGCTGCCCTCAAGTGCGACAGCTACGTCAACTCCCTGAGGGATTACCTGCAGAAAGTGAGGGATAGGCTAGTGGCCAAGCTGAGGGAGGCGCCCGGCGTCGAGATCAGACCGCCGGAAGGCACGTTCTTCGCTTTCCCCGACCTGAGCTCGCTCTTCGAAAACGACAAGGAGGCCGCGGACTACCTGCTAAAAGAAGCTGGAGTCCTGGTCTACGCGGGTAGCGGTTTCGGGAAGGGTGGAACCGGCCATGTCAGAATGAACTTCTGCTCCCCCCTCTCGATAATCGAGGAAGCTGCAGATAGGATGGTGAAGGCGCTATCGAAGCGCTCCACCTCGCAGCGTTCACTCTACAATTCTTCCTAGCAGCAGCGTAGCCAGAGCCACCAGCGTGAGGGAGAACAGCGCGATTTCAGCGATGCTCTGAAGGCACGCGACAGGGTTGGAGTATACGAGAGCGTCGCGTAGAGCTTGGATCACGTACGTGAGTGGGTTCACCCGGCTGAAGGCCTGCAAGGGTGCCGGCATCATCTCGATCGGGTAGATCGCGTTGCTCGCGAAGAACAGCGGCATCGTGATCGCCTGCAGGATCCCCATGAACCTCTCCCTCGTCTTCATGAAAGTCGCCAGGAGGATGGAGAGGGCGGTGAGCCCGGCGGCGCCCACCAGCAGCGCCAGCATAGCCAGCGCGAGCGCGATAGGGCTCAAATCGAGCTTGGCGCCCAACGGCACCGCTACGAGGAGGATCACGAAGAGCTGCGTAAGCGCCCTCGCGGCGCCGGCTAGGGACCGGCCCAGCACGACCGTGAGCCTGCTCAAGGGCAGCGTGAGCACTTTCTTCAAGATCCCCGACTCCCTCTCCCAGACGAGCATGATGCCGTAAGCCATCGCGATGAAAGAAGAGGACTGCATCAGCACGCCCGGCGTGATGAACGTGAGGTAGTCCACGCTGCCTGTAGGGATGGCGCGCACGCGGGCCATAACTGTGCCGAACACCCCGATCCAGAGGATCGGCTGGACAGCTCTCGTGAACACCTCTGTTGGGTCGTGACGAAGCCTGCGGAGCTCGAGCTCGACGAACGTGAGAGCTTTAGCCAAGCTCATTTAACCACCCCTCCTTATTGCCCTCCTCATCGCCGCCGCGCCCCTGAAGCCCAGCGCCTCGGCCTCCTCCACGGTCATCCCAGTCAGCTTCACGAACACGTCCTCCAGCGTCGGCCTGCGGATGCCTACCTCCTTCACCCTGACGCCGTTCCCCATCAACGCCTCCATCAGGTAGGGCAGTTGGCGCTGCGCGTTCTCAACTCTCACTAGCACAGGGTTCTTCGCCGAAACGACAGCAAGCTCCGGCACACGCGAGAGAGCGTCGAGAGCTTTAGCTGTATCGCCTTCCAAGGACAAGCTCACTAAATCTCCTTCTCCAACGGCCTTAGCCAGGTCACCTGGCTCCCCTTCCGCGACGATCCTCCCTCTGTTCATCATCGTCACCACCTCCGAGTACCTCTCCGCCTCGTCCATGTAGTGGGTGTTGAAGACCACCGTGGCACCGTACTCCTTCTTGTACTCGAGGACGCGGGACCAGACGAGCGCCCTAGCTCTTGGGTCCAAGCCGATCGTCGGCTCGTCGAGGAAGAGGACGCGGGGCTTGACCATCAGAGCGATCGCGAGCTCCAAGCGTCGGATCATACCGCCTGAGTACGTTCTGACGAGCCTGTTCGCAGCCTCCTTCAGCTCCATGAACTCCAGCATCTCCTCAACGACCCTCTTCCGCCGGTCGCGCGGGATGCCGTACAGCTTCGCGTAGACCAGCAGGTTCTCGTACCCGGTAAGGTCGTTCCAGACCGAGAACTCCTGGGGCACGTAGCCGATCGCACCCCTCACCTTGCCCGCCTCCCGCACGACGTGGTGCCCCAGCACCCACGCGTCGCCCGAAGTCGGCTTTATCTGAGTCGTGAGGATCCTCATGAGGGTCGTCTTGCCCGCTCCGTTCGGGCCCACGATCGCCCGGAGCTCTCCCTCCTCCACGCTCAGCGTGACGCCATCCAGAGCTCTCACCGTGCCTTCGTACACCTTCACCAGGTTCTCAGCGCGAACCGCGAAGCTGTCAGACATCGAGCTGCTCCTGTTCCCGGGGTGTAAAAACCTTTAGTAAGAAAGTTGCATCCATCGATGGAAAAGGCTTTTCCTCGGCCACCTTTAGGGCTTACCGGTGCAGCCTAGCGCGGAGAACGTTGAGATTGTGGCGTCCAAGCTGATGGAGTGGTACGCGAGGCACAAGAGACAGTTTCCCTGGCGCGTTGGCATGCGAGATGATTGGCGCGTGCTCGTCACCGCGTTCCTCCTCCGCAAGACGCGAGCTGAAACTGTGGCGAAGCACTACGACATGGTTCTCGCCGCCCTCTCCTCGCCCGAGAAGGTGCTGGAGCTCGGCGTTGAGGGGGTTGAGAAGGTTCTGAAGCCGCTGGGCCTGCACAGGGTGAGGGCTAGGCAGCTCTACGAGCTCGCGAAAGCGCTGGCGGAGGGGAGGGGTGGGAAGTTGCCGGGCGTCGGCCCTTACACGGAGGCCCTCGTGCGCTGCTTGAGCAGGGGCGAGCTGGTCCCCGCGGTTGACGTGAACGTGCAGCGCGTCGTCGCGAGGCTCTTCGGGGTAGGCGACCGCCGCCAATTGGAGGAGCTCGCGTCCCAGCTGGTGAAAGCGGCTGGAACCTGCGAGCTGAACTTGGCTGTGATGGACTTGGCGGCGCTCGTCTGCCGCGCGAGGAAGCCGAGGTGCGGCGAGTGCCCCTTAGCCGCCTACTGCGTGTACGCGAGGATTTCGCGTTCATAATCTTTATACGAGACGCTGGCACTCACCCCGCGTGGCCAGGAGGGTAGCCCCGCTGCTAGCAGTCGTACTGCTGGTTGCCCAGTTGGTGCCAGCGATCCCTCAGCAGCTAAAGGTCGTCGGCTACGCGTGGATCCTGGCGCCCGCCGTGATGCAGACAGATACCGGATACACTGGTACTGCGACGAACGTTACGGTGCTCGTCACAGAGGGATGGGGCGACGTGTACGTTTCCACTTACTCGCTGACACAGGAGGACTTCCAGGGCGCGGCCACGGCTGCCGCTAGGGTCGTCTGCAACCTGTTGAACCTCAGCTTCTCCAGCTACAACTTCTACTTCAAGGTGGTCGGGCCGGCAGTGATCGTCGGTGGCCCCAGCGCGGGGGTAGCTATGGCCGTCGCCGTGTACTCCGCCCTCACCGGCCAGCCCGTTAACCGCTCGGTCATGGTGACGGGGATGATCTCCCCCGACGGCACGGTCGGGCCGGTCGGCGGGGTGTACGAGAAAGCGCAGGCTGCTGCAGGGGTTGGCGCGAAGGTTTTCCTCGTCCCGCCAGGGCAGAGCGTGGTCGTCACCTACCGCACGGTCGTCAGGAGGGCTGGACCTTTCCGCTTCTACACAACACAGCCCGTCACGATCAACTTGACCGAATACGCTGCGAAAGAGCTGGGTCTCCGCGTGGTCGAGATCTCCACGATCGAGGACGCTCTCCGCTACTTCTTCGGCTACAAGCCGCCTACGAAAACGGTGGGCAAACCTTCGTTGAGCACTGAGGCGCTTTCAGCCATCGAGAACGTGCGCACAGCACTACTAGCTAGAGCTAGGGACGAGCTGTCGAACACGCGGTCATACCTCAACTCGTCCCAGCTCAACTCGATTACGAGGAGGCTGCTCAGCGGCTACTTGAGCTACTCTCAGCAGTACCTCACTAGAGCCGAGGGGTCAAAGGGCGTGGAGGCGATCCCATTGCTAACCCTCAGCGTAGCGAGCTCACGATGGGTTAGGATGCTCGTCGACTACTACCTGGATAAGCCCTTGGACAGCTACGCGAACGATGTTGCCAGTAGGTTAAGCTCCATAGTGAGCGAAGCGGAAGCGGCAACGTGTAACAGTTTCCTCGACCTGAACTTCAAAGTCCTCGCAGCCGACCTTGCTGTGAGGGCTTCGCGGCTTTTCAACGAGTCGGCTCAAACCTGGTCGAGCGACCCGGCAACCGCGCTGCAGAACCTTGCGGTGGCTTCAGCCTACCTCGACGAGGCAGAGCTTTGGTTGCAGCGTGTTCAGGGGGGTTTCGCCCCCGATGCGCGCCAAGCGGCGGCCACCTACCTGTCGGTGGCCCGCACCACGTGGTCTTACGTGTACTCTGTAGTGAGCCAGGCGGGAGGCGATACAACTCTTGTGGATCTAGCTGGCTCCTACTACAGGGCTGCAACGTCCTTCTATTCGTCTGGCCGGAGCTTCCTAGCCGCTGTGGCCGCCGCTAAAGCGGTGGCGCTCGCGGAGGCCGCTCTGCTCGCGTACCAGTCCTCCGCCTCGGGAGCGGACGTGTACTTGAAGATATCGAGAAGCCAAGCTGACGCCACCGCGTCTAAGGTTTCCAACGCGCTGGTTGCCACTTACTTTATCAACTACAGCGCGTTGGCCGGCTCGGCCTCAGATGCGATCTCGTGGCTCAAGCACGCCACCCACCTGGGCAACCTCGCTCTAGAGCTCGGGCAAAGCGCCGCACTACCTCGGGAGGTTACACCGGTGCAGACTCAGCAACCGCAACAGCCGCAGCAGCCCGGCAGCGGGCAGAAAGAGGCTTCGCTACTCGAGAAGATAGTGGAGGCTGTTAAGAGCTTCCTAAGCACGGTCGCTAGAGCCTTGAGAGCCCTTTTAGATTGGCTCTCAGGAGTGGCTAAGCGCTTAGCGGGCGGCACAGCTCGCTACTGAACTATGTTTATTAAGGGTGAAGGCGCAGGGTGCGTTCGTGTCCGACGAGGAGAAGCGGGCTGGGATGCGGAACGTCTACGCGCTCGCTGGTGTGAGCTTCTTCACCGACGTGTCAACCGAGATGGTGTTGGGCTACCTGCCCGTCTTCGCCGTCCAGGAGCTGGGGGCTACGAGGGCGATGCTCGGGCTCATCGAGGGCGTCGGGGAGCTGGCCAACTACCTGTTCAGGATGGTGAGCGGCTTCCTCTCCGACCGGCTGGGGAGGCGGAAGCCGCTCGTGTTCACCGGCTACGCGCTCTCCACGATCTCCAAGCCGTTCTTCGCGCTCGCCCGCAACCCCTTGGACGTCCTGGCCGTCCGAGCGGCCGATAGGACTGGGAAGGGGATCCGCACTTCGCCGAGGGACGCGCTCATCAGCCAATCGGTCAAAGAGCAAGTGATGGGGAAGGCGTTCGGCCTCCACAGGACCCTCGACCAGGCTGGCGCGATCGTGGGGCCGCTGCTGGCCACCCTGCTCCTGCCCCTGATAGGGGGGCGCAACCTGTTCATCATATCCTTCGTCCCGGCGGCCATCGCGCTGCTGATACTCTGGCTCTTCGTGGTCGACGTGAAAACCGAACCGAAGAGGGGGGCGCTCCTGAGGGGCGCCAGGTCGCTGCTCAAGGGCGACTTCCTCCTCCTGCTAGCGGCGCTCGCGGTGTTCGGCCTCGGCTACTACGATTTCTCCTTCGTCCTAGTCCGCTCAGCGGAGCTCGGCGTCGCGGCCGAGCTAGTCCCGCTCGTCTACCTGGCGATAAACGTCTTCCACTCGGCCGTCGGCTACCCCATGGGCGTCCTATCCGACAGGATCGGCCGCGAACCCCTGCTCGCCGCCAGCCTGCTCCTCTTCTCCGCCTCCTCGCTCGCGATGGCTTACGCGGCCGGCCACCTGGCCGTGGTCGCGCTGGTAGCGCTCTACGGGCTCTTCTTCGGAACCTACGAGACCATCTCGCGCGCCGTCGTGCCGCGCTACGCTCCGGGCGAGCTGCGCGGGACCGCTTACGGCCTCTTCTACATCGTGGTGGGCCTTTCCACGCTTGCCGGCATGACCCTAGTGGGCTACCTCTGGGACACGATGGGGCGCTCTATCGCCTTCGAGTACAGCGCGGTCATGGGCTTGATCGGAGCCGCGCTCCTGTCGGCGCTTGCTGTCCGCGCTAAGCGCTCCCGAGCGCCCTCAAGCCGGCCTTGACGACTTTCACGTGCTCGACCAGCCGCCTGCCGAGCAGCCTGCAGGCTTTAAGCGCGTTCTCGTCGGGCCTGCCGACCGCCACGGCCCCGTAGTGCAGCGTGACGCCGGGAGCCACGTAGTCGGGGACGCCGAACGTCATCATGCCGAAGTTTAGGATCGTGGAGACGAGCGACCACAGGGCCATCTCGTTGCCCCCGCCCAAGCCGCCAGAGGATGCGAACGCTACAGCCACCTTGTAGCGGAGCCTCCCCCAGTACTTGATCAAGCGCTCGTTGAAGAAGCGGTTGAGCTTCCAAGTCATCGTCCCGCAGTGCGTCGGCGTACCGAAAGCGTAGCCGTCGAAGCTCGGGAACTCGTCCGGGTCGGCGTCATCGACCTTAACCACCTTGACCTCCGCGCCGGCCTCCCTGGCGCCCTCCGCCACAGCCTCCGCCATCTTCTCCACGTTGCCCGTCCAGCTGTCGTAAACCACGAGAATACGTACTCTCTCGCTCATGGGGCCCCGGAGGAGGCCGGGTTTTTAACTGTCACGCGGGGATCGAGCGGTGCTTCGACCCCCTCAGCGGGGGGGCATCCCCGCCCCTCATCCCCCGGAACTTTTAGGGATGCCTCCCTAATATAGCTTGCGTTAGAGGAGTGTGGAGCTCATCGCGTACGTGGACGAGAGCGAGCGCGCGCGCTGGATGAGTTTCTACAGCGTGTGGGCGACGCTACAGCCAAGCTGATCAACATGGAGAACTACCGCCGCAGGCACCTGTTCTTCGAGACAGGGAAGATCGACTACAGCTGGATGAGCGCGTGGGCGCGGCGGAAGGCGGAGTACTTCGAGATCTACAAACTACTTGGCAGCGCGAACTTCCACGAAGCTTGCCGGCTGATCGGCGAGCAATGGAAGAGCTTCCTCGGACTACTTAGAGCCGCTAAGGAAGGGAGGCTGGAGCCCTGGCAGAAAGTGCGGCCGCCTGGCTATCGGAAGGATAAGGACGGTCAGCGCATACCGATCGTCGTGGTGAGGTTCGACAACTATCGCATCGACATGGAGAGGAGGGTGCTGCACTTGGGCTACTGGAACGTGGATATCCCGTTCACGGGGAAGCCGCGATGGCTTACGAAGCCTGGGGCGAAGCTGGAGCGGCTGATCATCACTTACGAACCTGTAAAGAAGCGGTGGTACGCTCGGGTGAGCGTGGAGGTTACGCTGGAGCTGAAGCTCAGCAACAGCTTGAAGGCTGGCATCGATCTGGGTAGGGAGCGCTTGATAGCTTTCGTCACCGAGCCTGTGAACGGAAGCGGCGAAGGCGTAGCTTTGCTTTACAGGGGTGGACCTTTGAAGAGCGACCACTTCTACTTCGAGAAGAAAATCGCTGAGGTCGATAAAATGCTGTCCGATCCTAGGCTCGAGGAAGCGGACAGAGCCGTGATGAAGGAGATTCGGAGACGCTTCTACGAGAAGAGGAGGAAACACAGGGATCAGGTTTTCGCCAACAGCGCGGCGCACCTAGCTAGGATGTGCTTGGAGCTCGGCGTGAGCGCCGTGTTCATCGGCGGCTTGCGCGGTCTCGCTCAAGAAAAGCCCGGTAAAGGAAACGCGAACATGTGGAGCTACCGGAAGCTGAGAGATCGGCTAGCGACCACCTTCGAGAACCACGGGATCGCAGCCTTCGAGCTGCTCGAGGATAACACTTCGAAGGTTTGCGTGAGGCACGGGTGCGAAGTGGTCAGGAAGCCTAGAGGGTTAGTATGGTGCCCTTTCGGGCACACGATGCTCGCTGACTTGAACGCGGCGATGAACATCCTAGCGAGAGGCGGAGGCAGGGTGCCGCAGCGAGTCAGGGTGCTCAGCTTCATACCGACAGCGAGCAAAGTCATAGCGGTCGAGAAGAACAGTAACCCTGCACTAAAGGCGGGGTAACAGGTGGCGCGTGCGCTAAGGGCTCGAGGCCCGAGCTCTAGTTACCGCTTCCCGCGCTGGCAGTCCGCGCGACTCCCTGAGCCGCTCCACGAACGATAGGAGGTCGCGGTACGCCAGTATCTTCGCTTTATGCCTCGTGCCGAGGGGGCCCGGCCTCT
>Ga0272445_1000744_pt1 | contig 28381 bp, 26 predicted proteins | sample YNPCB0031_FD_194404 | JGI IMG/M metagenome (GOLD analysis project Ga0272445, IMG submission 194404) | Hot spring sediment microbial communities from Yellowstone National Park, WY, United States - YNP-CB-003-1 | ecosystem: Environmental > Aquatic > Thermal springs > Hot (42-90C) > Sediment... | reverse complement strand
AGTTTCCCCAGCCCTTGAACTTCTCAACTCTCTCTTTAGATGATACGAGTTTTAACCTGGCCTCGTAGCCGTTGTGTAGCTTTAGCGTTAAAACCATGTTGTCTAAGTCTAGTTTATAATCATACCTATCTACTCTAGCACTTAGCCTCCTGAGAACAGGCTTTCTACCGCCATTGCTCCTAGCCGAATCCACTAGGCTCTCAGCATATACGTATATCTCTTTAGCGTGGTGTGCTCTAAACCCAAGCTTCATTAATCTATTGTAGAACATAACGTGTAGTTCTGTCCTTGATGGTACTTCACTTAAACCCCAAATCTCATTTACAACTAATTGGACTGAGTCACGATATGTCTTCAAGAACTCTATTAGGAGTCCCTCATCTCCCTTGGGAGTGACCGCCTCTACCTTAGCGGTCACAGTAGCCCTCATAGGGAGATTCATCAGTGACACCACTACTTAGTTATTGTAGACAGGTTTATAAATAATCTTACATCTTTTCTCACTAGGTGTGTGTATGTGCAACATCTACGTCTTTGAGGGCAAAATAGTTAAATATGCCAAAGACAGATACATCATATACCCACCAAGAGAATACCAGTTAAAACTAAGAAAACACCATGGGAGAAAAATCAAAGCAATAGTAGTCATCGAAAGCGAATAGTAAAGTATTCACAACTAATTACAGTTATTTTTAGATCGATCATAGGCTTTATCAGTACCACAAATACCCACAGCGAGGGTTTTAACTAAAGTCCACTCGCTTGGAGGTGTTGGTGTATTAATTTCAGAGATGGTTGCTACGTGTGGTGCATGTATTATTAGTGCTCTCATGTAGAGCACCATGTGCTTAGACATATATCTCGAGTATTAAAATTCAATTGAAATCACACTATACTTAATTAGAGTTAAAATAGTGAGAATTATTTATGCTTATTGGTGTCGTAGACTTTGCCTACACCATACATTATTAGATTTATTTCTACAAGGTCTGGTGTTGGTAAGACTAGAATTGCATGTTTCCTCGTCAAGGAGTTAAAGGCCCGTGGCTATAGAGTAGGTGTTATAAAACACGCTGTTAGCCCTGTGAATTTAGAGGAGAAAGATTCTAAGAGGTATATTGAGAGTGGTTCCGACGTAGTCGTCGTCTCTTCTAGTGGATTAGCAGTGGTTTATATTAGGAGTCATAGAGACATATTAGAAGATGCAATTACATATGCGAAGACTCCTATTATAATTGTTGAGGGTTTTCGTGAGAGTCGTTTAGGCGATGTTGTAATTATTGCTTCTAGTAGCGGGGAGTTAAAGACTATGCTTGATTCTATTAGAGTCAAGCCCTTAGCCGTCGTGAACACTAGTAATGCCAGTATTACTAGTAGTATTGATTTAAAAATATTTAACGAAAACGAGCTCAGCGGACTAATTGAACTAGTTGAAACTCGTATACTAGAACACTACTTAGAGCAAACACCTAGAACAAATTGTGGCATGTGTGGTTATTCTAAGTGTAAAGAGCTCATAGAAGCATATATTAGGGGAGGAAACCTATGGTGTCCAGTAATTAGTAGAGGCATAAAACTCGTAGTAGATGACGTAGAAATCCCATTAAACCCCTTCGTAAAGAGCATTATTAATTCAACGCTACAAGGGCTAGTATCTACTCTAAGAGGTGTAACTCCAACGTGGAGTAAAATCACCATTACTATTAGTAAAGATTAGTAGTTAAAACAATTGGATATATAGATATACAAAACTCAAACTACGTATTAACTATTTCGACAAACTAGCTTCTACATATTTCACAAAAATTCTAGGTTGATCTAAACTAGAGGATGTGTTGACGTTATCACTGATTTTAATTTAAACTGAGGGGTTTAAGTAACATATCATCATTAAACAATCAACTCTTTAGTTTAGAACAAGCGGAAATAAGGTCTTTTATACAAATATTTCTAATTGTGTATTCAGTAAAATTAATTTAAGCGAGTAATATCCTCTTATTTCTTAAAGCATCTCTTATAGAAGGGCCCATGGGGGATCCATGGGTTTTCATTGTTAACTTGCAGAGAGCACAGATACCACTAGATGATGGCATTCCACAGTGTTTACAGGATATAACTACTTCACTACTCTCTCTAGGGGTTTTTCTTGCAAATCTCCTTGCTAATGTTATTTCAAAGCCTGGGACTTCTTTTTCAATTTTCTCAAGCATCTCGGCTATATTTGTAGAGATTACATCTCTGTATTTAAATGGGCAAGATACTTTAATGTGTTTTATTCCTAAGAGCTCACTATATGCTCTTATCTCCCACTCATATGTCTCGTAGAGTGGTCGTGCTCTCGCAGCATATAATCCCTTAACACTCTCTGTGTAGGGTAGTAGTTTTAATACTTCGCCTTCTTCACGTCCAATTAGTATTTCTTTAAGTCTAAAGACTAATATGTCATCCATGTGGTGTCCTGTTACTACGACATCATAGCCCCATTCTAAAGCTGCAGTATTAAATATGTATCTTTTAAGTAGTCCACAGAGACTACATGGTGGCCTCTTAGTTTTTTCTACTAGCTCTGGTAGTGTATAATTGAGTAGGTCTTTGAGTGATATAATATAACACTCTATGCTACTGTCTCTACAAGCATTTAGAACAATTTTCCGAGACTCATCAGAATATACACCTATACCTAGATCTAGGTGTACTCCGGCAAGTTGTACTCTAAGTAAATCTCTATATTTTGTAAGAACATGTAGTATTGTTAAACTATCTTTACCACCCGAGAGGGCTATTAAGACTTTCTTAGCGTCTCTAAACACCTTATATCTCTCAATAGTCTTTAATACTCTTTTCTCAAAGTACTCTACATAGTGTTCTTTACACAGGTTTAATTTAGCATATGGCACTCTAATTACAGCATCTCTCTCACACTTACTACACTTGACGCGCAGAGAAGTCTTCACTAAATACACCAAGACAACATATTGCGAAGAGAGCTTTATCTATTAAGTTAAAAACAACAACTATAAACTAATTAACTCATTTGTTAAAGAATACCTCGTATCATAAATAGTGAAAAATAGTGAAATAGGTATATGAGGAAAGAGATTATTTTATTATGTTTAATTTTTAGGTTATCTATGTGGTTGTTAAACTGGTGGTGTTGTGAGTAGTGAGTTTGTTATTGTAAGCTCTTTAATTGCTGTGTTTTTAGCTGAAATAGGTGATAAGACGATGTTATCTACACTTCTCTTTGCTGTAAATACTCGTAAATATGTATTAGTCCTCTTAACATCTACTCTAGCTTTTATTTTAGCAAACATTATTGTCGTTGTTGCAGGTTCTCTCGTAAGGGGTGTTATTAATTTAGATTTACTTCAGTTAACTGGATCTCTTATATTCATAGTAGTAGGTTTTTGGATATTCCTCAGTAGAGAGGAGTTAAATGTAGATTTTAATATAAAACTTAATATAGTAGCTTGTTTTACATCTATATTTTTAATGGAGATAGGTGATAAGACTCAATTAGCCTTCTTCTCTCTTACACTACTATACGTTAACCCAATATACATATTACTTGGCGGAATATTAGGCTATGTAATAGCAAATACTCTCGGAGTATTTATTGCAAAAATTATTAGTGGTAGAGTAGATTGGGGAAAAGTGAGGAGGGTATCAGCAATAATTATGATTATTTTTGGAGTTTACTTAACACTAATATCTGTTATAAGGTGGTAGTGAAATTAAATGTAATTTATTCAAAAATGTAGAGTTCTTCTTCATACCTCCTGTCAAGTATTGTTCCAGGCGGTAAGATCTTTATTTTTCTCTCAGATAAGTGTTTTAAGAGTTCTCTCTGAGCTACCTCTAGGTTTAGTTCTCCAGTTAGCCATTTTAGTGGAATATTTATTCTTAAAGGTCTAGTTGGAATTACGTGTCTAGTAGCTTTATGTGCAAATACTTCGCCACGTAGAACAATCGCTCTAACCTCATCTTTCTTTATAGTGGGTGGTATAAGTGTAATACCCTCTGCTATTTTAGCTTGTGAGAGAGCGTCTTGTTCAGTGTAATATTCGATAGTGAAGCCTTTATTTACAGCTATATTTTCAATTCTCTTAACATGATCATATATTATTTTAATATCTCTACTAGGTGTTTTTAAGCCTATAATTCTCTTACCATAAATTAATACACCCAAGAGATCTCTCCTATTAAGCATTTTAAATCCAATATCTAAGCTTGGAATGTGAATACTCCTATAACTACTCGCATTAAGAGCTCTTAAAAATACCTCTAAGTAGTCTATTATAACACCACTCTCTCTACGTGTTGGTTTAAAAACCCTACTCCAAGTATGTAATTCTATACTTGGATTATCGTAATCAACTAGGCATACAGGTATATATTTTAAGCCTAGTTTCTCAGCCGCGGCAACTCTGTGTACGCCATCTAGAACAATCATAGTCTTCTCGTCTACGATAATAGGATCTGTCCACACACCATCATTCTTAATTTTCTCTACAAGCGAGGAGAGTATTTTTGGAATAATCTCCTCATGTATATAGAGCTTATCAACCTCAACAAGAGTTATTTTCAACTCTAATTTCGATGCTTTCACAATATAAACTAGACTTGACAATAAAAACCACCATATTAGCAATAAAGGCTCATAAGTTTATATATAGTGTTCTTGTTAATATGCTAGTGAATTAGTAGAGTATAAAAGACGAAGTTATATACTAGTGAGAGTAGGATTAGAATGATATAGTATACTAAGAGCACTACAAGATATTCTAATGGTTTTCGAGGTCTATTATCCTTAAGAATTACTCTAACGGGATATGTTAATATATTTACAAGGCTTTTAGGTAGTGGTAGTAGAAATGGAGTTTTACTCATATATTGAATATATCTCTCCCCGTAAGTCTTAATCATGTATTCTTCTTCGCGTAGAGCTATAGCTATAATTATCATTACCACTGTTAACCAGATGATTGAAGGTGGTGGAAAATATCCTCCTCTCACAGGCCTATAGACATAGGTGTCATAGATTAATAGAGCATATGACCACAATATAAATCCTAAGTATTGTGGGTGTCTAGAGTACTTGTAAATACCCCATGTTACAATATCTCGCTTAGTAAACTTTCCATAAAGCCAATTTGTAGTTGCAATAAAAAATATAGCTACGCCTACTAGTAGTATTGTGAAAAATGAGAGGAAGAAATAGACTTCCCAGAATTCGCCGAATGGAAATAGTGGATTAATTAATAAGCCTATTGGTACAATGATGATACCAATAATAAACATTAAGACATCATATGGTAAATAGACTATATTACCAAGTTCTAGAATATAGCGTGCATTATAAACCTTCTCAGACCACGTAACACCAGGCATTAATTCTATTAATGGGAGCCATAAGACCCTTAAAACACCAATACTAGCTAAAAAGAACATTGTTAGTGCAAAATAGCTAAATGTTGGGAGATATAGTATTAGAGAACCTAGAAACGTTATTTTCCACTTCTCTAAGATAAATCCTAGAATAATCAATGTAATAACTATTGTTAAGCTAATGTAACCTATAGGTCTCACTGTGTTAATAAAGTTCTCTGCTTTCTCCCACATAAACCAGTAATCAGGGAATATTTTGAATAATTGGTCACGTAGAATAAGTGGGATTAATATGGTTGAAACTAATAGTGCAATTGAGAATAGAGCAGCTAGGAGAATAGATAATAGCATTAAATACTTATACACATATTTTCACCAAGTACTCTACATGAATAAAGTGTGAAATATAGCTTAAAAACTAAGTTGTTAGATACGAGGGCTCTAAGTATTAGATGCAATTATTTACTCATATCTTAATGCAACTGCCGGCGGTATTTTAGCAGCTCTATATGCTGGAAATACTCCTCCAATAACACCTACTAGTAGTGTGAGACCTGCAGCTCTAAGTATACTTAGAGTTGTTATTTTTGGAGGTGCACTTATAATTATGCTTTGAGCCGACATTTTGAGTTCAAAGCCTCGTGAAGCTAATATATGGGCTCCAATAATGCCTAGAGATATTCCTATAACTCCACCGATAATGCTCATAATAATACTCTCAGCTAATATCATTGAGATAACTTGGCTATCTTTAAAGCCTAATGCCTTTAATACACCTATTTCACGTATCCTCTCAACAACTGAGGTGATCATGGTAGCAGCTACTCCTGATATAGCTACTGCAAAAGCTGAGAGTGAGGCTGCGAAAGATATGAAGTTCATTGCTCCAATAACAGAGTTAATTATATTAGCAATACTCTGAAAAGAAATTATATCAGCTTTTCCCCTATAAATCTCCTGTAACTCTCTGAGAACTTGTGGCACGAGATCACTGCTCTTCACTAAGACATATATACCACTCCACTCATTAAGCCCTAGTAGTCTACTACCAGCTTGTAGTGGGAGTAGTATCGTAGTATCAGGGCTTAATATAAAAGCACCTCCAAACTCTTTTAAAACAGCATTCACAACTACAGATACCCTCCTCACTTCGCTTCCACTATTAGTAGTTTTAAGAAATGTTACAGTGACAACGTCTCCAACATCATATACCACGCTGTTGTCATCACTATGAGCTATTTTATAGCCGATTAATGCTTTCAAGTACTCACTTTCAGAGGGAATGCTCCCTTTGAGTATTTCTAAGCCCCTCATAGACTCGAAGACGACTTCTACAGGTATAGCGTATATAAAGACAATACGGGTTTCACTGCCTACTTTCACTTGGCCTTGAATGGAGTAAAATGGTTCAGCTCTCTTAACACCATCCAGTGATCTAATAGTGTTTAAATCGCTCTCACTGAATTTATAGCCTGTGCTGGGGAAGAGAACTATGACATTTTGACCGAGGCCCTCTACTTGTGAGATCACGTAGTCTCCATATCCATCAATAACACTAGAAATCATTACTAGGGCAAATGGTCCTAGTGAAATACCAATAATAGTTAATATTGCTCGAGCTTTTTTCTCAGTAAGAACCTTGAAAGACATTCTTAAAATATCTAGTAGGAATTGTAATAACAAGTTTAATCCCTTCAAGACTCTCTACTTCTCTGGGTATGTGCTTTGAGATATCTATAGATCATGAGGGCTACAATAGACAAGAACACTAATACTGCTACTGATGTGATAATATAGTATCCTGGATACCATATACCTCCAATTTGTTTAGGTGGAGTTGTTTCAGTAGTTTGCACTATTGTGACTTTTATTGTGTAATTAAATTCTTCAACTCTTCCATATTCATCTCTATATTTCACAGTGAGAACTACATTGTCACCTAAGATCTCTTCAGCGCTGAGCTCTAATCTAAATGCAGACTGTGATGCTGGGTCTAGATCTCCGAGTAGAGTTTCAGAGTAATAATTGCCATAAGTAGCTTTAACACAGACACTTCTAGCAGGAGCTATACCGTAATTTACAATTGTACCTGAAATACTCAGCGTCTTATTAATTATTGTAGCTTTTACACCTGTAACTGCTATATCTATGAAGGGCTCTACTAGAACAGCTAGAGTTGTATTGTAATAGTGAGTGTTTCCATAAACATCTCTATAGAGAATTGTAAGTGAGAATGGAACACTCATATATCTTAAATATGCTTGTACACCACCAGTAGCTATGGCAAAGGGGTTATATACTAATGTATAATTCACGTTTACAAGTTCACGTGGTGGTAGTGTATCAATATATTTTACATTGTCTTGTGGAATAAGCATAGCACTATATGGGGCGAGATATACGTACACATTATATAGTGGTGCAGATCCAGTGTTAATAAAGCCTAATACCAGTGTACTCGTGCCCTTCACAACTCTTATTGATACTGGTGCTTGAATTTCAATAAGTTTAGTTGATCCAAGGAGGCTGACGTTAAATTCTATGGGTATAGTTCTAACATTATTCCAATGATCTATGAAGTTTAAATTACCTTTAAATGTGAAAATACCTCTCTTCTCGGTCACAATATTTAGTTTTAAGTAGAAGTACATTAAGTCACCATAGTTAAATACGCCTTGTTGAGTTGTTCCTGAAACTACTTGTGAGAGTATTTCTTGAATAACTTGTGGGGGTACTTCTAGCCAAGAGATTCCTGTAGTACTCTTCTGCAATTGTTCTAGTATATTTACACTTGAAGCTGGTGTTTTAATATATGATGTATTAGTACTAGATGCTAAAAACCCCTCTGGTAACTCTACTTCTAATATAACGCCCTTCATATTTGGATTCATATTATTTCTCACAGTAACTACAAGTACTACTCCGTACTCAGGGGGCTCAGGTGCTTTACCAGCCCAATCTATACTTACTACTTGAATACTACTTTCAGGGTTATTTACTAGTAGTGTAATATTGTATTCTTCTACTACACGTGTATGTGGTGTACCGGTTTCAACTACATATGTAGTTTTAAGTCTAGCAGTATATACTCCAGGTTTAATGTTTCCAATTGACAATGTGAATTGTTGTGTAAATTCTTGAAGGCTATTAATAGGTCCTGATACATAGGCTGACACTATATTACCTGTCTTAGAGTAAAATCCTACTGGGAGTTCTATTTCAAGCTGTATTCCAGAGATCCTGTAAGGCCACATATTAGCTAACGTAACTTGTAGTGTAGCGTTCTCGGTTCCCGGGTATACAGGCCAATTATTACTCCAAGATGCATCAACTATTAGTAAGCCTTTACCTGAAGCTGATTCTTCAACTAAGAGAGTAGTTGTAAACGGCTGTGAGTCTTCTATTAGAGTATTATATAGTGTAAATGTGTATTTAGCTGTGATCTCAAATAAGAGTATCCCTGTAGTGTTAACCTGGGAGAGGTCTGTGTAGAGGGTTACAGTACAAGGTGTACCTGTAGTTAATCGTGTTGCACACATTGACGTGTTTGTAACCATTACTACTGTGTTATTTATAGGTTTCACTTCAACATATAGGCCGTCGACGGGGTAATAACCGGTATTGAGTATTATTATTGTTAATGGTAGATTTCTCTGACCTATGATAGCTCTAATTGGTGTTTGTACACCCCAGTAAGCTGATATGAGTGTAAGTTTTGGCTTATAGTACTCGTAATTAGCAATGACTACGTTAACTCTATGCTTCTCTGTGAATACTGATAATCCTTGGCCAGTTCTCACGGCATATGTTAATGTGAGCTCTAAAGTTTTAACTCCAGGGGTGGTTGTTGATGATAAGTCGATATTTAAGTTAATAACACATGTTCCACCGGGTGTAACACCATTACTACAAGTTCCAGTAGCATCGTTTACTATGATCTCTGGTGGTGTTGAGATTTCTACTTTAACCCATGTGACTTGATAGGGCTTAGTATTAGCTAGTTCAATACTAATTGTAACACCTCTGCTTGATGGTAGTAGTGGTATATATTCACCTCTATTAGTTGTGTGTATAGCTATGACTCTAAATACCTCTAGCTTTTCGAGAGTATTAGTAGTTATATTGAATACTCCATATGCTCTATAATATGAGGATCTATCCGTGGTTAAGACAGCGTGAATTTCTAGGAGAGCGTGGAGGTTTGTAGTATTTACTTCTACACCTGTGAATTCTAGAGTAAATACTTCACCATAGTTAATTACTCTCTGTGTAGTTACTACAGCGTGATTTCTACCATCAGTAAATGATGCATTGAAGAGTATTAGTTTTGCTACAAGACTACTAATAGTGTTTAATGAGAGTGATTGAAGAGTTATTTGTAACCCAGCACTACTAGTCTCACTACTTACTGGACTAGAAGTCCACGAGGCATCTATAAGTGTAATATTAAGTTCTGGATCAATTACTCGTAATAGTATAGTGTAATATTCTGTAAACCAGTAATCAGCTGTACCTGTAGCTAAGCCCTCAACTCTAAGTATAACTGGATACATGTTACTCTTATCAGCCACTATATTTACGCCATTAAACCCCAAGTAGATGTGATCACCATATCTATATATGTCTCCAAGTACAACTACGCGGGTTTTCTCGCCACTAGTAAAGAACATTTGATCTGGGAGTATAGCTGTAGCCTTTAATCCGCGAATTGTATAGCCAGGAGCTACTACTTGGAGATAAACGTAGAAATTCGAGTTAACACTAGTCGTATAGGCTTTATCACCAATCCACCCATAAGAAGTCATGTTGAGTACTTGTAGCTTTGGTGTTTCAGACACGTATACTAGTACTGTGTGGTATTGTGTAAATGTATAGTAGGTGTTAGTTGATGTGTCATAGGCTACTCCTTGAACAATTATTTGTGCAGGATATTCTCCAGGCGTGATATTGATTTCTAATGAGATATCTCGAAGTGTAATTGTAGTCATAGATCCCCTTTGCATAGCCATATTAGTCGTGAATTGCCTTGGATAAAAGCCTATTGGTAGATTTATTGTCACTACTGCATCTCTTACATCAACTACGTCGTTATTTAAGAAGACAATGTTTAGGGCAACTCCTTCAGAGCCGGGATATACTTCACTAGTAGACCAATACACGCGTGTAATTTCAAGATCTATGCTAGGGGGAGTTATAGGTATTCTAAAAGTGTAATTTAGAGTACTCCAGAACTCAGCTCCACTCTCATCACTAAACACTATAAGCTTAGTCTCAATGTCTATGTAGCTTACATTACCTATTATTAATGGGTCTGAATTAATCGATATTATACCGCCATAGTTAACTGGATTTTGAAATACTACTATAGATGTTGATGTGCCATTTATGAAAACTGCTCCGGGAGACGTGATGGTGAAATATGCCGTTATACTCCTAATAGTCTTAAAGTCTTTGTTTACTAGGAGTATGTAGAAGCGTGCTTGTCTAGTGTTTTGCACAGGCTTTGGTGTTTCAATACCATAATCAATAACCTCAACTTGGATTGATGGCTTAGAGACTCTTACTAGTATTGTGTAGTATTGTGTAAATGTGTAGTAGGTGTTAGTTGAGGAGTCATAGGCAGAGCCCTGAATAGTTATGTGTACTGGGTATGTTCCAGGATTAATAGTGTTATCTATTGAGACACCTTGAAATGTAATTGTAGTCATAGATCCCTTCTGTACTACTACATTACTAACTGTGAGTTGCCTTGGGTAGAAGCCTTGTGGGAGATATATTGATACTACAGCATCTCTCACATCAACTATATCGTTATTTAAGAAAACTATGTTTAAGGCAGCCTTTTCAGTACCTGGATAAACTTCACTAGGAGACCAGTATGTGTTAGTTATCTCTAGGATTATAGTGGGCCACGTTATTGCTAATTTGAAATCATAATTTAAAGTACTCCAGAATTCAGCTCCATTATCATCACCAAATATTACTAGTCTAACTGATATGTTTATGTAATCTACATAGCTTATTATTAGTGGTTCTGAATACAGTGAGATTACGCCTCCATAGTTAACTACTCCTTGAAACACTACTACAGAGCTCAATGAGTTATTAGTAAATGTTGCTCCGGGAGATGTAATGGTGAAGTATGCTGTTATACTCCTAATAGTCTTAAAGTCTTTGTTTACTAGGAGTATGTAGAAGCGTGCTTGTCTAGTGTTTTGCACAGGCTTTGGTGTTTCAATACCATAATCAATAACTTCAATTTGTACTAGTGGTGGAGGTGTTATAGTTATGTTAAAGGTAAATGTGTTCTGGGCATAGTAGTTTACGTTATCATCTGTGCTCATTGTGGCGTTTATGTCTAATATTACCTGGTAAGAGGTGTTTGGCGAAGCTGAGGGGTATATTGAAATAGGGCCTAGAGATATAGTTGTAAACTCGTTTTTCTCTAAGTTAGTTATTTGAAATCTCAGTGTAGATGGTGTAAAAGCCTCTTCATTAAATTTAGCTATACCAGTAGCTCCCACTATTCTTGAATTACCAGTGTTCTTTACTGTAACATATAAATATATGTTTTCACTACCAGGATAGCCAGCTGGATTCCAATACCAGTCTATGATTTGTATAGATAGAGCTGGATATTCTGAAACAGTAATTTTAATATTACCTATAACCTCACTACCTTGAGTAGTACCAATTCTATAGTATATAGTTATGTTAACTTCATACACCCCTGGAGTTGCATTATTACTTACATCTATGTGGTAATTGAAGACTACTAGATCGCCTGGATGGATCGTGTCGTAAGTTGTGCCATTGGGTGTTTGTGGCGGTACACAACTACTATAACCTCTAGTTACTGTGAATACTCCTGGAAGACCTATACAGCCAGATGACACATATATCGTGGAATCGCCGGTGTAAAGGACATTAATTGTTAATACTACATTTCTACTACCTGGGTATATTTCCTCTGTACCTGCTGAAGACTTATAACTATAGCTGTGAAGTGTAAATACTTGTGATTCTGCACTCTGAATATCTATAAGTAGTGGTGTAAGTATCCAGAATAGTAGTAATAACCCTAATATAAACCTCTTAGTCTTCATCTCCATAATCTCCACCATACATGTGTCTGTAGACATAGTGTCTTAAAAAGCTTAAGCTGTATTTAATATACACTTGCTGGGGTCAGATTCAATTACACCAACTAATAATCCATCTCTAATCATATGAATTCTCTGCGTGCAGTGTGCTACTTCTGGATTATGTGTAACAACTATTATTGTAGCTCCTGCTTTATTGAGTTCTTGAAAAGTCTTTACTACAATTCTTGAGCTTGCAATATCGAGATTACCTGTAGGCTCATCAGCTAATATTATTTCAGGTTCTCCTACAATAGCTCTTGCAATAGCTACTCTCTGTTGTTGTCCACCTGAGAGTTGATTTGGCTTCTTAGGTAGCCATGAGATTTCCCCTGCAGCTCTTAGTAGAGCTTTAGTAGCCATATCTACTCTCTTGGGTCTCGGAATACCTCTAGGTATTAATGGTATTTCGATGTTTTCAAGGACACTTAATCTATTAATTAAATTGTAGAATTGAAATACAAAGCCTATTTTATAATTTCTAATTCTCGCCATTTCACTACTATTAAGCTTAGATACGTCTAAGTCGTCAATAAAGACTCTACCACTCGTGGGTTTATCGAGTAGCCCCATAATATTTAATAGTGTAGTTTTACCAGAGCCTGAGGGACCCATAATAGCTATAAAATCACCACTATAAACTCTCAGATTTATACCTCTAAGTGCATGTGTCTCTATACTACTAGCTCTATAGACTTTAACAACATTTTCTAAAACTAGTATCTCTTTCCTCATAAGCACATACCTGTGTCTTTAGACATATATTTAATTACCTAGAAAATCCTAAAATACTCCTAGATGATATCTTTAGGTGTTTACTGTGTCTTCAAGTGTGAGGAGTCAAGGATCTATTGACTTAGAACTCGCCATTAAAGGTATTAAGGGTATTTTCCGAGTCATAGTACTCTATGCTCTCTATAAACTTAACGAAGCACATGGTTATGCTATTAAGAGCTTTATTAACAATTTACTCGGCATATATACTCCTAGTAGTGGCATCCTCTACCCTACACTACGTGAATTAGAGAAATTAGGATTAATAACCTCTACGTGGAGGGATAGGAGAAGGGTATATATGTTAACTACGAGGGGTTTTGAATATATCAATAATAAGCTTATAGAAGTCGAGAGCGTAGTTAACAAGATTAAGAAGGCTTTAGATATCTTAACTAATATTAGATTTTTTGAATTAATGAGAGTAATTAGAGAATTATGGGAGCATAATGTAGAAATCCCACCGAGAGTTCTTGAAAACATTAGGCTAAGAGTAGAGGAGATTATAAAGTTACTGAGTAATATAATTGAAGTGAAGAGAGAGCAATAACTTTATATTCAAAAGTAAATTAACATTTCATTAATGTAAATAAGACATATTAGAATAAAAGATGTAATTAATTACGATTAAGTATTAGATCTTTTGAGTATTCATAAAAGTACTTTAATTTCATTTTACATGATAGTTGTATGTGAGAAGAGGTGCGTTGAGAACTTGGTCTCGAGATCTTTAGACTGGTTTAGGCAGGCTCTAAGAGACCTTGAACACGCTGTGAGATCTCTTGAACAAGGTGATTATGAATGGGCTTGTTTTGCATCTCATCAAGCAGCTGAAAAAGCTGTTAAAGCACTTTACCAGAAACTTGGACTTGAAGTATGAGCTGTTTCAGTTTTCATAATCATTTGTAACACTTATTTTCATTGGTGTCTAAGACCTCTCAGGGCTATAAGGTATGCTGATGCTGTGTGTCTGTCTAGTCTATACCTCTTCGTGACTTCACCGTGTTCTCTGGAGTTCGTCGCTCCCTTCGGGTCTACGAGGAGTACTCTGAACCCGTATTTTAATGCCATTACAACACCGTACTGTATTAATTGTTTCTTAGCGAACTGGGTTATCTTCCTATTAGCTGTCTTACCCCTCGTAAACCTCCTTCTTTTAATCAAGAGGAGGTTTTCAAAGACGACGACACTAACGCCATGTCTATAGCAATACTCTAGTAGTCTCGCTAGTGCATTAAGCCTCAACACCTTCGCCTTTTCTCTTGGAAACCCATGGGAAGTCGCCTCGGGAAACCACGCTGTCCTAACATCCACTATTTCCCCGTGCTCGTCGATGATCACAAGGTTCACCCTATCACTGTTCAAGTCGAAGCCGGCAACGAGTTTCCCTCTCGCCTCTCCCTTCTTGAAATATTTGAGGTAGAGTTGGATTGGAATCGAGAGGTGTAGGTATATGTTGCTACCTTTAAAGACTACTCTAGCCGTATAGCTCACCTTCTTCTGTCTTGCAAGGTCTACTAGCTCTCTTAGTAGTGGAAGGTATCTCTCCCCAAACTCGGCTCGTAGCGTTATCCATGAGCCATCGTGTGGGTATTTGACTTTGACTAGGCATGTATCCTCTAGTCTCACGTTTCTATTCCCAAGCCTCGAAGACTCTCCTTCGCTGATGATGAAGAGCTTTTTCACCTCTATGTTCAGTGGATTGCCACCATTGAATATGCATCCCTCCACCATTGTCTTAGCTACCTTGTATGCTGAATCGACGTATGCTTTGTTCAGCTTTCTCCTGAGCTCTCTGAGAACGCTGTTTTCTTCTAATCCCCTAGCGATCATTCTAGTAACTACTTGAACAGCTCTTCGGAAATCCCATGCAAGTCTTACTAGACGCATATAGTCCTCGCTCGAGGCTGGGTATACCCTGCCAATAATAGTCACGTAGTTTACTATTGAGGAAGCGTCTACGATACTATTTGTCTGGCACCGTGACACGGACTATCACCGACCTCCTATGTAGGTGCCTCATCTTCTCACTTAGCTCCTTGGGTATGTAGATGCAGAGAAGCCCGTGGCTAGTCTTTGAAACCCTAGCGTGAAACACATACTCCTCTGGCACACTTCTCCCTCATCAGAATACTGCAGAAAAGCTTATAAGGCTTTCTATAATAATTAATTACATGGTAGGGATGAACTCTGTGAGCTAGGCGAGGGGGACTTTAAGGGAGCCGTCTTCGGCGATGGGAGCTCGAGGGGTGAGCCACTAGGCGACTAGTGGCAACCACTCCCGTAGCACGGGGATGGCTCCACAGAGCCGTTGAGAAGTAGATGGTGGGGAGCTGGAATCAATAAAGATGAGAGACCGTGAACCACCATCTACCGAGAAACGGTCATTCTGTGTTTAGACTACTTGAAAATCTTCCACAGGAATATAAGCCTCCACGAGATTAATTGAAATAGCTAAAGAGCTGGATAGACGCTACATATCTACAAGGTATCCTAATTTTTACCCTGAAGGTGCTCCCATGGATTATTATACAGAACTAGATGCTAAGAGGGCTGTGGATTATGCTCGTAGAGTTGTTGAGTTTTGCAGGTCTAAAGATCTTTAAATTAAACTATGAGCTTGTATTTAAAAAAACTAAGAGAGTATGCTGAGAGAATTGTTAAAGAAAATAGGGCTTTAGTTGTATTTCTCATAGGGTCTCTTGCTAGAGGAGATTATACAGCATTTTCAGATGCTGATATAGTAATAATTGTACATGATGATTACCCTAAGAAATTACCTGAACGCATAGTAGATTTCATGGATTCAACATTACCACTAGATATAGAACCAAGAGTTTACACAGTAAGTGAGTTCAGAAAATTAGTTGATAGTAATGCTCGAATAGTAAGAGAAATCATAGAATATGGTGTTCTCTTAGCTGGAGATGAAAACATAGTAAGAGATGCATTAAAAACAAAGAAAACGTAAATATCTAAGAACAAACGTTTAAATATCCATTAGCCCACGAGCTTACGAGAGATCATAGGCTCTAATTCACAGCTATCGTGGATAAGTAATTATTAATAGACGACACTGAGACTTCACTTGCCTCTGAGTTTTAATAGGAAACTTTATGTTTTTATTCTAGGTTTATTCAAAGACATAGTCGTGATTAATATGAGTGACTATGGGCCCGCGGGGATTTGAACCCCGGACCTCCGCCGTGTGAGGGCGGCGTCCTACCAGGCTAGACGACGGGCCCTTAATACTACTTTTACTATTAGTTCCGTATTGCTTAATAAATTCTTCTATGTTTTTAATTCTCTCGATGTTATGTAAGCTATATGGTGTTTTCTATGAGTGAGGTTTGGTCTCTACAGTCAGGGTTGACTTGTAGTGATGAATATGTGGTTAGTGAGGAGTATGTGGCTAAGCATATTGGTAGAGATATTTCTGTACTCTCAACTCCAGCCATGATTCTCTTCATGGAGAAGACCTCTATGAAGTGTGTTCAACAATATCTACCAGAGCCATATACGACTGTAGGTGTTGCTATTAATGTACGCCACTTAAATCCAGCACCACTAGGTGGTGTTATAAAAGTAGTTTCAAAACTAATGGGTGTTGAGGGTAGAAAACTAGTTTTTGAAGTTAAAGCATATTATAGAGATGTACTCATAGGTGAGGGTTTACATGAGAGATTTATAGTTAACAGAGAGAAGTTCCTGGAGAGAGTAAAGAGTATTTTAAAGAGTTAATGTTCCAGTGGAGTTGAAACAGTTTCAGTATAGTTTCAACTAGTATTTCACATAATCCCTTATTTTAAACTAACATGTAAGCTATTTCTGGGTGAGATGTGTGGAGTATAAGAAAACATTAGCTTTAACTATAATGGCAATACTACTACTAGCTCCAATTATAAGCTTTGCTGAGACACAGACACCTGAGCCTAGAGATGAGGTCCCAGAAGTACCGGTAGCTGGAGTTTTTAAATTAAAATTACCAGTAATACTCACATTAAGTGTAGATAAGGCTATTGAATTAGCTTATACTATTAGGAATTTAACATATGATTTATTCCAATGGGAGATTAAATATAATGTTACAGCTGCTAAAATACAACTTGAGCGTGGCGACGTATTCCTCAATAAGAGCTTAGAACTTAAAGACACATCACCTAAAAGAGCCATAGTCTTTGCTTTTGTTGCAGCTATACATTATAGTCATGCACCAGCATTAGCAAACCCTGTACTAGGTAAAGTTATTAAGAATAATCTAGGAGAAAATAATACTATTACTGAGCAAACAGTACAAGTTGTTATAAATACATCACGAGAACTCAGGGAAATACTACTTAATGCTACAGAATATGCGAAGAGTATTAATGTAAATACAACTCTAATCGAAGCCTTAATAGTTAAAGGAGATGAGAAAATAACTAATGCTACAAGTCTACTAGAATCTGGAAATATAACAGAAGCTTTTAGACATGCTGTCTCAGGATATAGGCTCTACGTGAGGGCATATCACTTACTAGTTAAAGCAACTTTCGCTAAGTATATTAAAGAGCTGGTGGAAGAGAGTTTTAGCAATGTACTCGTAGAGGGGAAAGTTCCTCCCGCTAAAATAGCTATTGAGAAGTTGCCGGGATGGATTAGAGAACAAGTGAAAGTTAAAATTGAGAGAGGTGAAATTAAGAATCTTAATGAAACTATTAAAGAACTCTCTGAAAAAGTTAATGTTATTAAAGAGCAAGTAGAAATACGTGAGAAAGAAAACTTAAAGATAATTGTTAAGAGGATTTTAGAGAGAGCTAGAGTTCCAGCTGGAGTTATAAGTGATAAAGAGCTTGAAGAAATCATTGAAAACCTCTGGAGTAAAGGCGTTAGAGGATTAGACTTAGCACAACAAGTATTACAGGGAGTGAGAGAAAAAGTTATTGAAAAAGCTAAAATAACAATACATATTCCTACACCACCAGTAAAACCACCAAAGAAACAGTAAGAACTGGAAGATTAGAATAAATATTTTTTACATCTTTTTCTTTTTTCATAAAATCCCCCTCCTTCCAGTTTAAGTTTTTTAGAGTTTTCTATTCTAGATCTTTTCTAGGGTTCTTTATGCGTGTAAGTAATTACTTACATATAGTGATTTCACTGATCTTGGTTGTGTTAATAGTTTCTTATATATTGTGGCTTATCCTTGCAGAGAGGATCTCAGAGGTTAAGCCAGTTGAGCATGCTGTCGTTACTGATATTATGGTGTATCTTCCTCTTCCGAGGAAGATTACTAATATGAGTGTAGAAGAGGCTATATTACTTAGGAGGAGTATTCGAGATTATACAAGTGATCCTATTAGACTTGAATATTTAGCCATGATCTTGTGGGCGGCTTATGGTATTACTGAGCCAAGGTGGGGTTTTAGGGCTTCTCCAAGTGCTGGTGCAACATATCCGCTAGAAGTCTATGTTGTTATTGGTGAAAAAGGTGTTTTAATTAGAGAGGGAGAGTATCTTAAACCAGGGGTATATAGGTATGATGTTCACAGACACTTATTAATCCTAGTAAAACCTGGTGATGTGAGAAGAGATCTCGCCACAGCTGCTCTAGGTCAAGAGTGGGTTGAAAATGCACCAGTAAATCTGGTTATTTGCGCTGTATTTGAGAGAACAACTACACGTTATGGTGAACGTGGTAGAGTAAGATATGTTCCTATGGAGGTTGGTCATTTAGGTCAAAATGTATATTTAATGGCGACTGCACTAGGCTATGGGGTAGTTGTAGTTGGAGCATTTTACGATGATAAAGTACAAGTTGTAATTAATGCGAGATCTGAGGAGATACCAATGTACATTATACCTATAGGTGTTCCTAGAGAACCTCCACATATGAGATTTGAAGACATCTGGGAGTATATTGAGGAGAAAAGGAGTGGTTAAACCAAGAATACTCAGAATACTCCTCACACTAGTTGAGACAACATCTCTACCACTACTAGTTCTCTGCATGATCTACTTGTTAACAGGATATCAAATACTACTCCCAGGTTTAAAGTTAATTCCAATGGCACGAGTAATACACACAGATCTTGTTCTTAGAGTATCATTTATAGTTTTAACACTAATACACAGCTACTCTGGACTCATAATACTCTGTGAAAGAAGAATTAAAAATAATACTTTAAGAACTTTAATCGAGTCCACTATTACAGGGTTAATAGTGATATTTACAGCTCTCTTTATAATAATTGAAATTATGATTTCTAGTTAACGTATTCTAGGGGGAGTCTTCTTTAAACTTGAAGTTTTTATATTAGTCTTTTAGATATATTTAAGACTAAGACCTGGTAGTTATGTGCGTTATCTAGTTAGTTTAGACCTCTTAACGTGGCTCTAGGACTTTATTTATTGTCGTTTTATAGGTGAACTGTATGAGCACTAGGCGTAATAGTATTGGCTGGAGGCTTTATAGTGCGAGCCGGGTATTTGCGCTTTCAACATTGATCTCAGCTACTGGTATAGGTGTAGAGTTAGTGGTATTTACTGTAGCTAGTAGTATTATTTTATTAACAGATCTATTCCACTGGGCTGTTGACACTGTTCTTGAAGTTGTCTTCCTCTTAACGTTAATGTTTACATCTAGAACTAGGAAGAGGTTTCCATGGTCTACAGTGATAATTGAGAGTTCTTTAACGACGTTTTCATGTCTAATTATACTTGGCGTATATTTCTACATGTTTGTAGATTACTTGTTTAATGCATATGAGTCTGTAAGTATATCTACTCAAAGCTATACTCCACTAGTAGCGACAATTACTGGTGGTTTTTTGACACTATTAACATATATTATTCTCAAGAAGAGCTATAAACAATATAAAGTAGAGTTATTGAGAGTTGATAGTATTCATGCACTAGTAGATGTAATAGCAGCTGTAGTGGCGAGTCTTGGAGTGATCTTAACAGTCTATACTAAGAACATGGCTGTAGAGATCTTCTTCACATTTATACTCATGCTCTTCGTCTTCCACAGCCTAGTAGAGGTATTTAGAAATAATATTAAAGCTATTATGGGAGGAGAATTAAATGCAGAATTAAGCCTAGAATTAAAGAAGAAGCTTGAAGAAAACATCAATAAAAACATTAATATCGCTAATATTGAAGCCCGTAAACTTGGATCATTCTATGTCGTAAACATTGAACTCGAAGTAGACCCAGACACAACTATTTTAGAAATACATAGACTTAGGAGAAAAGTGATTAGGGCAATTACAGAGAAGTGTGATCTAGTATACCACGTAGATGTGAGATTTAACCCAAAATACACATGGAGGAAAAGATATTTGAGAAAACAATATTAAATATAAGAATAAGCGCAGAAAAGACGCGCGTTAAGCATAATGTAATAGCTAGGCTTAATACACTTTCTAATACTTAATTTAACTATTTAACGCAGAAAATGTTCATTAATTTATTTTCGAGCTATGTTATTGTAATAAGTTCTCCCCTAGTTTCTTCTCAATATTCGTGATTAAACTACTCATGTCTTGATACTTAACTTTAACTAATGTGTAGTGAAATCTCATCCAGAATTTTTTCTTATTTTTAATAATTCTGTAAAATTTCTCTCCATGTTACTTTTAATACCCCCTATTTTAAGTCCTATATTATTAACGAGTTTTCTACATATTCTTTAAAATCACATTTATCAACTAGATCTAAGAGCCTCATATCTAAAATTACTTTTAAAACATCGTGTAAACTACCTTTCAATTTCTCTCTAAAATCCCACTCTATCTTGTATATGAACTTAAAGTCAAGTTGATATTCTAGCTCTGTGATATTAAGTTTAATATAGCCAAGATTAAATGACAATTTTACACCCAGTTTTATACGCGGATATGAGGGTTCTAGTGTTATTTCAAATCTAATATAGTCGATCTTAGCGTCGCGAACACCTAAAACACTCTTAAAACACTCATGTAGCTTATTCAAAATGTTATAATCTAGATATACTTATAGAACTCTAAACCACTTCACATGACATTCCTAATAGAATTCGCATTCTAAGGAAAGCACGGTAATTTTAATTCTTTATGTTGTGTTCTAAGCTTGAATCCTTATTTAGAAAAGCTATGATATTGGTTAAATGTAGATAGTTCTAGTATGTTTTAAGGACTAAGGATCAATTCCCTAATTTATATTTCTACATAATACATTAAATACTACTATATGTAACTATATTTTCGATTTCATATTTCCTGCATATCTTTTAAAGTTTTTAGAGTTTTTATAATTACTTAGTGTGTTAAGAGTTAACTGCATGCTTCTCAAGGACGTAAAAGTTCTAATTTGATGATTTTAGTGAGACTTCTAAGCGATCTCACTGCTACACTAGGCCCTTCTCTTTATATCTCTTCTTCAATTCTTCAATAATTCTCGTACCCCATTTGAAAGTTATGTATAGTGTGAAAGTTATAGTTATTAGAGCTATTATTGAAATTAAAAATGTTATAATTAAAGGTGGAATATAGATCTCGGGTTTGATGGTAATATTCACACACCTAGTTATATTTTCAGTGGTTATAATTCTAGGTGGTGATTGAAGTAGTAATATAATTGGTAATAACATTGCCATTAGAGCTACTATAAAGCCCACAAAGACTAAAATGAGACCTAAGCGAAATAAATTCACCACACTTAAACACCCTTGACTTCGCTATTAACCCAGTTCCTACCTGGTTTTTAATTTAAAATTTAAATTAGTTTTAATTCTGTAAGCACTATTGTTGGCATTATTGTCACCTACATTGATAATTATACTCCTAGTAGCCAATAGAATCTGTGATCTAGAGCTCTCCTCAGATCCCTGATTTTAACTCTTAAGTCTCTAACTTCACCTTTTAAGCGATTTAACCTCTCACTTACTTACTCTAATATACCCGTAACCTTGGTAACACGTTCTTCAAGACTATTCTCACACTCCGCGTAAAGGAGACGGATTATACTACGTTAATGCACTCCTTGAAGGAGTCGTGGAAGGGGTAATATTGTAGAGTTCTAAGCGGTGAAGGTATGAAACAGGATTATTTAATAAATGTAATAGGTTTGTATGGGGTTAAATCTTCGTATAGCGTCAGCTATTGGTTTATAGACAGATGGTTTTTTCAAGCGAATAACTGTACGTATATATGCTGTGCATGTTTCTTTTTCAACACGGGTATGAGAGAACTCACTTAATACTTGCATATCTGAATAGACAGGGATCCTATTGAGGCATAGAATTACAAATAACGTGATCCCGATAATACACACCTTTTTGTCTTCTAGAACCGAATTAACAAGATCATAATGTCTACGATACTGTTCACGCATAACTATGCCTTTTGATATTACCGAATATATTTATGTCTGCTCAGTAGTTAATATTTCTATATTACGATGTATGCTGGGAATTCTTTATGAGCTAACTATTGACCAGTCTAAAAGGTCTACTTCAAGTACACGTATGGATTCAACACTCACTTACGAGATACTCATTCATAATATACCCTCTCAGGCAGGAAGTAAGTCCCTCGATAATAGCGAAGTAACAAAACACTCCTGCCTAGACTACATATAAACTTATCAGGAGAAGACAACCGAGGAAATCTGAGGAAGCTAAACTGACTTCTTCCCTGCACTAAAGGGTGAGGCTTCCAATTGCAAAACTCTGGCTAACAAAAATGAGCCGAGCAGAGATGATGTATTAAAGCAAGGCTTTTCGAAAATAGGTTTTTCTTAGAGGCGTAGCTATGCTGAGTTAGCATCTTTATACTCTTAGTGTAGATCCCACCAATTTACATTACCATCTCCATAAATCACTGCTCTTCCATCTACGACACCATCGTTATTAAGATCATATCCTTGATACAAAATGCTATCACCAAAAGTAGTGCCCCAAACCCTATAAGCTGCCATGTCGAGAGCCTGCCTCACTGACTCTGGGATGCAAGTTCCGCCAACTATCTCACTACATCCATATAGTAGTTGCTTATAAAACTCTCTTACAAACATTGCCCCAGCTTGATCAACACCTCCGAGTTCTATGCTTAGATACGGTGCACGTCCATTAAATCCTATGAATACGAGTCCACTGGGGTTCGAGTAGGGGTTTCTATAACCATCACTGCTTAAGTCACTTGTGTGAAGCCATGCTAAGGGCATTCCATAAGGTGTACCAGACCAGTGGAATCCCCCGATCTCATTTCCCTGATGACAAGACCACAGAAACGCTAGCCTTGTGGATGTATTTAATGAGTATGAGTATATATCTTTATCGAAAACCTCGTTCCCAGAATCGTCATATATGAGGTACTGTAACTCACGATACCAGATCCAGCCAGCCCAATTCCACACATATTTCTTGTCGCCATGGCCGATATAAAAGATCGCTACTCTAGAGTCGCCGACTCCTCCTGCAGCCCTGTATATGTTATCCCTTGTTGTCGAAGCACCATACCAGTTATAAACAACAAAGCCTCTACCACTAAAGTTACCAGCTATATCATTCGCAACACTCTGAGCTGTTAAAACCTCATAATAATCCACTTGATATCGCGAGCCTAATATAATGGCTGTTCTTGCATAAACGCACGTAGGAATAATTGTTATAGCGAAGATGATAATCACAATCAATATTGAAACAGTTTTATCAACCTTCTTCATCTCCTAACCACCTTCCTCAAGAGTATTAGAGAGGCGAGAAGCGTGGTTATCGTAAGTAGCAGTATTAATACCACTGGTGCTGGAGATCCGCCTGAGTTGCTAAGGGGTATAGGCCCGTAGTATCCTTGAGGTGCAGCATAGAAAACCTCACCTGTATCAGCCCACATAGAGACTGCGTAGCCAAATACATGGCAACAAATCAGCCTATCAAACTTCGCTAGAACCTTCCAGGCCGGGTAAAGCTTCAGCGGACCCCCTTTTCTTAGTCCATAATAATCTCTATTAAACATTAAAGAGATACTTATGTTCACTACGTTGACGCCCATCTTCTTAGCGTATCTCTCTATGTACCTCATAGCAGTACTTAATGCTTCTTCTCTCGACACCTTGATCTCTGTTGTCGCTATCTGGTAAACGCTAATGCTGTTAATGAAACCCGACACTACACCATCCCTAGAGATCTCGAGCTCTATAGCTCTAAATGGAACTCTCACTCCAAGAACCTTCTCTTCAAACCTTACACGAACATGGTATAGGGAGTCATCTTTCAACTCTATTGTGAGAGCGCCCTCGTCATCCTCTACATTAAGGCTCCCATCGGCCATGGTCTTTTCAATCATCTTAATGAGCTTCACGTAGTAGCCTTCACTTACATTAATTAGCTTTCGAAGAGTACTTACAGCCTCAATAGCTCTTGACAGGTATTGCTTCAGCGTGAACTTCGCGTATGTAGCTTCAACGGCTCTCAACGGGTATCGCTTCAACCCGCTGACTAGAGTAAAGCTTTCTGGGCGATTTAGGGGGCTCAAAGAGTAGAGCCTATACCACTCCAATACCCCATTTGTGAATAGGAATAAAGCTTCAAAGCTCTCGTTCACGCCACAGAAGATCTTTGCTTTAATATCTACTTCAACACCGAACGTCTTAGCAGAGCCATTACCGCCAGGTAACACGAGGACACCTTCATCAATCTCAAGAACTCTCACTGAACCAACACTTATCGAGGACGACATTATACTACTCCAGTAAACTTTGCACGCACTTGGATCGATCTTGGCCACTTCATATAGGAAATCGCGAGCTACATCAACCTCACTGATACCTGAAGCATTAACATTTTGGAGAAGGCTAACACTAAGTAGAAGTAAGAGTGCTAAGCAAAAGAAGCTGTAGTGCACAAGTCTCTTAATAATCAATTTACTCCCTCCATAAGTTTGCTAGTAAGAGGTGTTTATAAATTTGATTAATAACGATCATGGACATCTGATCAAAGTTGTTCATGATAATTGTTCATGCACAGCCCCATGGATCAGGAATGATCTTGTGGGTTTTTGGTGGGAATTAATATGAGACATAACACTAATAATGAAACTGTACCGTTCAGATCAAGTGAACAGCTTCACGAGAGATCGGGGCATCCCTGATCCGCATGGAAGATCTCCAGTGTACTATGACAGTTTTTTGTTGAATGTTAAATAAATGAGAATGCGATCTAAAGAATTAAGAGTTAAATATTTTTCTCGGTGAGGGGGTTAAATATTAAGGTGTCATGGGAAACTTTGAGGATGTAGTGGATTAATAGGTATTAAGCTATTGGTTTAAGGTATCTCTATAGGTGGTTGAGAATTGGGATTTGCAAGGGGAGTGATTATAGATGAGTTTAGATATGTTTCTTATTTACTTGCCTCTTCTATAGCTTTAGAGGTTGCTGGTTTTCCGAAGCCTGGGAATGTACATAGGTTGAGGAATTTTAGTGATACTATTTTCGAGGATTTTTTAATAACAGCTGTTATTGTAGAACACCAGGTGTTTAGGGCTATTATTAGGGGTTGTAAGCTTACTAAGAGTTTTCCTATTAAGGTGCTTATTGGAGATCTTATTGAAAACACTGTGAGAGATTCTATGAGGCTTTCAGGGGGAGGTAATACGTGTTTAGGTTCAACTCTCATATTATATCCATTAGCAGTGGCAAGTGGCTATATGATATGTAGGGGTGGAGATTACTCAGAAGTAGATATTGTAGTTAAAAATGCGAGAGAAATACTCTACGAGTATTCAACAGTATTAGACACTATACACTTCTATAATGCTATTAGAATTGCAAATCCAAGTTACATTAGAAAATCTGATATAGTAGGAGAATTACCAAGTGTCTGGGATAATGATTATAAAGAGAAGCTTTTCTCTGGGAATTATAGACTCTGGGATATACTTGTCTATAGTTCAAAAAACGATATTGTATGTAGAGAGATAATTGAAGGTTACCCGAGATCTATTAGAAACGCAGAATTCCTTGAAAATAGACTTAAAACCCATAATAACTGGAATTTAGCCGTCATTGAAACATATTTAAATCAATTAACACAAGACCTAGACACTCTTATACTTAGAAAACACGGTTATAACACAGCTATCCAGGTTTCAAAAAGAGCTCTAGAAGTATTAAAACTATGCTTAATGAATGATAATAGCTGTATAAATGCCATAAAGACCTTTGACAATGAACTCGCAGAAAAAGGCATAAATCCAGGATCTTCAGCAGACATAATAGTCTCCTCAATAGCCCTCTACGCACTCAAGAAGAAGAACTCTATACTGAGAGCTCTCTAATAACTTCTACCTGGTTTATTAACAGTGCTTTAATGTTATCGTATTCACTTATATTTATAAACTTAATATTTCATGTAGAGTAATTAAGAAGAATTATGGTGGCTTAAGACACATATAACTTAGAGAATAGAGTGCTCCTCTGAGAAAAGAAGATTTTAAGATAACTAAGTTCTTAATTTCTATTTAGCTCTTAAGCTATGCTAAAATAAGATAAAGAGAGAAAAAGAATTAGGGGGCGATCTACTTTTTCTTTAACTTAATGATTACTATTATAATTGCTGCTAAGATCACTATTGCTCCTACTGTGATAACTAGTGGTGTTTGTAGTATTGGTGTTGTAGTTACTTCTAATTCTGGTATTTCTCTTAATTTTACTTGTTGTACTTCTGTACCATTACGCGTGATTTTAACTCCACTTTCAGGTATTAGTTCAACAATTGTGTCTAGTAATTCTCTTACTCCAAGTTCACTTTGAATTCTCACAGCTAGGTTATATAGTGCTATTAGTGTGTCTTTTGGTGTTTTAGAGTCTTTTTTAATGAGTCTGGGAGTAGTTATATTGAGGTTTATAGTGTTATCTTTTATTTTAACTACCAGTTCTCCACGAGACTTCATAATATTAAATGTATTTGTAATTTCATCTAGTATGTTGAGGATTGATTTAATATTATTAGTTGATATTTGAATACCCATGGATTTGAGTATTTCAAATATTGTTTTCTCTAGTTTTACATAAGCCTCTTTATAGAAGTTAGTGGTGTATTTAAATTGCTCATTTATATTACTATTTACTCTAATTGAGAATTCTGTATATATGTGTGTGATGTTAAAGTAGAGGTATGTGTTAATAGTTGATGATGGGGTATTTTTATATAGTTCTCTAATTGACGTAGTATTTAATTCTAAGTTCTCAGCTAATTTTGACTCGTCAACTTCAATTTCGAATTCTACTCTAGCTTTCTCATTACTTATAGTAGTTGTTAATGTGTTTATTTTAATCCACGTGATATTAGATTGTGCTAGATAATTCTCAATTATTGGTTTATTTAACATGGCCAAGGTTGTGTAGACTTCTTTAGCTTCACCAATAGCATTAAGCTCTACTACTCCACTGAGAACACCTATTAAACTAGTAATATTTAACTTGTAGTTTAATGGGTCTATAGTAGCATTTAACGAGTTATTTTTATCATCCCATATACTTAGATTAAATTTACTAGTGACTTCATAGTATTCTCCACTAATCTTACTAGTTGTATTAGCTATGAACTCTATGTATGTGCAATTATATTTAGAAATACACGTAGAACCTGTTTCTCCACTAAGACTACCTAGTATTTCATAGTAGTTATCATTAACGCCTAATATACTCTGAACTAATATTACTCCTCGACTAGAATACTCAATACTCATACTATGTGAATACTCTACAACTATACTACCATCATTATACACATGTATTCTCAAGGGAGTTAGAGAATTAGCAATCAATATCATAGTGGTGAATAATAGAACAATCGCTATAAATACACGCCTATATATATTATTCATTTCAACTCACAGCTAAGAGTAATTAAGATTAACCCTTAAATAGTCGTTTAAATGTTCTCTCTAACCCCCTTACTTTAAAGTTTTACTCTCTAAACGCTGTATTTAATAGTTTAAAATTACTTCTCCTATCATTAACGATCTTCATTGTAAATCATATTGTTTTAATTCTAGGGCTCTAGGTGTATTAAGAGGGTGTTGTTTTATGAAGCCTAGGCTTTTTATTACCAGGG
>Ga0272445_1000742_pt1 | contig 28388 bp, 24 predicted proteins | sample YNPCB0031_FD_194404 | JGI IMG/M metagenome (GOLD analysis project Ga0272445, IMG submission 194404) | Hot spring sediment microbial communities from Yellowstone National Park, WY, United States - YNP-CB-003-1 | ecosystem: Environmental > Aquatic > Thermal springs > Hot (42-90C) > Sediment... | reverse complement strand
TCGAGCTCAGGGTCTACGACTGTGAGGAGTGGGAAAGCGGGGACAGCGCTTGGATGAAGAGGCTGAGGGAGGAGGCCGTCGAGCTGGCCGTGGACTGACGTGCAGGGCCTCCCGCGAATGCTCAAGGCCACCTCCATAAATTATAGCAAGTTCTTGGGAAGCTTCATCGAGTATCGACCTTATAACAGAAAGCCCCGCCTTAAAAGGCGGGATGGGAGAGAAAGGTTGTAAGCTTTGTTAGTATGTTAGTCTATTGGTGATGCACTTGGTCAAATCGAGACGTCCCTCGTGCGGACATGTATGGGAGTATAAAGGTAGTTGTAGTTGAGGAAGTACTACACCATCTGCCCTAATTGCCATAGGAGCGTGAACATTGTTAGGAACAGGGTTGAGTAGATATGTCTCCGTTCTCAACTTTCTGTAGCCGTTGAGAACGGCTACAGAAAGTTGAGGTGCCCTAGATGCGGATTCGAAGCCGATAGGGATACCGTGGCAGTACTAAACATCGAGATAAAAGCCTTATCCAAGATGTGGGGAGCTCTGACCCCCTGAATGCCCCGCAAGTGACAGATGTAAACCCGAACAGATGCGGGGAACCAATGAAACCCCCTAAAGGGAACCCCCGCCCTAAAAGGCGGGGAGGAGGTCAGTTGAGCTTGAGCTTGAGGCTCAAAATGATACTGTGACGTCGGAGCTTGTCGAAATCCTTAAAGCGCGAGCACGTCTAAGACCAGATAGGTCGAAAGCTTTGGAGCTCCTTAACCCTTCCGACGTAAGTAGCAGGGAAGGCTTGGCCAAGCTGAAGACCATTGCGGTGAGGAGGGGCCTCTGGTTCAAGGTCCTCAACGCCTTGGAGAGGGCTGTCGTCGACCTGACGATCAAGGTCGTGGAGAGGGTGAGGAGCTCCACGTTGAAGGAGGCCCTGAGGTCCATAGCCTCCAAGGTGGTGGAGGCCCTCAGGGCCAGATCCTTTAAGGAGAGGGCGATGACAATAGGCCGAGTCCTCGTTGAAAGGATCGCGCGCATAGCCGAGAGGTTGGGGAACAAGAGGGCTAGGGAGTGGGCCGAGGACCCCGGCTTCGTCATGTACTTGGGCGTCAGCTGGCTCAACACCTCTCCCGTGTTCAGGCATGCCCTTTGAGGGCCTTCACGAGGTAGCTCACGAAAGCTATCGAGCTCTCAACGAAATGAGTCAAGCTAAGGCCCTAGCCTCTGGCACCTTCTACCTCGCGCTAATGAACGCCATCCAATACATTACAGCCTTTATATTCTACGTCGTAGTCGCCAGAGTCCTGAGCCCAAGTGAAGTAGGCTCCTTCTCTTTGCTCCTCATGATCATGGCGGCCTTCAACACGCTTACACTGCTCGCACTCAACAACGCCGTCATAAAGTACGTGTCGGAGAGTCTAGGGAGGGGAGACGAGGAAGAGGCTTGGGCCTGCTCCAGAAAGGCCCTAAAGCTGATGTTAAGTGTCGCCATCCCTGCGTTAGGCGTATGCCTTCTCGCATCGCCCATGCTCTCCTCCTACGTTGAAGTGGGCTCGCTGGAGGTCTCGGCGATGCTGGCCTCAGCCTTCGTCTTGGACCTGACGAGCTACTACGGGGCAGTAATGTACGGCTACTGCATGTTCAAGCAGGTGAGCGCACAGAACATCCTGTACACGCTCTCGACTAGGTTCTTGGGCCTCCTCCTCGCCTTTCTGGGGCTCAAGCTCTTGGGCCTCTCGTTAGGCTTCTTGATGGGCTCTCTAGCGACTCTCGCCTACTCCTTAGTCGTATTAAGAGGCAAGACGAAGCGCTCAAGAGAAGACTTCCCATCCTCGAAGCTCTTGAAGTTCAGCACGCCGATCTACGGGGCTAACGCGATAGGCCTCCTACAGTCTTGGCTCGACGTGGCGATCCTGTCCAGTATTGCGGGGCTGAGCGCTACAGGGACGTACTACATAGCGATAGCAAGCGTGGCCCCGCTCTCGATACTCTGGGCCCCTCTTTCCTCGGCATTGTTCCCGACCCTCTCCTGGATGAACGGTTCTGGGGATAGGGGGCAGGTCTTGGAGGTTTGTAAGAGGGCCTTGAGGATCGCTACCGCGATAGTCCTGCCCCTCAGCGTCGCTTTAGCTTCCGTATCGGAGACGGCGCTCTCCGTAGCCTATGGGAGGGCTTACGCTGAGGCGAGCCTGGCCTTCACAGTCCTGGCCTCGCTGTCGATCTTGAGCGCCTACGCCTCTATCTATGGTTCTGAGCTACAAGCGTTGGGGAGGACGAGGCCGATATTCTTGGCCGGCGCGGCGTCGACGACGGCTTACGTGGTCTTGCTAGCGACCATCACCAAGCCCCTCGGGCAGGTTGGGGCGGCGCTGGCAAGGGCGGCCATGACTATCGTCGGCTTCTCGATCCTGTACGGAGAGGTGGGCGCGAAGCTCCCGAGCAACCTCGACAAGAGCCTCTTAGTGGCAATGGCCCTAGCATCGACCCTCGCACCGATAGAGCTCTTCGTGAGGACGAGCATTTACCTGAAGGCCTTCGTAGAGGCCTCGGTCTTCGTCCTTGTAGCGCTCTTGGCCTTTAAGCTCGTCAAGCCATTAGACGACCATGAGATAGGGCTATTGAAGGCCGCGATCCCTTGGAATATTAATAGAGCATCGAAGGTTACGCGACCCAACCTGCACATCAATAGGTTAGTGAGCGCGTAAGTGCAGGCTCATGCATGTAGGGGGCCTCAATCCATGATGCGTCATGTCATCGAGGTTGAGCAATAGGCTTGAGAAGGTCGCGACCTTCACCTTAGTGGCGTGCTTCACGCTGGTAAGGGTGAGCTCCAGATGCTCTTCCTATTATTCATGCTGAGCGTGATAGCGGAGAGGGGGAAGAGATGGACGCTCTGACGCACGTGTTCCTTCCCCTCACTCTCATATACGTGGTGAGGAGGGACTTCAACGAGAAGCTCTTTCCCTTGGCACTCTTCGCGGTCCTTCCAGACTTCGACGTGTTCACGGGAATCCACAGAGGGCTCTTCCACTCACTGGTCTTCCTAGCGCCCCTCTCGGCCCTCATAATTGGAGCGGAGTACGCGGTAAGTAAAAGGCTGAGGTACTCGCCCATCGCCCTATTCTTCCTGTACTCCCACCTAGCCTTGGACTTCCTGGCAGAAGGAGTCCCATTCCTATACCCATTCGTGGAGCTCGGGGTAGGGGTCGAGTTCCCCTTCGTGATAAAGTTCGGGGGGAGCGTGTCGATAGTGGACGTGATGCCCAAGCTCGTATACTGCTACCCCCAGCCGGTCCACGGAGAGGTCAACGCTTTCTCGAGCTTCGGAGTGGCCAGCGCCCCCCTTCGTCGTGGTGTACTGGAGCGTCGGCAGGAAAGAGAGGTAGCGCCTTGGTTGAAGTAATCATTAAGTCGGTTGCTTTTACTCGGACCTCCACGAGGCCTAATCGGAGAAGCTCAGCGTGAACGGCAGGGAAGCCGAGAAAGGGCTTAAAGGCACGCACTCGCACGAACGTCGTTACCAAAATTAATTGATAAGGGGTGGTTTATTGCGCTCTAAAAGCGTACCAGCCACAGAGAGCAGAGGCTCTGCTGAAGAAAAGGCTCAATTTAAAAATGATATAAGTCCCATTTTGTGGATTTCAGCGTATCCCCCAGATCGTGGAAGGTTAAGCGAATACGCGGAAGCTTTGTTGAGCGAGCTCGTCTTGCTACTACGCTCTAAGATCCTAGTGCTATCTGACCGCAAGCTCACAAAACCCGGTCTATACGTAGAGGTCAAGCCCGTTTGGCGACCCGACAGGCTATCAAGCATTCTAAGACTTTGGGTCGAGATCATTAGATCCAAGTCGAAGGTCGTGCACTTCAATATCCATCTAGCTGTCTTTGGGAGGTCTAGGATTGTAAACTTCCTCGGCCTCATGTCCGTCGCAGTAGCCCGCCTTTCCATGAAGAAGGTTATAGTAACGCTACATAACATCCCTGAGGGCATTAAGCTTGATGTCGTAGGGATGAATGGCCTACTCAACAGAGTCGGGCTGTCAATAGCCACTAAGATCATCTTGTCTTCAGCTCATGTTGTAGTCGTCTTGGTGAAGCGTTACGTCGAATTGCTCAGGAAACGATATGGAGTGAACAACGTCGTATGGGTACCGCACGGGGCATGGTTTACCGACGTCCCCACTACATGGCGGTTTCACGACGGTAAACTGCGCGTCCTCTTCTTAGGCCACCTATCTCCATACAAGGACTTGAAGACGCTGTCTGATGCCGTCAAAGAGCTGGGCGGTGAACTTATAATATCCGGCTCACCTCACCCAAACTTCGCAGATGAAGGGAAGAGGGCCTTGATCGACATATTAAAGGAGGGGCACGTCAAGTACTTGGGATACGTGGAAAATGGCCGTCTGCCCGAGCTCGTATCCAACATAAGCGTCGTAGCGTTGCCCTATGTAACTTCAACGGGGACAAGCGGGGTCGTTCACCTCCTCTCCAGCCTAGGAGCTCCATTTGTGGCGTTCGCCACGAGAGAGCTCATGGAGCTTATGGAAGATGGCGCTGGCATACTATTGGTTAAGGCATCTAAGGACGCCTTAAAGGAGGGGATAAAGGCGATGATGAACAGGCAACTGGCCGAAGAGCTCTCGAAAAGATCAAGGTCGTTCGCTCTCTCTCGAAGCTGGCGTAGAGTAGCAGAGGCCTACCTCAACCTGTATACAGCGTTGCTGAAGAAGCCGTAACGACCGTTCCCACATGAAGCTCCCAAAGAAGCTGAGCCTAGCGCTCCTACTCTCGGCGACAGTAAACGCTGCAATGCAGGCACTTCAAGTCTACAGATATAGTTATGATGCATACACTCACATGTTCTTCGCGGATCACTACAGGCGCGACTGGTTCAGCCTCTGGGACGCCAGGTGGTATGGAGGTTTTTTCGTCACAACTTACCCACCACTTTCACACCAATTGATGGGCCTATTGAGCTACCTCCTCAACATTGAGGCATCGTACCAGGTCCTCGCAGTCGCTACGGCGGTCTTCCTCACTTACTCCGCCTACCTATATTCGAGGGTCTTAATAGGAGAGGAGCGGGCGCAGTATGCCGCCCTCCTAGCCTCCTTCCTCCCAGCGACGGGAATGACACTGAACTCCTTCGGACAACTTCCAACGGCGCTCTCAACAGCCCTCTCCCTTATTGCGGCGTACAGCTTTAACAGTTACCTGTTCAAGCCCTCCAAGGTCAACCTCCTTCGGGCAACCCTATGGACTGCCCTCTCAGGCTTCACGCACCACTTCACTCTAGCCTTCTTCACCCCCATAGTCATCCTGACCGTGATCGTTAAGAACGCGAGGCTGGGACGCACACTCCTGAGGAGAACACTTCTATATTGCGTGCTCTCCATACTTCTCCTTCTAGTCATATTAAGGCCGTTTGTGGAGTTTGCCGTCAGCCACCCATCGTGGGAGGAGATACCTCACGCGACGAGGAACAACCTCTTCACGCGCCCGGAGGTCGCCTTCCCATTCTTCTGGGGCATGTATAGCTTCACGATATTTCTATTGCCGAACGCATTCGTCATAGCCTTCAGGGACAAGGAGATGCTATTCCCCCTCATCACCTTCCTCTTACTCTTCATCCTAGGCTTGGGTGGGACCACGCCCATCCCCGCCGCGCTCCTCGGAGGTCTGTGGAAGACGCTGACTTACGACAGGTTCGCGTTCTGGGCTACCCTAACCTACCTCCTATTCCTAGCCATCATGGCCTCCGACGCAGGCGTGTTTCTTGAGAAATTTTACTTCGGGGACGCATCCGCCAAGCAGAATGAGCGCGTCCGCAACTTGTTCTTGGTAGCAATGGTCTGTGGCCTTGCTGCCTCCTTCATCCTATCCTCCTCCGGGAACATCATACTGAGGTTGCAACCTCCAGCCCTAAGCGACGAGCAGTTAAGGACGTTGGCGCAGTTCCTCGACGAGAACCGCGAGTGGAAGTACATTACTTTAGGCCTTGGAAACCAAAGGATCCTCCTCAGCACGATGACTGTTGCTCCGATGTTTGACGGAGGATACAACTTAGCGAAAGCCCTGCCAATCTTCACTGAAAGTAGCGTGGAAAGCGTCGATGCTGCAAAGCATTACCCTGGCGGGATCGATTTCCTAGAGAAGGTCATAACGAGCCAAGCGAACAACGGGTTGAAGTACGTGGTGGTGGCCGATGAGTACTATAAGCCTACGCTGAGGGACTTAGGCTTAAGGCCAGCCTTAAGGATTGAGGGAAGCGGAACTGTGGAGGTTTGGGAGGTCCCTTATGCGGTTAAGGGCTCACAACCTCCTCCTTCGATAGATCCCTTTACCGAGGCCGCGTGGTCCATCGGTCCGGTCGCTTGCCTGCTAGCTGCACTAGCTCTGGAGGCTTCGGGCAAGAAGATAAGCCTAAGGCGTTGCGTCAAAGCTGAAGCCCGCAAGCTCGATGTGTAGTCGCATGACAGCTAAGCTCGGCTGGAGCGTGTCTCGCAACAAAGTAGTAGCGCTACTTGCCTTTACACTGCTCGCCTTAGCCACCTCCATCAGCTCTTACAATGTGTGGTCAGTACTGACTAGTAACATCCTGCCGCCTGGTGACCTAGCCCCCCTCGCTTGGATGGGCTTAAAAGCCTTCGAGAGAAGCTCTAGCCAAGCGGTCAGCTATGGCCTTACGGCGCTCCTCCCCGCCGCCCTCAGCCATCTCGGCCTAGCCGAGCTCGACGCGCTTGGCATTGCCGTTGCGGCGATGTTCACGCTAATTCCCTTGACGGTTGCCTACCTGTCCTCGATTATAACGAGAAGCTACATCGCATCAGCCGTTGCTGGCCTACTAGCCGCCTTCTTCCCCGCTCTTGCTCAGCCGATCTTCGTGGGGGACTACCCGCTCCTAGGCGCCATCGCCCTCGCTTCCCTCTCCCTCACGCTATCCCTCCGCCTCTCCTCAAGCCCCTCCTCTAAGCTATTCGCTGGCGCCATCTTAGCGGGCGGGTTGGCGATCTTCGCGGACGCATCCGCCTTCGTTGCCATGATATGTCCCCTAGCTCTGTGGTCCATCATTTCCTGGAAAGATAGAGACCCTATTGCGTTCCGCCGTTTACTCACGACTACTGTGTTTACCATAGGGCTCTGGCTCTTCCTGCTGCCCTTCGATGTAGGCGGCTACGCCGCTAGGGCTAGGAACGGGCTACTTTGGCCCAGCATACTTTCCCCTCAAACTTTCCTACCCCTCTTAGCAGTCGCAACCGTCGCGAGCCTAGCATCTTTGTGGTTTGCTTCTCGAAAGACGGCCATCCGCTTAGTAGGGTGGCTGGCGCCGTTGATCGTGCTTGCGTGTAGAGGCGATGTACAGTACCTCCTCTTCGCACTGCCCGCGCTCATAGCTGTTTGCTCCCACTTGCTCCTCAGGACCTCTGGGCTCCTGAGGGTATTGACGCATGGAGAGGAAATGGTTTTCGAGATCCATCTGACGCGCTTAGTAGCTGTCGTCCTCTTCATACTGCTGGTGGCTACAGCCATCTTTTACTATCCATCCTCCATACAGGCCTGTGCTAGGGGCAACGTGCTAAGCGAGGAGGAGGTCGCAGTCGTAAAGGAGCTCTGCGGAAGGTTGCGGGAGCTCATTACGGATGAGAACCGATTGCTTGCAGCTCCTCCTAGGATCTCCGCATGGCTGGGCGCGTTCGGGGGTCTAAACACGGTGGTGCCCATCACAGATAGGGAGAGGTGGGAGCTCGACGCCCTCACATCGACGGCCTTCAGGCTCATGAACTCGTACATGATGGTCGATGAGTGGCAACCCTTCAGCTCCACGAGGAGCCCGTTCATATACAGCTACGACGGATCCACTTACGCCTTCATCCTCCACGTGGACGACGGCACAAACACGATAAACTTGGTCGAGTCAAACATCACTTGGCACGAAGATATGCACGGCCTGAAGCTCATGAATTACTCGTGGCTCGAAACTCCTGATGAGGTCACGCTCATCACCAACTTCTGGAAGAGGGGCTTCAACGTCACAAAAACCATAAGTCTAGCCAAGAACGAGGCTCGGCTCTCAATATCGTACCACATAGTTCCAAATAAAGGGGTGAAGTTGATCAACATGACTCTGCCCGTCTATATAGAGGGTAGGCAGAAGATCTCCAGTTCGTCGGGCAACGACTGGATACAACTAGACATGCCACATGTCAAAGTCCGTTTCACGTACGAAGGGGCCTTCACCAAGCCTGTCCTAGTATACTCGAGCGTACAGGACTACGTGGTAGCAAGCTTCACGGCGAGGGGCGGCGTGATAAGAGCGAACCTCAAAATAACGCTCTTGAATCCACGACACTCCTCGGAGCCCATTCGCTACACCTCTTTCTTCGACCTCATTAAGAAGTGGCCGGTTAGCTATCTGCTGAGCTACGCCGCGCCGGAGGGGTTGCTCTTCCTACAGGACGAGCTCGAGAGGCCCGTGGAGGTGCTGGAGGTGATCGACTCCTTCAACAGAGTGATCCTAAACCATGAAGGCGTTAACTACGTGGAGGCCCCTGCTTACGCCAAGGTCCTCAACGAGTCCATCGATGGACAGAACAGGGTCGTCAAGTACCAGACCGCGGGGCTTGTCATACTCAAAGAAGTCAACGTCACGCACAATACCGTCGGCATACGCTATGAGGTGGAGCCCTTCAAACCTAGGACTCAGCTCATCTCCATGACGCTATCGCTGTGGGTGCCGTGGACCAGAACGGTCTTCTCACAGGAGGCCTCTCACAATAAGCTTAAGCTTATGATGGACGTAGGGAACTATACTATAAAGGTCGTGAGGGGCAACGTAACCTTCCTAGGGCTGGGGCCTGATCCTGAGTTTAAGCAGCTCAAGGTTCAGGTTCAAGTTTCGTTGAAACCGATGAGCGACGTCGTCGAGCTGAAGATTGAGGCAGAGGGGGCGATTCGAGTAGAGTACAGCGCATGTAGCAGGCCCGTGATGGACGGCTCCGATATCCTCAAGATCTTGTGCCTCAAAGGGATCTTCAGCCCAATATACCAAGATAAAACGTTCGCCCTATACAAGATAACGCCCCCTTGAGCCCATGAAGCTGAAGTTGCTCGACTACGTCTTCGCCTGCTTCGTAGTATTGGTCAGCCTCACCCCCCTCCTACCGTTAAAGGGCTGGCAAGGCTACGGTCCCTTAGGGGAATTCTATTATACAGGCGACCTGATTCAGCTTAGGTACAACGATCCAAGTTTTGGCAACGATAAGCCCCACGTCTTCGTAGTCGACGCTGGCAGACCCATAAGCCTCATCGAGTTCAGCGACCACAACAGCTACGTGAATGGATGCAATATCTACACGAACTTCACCGTGAAGACGAGGCTGGAGGACGGGAAGCTACGGGTCCTCTATAAGTCGGCGGAGACGAGCTTCATTAAGGTCGTCGAACCTGGGGAGGACTATGTGAAAGTTACGTACGCCTTTAACCAGACGATGAAACTCAACTTAACCCTCTGGCGATGGTACTTCAGCTCCGTAGGCCCCTTCAGCATGCCCATGACTAGGAGCCTCGACGCGTGTCGGGCCTTAAACTTCAGTGTGACTGAAGGCGGAAAGATTTACGTGGCTCAAGTCTCGTGGGAACCCATGCCCGAAAAAATAACGATTTCAGGCGTCTTAGGAGAAGGGTTGAATAAGATCGCGCTCGACTTCACAGCCAAAGAGGTCACAGTGGAGGTCAAGCTCTTAAACCCGACGGGTCTCAGCCAACTCATGGTGCTCGATTTGAGAGAGTCCAAGTACCTCTACCCCCTCATAGCCTTCACGGGGTCCTCACTATACCTATGGATGAGGCGTATCGCCTTAAAGGAGAAGCAGAAATGAGGCGCGAGGCGCTCAAGCTAGCCATAATTGCCGTAGCGATCCGCCTAGTGATCGCCCCCTTCTTCATGCACACTTGGGACGTGACCACCATACTGATATCAACAGATCAATTCCTCAAGGGCATAAACCCCTACCAATACGTTTTGCAACAACTCGAAGCCCTGTACGATGCCACTGGGCTACACCTTCCCTACTACGGCTTCCTCTACCTCCCACACGTCCTCCTAGTCTACACACCCTTCTACGGAGCCTACCTAGCTCTCTTCAGAGATGCCCCTCTTGTGGGGGGCCATGGAGACATCTATACTGGCCTGAAGCTCATTTACCCCCAGCTCTACTACGCTCTCCTGCTGATCAAGCTCCCAGTCATATTTGCTGACGGAGCCGTCACCTACCTCCTCTACCGTAAGAGCGTTAGGGCAGCAAAGATCTATGCGTTCAGCCCCTACGTAATCGTGATAACTTCCATGTGGGGGAACTTCGACCCACTCATAGGGCTCCTCCTCCTACTATCCAGCCTAACCTTTGAGAGACATAGGATGCTCTCAGGCCTCCTCTACGGCTTCAGTTGTATGAAGTTTTACACCATCGTCTGCCTAGGCGCGTTCCTCCCGCGGCTGATACGCCAGCCCAAGGAGATGCTTAGATTCCTGGCAGGGTGCGTAATCTCGCAAGTCCCCACACTTTGGTTCCTCGCCCGCGACCCCAACGCCTTCCTGAGCGCGTTGATACTTCAAGCCACTAGGCCCATCAACGGCGTAAACATCTACTACTCCATGGCGGCAGTGAGAGGCCTAGAGCAAGTGCAGTTCTTAACCAAGATCATAACGCTCATATTCGTTGGGGCCGTCATCGCGGTCAGCATCCACTACGCTAGGAGAAAGGTTGATCTCAACGAAGCCATCACCGGCCTCATGCTCACCTACGTCGTCTTCGCGCCCGTAACCAATGAGCAACTCCTAGCAGCCATCATACCCGTAGGCCTCCTCTCCAAGAACTTCAGCCACAAGCTAACAGTATTCCCACTCCTATACATAGCGTTCAACTCCACGTACCACTACTTCGCCATACCCATTTTCTACTCGAGCGAGGCTCTCAGGGCAACTTGGGAAGGCCTCAACGCGTTATGGGGGCTCTGGGTGAAGGACTACCAGATGCAGCTCAGGTACCTCCTAGGGGCTGGGCTTGGCTTCTCATCCTTTTGGCTTCTAACGACCAGCTTAGGCGCGCCCAGAGTCACGGTGAAGCTCTCCCTCCCAGAGTGGCGCGTCAAAAGATGACGCCGAGCTCACACAGCTCACTCGCTCCGCCGCTCAAGTCGCCAAGTCGCTGGGACTGGGGAATGCTGGCCACGTCCTGCATGGTGGCCACCTACGCCGCCTTCTTCGGCGTCCTCATGGTTTTAAAGCATAGATGCTTCATGACCTACATGCTCGACCTCGGGCTCTACGCGCAGAACTTATGGTTGATACTGCATGAGGGCGCTCGCCCCATTCACAGCTCACTCCTCATGTACCCGTTGGCCCTCCTTTACGGGCTTTTTCCATCGCCGGAGGTTCTACTAATCCTGAAGTCCATTGTCGTGCCGCTCGCGGCCTTGCCGCTCTACAAGCTCGCAGAGGTTGCACTCGGGAGCAAGGCCGTCGCCGTCGGGGTGTCGGCGCTCTATCTGTTGTACCCCCCTCTTCATGGGGTATCGCAGTTCGACTTCCACTTAGAGGACTTTCTGCCGCTACTCTTCATCGCCTCTACGTACTTCTATGAGGTGGCTAGGCCGAGGCCTTACCTCGCATGTCTCATCTTATGCTTGGCTACCATGGAATTCGCCCCCTACGTGGCGATTGCTTACGGCCTCTGGCTCCTGCTGAAGAACGTAAAGCTGGGCCTTAGGGAAGGCAGGCTTTCAATAGTTTTCAAGTTCAGGACTCAAGCGAAGTTAGCGGTAGCCACGATCGCCCTCTCGGCGATCGCCGCCTTAGCCTACTTGGCGGCGGGCGCTGGAGGTGTCGCTGAGCTAGGGGCCTCCAGCCTTATCGCATCGGCGATCCCATTGAATGAGAAGATGAACTACCTGAGCTTGATCTACGGTCCCCTAGCCTTTCTGCCCCTCACGAGCTTGAGCCAGCTGGCGGCGCTTCCATGGCTCGTCTTCGCCTTCGCTTCCTCCAGCAGGGAGGTTTTAGCAATATACAACCAGTACCCAGCCTTCGTCCTGCCCTTCACCTTCATCGGGGTGGTCGTGGTCCTCCGTAGACTACGCGACAACAAGAGGCTCCTCCAAGTGCTGGCCATCTTATTCTTATCAACTGCGATTTACTTCTCGTACACGGACCCCGTCTTCGTGAACCCGTATCCTCCCCACATGCCCCGCTGGCCCGTGGTTACGGAGAAGGACGAACGGTTGAGCCAAATAATCCAGCTCATACCCCCGGACGCCTCGGTCCTCACGCAGAACAACATTGCCCCCCACCTGGCCAACAGGAGGGAGCTTTACATAACGTTGAGGGACACGAGTGTTACCCCTAAGTTTATCTTAGTGGACAGGTCGCACTTCTCCTTCGACGAGCCCAACATAAGGCCCTCTCCAGCCGAGCTCCTGCCCGTCCTGCTCCAAAGCGGGAATTACGGCTTGAGGGCCGTCTACGGGCCCGTAGAGCTCTACGAGCTGGGCTACTCTGGCAACCCTCTCAGGTTAGGATGAAGGGCTTGGTCGTAAGGGTTAAGGTCAAGCGCCAGCGCGTCGACCGCCTCAAGGGATACCTCAAGGAGAACTGGGGCGCCCCCTTCATAGTAGCCTTCATGGCGATGCTCATAGCTTGCGCTAGTGCGCTCGCCTATGGGAACGAGGCCCTCGCCAACGAGGTAGCCATCTACGCGTACTACTTACTGGTCGTAGGCGTCGCCCTGCAACTGGCCTCCTTCATAAGAGAGGGGCGCAGAAAGAAGAGCTTTCATGGCGATGAGTCGCATCCTCGCTGAGAAAGTCGCACATAGCCGAGGGGCTGAGCTACGAGCGAGCTAGGGAGTTAGGCTAGAGGCCCTGCTTCGTCATGTGCTTTGGCGTTGATCGCTCAACACGCCCGGTGTTCAAGTACCCGATGTGAAGGGTTGCGTCCGTTTTCGTCTGCAGATGCGGAGAAAAGCGCATTCAGCCATCCGCTCACCTACGCGCTTAGAGAAGCGAGGTAGGGCAAGTAGCTGAGTGAACCGAACGTCGCGATGCCCTCGACTAGAGATATAAACACTTGGATCCCCCTATTTAAGGGATGCCCCTTGCCGTCCATAACGGCCGAGGACGTGGTCAAGCTGTTCGAGGGGGACGTCAGGGCAAGGAAGAGGCTGGCAGAGCTACTGTATCAGAGCCAGCGTCAGGCTGGCCCTAATAAACGTCGTCCTGAGGGACGTGGCCACCAAGGGCGATATCGAGGTCCTTAAAGCTACCACTAAAAGCGATATAGAGGTATTGAGGAAAGAGATGGAAGCATTGAAGAAGGAGCTCAAGGAGGACATCGAGAGGGTCGAAGAGAGGATCAATGGGCTCGATGAGAGGGTCGCCAGGCTAGAGGGCTCGATAAGCCTGTTCACCAAGCTCTTCATAGCCTTCAACCTGCCACTACTAGTGAGCGTGATAGCGGCTCTAGTAGCACTGTTGCTCAGAGTACACTAGCGCGCTAAAACCATGCGCGGACGATTAAGTCTCGGGCAACGAGCGCATTCAAGTCGTCACAAGAGGGGCCTCCGTCTCCAACTAGGTCTCCGTAAAGCCGTCCAAGCTGACATTCCACGGTCGTGAGCCAGCGGTGAGCTCTGAGAAGAGCAAGGGCTTGAGGGGCCTCTCGGTAGTAGTCCCCACGTACAACGAGGCCGAGAACGTAAGAGAGCTTATGGAGAGGGTGGAGTCCTCGTTGAAGGGCGTGGACTTCGAAGTGATCGTGGTCGACGACTCGAGCCCAGACGGCACCGCCGAGATAGCCGAGGAGCTCGGGAAGATATACGGCAACGTGAAGGTCGTCAAGAGGCCAAGGAAGATGGGGCTCGCCTCGGCCCTCTTGGAGGGGATGAAGGCCGCGAGATACGACGTTGTAGCGGTCATGGACGCAGACCTCCAGCACCCTCCAGAGCTATTGCCCAAGCTGCTCGAGAAGATCGAGAAGGGCTACGACGTTGTCATAGCCTCCAGGTACGCGGAGGGAGGTGGGGTGGAGGGGTGGACCCCCCTCAGGAGGCTGATGTCCAAAGGGGCGACTCTCTTGGCGCACGCCATCCTCCCCAAGACCAGGGGCGTCAAGGACCCGGTCTCGGGCTTCTTCATGTTCAAGAGGGGCGTGGTGGAGGGGCTTAACCTCAACCCGATCGGCTACAAGCTCTTGCTGGAGGTCTTGGTGAGGGGGAGGCACGATAAAGTAGCGGAGGTCCCCTACGTCTTCAGGCCGAGGAAGAGAGGCGAGAGCAAGCTGTCCACCAAGGAAATGCTCGACTACGTCAAGCACCTGCTCTACCTCGCGGAACTCAGGCCGTTGAAGCACGCCCTCGCAGGCGCCCCTAAGCGCGTTTGTAAACATCGGCCTGCTTCATCTCCTCGTGCTGTGGGGGCTTCTAGTGCACTTAGCAAGCCCAATTGCCATAGAGGCGTCCATACTAAGCAACTTCGCGTCGAACGTCATGTGGACATTTAGAGACAGGGGGAGTAAGGGATGGGCGCGGAGGTACTTGAAATATCACCTGACGATCTTGTTAGGGGCTACGGTGAATTATGTCGTCCTGCTCGCGACCATCACCAAGCCCCTCGGGCAGGTTGGGGCGGCACTTGCAAGGGCGGCCATGATCGCCGTCGGCTTCTCGATGTTGTACAGAGAGGTGGGCGCGAAGCTCCCGAACAACCTCAGTAAGAGCCTCGTGGTGACCGTGGCCCTCGCATCTATACTTGCACCGATAGAGCTCTTCGTGAGGACGAGCATTTACCTGAAGGCCTTCGTTGAAGCTTCGGCCTTCGTCCTCGTAGCGCTCTTGGCCTTCAAGCTCGTCAAGCCGCTGGACGACTACGAGATAGGTCTCTTGAAAGCGATGATTCCTTGGCGAGCCGAGGGCATAGGTGCCCACGCCCGTGAATGAGCCCTTTCAGTCATGAGGACACGTAGCAGGCCTTCGCTACATGAAGGCAGGACAGGCGCGTCAACCATATGCACAAGGCCGCAAATCTCCTTGGTCATACCAGCGTACAATGAAGAAGAGAGGATTGTTGAGAGGCTCAGGAGTTTGACGGACTACTTCGAAAAGTCGTCGGAGAGCTATGAGTTGATAGTCATCGCTGACGGATGTACCGACAAGACACCTGAGCTCGTCTCCAAGTTCGCGGAGGACAACCACAGGGTTAGGTTGCTGGTCTCCCCAGAGAGACTGGGAAAGGGAGGCGCGATAATCGAGGGCATGAAAGAGGCGAAGGGAGACATAGTGGTCATCGCGGACGCCGACGAGTCCGTACCGCCTCGAGAGCTACTCAAGCTCGTCGCAGAGACCAAAGACCATGACGTGGTCATAGGGTCGAGGTACTCGAAAGACTCGAGACTACTCGTCCGAGAGCCATTCCTGAGGTACTTCCTCGGAAGAGGCTTCAACGCGCTGGTGAAGCTTATGTTCTGGAGACTGAGGGGCATCAACGACACCCAGTGCGGCGCGAAGGCCTTGAAGAGACAGGTCGCGGAGAGCATATCGAGAGAGCTCTTCATAACGGGCTTCGCCATTGACGTGAACTTGCTGTACTCAGCTACGAGAAGGGGCTTTAGAGTAAAGGAGGTCGGAGTGGAGTACAGGCACGTCGAACGGGGGAGCAAGGTCTCGGGGGCTTTGGTGAAGCTCATGCTCGGGATGTTCTTCTCGCTGGTGAAGCTCCGGCTATACTACAGCAGGCTCAGGCCGATCTTGGATGCAAGGATCATGAAGAGGCTCTCGGCCCTTTTATGGAGGCTGACGAAGGGCTGAAGTCGCGAAGCCTTCGCGGGAAAACGCCTTGGACGTCCTCTTCGTGAACCACAGGGACATCTACCACCCACAAGCGGGAGGGGCAGAGCTCGTCATCTACGAGGTCGGGAGAAGGTTGACAAAGGAGGCTGAGGTGACGTGGCTGGCCGAGTCCGTGCCAAGGCGGAGGGCAGAGGAGCTCGTGGAGGGCATCAAGGTGAAGAGAAGGGGGGACAAGTACACCCTCCACCTCTACTCACTAATCGAGGCGAGGAGACACGAGATCGTCGTCGACAGCATCGCCCACGCGGCACCCTTCTTCTCATACAAGGTGAACAGGAGAGCCGTGGCCCTCGTCCACCACGTCCACCAAGGGGTGCTGAGACTGGAGCTCGACCCCCTACGAGCCGCCCTCCTCAAAGCACTCGAGAAGAGAGTCAGGAACTACAGAAACTTAATAGCAGTATCGGAGACGACGAAGAGAGACCTGATGAAGCTGGAGGTCGACGAGGAGAGGATCCACGTCATCTACAACGGGGTCGACCACGAGAGGTATAGGCCGGGCGAGAAGTCCGAGAAGCCCATGATCCTTTGGATAGGGAGGATGAAGAGGTACAAAAATCCCTTCGACTCCCTCAAGATTTACAAGAGGCTGACGAAGAAGGCCGAGATGGTCGTGGCTGGAGGAGGAGACCTCGCCGAGGAGTTCGCTGAGGTAGCTACGAGGATGGGAGTGAGGTACTTGGGGAGGGTCTCGGAGGAGGAGAAAGTGAGGCTCTACCAAAGAGCCTGGGTCGTCCTCTCGACGTCCTACGTAGAGGGCTGGGGGATGACAGTGGTCGAGGCCAACGCCTGCGGGACCCCCGTGGTCGCGTACGCGACGGGCTCCATGCCCGAGCTGATAAAGGAGGGGGTGAACGGCTTCCTTGTTCCTTATAAGGACTACGAGTACGCAGCCAAGGTCATAGACTCGATCTTGGAGGAGGGCGTCGTGAAGGAGCTCTCGAGGAAGAGCCTCGAGGAGTCGATGAAGTACAGCTGGGAGAGGACAGCTTGGGAATACGTGAAGTACTTGAAGAGCCTCTAAAGGCCTCGCCTCTAAGCGAGAATTCGACGATTAGAGGGTGACGTAGTGAGAATACTTTTGCTAGGCTCTCATATGAACTACAACTTAGAGCACTACGTCTACATGAACCTAGTTGAGCTGGGCCACGAGGTCAAGTTTTACGGATATAAGGAGAAGTTAGGCAGGCTTGCAAACTCCATTAGAATGGCTATTACGAGGTCTAAGTCAATAAGAGACTTAGCAAACATACTCTGGTTGAATAAAATAAATTATGAAATCAGAGAGATTGCTAAGGTATTTCACCCGGATTTAGTTCTGTCGATAAAGGGCGAGGTTATAAAGCCGGAGACTATTGAATGGGTTAAAGAGGAGTTAAGGGCAAAGACGGCTTTATGGTATCCCGACGATCCTAGATTCTTCAACAGCTTGGTGAAGTACATAGCGCCGAGCTACGACCACGTCTTCACGGCCTCGGAAAAGGCCATGGACATGTACAAGGAAATAGGGTGCTCTAGAGTCCACTTCCTACCATTTGCATGTGAACCAACGGTCCATAGAAAATTAAGCTTACCTAGCGAAAGCAATAGGCAAAAGAGCTTGGACGTGGTCTTCGTTGGGACTTACACTCGAAGAAGAGCTAAACTAATCAAAGTTCTAGAGAAGGCTGGTGTGAAGGTTGAGGTCTACGGACCTTACTGGAGGTACTTCAAGTGGGGTGACAATGTGCACGATGGAGTTTACGGGCCCGAGATGGTCAGAGTTTTCAACTCAGCAAAGATAGTCCTCAACATCCACATGGAAGACGACCTGCCCTACAAAGCCAACATGAGGACCTTTGAGGCTACGGGGTGTGGAGCCTTCCTCGCCACGGATTACGCATATGGAATGGAGAAGATGTTTGAGATAGGCGAAGAAGTGGCGGTCTACACAGACGAAGACGAGCTCCTGAAACTAGTGAAATATTATTTGCATGCCGAGGAAGAGAGAGAAGCCATTAGCAAAAAGGCTCAAAAGAAGGCATATAGTAAGCACACCTACGAGAAGAGGATAACCGAGCTCATGAGCAAGGTCTAGCATTTACGAATATCATACCGAGAAGATGACATGCAGGAAGTCATATTAAGGTTTCAAGGCTTAAAGTTTATAGTGCCAAAGGAAACCGAGTGCTTCTGGCCCTATTATGGCATATGTTTTGTAGGAGAGTACGACCCAATCCTTTCACACATCAGGAGCTCTGACGTTGTCGTCGACGCAGGCGCAAACATCGGGATATTCACTTTATTGGCTGCACGGAAGGCGAGGCTAGTCATAGCAGTCGAGCCCGACCCTGAGAACTTCAAGTATCTTAAGAGGAACGTCAGGCTGAATAGAGTAGAGAACGTCGTGCTCGTCAACAAAGCGCTGTCAAACTACGTTGGCGAGGGCTTCATGAGCGGGAGAGGGCTTTCAGCGGCCCTCTCCCACCAAGGAGTTCCAGTTAAGGTAACGACAATTGACGAGGTTATCAGAGAATCGGGCCTAGACGCCTTCGACATCCTAAAGATGGATGTAGAGGGCGCTGAACTAAATGCGCTGAGCGGTAACTTCCTAAATAATGTAAGGGAGCTTATGGTCGAAGTCCACGATGAAGCGAGCTACAAAACGATCTACGACAGACTCGTCAATACTGGGTTTTACGTAAAGGAATGGAGCCTTTCATCATGGAAAGTTCTAAAGAGGATTCTCGCGAACTTCGGTTTCTTCTGTGACGCCGAGTTAAAGACAGGTCTTTGCGCCACCACGCTCGTCTTAAAATATATGTTTGGCTTGACTCAGCATCCGGTACCTTCGGCTCAAGAAGTTTCTGGGATGAAATTGTTATATGCTGTTAAGTCACGGCGTTCTTCCGTTCCCCTTAGAAATTAAAACCCTCAGCGAAGAAGGACTTTCAAAGTTTATATTAACACAGTCTTGTATATTTATGTTTCTGATGCACGCACATCATGGTTGAGTACTACAACGAAAGAAGCTCGGCAATTTATATGCGCGCCCATATGCAAGGGATTCTCCTGTCTGATACATTAAATTGTTAATGATCAGATATGAGAGGTGCGTCACTCATATATGCCCTTGCCAATAGCGCTTATCGCTTATCGTAGGAGCTCTTCTGGTATAGCTACATACACCATAGAGCTGGCTAAGGCTTTGAGCCAAGTCTTCGAAGTGATAATGCCAGCATTCGGGTTAAGCCCTCTAACAAAGAAGGAATTAGAAGAGAGAGGCGTTAGAGTGGTTGACTTTGGCCGAGACCCCTTCGAACTAGGGTACTTGGGAGGCCCCCTCATCGAATATCGCTTGTTAAGCGAGAAAACGCAGAAGTGCTTATCCCGCTTAGGTGAAATTGATTGCCTTCTATTTACGATACCTGGCTTAGCCGTGAAGTTTCGCTCCCAAAAATTAATGGTAAAGGGGTGGGGATGTCATGGCCTTTTCCACGCAATTACTACGAGGTTGAGGTATCTACCTTGTACATTAAAGATACCAGGTATGGTTACGACAATCGAATATTGGCTTATGGATAATGGTGTCTTTACAAGAGCCAAGAAAATAATCTGTTCAACGCAGGCCTCTTACGAATTTCATAAAGCTAAGTTCGGGGCCAAGGCAACTTATATTCCGCCACCTATAGAATACTCGAGTGTCGAGAAGAGGCCAGCAGAAAGGTTACGTATACTCTTCGTCTCAAGGGATCTCTCCATTCCTCGAAAGAATTTAATGACATTACTTAAAGCCCTCGGCATGCTTAGCGAGGGATATTTAAAGAAGGTCAAGATGACATTGGTTGGCCGCAATCCTCATAGATTCAGGGATTGGCTCCACTACCTCAAGATGAAAGGCGCTGAGGTTGACGTGATCGGATACGTCGACAGAGAACGCATGGCAGATATTTATTCAAACTCAGACGTCTTAATTTACCCGTCTTACTACGAAGAACTTGGCTATGCGGTTTTAGAGGCCATGGCACACAGCCTTCCAGTAATTGCTTCTAACATCCCATCGTTCAGCGACATGATCATAGACGGCTATAACGGCTTCCTCATGAAACCAAATGACCACCGAAGGTTAGCGCGTTTGCTTTCAATGCTAATTGAGGATCATAAAATGTGCCATGACATGGGGAAGAGAAGTCTTGAGGTCATCAAAGAGAGGTTTGACCCAAAACTAGTAGCCCAAAAATTCAAGTGCTTAGTGAATGATATATGAGTGAAGAGATCGTTTTACTAAATAACAATCCTCCGACCTCTGGAGTCGGGAGATACGCTTATGCTCTTTATCAAAGCTTAGTTAAGCTAGGCTTAAGAATATGCTTCGTGTCTTGGGATAAAGAGCTTTTCGACTCGACATATAAGAGCCTACGACATTTAAGATTAAGCTGGCTCTACTACTTGCTAAAGTTTAAGTACCTATCGGCTAAACTGAAGGTAAATGCCTCCTTGATTCATATCGCCAACGCGGGTTATCTCGCTTCAATGATTCCTCGCATGAGGGAGAAATGTGAATCGATTGTAGTTACAATACATGATACTATACCCATGGGCCTGAGGAACGGTCTAAGCCACAAAGTAGCTGGAAGAGCTTTAGAAAACGTATTCTTAGCCGATTATTGCATTTGCATTTCAAGGTATGTCCAAAAGAATCTTCCCGAAGTTCTAGGTACAATTCCGAGAAAAAGTAGAGTGATCTACCATGGAGTTGATCATGCACTATTTAAACCAAGAAGCAAAATTCAAGCTAGAAGAAAGTTGAACTTACCAGACAATAAATTCATTATCATAAATGTAGGTTCAGAGGAACCTAGAAAAAACATTCCGGCATTGCTTGAAGCTTTTTCTAAAATTATTAGAAAGATACCTAACACAATATTAGTCAGGATAGGAGAAGAAGGGAGGAAGGAAGATAGGTTAATAAACTCGCTAGAGTTGCGAGACAAAGTTCTTTATAGAAGAGCTTCGGATAAGGAGCTCGCACTTTACTATAACGCTTCTGATGTTTTAATCCATCCAGCATATTATGAAGACTTTGGAATGCCCTTGCTGGAAGCGATGGCCTCAGGACTTCCCGTAATAGCATCAAATCGGTGCGCAATACCGGAAATCGTTGGGGACGCAGGAATACTCCTTAATCCTTTAGATATTGACGGTTTCGTTCATTGGACACAGGAGATATTAGAAAATAGGGACTTGAGGGTCGAGCTTTCCGAAAGGGGCTACAAGAGGAGCTTAAGCTTCAGCTGGGAGAAATGTGCCAAGGAGACGCTGGACGTCTATAGAGAGGCCTTGGATGAGTGCTGATGGGGATAGAAGAGCCGTTGCTCTCTCGCCTATCGCCGCTAAGATTTAAGAGGATATTGGACGTGGGGTGCGGTTACGGTAGGGTCACCAGACTACTCAAAATCATCTGGCCCGATGCAGAGGTCATAGCTCTAGACATCTCGAGAAAGAGCACCCTCTACGTCAAAAGGGACCTTCAACCGATGTTCGTAGCTGAGCTCGGTCGCGTCTTAAGAAGAGGGGGCCACCTCTACATAACCTCGGTGCTCTCCAAAGCGCCTCTGCCGCTGAGCAGGGAACATGTTAGAGAATTCCACTCGGTAGATGAGTTCAAGCGAGTGTTACAAGGGGGAGGACTGAGGGTGGTCGAGCTCATGTTGCGCTCGGTGAAGTTTCCAGTTAGGCACACCGTGTATAGGTTGCTGGCAAGACTAAGGGTGGTAAGGGAGGATCCCAGCCTCATCGAGGCTATGAAGGGCCCACTCGACTACTGTCTCAGCCTTCCGAGGCCCGGCTATTTCTCGATAGACGCTCTAGCGAAGAAGCCCTATGAAGGAAGCTCCCATGTGTAGCGAGACGTAAGCTATGCGTCTTAGCTTGGTAGCGTCTAACGCTTCGGTATCGCGGTCTTACGTCGCTTCTGCACTACCTACGCGCTTTTCCTGCGCTTATGGCGCATAGGGGGCTTCTACTCCCTCCAGTTTTTGGAGGGACTCTTCCCACTTAATACCTTGATACTTTGTCGCGCTACCGCCTCCTACGCGAGGTTGCAGGCTTCAAGTCCCTCCACAACCTCGGATGCTGTTGAGCTAAGGTTTGATCGACTGAGGGCGACCCTCCAGGAGGGCCTTTGGACACGCCTCTACGTTCCTCCCACCCTTGAGCGAATCTGGTGACTTAGGGGTTGGCGCGATATGTTAAGTTGCCAGATCCTAACTTCAAGAAAAAAGCTTTAAGGTTTGGTAGCGTGCTGGTAGCAGAGGTATCATGTCGACCCTCGATGAGCTCGTCTCTAAGATTAAGGGCTACCTCAAGGGCATGCCTTTAGAGAGGGTTAAACTCTTAACCCATGAGGACTTTTCGAGGGAGCTCGGCGTTGACCTCAAGAGGCTGAAGCCTGAGTGGAAGGACGAAGTGACGAGAACGCTCTACAAGCACGGCATGTCGTATAGGCAGATTGCCAGCATCCTAGGGAGGAGCATGAGGGACATCTCTAGGGCCGTCAGGGGAGGCTGTGGAGGCGCTTGGAGGAGGGCACCTGAGGGCTTGACCAGCGTCGACGTCGAGGTGGCCAAGAAGGCCATCCAGCTGATGAGGGAGGGGAAGGTGAGAAACGCCAACGACCTAGTGCTGGAGCTAGGCTTAAACTTAGAACAGGCCAAGTGTCTCTACGACGCAATAGTCGATAACGAGAGGGTGATAACGGTCTCCACCGTGGAGGCTGCCCAGAGGATCGAGAGGTCCTGGAAGAGCGTAGTGAAGTACTCGCGGAGGCTGGAAGAGGAGGTTGAGAGCCTCAAGAGGGAGGTTGAGGAGTGCGAGAAAAGGGCTAAAGACGTCGTCGAGGGGTTGAAGAGGGATATAGAGGGTGAGGTGAAGTTCGTGGAGAGGTTTAGAGGGGAGGCCGTGAAGGATCTGTTGAAGCTCCAAGAAGTCTTCACATCCCTCGACATACACGTCAAGACCCTAATGGATTTTATGAGTCGAGTGCAGGAACTCAGGGAGAGAGTCGAGAGACTTGAGGACGGCTTCAAGAGGCTTGAGGAGTGCACATCAAAGATTAAGGAGGCGGAGGCAGGCCTGAAGAGGATGGGCATGGAGATCTCAAGGCTCAAGGGTGAACTCAACGAAATGGCAGTGTTGAAGTCTCTTGCCTACTGGCTTGAGGTGTGCTTGAAGCCTCTTACATCCAGTCACTATCATTATTGTAGGTGCGCTTACGAAGATGAATATGGATACTGTACGGTTGGTTGGAGCGCCCCTCTTCAAGGCTTAGAGGTGAAGGAGGTTGTCGAGGGCGGCAGAAAGGTGTACTGCGTAAACGTGAAGGACCATAGGTGGATATGCGTAACTTGTCCGCTCTATAGACCCGCGTGGCTCAACGACTTCCTCAAGCAAGTTGAGAAGTCTTCAGGGTCCCTCAAAAGTGGAGCCGAATTGCAGTACTTCGACAAGTAGACGTTGCGAAGACATGTGTTCTTTTGAGGTCGAGGAAGACACATGTGAAACGCTAGCACCAAATTAGTTGCGCATGAAAACGATATTAAGCGATGGGCTGAGCCCTTTGACATACCGTCGATCTATTTGCTTGAGCCCTCTAAAGGAGATGGACTCAGCTGAAGGATCGCTGAAAGCGATTGCCTCTGTAATGCTCCGTAAGGAAAGCCGAGGAGAGTCCCTTGGCGATTTCAAGCATGGTAGCGTCGTACGTGCAAAGCTTCATGGTCGATGGAGTAAAGGAGTAAATATACGTCTATAGCTGAGGCTCAGATGATGAACTTTCCAGTGTACTTAAGGGACGTGCTTACGCACATAGAGTATCTACTGGAAGTGATCAAAGAAAGGCCCAAAGAAGCCTTGGAGTTCGGATGTGGAACAGGATTTCATTCCTCGTTCATATCAAAATTCGTAAGGCATATGGTATGCTTGGACTTGAACGTGAAAACGCTGGAAATTGCTAGAGAAAACGTTAAGAAGTTCGGGGATGCAGGAAAGGTGAGCTTTATCGTAGGGGACGTATTCCATCTGCCATTTAGATCCAAAGCCTTTGACGTGGCGTTCTCTCAAGGACTGTTGGAGCACTTCAGTAGCGACGAGGCGAAGCAGATTTTAAGAGAAGCAAGTGCGTGCGCAAGAGCGGTCATAGTTAGTGTGCCGTCACTTAATTATCCCCGACGTGATCTCGGAGACGAGCGGTTGCTAAGCCCAGCAAGTTGGCGAGAGATATTGCGTGAATTTAAGCCTAAGGTAAGGTACTACGTGATTGACTTCCAGTCCATCAAGAACTCCCTCTTAGCTAAAAGGATTCCAAAACCGTGGCACATCTTGATCAAGATAAGGCCTTAGAACCTAAAGTAGTACTGAAATAAATACAAATGTTATGAAGAAAGCTCTGGTCTCACCAGCTCACGTGTTTCTTAATTCCATCTACGGAAGCGAATCGTCTTGGGCGTACAACATAGTAGCGAGGCTGGCGAAGCGCTTCGGCGTTCAATTAGACGTCGTGTGCGGCAAGGCCTATGGCCTGACGTTGCCAAGTTGCGTAAGGGTCTTTGAAGTGGGCTTCGACAGAGGGGATCTTATGGACAAAGCTTTATTCTACTTTAGATGCTACAACGTGGCCAAGAGATTATACGAGGACGCAGACGTGGTGCACCACATGTTCCCCTTCGGCTTTAGAGCTGGCCTCAACCTGTTAGCGGTCTTCGGGCATTTAAGAGAGAAGCCGTTCATAATCGGGCCAATACAGTATCCCCAAGAGTACTCGGACGTCACAGACTACGAGTGGGTCTCTGGAAGAAGGGGCTTAAGAGCGAAGTTGTCTTATAGTTTAGAGAGTGCAATAACAAGGTTGATCTCGCAACCGATCGACATACTCCACGAGCTCACGCTGAGGGAAGCCGAGGCTTTAGTATTTGACTCGAGAAAAACCTTGAGTCTCTACGAGGGCTTATACTCAGACCTATTAAAGGACAAGGTGCTTGAAGTCATACCTCCTGGGGTCGAGACGGAGATCTTCAAGTACGCTTCGCCCGTCAAGAAGGATCACTTTGAAATCATGACGGCGGGCTACCTCTTGAAGAGGAAGGGGGTTCAATATCTCATAGAGGCCATGCCCCTCATATTGAGGGAGTTCAAGGACGTGAGGCTGAGGATAGTGGGCGACGGGCCCTTCAAGGGCGAGCTCATGAGGTTGGTTAAGAAGCTGTCGCTTGACGACAAGGTCCGCTTCGAGGGCCTCGTCCCTAGGAATGAGCTGGCGAAGTATTATGCGAGCTGCGACGTCTACGTCCAGCCTTCTTTGAGCGAGACCTTCCCCTCAACCATCAGGGAGGCCATGAGTGTGGGCAGGCCTGTGATCGCCACTAAGGTGGGCTTCGTCGAGGAACATATCATTGACAGCGTCAACGGCTTCTTAGTCCCGAGAGGAGACGTCGAGGGAATAGCGAGTAAGGTTCTCTTGCTACTGAGCGACGAGGACCTTAGGCTGAAGATGGGTGTTAAGGCTAGAGAATACGCCGAGAGAAATTTCGATTGGGACAAAATAGCGACCATGTGGTATAGCACATATTCTAAGTTGACAAGGTGTTGAGATGGCCTACCTTTATTCGAGATTCATAGTCCCTATGTTTGAAGGTTTCCTACGTAGTGGGAGGTTTGTGCTCGATGTGGGTTGTGGTAAAGGAGGACTCGGTGCGATCGTAAAGGCGATCCCTGAAAAAACTTGAATCCCTTCATTGTTGGCGTTGATCTCGAACGCACCATGCTGAAGAGTGCAAGGCTATTCTATGATGATGTGGTGTTGGCCTCCGCGGACTATTTGCCTTTTAGGGATAAGGCCTTCGATGCAGTTTTCAGCATTGAGGTTATAGAGCATTTGAGTGAAGAGCAGGGCTGCAGGCATGTAGCGGAGATGGAGCGGACCTCAAAGAGGCTGGTCGTGATAACCACGCCGTCGCACTTCTTCCCGCAAGACCAGGTTGAGGGCCCTCCACGGACCAGAGAATTGATGAAGCACAAATCCTATTGGAGCGCTAAGTATTTTAGAAGACGTGGGTACGCCGTTCAAGGCCTCTACCCTGTCAAAGAGTGGATACCTCCATTGCTAGCCAAGAAATTCCCTTATTTGGCTTGCTCTATCTTGGCATATAGATTATTTACATAAAGGAAGTGGCTTACGTGTTGCCAATCCTTGTTAGAATAAAGGCGGTCTTTCTAGACGTCCTTTTAGGGATCGCAACACCACTTTTAATATCTCTTGTCCTGCTTACTCCAATCATCCTCCCTCGTGGGATTCCGTTTTACGGTGATGAGACTTACTACTATATCAACTTCGAATCGTTTTACTTCAATCCACTCAATTGGCTATTCCAGTGGACTCCGGCACGAGGTCCAGCCCCTCTTCTCACATTCTTTTCTTACTCGATCCCCTTAGCGTCGCTCGTCGCCCTATTTGGACAGGAGCTCGCCGTGAAAGCATTTATCTTGGTCGTTGCCTCGCTCCCCGGGATATTAACTTATTTTGCGTTGAAGATCTTGGTTGAAGAGTGGTCGCTCTTCAGTGATGAAAAGAGAGCTAGGTTATTTGCCTTAACGGGATCCCTCTTCGTGCTACTTTCATTTACCAATTCCGGGTTAGGAGGAGCGGGGACTGCGCCTGCTTGGGCCCTAATCATGTTGCCCATCTCCTTCGCCCTCTTAATTAGGTACCTAAGGAGTGGTTCGACTAAGCACCTCTTGCTATTGGGGCTGTGCTCGCTCTTCGCTATCGCCAATCCTTTCTGGATATACTTGATGATCATAATGGGCTTAATTTATCTCATAGTCGAAATCATGTTTTCTCACGAGCCCAGATTGATCCTCCTCAAGCGCTCGATGACGGCGATATTGGTATTCTTAGCCCTCAACGCGTTTTGGCTCGTGCCTACCATCGCTGGCTACTTGAAAGGTGGCGGAGGGGTCTTCCAAGTCTACACCATGGAGCAACTCATCAGCTTTGGAGGCCTGCTCTTCCTCAGCCACTGGAAGTTGCTAGACGTCTTGATGGTGGGGGAGCACCAATACTACTTTTTCTGGCTCCACCCGCAGAACTACGGCCCTTTGAACGTAGTGATACCCATCTTGGCTGGGATTTCGTTGCTAGCCTTCCGAAGGAACAGGCACGTCCTTTTCATGGGGCTTGTCCTCGTCGTGGGCGTCTTCTTGACCAAAGGGGTCCATGAGCCTGCTGGGTACCTCTACTACTTGATCGCTAAGAGCCTGCCCTACGGCGCGGGAGCCCTATTGAGGAACCCAACGAAGTTTGTGCCCCTAGTTAGCTTCTCCTACGCCTTCTTGATTGGCTTGACCATAGCCAAGCTCTACGAGAGGGCGAAGTCGCTCAAGGTCTCTAAGGCTTGGCACTCGAGGGCCGCGAGCTACGGACTAGCACTTGGGCTTATTTTGTTGGTTCTCGCACCCGTCACGTATGGGACTATCCTAGACCTTCAAGGGTACACGTGGCCTCGCTACAAACCTACTTACATACCGAAGGTCTACGACGAGCTGAACTCTTGGCTCTCTAACCAACTTGGCGACTTCAAGGTCATGTGGATTCCAAGTGGCGGGGCCTACGTCTGGAAGCCCTACATAATAACTGCCTTCCCGGACCTCTACTCGTCGAGGCCGGCCGTGAGCTTTAGGCAAGTGTACCCTCAGCCTCTGGGGTCCACGGACGAGGTCGGGAAGCTCCTCAAGGCATTGGGCGTGAAGTACGTCGTCTACCACGGGGACTCGCTCGACTACCCCAACCAAGAGATCCTACAGCAACTATTAAGGCAGAGGAACCTGAAGGTCGTCTACGAGCTGAACTACACCTACGCGCCCGAGGACAATTCGAAGTCCCCGTTGCCCGTTGGCCAGCCCGACCTCCAGTTCTCTCAATCCCCCTTCAAGCTCTTAGCACCTGAGTCCCTGCCGAGGGGAGGGGAGGCTGAGGTGGTCATACAGTACACCATACCCCGAAGCGTCGTGGAAGAGGGGTTCAAGGGCAGGTTCTGGGCTGGCTTTGGCATAGGGCTCAGCGGGTTCTCAGCTGGAAGTGCCTCCTTGGATAGGAGGGTCTTCTGGGCGGGGGTTCACGAGCAGAGGATGATGAATGAGACGTGCGGGTACGCGGTCTTCAAGGTGAAGGTGCCCTACACGTACCCCGGGACTGCCATAGACGTCTACTCCAACTTCTACGATGGAAGCTTCAGGCCGCTCACGCCCTCTTACTTCGTCGCGAGGCTTCCCGTCTCGCCGAGGGAGGTGAAGATTCCGTTCGTGGTCTTCGAGAACGAGGAGTACAGCGGGCCCGTGTACCCGAGCAACCTAGCTCTGGCCTATGGGCTGAACTTGGCCGACCTCATGAACGTCGACGAGTTCGATTTCGCGTCGTGGTCCCTAGTCTCAGTTGGCGAGGCCCCGCCTCCTCGCGACCTCTTG
>Ga0272445_1000737_pt1 | contig 28493 bp, 32 predicted proteins | sample YNPCB0031_FD_194404 | JGI IMG/M metagenome (GOLD analysis project Ga0272445, IMG submission 194404) | Hot spring sediment microbial communities from Yellowstone National Park, WY, United States - YNP-CB-003-1 | ecosystem: Environmental > Aquatic > Thermal springs > Hot (42-90C) > Sediment... | reverse complement strand
TATGCTTGGAGGAAGGTTTTGGGTTGAGTTCCTAAACCTTCTTCTTCTAAGCTTTGATCTTTATTCATTCCAAAGCCCAGAAGAAGCTTTACTACAATTCATTAATTATCTATAAATTGGTTAAATATAAACCTTAATTGTATGAAATATTTGCATTATTAATTGATATAGAATAAAGAAAATTAAAAAATACTATTTAAAGAATGATAAGAGAAATTCCATGAGAAATTTTATTATTAGAAAAGCTTAAATAGTTTAGAGATGGGTTCTATCGATAAACCTAGATATCATGGAAAAGCATCATATTTAAGGGAAATATATAAAATGACATATTTTGATAGTTTGCATGCAAGTATATCATTAATAGAAAATATACCTATTGTAAGTTCTGATCCAATTTATTCTAAAATTAAAGGTTTAAAGTATATTCATCCTAAGAATTTGCAGCTCAAAATTAAATAATAAGAAAAAATCTTTATTTTAATTTTTATTTTTAAATTATTTCTTTATTAAAACCGAAGATTTACCCTCTATATTTTGAACAATTATCACATTAACATTTTCTTCAACAAATACTTTACCTGGAGTAATAATTATATATTGTGTACTTGGATCTTCATATGCAATCGATAGCAACATTTTTAACATCTTCTCTCTATATAAAGGATCCATATGAACATCAAATTCATCAATTGCTCTAAATGGAGACATCATGTATTTTTGTAATGAAAGAAGGAATGCCATTGTAGCTACAGTTCTTTCTCCTCCACTTTGAGTATGAGAATTTAATAAAGTTAATTCAGCACCTTTAAAGCCAACATATATTTCTAAAGCTGCACTTCTAATATCTTCTAAATTTCTTAAAGTTATTTTTCCAGAAGCATCGATTGAAGATAATATTTCATTAAATATAGGATTAATGTTTTCTACTAATTTCCTAATAAAATCTCTCCATACTTTTTTCCTATAATCGATTTCTTCAAGGGTTTTCTTAATATTTTCATTCAATTCTTTTGCTTTTAATTCTGTTTCTCTATATTTTGAATCTGCTAAAATATACATTTCTTCAGCTTCTTGATTAATTGTTCCAAGAGATGCTATGGCTATATTTACATGTTGTATATCTGAAAGTATTTCCATTGGTTTTCTTAATGTTTTTATTCTTTCTCCTTTTTTATTAGCTTCGATAATCTTTTCTTCTAAATTTTTATTAATTTCTTCATAATTTTTTTCATTTTTTCTAAGCTCTTGCTCAATTTCTTTCTTCTTATATCTTATAATAGCTAATTCAGTATTATTATTAATTAAATTATCAACAGATTTTATTAATTTTTCTTCACATGTAGATATTTCTTTTAATAATTTTTCTTTTTCATTCTCATTATTTTTCATTAATTCTGCTAATTTAAGATATAATGCTCTTAAATTAATTAGATAAGAATTAAAATTATTTCTTTCATTCTTAATTTCTTCTTCTAAAAATAATATTTTTTTATTCATTTCTTTTAAATCTTCTTTATATAATTCTATTTTTTTTGCAATTTTTTCTAAATCATTTTCTAAATCTATAACGATAGACCAAGCATACTCCCTTTCTAATTCTTCTTTTTGCTTTTGTAAATTCCTTAATTTCATTAATTTTTCATATTCATTCCTCCAATAATCTGTTGCTATTTTAGCTTCTTCAAGAATTTTTTCTATAGCTTTTTGTTCACTTACTAATTCTGTTAATTTTCTTTCTGCTTCTATTATTCTTTCTCTTAATGTTTTTGCACCAACAGCATCTTCTACCATTAATAATTTTTCTTCATCAGATTTTGAAGCAAATTGTTCAACCATATTTTGATGCATGATTATTAAAGCATTATTTGGATTAATTCCTGCTTGCTTTAATAAATGTTCAACTTCTGCTTTAGCCATGTATCTATTATTTACTAAATGCCAATAATCGCCATTTTTCTTTAAATATCTTGTTATAGTAATTTTATCAGTATTAATATTTTGAAATGGTCTTTTTCCATTAATTTTTGAATTGTTTAAAATAACAGACACTCTTGCAGCTTCAGCCCCTCTTCTAATTAATTGACTAAGTTTTTCCCCTCTTTCTGTATAGGTTTGACCTAATGCAACAGATATTCCTAAAAGTATAGAAGATTTTCCAGCTCCATTAGGCCCCAGAATTAAATTTAATCCGGGTTTAAGGATTATTCTGGAATATTCATGACTCATAAAATTCTCTAATATTACTTCTTCTATGAATGTTTTATTTATTGCACGTTTTTCTTCTATTTCTTGTATCGTTTCCTCTTTCTTCTCCATTGCTTTTTACTCTTGATATAAATTTTTTTACTAGTATATATGTATATTAGAGGAAAATAAAATTTTTCCATGCGAGAAAATATATAATTTATACTATAATACTTTTCTAAGAAATACAAAAATAGAATGGTCTATAAGATAAAATAAATAATTTTATTCTTTAATTATTTTGAAATTAAAGGATAAATTTCCTCTCTTACATAATCAATTAAATCTTTTTCATCTACTTTACTAAAAGCAGTAACTACACAATTATAAGTTAAACCAATTACCCATCCTTTTGTAGCAGAAGTATAAACAATGTATAAAATTTTTCCACGCCTTAAATATTCTTCATATAATGAAGAATTTTTTAATGTTTCACCATATAATGAAAGTTTTTTTATACCTGGTATGTCTAAATCATGGAAAAAAATTACTTTTGTTCCATCGGGGTTTTTCTCATGAAAATCTTTAAGTTTCTCTGAAGAAATTCTTGCTTCAACTATTGATGCATAATTCATAAATAATATTTGACTTAACATTGAAGCTATTGCATTTGCTTGATGTTTTTCTTGTAAAATGAATAATAGAATTTTATCATCATATTCATCAAATATAATAGGGGTTTCGATCGTTTTTATTATAGGTACTTTTTTTCCTCTTTGAGAAATAATTATTGGTTTATCTCTATTAAATAAAGCTGATAAACTTTTTTCTTTAATGGAAATATTCTTTATTTCTATTAATATTTCTAGCTCTTCATTATTTATTTTAAAAATTTCTGTATGGCTATAATTTTTTAATTTTAAAGCAATTTCTTCAAGAGATATTTCTTCTTTTATTTCAAAAATTTTTCCTGCAAGAACCATTTTTTATCACTTTTTGTTAAATTTCTATTGATTATTGATTGTATTTAAAAACTTTAATTAAAGCTTTTTTTCTATTTTTTTGATAAAAATGATAGAAGTAAATGGTTATAAAATTCTTGAAAATTTGCTTTATAGTAAAGATCATACATGGGCTAAAATTGAAGGAGATACAGCAAAAGTCGGAATTACTGATTATGGGCAAAAAACAGCTGGTAAAATAATGTTTGTTAGATTTAGACCTAAGGGAGCAATTTCTCAAGGCCAAGGAATAGGTACTATTGAGACTGCAAAATGGGTTGGTGTCGTAAAATCTCCTGTTTCAGGAGAAATAATTGAAATAAATTCTAAATTAAGAAATAATCCAAGCCTAATAAATGAAAGTCCATATGAAGATGGATGGATTGCAATAATAAAATTATCTAAATTTGAGGAAGATAAAAAGAATTTAATGAATGCTGAAGAAGCAGCTAAATGGTTAAAAGAAGAAATATCAAAATCTAAAAAATAATTTCATATTAGGTAATTAAAAATTGAAAAAGAATTTTTATAAAGCAAAAATTGGTATTTCAGCTGGTTTGTTTTCAGCTCTTTTTTTATTATTTTTAATTTTATTTATCATAATATTATCAATTTATCAAGAATTATTTATTGCTCCGCCGCAAACTTCAATAATATCTAAAACAATTACAAATTCTACTTCTTTAATAACCACTTCTCCAACTACTTTGATATCTGAAACAATTACTAGATTAAAAGCTTCAGATGCTTCTTTAATAAGCATAGATGGAAAATCATTTAAAATAAGTGATTATAAAGGAAAAGTAATAATTATTGATATTATGTCTATTGAAATTGAAGAATGCAAAATTCAACATTCTTACTTTAAAGAAATTCTTAAAGAATATGGTGATAAAATAGCTATAATATCTTTAGATTATAGTGAAAAAGATAATGAAGAAAAATTAAGTGCTTATGCTTCTCAAAATGAGATTGAATGGACAATTGTGTATTCTAAAAATATTATAGCTTCTTATCAAGATAAAGGTGGTTTACCAACAATTTATATAATTGATAAAAATTTTAATGTCGCATATGAAAGGCTTGGAGTAGCAAGCATAAGCGATTTAAAAAAGATAATTAATTCTTTATTATCAGAATAATTTTTAATTTATAAAAATTACTTGCGTAAACTTTCTATTTTTTGATATATTTTATCTTTTAAAAGTGCTTCAATTGCTTCTTTTTTGGCTGGATTTAGAATGTATAATCTGAGTTCAAGAATTACTCTATCACTAGATATTCTTAAAACTCTTACTTCTGGAACTTTTTCAGGAGCTAGATCGGTTTTAGCAATTTCAGAACTTTTTAACATTATTAATTTAGCCTCATTTATATCTATTTTACTTGGATCTATTTCAATTGGAATTGAAATTAATGATATTCCAGGTCTACTTTCATTTTCTATAATACTATGCAAAAGTAAATTATTTGGAATATTTACTACTACATAATCATGTGTTATTATTGTAGTATATAATGAGTTTATTTTAATAACTTTACCATTATACTCATTAATTTTTATGACTTCTCCAACTCTAATAATATCTGATGAATTTATCATAAAATAAGCAAATATATTGGATAAAACATCTTTTAAAGAGATAATTAATCCAAGTATTAAAGCAGAATAAATAATTATACTTAATGAAAAATCTATGCCAAAGAAATTGCAAAATTCTCTAAATAATATTATAAAGCTAATAATCCATATAATTATGCTTCCTATTAAATCAATTCTATAAGCAATAGATTTGTTTATCGCTACTATACCTTTTATAATAATTTTTCTAAAAAATAAGTATACTATGAGCGTTATTATTATAATTATTAATGAAGTTATAATTATTGATGAATATTCCATTATAGAAAATGAAAACAAGCTCCTCTCCTCAAATAAAAATATATTCTCAACAATTTATATAAAAACTATTAATATTTATAGCTAATTTTTTAAAATTAATAAAAATAAACCAAAATTATTTTTGAAAAAAGAATATATTCTTTTAAGCTCATATCATTTTTTCTTCTTCTTCAAGTTTTGAAGTCATGATTATTTTTGCAGTTCTACCTCTAATTTTCTTTATTACATAATATCCACAAGAGGGGCATCTTGTATCACTTATTCTTTTAGAAACTTTTTCCTCCTCAAAAATAAATCCACATTTTAAGCATTGATATAATATTTTTCTTTCTTCACTCATATTTCTCGCCAAAAACAACCTTATTATATTTTAATTCTCACTTCTGGAAGAAGGATATAAACCTTTTTATCTCAAAACTATTAGCATCTTTTTAAAAGATCTAAGAATGATTTTTTTATGATTAAAAAGAAACTATAATCTTTAGGATTTTTAATTTATTCTTTTATATTAAAAAAGGTTTAAAAATATGGTTAAATTTAAAATAAAGAATGTAAAGTATAATGTATTAAAAATAATTCCAACATAGCTGATATTAAAAGAATAAGATAGACAATCATTAATTTATTAATTGAAAGATTTTTCTCTAAAGTAAATTTTATTGCTAAAAATATTGAATAAAATTCTAAAATTCCATGAGGCAAGGAAAAAATTATAAATAAAAGCACATCCATTAAGTTAGCTTTTAAAATATTCGTAGTTCTTATAATACTAATAGAGAAAAAAATTATAGTAAAAAATAATGCAAAAGTTTTTGGATGTTCAAGAACCATATATTCAAACTCACGACGTGGTAAAAAATCTACAACTCTTACATAAAATGACATGCCAATTATTATTATTGAAACAACTATGACATTATGCAAGAATATTTCTAAAAAGCCTAATATTTTATCTGATAGTATTATTTTATATGCATATTTAAAAATAATAACATTTTCAATATACCCTAGTAAAAGAAAAAGGAGAAACACAAATCCTAAAAGAATTGTTTCAATCTTTTTATGCATTTCGAATTCACTATATTATTTTTTCTAATAAAAGTTCTAAATAAGATTTTGTAGTTATAGAACTTTTTGGAATATTTATTTTTTCAAATATCTTAATAAGTTTTTCTTCAATCATTTTTATAGTAGCTTCATTTTCTACTTCTTCCTCTATTTCTATAAAATATCCTAAGTCTTTTACTTCATCCATATAAATAGAAGTACTCCCTAGAATATACTTTTCTCTTTTTTTAGAAATAATTGCTATTGGTTTAAATCCTAATTTATAGAATATTTCTTTAGTATTTTCAAAATTTTCAATTTCAGTTTGAATTTCTAATCTTGTTTTTGATATTTTACTTATTTTTGCTCCTTTATATGTAAGATAATTTTTTCCATTTGTTTTCCGAATTCTTAAAGCTTCATCAGTTTTAGAAAAATCCCTTGATGGATGTTGAAAATAAATATCTTCCTCTGAAGCTTTAGATATTAATTTACTTCCTAAGCTTAATATTTTATTTTTCACTTCCATAAATTTTTCAAAATTTTCAATTTTTGCTTTAAATTCAACTTCAATCATACTTTATTCATCTTCATCTTTTTTTATTTATTTACTTTTTTATAAAAAATATTTAAAAAGCAATAATATTAATTTATTTAAAAATGAATAATAATATAAAATTTGGATTAAGAATACCAACTTTTCCAATAAATGATAGTAGAGGAAGAAAATTCGTAGAAGAAATAATAAATTTTCTGAAAGAAATAGGAGAATATTTTGATTCAGGTTGGGTTGATGATCATTTTGTTCCATGGGCAACATTTCTCTCTCCCGAAGTTGATCATTTAGAATGTTGGACAACAATATCTTATCTTTCAGGTATATTTAGTAAAATGAAATTTGGGAGTATCGTATTATGCAATTCATATAGAAATCCTGCATTAGTTGCTAAAATGTCTTCTACGCTTAATGTTCTTACAAATGGCAGGTTTATATTAGGAATTGGTGCAGGTTGGAAAGAAGATGAATATATAGCTTATGGATACGATTTTCCAAAACCTTATATAAGGATTAAACAATTAGAAGAAGCAGTTCAAATAATAAAATTATTATGGAGTAAAGATAATGTTACTTTTAATGGAAAATATTATAAGATTAAGAATGCTTATTGTAATCCAAAACCTATCACACCTATACCATTAATGATCGGTGGAGGAGGAGAAAAATTAACTTTAAAAGTTGTTGCTAAATATGCTGATTGGTGGAATTTAGCAAATCCTACTTTAGAAGAATATAGAAGAAAAGCAGAGATATTAAGAGAATATTGTGAAAAAGTTGGCAGGGATTACAATGAAATAAAGAAAACAATTGCAGGATTAATATCAATAGCTGAAAATTATGATAAAGCATATAAATTTGCTTTAGAAAGCCCTTATATTAGTAAAGAAAATATTAAAATTGTTTTTGTTGGGGATCCCGATACTATTATAGAAAAAATTATTGATTTTGTTAGCGAAGGAGTAGAATACTTTATATTTAGATTTCTTGATTTTCCAAAAACTAATGGAACAAAAATATTTATTGAAAAAGTGATGACAGAATTCGAATAATGGTAGAATATAGAAAATAATTAAAAATTTAAGAGAAGTTTAAATAGACAAATTTATTACTTTAAAATATAATAAAATAATTGCTATTAATGATCCAAAAGCGATAGCAAAAAGATTTACTACATTATTATCTAACCATTTATACCCACGTAAATATAATGTTTCTTTATTGCAATGGATTTTTTTCTCTGTTTCTTTTCCACAATACTGGCATTTATACATTGCTTGAATGGTAGCTCCCAAGAAACTATCAAATGACGAACCTAGAAAACCACTTATAATTGTTAATATAAGAATATTTATAAAAAAATCTATTTTAGGATAAAAGATTGTTGCAGTAATTGAAATAAAGAAAGCACTCATAATTTGTGCAGCTTCACCAAGTATGGATATTCCTCCAGATGTACCTGCTGGGACTTTTTTCTTTAAATTTGTTATTAATCTTGGTTCACCTTTATACAATAAACCTATTTCAGTTGCAAGTGTATCTGCCAACGCTGTTACAACCGCTCCAAAGAAACCTGCTATATAAAATAATTTAAATGAACCATCATCAAAAGCCATAATGAAAGCAAAAATGGCAGGTATAGCCCCATTCGCTGATACATTTTTCCAACCTCTCGCACCTTTTTTCTCTTCAGCCACACCCCTTTTCCTTTTATATTCATATTTGTATTTTGTAAATATACCAGAAACTAAATGGAAAACTAATAATGGAATGAATAAAAATTCTCCTCCAAAAGCATACACAGTAAATCCTACTATAAAACCAGCTATTAAACCAGTTAAATCTACTATTGCTATTTTATATGAAATAGCACCAAATAAACTTACAACAATAGCTGCTTTAATAATTTGGAAAATAAAAGAAGACATTATAACATCTCCTTTTAATTTATTTCAAAAAATCTTTACTTAAATAGTTTTTCTTTTATATACTCTTCTAAATTTTCCAATTTTATTCTTATTTGTTCCTTCTTTTCCAAATCTCTTAAAGAAATAGTATTACTTTCTTTTTCTTCAGGACCAGCTATTATTAAATATTTATAACCAAGTTTACTGTAATGCTCTATTACTGAAGAAATTTTCTTTTTCGATATATCAATTTCTACTCCTATGCCTAATTTTCTAATTTCTTGCAATACTTTTAAAAGATAACCAACACTATCTTCACTTATACTAAAAGCAACAATTTTTTTCTTACTATCTTTAGGATAAATTTTTTTACTAATAAAATATTCTTGTAATCTAGTTATTCCTATAGCACATCCAACTGCGGGTGTATCCTTTCCACCAAATAGAGAAATAAGTTTATCATATCTTCCTCCTCCATTTAATGCTAAAGAAGAATCTGGAACATATTGCTCAAATATCATTCCAGTATAATATTCTAACCCTCTTGCAAAAGCTAAATTTACATTAAATGCATTACTTACTCCACTTTCTATAGCAATGTTAATTATTTCTTCAAGATTCTCCAATTTTTTTAATGCTATGGGCCATGAAGACAATATTTCATGTCCTTTTTTGAATACTTCATTAGTTTCTCCTGAAATATTTAATAATTGCTCTATAATTTCTATTAAATCTTTTGTATTCTTATCTTCATTTGATTGTTTTATAAGAGAAAATGCTTGTTCATATTTTTTTTGATCCATAAGAGATAAAACTCTATCTTGAATTTCCTCACTTATTTTATATTCTTCCATAATACTTCTTAATATTCCAACATGTCCAATTTTGAAATAATGATTTTTAATATTAAGTCTATTAAAAACATCATTAGAAATTATTAAAATCTCTGCATCTGCAATTGGTTTATCGCTTCCAATTAATTCAAAACCGCCATGCCAAAATCTCCTTTTTCTTCCCCATTGCGGTTCATCATAACGATAACAATCTGCTATATATCCTAAACGAAGTGGCAAAGGAGAATTTTTTAATTTTGTTGCTACTAATCTTGCTACTGGAGCTGTCATTTCAGGTCTTAAAACCATTTTCCTTTTATGCTTATCTTCAAAAACAAACATCCTTTCTCTTATTTCTTCTCCAGATTTTGCTTCAAACAATTCATAGAATTCAACAGTGGGCGTTTCAATTTCTTCATAACCATATAAGAAAAAACATTTTCTTATTTCTTCTTCTATCCATCTTTTAATTTTCATTTCTTCAGGAAGTATATCTTCCATTCCTCTTGGTGTAAAAATAATATTAGGCATAAAATCCACCCACTAAAAAGGCTAATAATGCTGTAAGCATCCATATTAAAACAATTTTCTTAATTTTCAAAGAATTTTCTTTTATTGGATTTTTTATAATTTTATAAGAAGAGAAAATAAAACCAAAATCAGTAATAATTATTAAAGGTATGTAGAAAAAAGGATAAACTAAATTATAAATTAAAGGAATAAAGCTTAATAATATTGCTATAATGAAGAATAAAGCTCCAGTTTTAGCTGCAATTTTATTTCCAAATAATCTAGCAATAGATTTAACATCTTTAATAGCATCTCCTTCAACATCTGCTATACCTTTAATAATTTCTCTACCAGTATTTGCAATAAAAGCAATTATTGAAAATAAAGCTATTCTAAAAGTTATTTCACCATCACTTATTAATCCTCCATAGAGAAATGGGGCTGATACGCATAAACTAACTATCATATTTCCTATTAAACCAGTTTTCTTTAATTTCCAATTATATAAAAAAGAAGCAATATAAAAAAAACTAGCTATTATTAAACAAGTATATGATACCATTAATGATGAAAATAAACCAATTACAACTAAAATGAAAGAAAATAATATTGCTTCTTTTTCATTTACTATTTTTGATGGTATAGGTTTACTAGGAGCATTTATAGAATCTATTTCTCTATCAAAATAATCATTTAAAACCATTGAACTTGAATTTAATGAATAAGCAGTTAAACCACCTAAAATGATATTTTTCAAAAATAAATTTTTCTTTTGAGAAGCAAGAATTCCAACTATTACTGCAATAAACATTAATAAACCATTTATAGATCGTGTCATTTTAAATAATCCAATAATTTTCTTTTTTAACATTTATATTTCACAAATTTCTTAAATCAACTAAATTTGCAGCATAATATATAACTTCATTTCTTCTATCAACAACAGATATTATCATTTCCTTTTTTAATCCGCGACAAATTGAAACGAGTTTTTTAAGAGTTGCTATATCAATATTTTTACCCTCACTAAGTGGAACAATCAAGTATTTTGCAACTCCTTTTTCAAATCCTCCTCTATCAAATACTCTAAATCTTAATTCAGGGCTAAAGCCCTCTTTTACTACATACCCTCTTTTTCTAAGATCTCTAAAAACAACATAGCTAATCCATATGTCATTATATCTTTCTTTAAAAAATGAAAGGGCTTCTATAAAATTAAGTTGTTTTCCTTTTGAATCATATAATAAGATTTTCTCTTTTTCTAATAAATAAAGAACTTCGCAAGGATGATAAACTATTTTATTTTCTTCTTCCAATTTATATCCATATCCTTTAGATAAATAAGCTAAGCTATTATCATTTACTTCACTATATATTTTACCATCTTCTTCAATACGAGCAATTATTACTTGCGTAGGCAGCTCTATTTCCTTCTCTTTATTCTTTTCTTCAATCATTTTTTTACACTTTTTTTTATAATAATTTAAGTATTTTAAGTAAATTATTTTTGAAGTTTTATTTAAGGAATTTATTATAAGACTATTTAAGTTTTTTCTTATTTTTTATGTATTTTTAATTAAATTATTAAAATTTAAATTAAAGATTATATTAAACTTTAAAAGTCAGTATTGATCAATTGCTAATATGGGCCGGTAGATCAGTCTGGAAGATCGCTCCGCTTGCAACGGAGAGGTTCCCGGGTTCAAATCCCGGCCGGTCCATGTTTTTTAACTTAAGTTTTTTAAACATATAATACAAGTATAATAAAATAGTATTACTAAAATTTAAAATAGTAATACTTATATATGTCCATTATCATTAGTTAAATATAGTGTTGAGGCTATGCATATTCCTGATGGATTTTTAGATTTTAAAATTTGTTTAATTACTTATATATTAACTATAGTGTTTTGGTTTTTTTCTTTTAAGAAAGCTAAAGAAGTTTTAAGTGATAAGCAAGTTCCATTAATGGCAACTTTAACAGCTATGTTTTTTGCAGCTCAAATGATGAACTATCCTATCATAGGTGGAACTACAGCCCATCTTCTAGGTGGACCAATTCTAGCAATAACTTTAGGACCATATGGTGGAGTAATCTCAATGAGTGTTATTTTAATAATACAAGCATTAGTATTTGGAGATGGTGGCTTAACAACTCTTGGAGCAAATATTTGGAATATGGGAATTGTAGGCACATTTATTCCATATTTAATATGGTTTTTATTTCCAAAAAATAAAAAAGGAATGATTGCAGGAGCATTTTTAGGAGCATTTATTGGAGATATTTTAGCCGCTGTATCAGCCGGATTAGAATTAGGTTTCTCAACAAAATTTCTTTATGGTATTTCAATAGCAGTCCCTGCCATGACTCTTCATCACTCAATAATTGGTTTTGGAGAAGGAATAGTGACCTGTGTTATAATTACTATATTATCAAAATATAGGCCAGATCTACTTAAATTACAAAAGATAGCACCAACTTGGTTAAGTAAATTTGAAGGGTGAAATTCATGGAAGATAAGAACATAGTAATTATTGGAATAATAATATCAATCATATTTGTTATAATTGGTTGTTTGTGGCTTTCAATTTCAACAGAAACTTTAGATAAAATTGCTGAAGAACTTGAAGCAAAAGAGTTTTCTATTTGGAATCCTCCTTTACCAGATTACGAATTACCTGAATTTGAAGGAAATTTAATAATAAATATACTCATAGGTATATCGTTTACTTTTATTACATTTTTAATATCATTTGAACTAGGTAAGTTTTTAAGGAAAAAAGATCAAAGGCATTCAAAATGATAGAGGATTTTTTAAAGTTTTTTAGCGAAACATTATTTACAGAAAAATATACTTCAATAAACGGTTTACTTCAAAAAATCGATCCTAGAGCAAAAATTACTTCTTTTATTATCCTAATATTAGCTTCAATAATATCAAATTCTCTCCTTCCTTTATTGCTTTTTTTATTTTTAATTTTTTCTTTAGCTATTATGTCAAAAATTTCTATTAAAAAATTTCTTTTCAGAACTTTACTTTTCACAACTCTTTTTTCTATAATAATTGCAATTCCAAATCTTTTTATAAATTCAGGAGTTGTTATAATATCATTTAATATTTATAACTTTAATCTTCGAATAACTGAACAAGGACTTTTTTCCACATTACAATTTATTCTTAGAGTTTGGGTATGCGTATCATCATTAATTCTTTTAAATTTAACTACAAAATTTTCAAGCATAATTAATACTATGGAAAGTTTTAAATTCCCTAAAGTCTTTATAATGATCATTACTGTAACTTATAGATTTATTTTTTTATTTGTTAATGAAGCTTATCAAATGATATTAGCTAAAGAAGCTAGAAGCATAAGGAAAATAAGTAAAATTGAAAATATAAAAATTTTAGGTTTTATGATTTCTTCTTTATTTATAAGAGCTTACGAAAAAGGAGAAAAGGTTTATTTAGCAATGAAAAATAGAGGTTATTCAGGAGAGATGAAAAATTTAAGTATGATTAATTTTCATTTTAAAGATGCTATATTTATTTTTTCATTTTTAATGTTCATAGTTTTTTCTTTTTTTATTGGAGGTTTTATTAAAATATGAGTTCTGTGGCTATTAAATTAATCAATGTAACATACATTTATCCCGATGGAACTATTGCATTAAAAGATATTAATTTAACAATTATGAAAGGGGAAAAAGTAGCTATTCTTGGTCCAAATGGAGCAGGAAAATCCACACTTCTTATGGTAATGGCAGGCCTACTTAAACCTTCTAAAGGAGAAGTAAAAACTTCTTCTTGGATTGGATTAGCTTTTCAAGATCCTGATGATCAACTTTTCTGTCCGACACTTTTAGAAGATGTTGCTTTTGGACTATTAAATAGAGGGTTTCCTAAAGAGAAAGCTTTCGAGAAAGCTATAGAAGTATTAAAAGCTGTTGGTCTTGAAATGCTTAAAGATAAGCCTCCCCATCGCTTAAGTATTGGAGAAAAAAAGAAAGCTTCTATAGCAACGATTTTAGCTATGGAGCCTGAAATTATTGCTTTAGATGAGCCAACTTCTAATTTAGATCCAAAAAGTAAGAGGGAACTAGCTTTATTAATTAATAATTTATGTTTAATGCATAAACTTACTTTAATTATTGCAACTCATGATATAGATTTTGCACAAAAGGTTACTGAAAAGTCCTATGTTTTAGATAAAGGAAAAATAATAATTGAAGATAAATTATCAAAAGTTTTATTAAACTCTAAACTAATGGAAAAAGCTGGATTATTTTAAATTTATTTTATAATCTTTTTTTAAAAATTTTCCTAAATAATTGCTTTTGCCCATTTTCCATATTTTATCCATATTATAGCTATAATTCCTATTAAATTACTTATTGCTATAGATACCCAAATTCCCATAGAACCCATTCCTAAGATAAATGCTAGAATATAGCCTAGAGTTATTCTAAAACCCCAGAGTCTAAATATTCCAAGGATTGTTGGAAATAATGTATGTCCAGACCCTCTTCCAATAGATAAGGCAATTGAAAAAAGACTAAAGAATGGAAGTGTTAGTAAAATTGTTTGGAGAAAAATATCTGTTTCATCTAAAATTTTTTTATTATCCGCAAAAACATCCGCTATGCTTCTTCTCATCGGGTATGCAATAGCAGCTCCAATTGCAACAAGAATAAATATGAGGAGTGTTGCTTTCAAAGCAACTTCTCTCGCTCTTTTTGAATTCCCTGCTCCTAGACTTTGTCCAATCATTATAGCTGGAGCTCCACTTAAACCCCAAAGTGCAGCATCTACCGCATCTATTATTATAAAACCTATGGAAAAAGCTGTAGCTGCCACGATTCCTATCATATTAACAAATTTAAGTTGCATAAGGAAAGCAAATCCATTCATTAATCCAAGTGCTAAAACAGGTAATCCTATGCGCAGAACCAATCTTGCCCATTTAATACTTATATTTTTAGTAAATCCTATTTTTATTTCTGGATATTTATTTCTAAGGATATAAGCCAAAGCAATTATCGATATTATTTTCCCTATAACATCAGTAAGGGCAGCTCCAACTACTCCTAATCTTGGGAATGGCCCTATTCCTAAAACAAAAAAAGGATCTAAAATAATATTGATACTAACAGATATCACATTAACAATGGCAGGTCTTGTCGTATCTCCCACACTTTGAAGAAATGTAGTGTATGTCAAAGCTATGTAATTGAAGAAAATATCAAATGCTATAATGCCAGAATAGTCTATTACATAATCGAAAATTTCAATTGGAGTAGACATTATTATAGTAAAAATCAAATGTCTAAATGTTAAGAGTAATATGCTTAATGCTCCACCTGATAAAAGAGTCAATGTGAAAAAACGTGAAGCTGATAAACCAGCCTCTTTATATGCTTTACTTCCAACATATTGTGAAATAAGGCTAAGACTAGCTGTGGTTAAAGCATTTGCAACTGCTTGAAAAAGTACAAGAATAGGCCACATTTGTCTTGGAACAGCTACTGCTATTTCATTATATTTGCTTAACCAATAAGAATCTGCTACATTATAAGCTACAATCACAAGTTGATTTACAAGTGGAGGAGTCCCAAGCCAAAAAAGTGTACGAATAATTGGCCCATTAATAATTTTTTCTCTATACTTGCTTATTTCACTTGGCTTTAATGATATCTCAGAGCTATTAGCCATAAGTCTTCTCAATCTAAAAAAGGAATTTAAAAAGTTTTTGCTTCTCACAATGATTATTTAAATATTTTATTTTTAAAAGTAAACTTTTGGAAATTAGAAGATTTTTTTAAAAATTTTTGAAATAATTTATTTAAAGTACCATAGATTTATAAAACATTAAAACTATTTTTATTTTAATTCTTTGATAATCTATTTTAAAGCCCTCAAATGAAGATTTTAATATTAATGTCTTGAGATTATTTTTGATAATCTAGCTTTTTAATTTAAAAAAGGATACTTGTGGAATGAAATGATTACATAAGAAGATTACAATGTATTTACTGTAGATAATATAATAATTGTTTTTCTAAAATTTTACTGCATTTTTTTTAAAGACTTCATTGCTTGAAAAATTCTAAATTTTACTAATAAACCTTGTCTAGAATTTAACTTATCATTATTAAAATATGCTAAGGAGGTTTGCTTATACTTATGACAAACTAAAATAGATAAAATATTTTAAAGGAAAATAATATTTTTTAAAAATAAATTAGATTTTGCTTATAATGATTATTGTCAAATATAAGTATTTTTAAAAAATATAAATAGAAGAAAACTTAATTAAAATTTATATTTAAAAGTTAATTTGAGAATAAAAATGGATTTAGAAAATTACTTAAAACAAAATAACGTTTGGTATAGATTCATTTCAAAACCTGAAACTATTCATACAGCTGATGCTGCAAAAGTTACTGGTATAGAATTAAAAAGAGTTACAAAAAATTTAGTTTGTAAAACAAATGAAGGAGAATATATTCTTTTAATTATACCAGGTGATAAAAAAGTTGATTTGAAAAAAGCATCTGAAGTATTAAAAGTTAAGAAAGTTTACCTTATGCCATTTGATAAAGCAGAAGAGATTAGTGGTTATCCTCCTGGTGGTACTCCATCTATTGGACATAAAATTAAGATGAAAGTAATTATTGATAAATCAATTTTAAATTATGAAACTGTTTATTGTGGTGGAGGAAGCAGAGATAAGCTTCTTGAGTTAAAAACAAGCGATATAGTAAGATTGAATAATGCTATTATAGCTGATATAGCATATTAAATTAGATTTATCTTGCCAAATTTCCTAGAATATCGAAAATCATTTCTCTTGGTTCTCCAATAATTTTTATTTTCTTTTTTAATTCAGGATTTTTCTCAATATCTTCAATAAGTGCTTCTGAAATCCAAAATCTAGAAAGTTCAAGAGTATTTTTAATTCTAACTATCTTTGCTTTTTTAGGATCTCTTACACCTGCCGCTCTCAAACCAATTGCTATAGCATCTCTATCACAAGGCAAAAAAATAGGTATTTTACTACTTTCAGGCCAATTACTTGTTAAACAATTAACAAATGTTTTTTCAAAATCAATTTTTTCAAATACTCTTTTAGTAATAATATCTGCCATGCCTATCCCTATAGCATTTCCTTCAGTTTTGGAACTTAAATCAAGTACTACTATTCTTTTAATCTTTGGTGCTTCTGGTTCATATTCTCCTGGAACAAAAAATCTACCTGTAACATTCGGGTCCATTCCTACTCCACTAATATCTTTTCCTATTTCATCAACAATTAAAAGATCAATATCTTTAAATGGTATTCTAGGAAGATATTCTTTAGCAATTTTTAAAAGCTTAATTTCTTCTTCTTCAATTTTCTCAGGAGGGATTGCTTTAATTATTGCAGTTTCATGATATCCATTTTCTACTATTGCTATTCCACATATTATTTTCTCTTTTTCTAATATTTTCCTAGCTATTTTTGGCATAATTTTATGATAGCCTTCAGAAAGGAAAGAATGAAGAATTTCAGCACCTTTTTGTTTTCCTAAACCAATGACTGCCATTTTCATTAATCCACTTTCAATTTTATCTTTAAAATCAGTATGTGGTTTAACTCTATTTACAATTATTATTCCATCAGCATTATGAGCATGCTTATCGATATATATTGGTGTACCATCATCAAGATAATCAATTACTTCAACTTCTAAAGAAGAAATTATTGGTGCTCCAATACTTTCAGGAGTTATTCCAAGAGCTCTTAAAACTTCAATTTGGCCTTCAGGAGTCGCACCCCCATGGCTACCCATTGCTGGAATAATAAATGGTTTCCCACCATATTTTTTAACTTCATTTACAATTATAGCAATTATTTCTACAATATTTGCTATTCCTCTACTACCAGCTGTTATAGCTATTTTACTTCCAGGTTTAATTCTTGAAGGGAAATCTATTTTTTCAAGTTGCTTAATAATTTCATCTTTAATATTTTGAATTTTGATAGAAACAAGTTCTTGTTCAACTTCAACCATTTTTGGAAAATTAAAATAGCTTAAATTCATCAAATTAATATTTCATTACAAATATATAAAAATTAATAAGTTTTATTAAAAATTTTTAATAAATATATATTTTTGAATTAAAATATATAAGATGATAAATTGCTATGGAATATAATTCATACAAATCTATTATAATAATTGCTGATGATTTTACAGGTGCAAATGATACTGCTGCTCAATTTTCAAAACTTGGTTTTTCTACAATTACAATATTAAAATTAGAATTATTAAGAAAATTGATAAAAAAATATAATGTAATAGCAATAGATACAGAAAGTAGAATGCTTGATCCTAAAGTATCTTATGAAATATTATTTAATATAGGTAAAAACATAAAAGAAATCGATATTAATAATAAAATACTAATTTATAAAAAAGTAGATTCAACATTAAGAGGAAATATAATTGAAGAGATTAAAGGTTTGTATGATGCTTTAAATCCTGATATTATAATATTTGCACCTGCATATCCCAAACAAGGTCGAATAACAATAAAAGGAGTGCATATGGTAAATGGCATACCAATAGAGCAAACAATTTTTGGAAAAGATTTAAGAACGCCAGTTAAATCTTCTTACATACCATCAATTTTCATGCCATTTTTTGGTAAATATTATAAGCATGTATTTTTAGAAGATTTAAGATCTGATAAATTGTATGAATTCTTTAATGATTATAATTTTCTTTCTTTTGATATAGAAAATGATAATGATATTAAAATTTTAATCGAAAAATTGTTTAAAATAAGAAATAAAAGAAAAATAATTTGGATTGGTTCTGCAGGATTAGCAGAGCATATAGCTTATAAGATTATTGAGAAAAAAATTAAACCAATTTTAATAGTTATTGGTTCTACTAATGAAATAACCAAAAATCAAATTAGAAAATTTTTAAATGAATATGGAGGTCATCTTATTCTAATTAATATTAAGGATCTTATTAAAAACTTTAATGTTGAATTAAAAAGAGTAATTAATGAAATTTTTAAAGCTCTTAATTCTTCATTGGATATAATAATTACAACATCTTATGATGAGAAGCAATTCAATGATAGTAAAGAAATGGCATATGAAATGAATACAACAATCAAAGATATTGGAAATATAATTGCTAAAAATTTTGGAGAATTAATTTCTTCAATTATTAATGAATTTGGATGGAAAAGTTTTAAAGGAATGTTTATTTCAGGAGGCGATACTTCAATAGCAATAATAAAACGATTAGGAATAAATAGCATTATAGTAAAAGGAGAAATAGAAACCGGTATTCCAATTCTTAATTATAAAAAATTTATTATAGTTACAAAAGCAGGTGGATTTGGTAAAGAAGATACTCTTATTAGAGTAATAACAAAATTAAAAAGTGATTTGATATGAAAAATAATAAACCTTTTATTGGTATAACGATGGGTGACCCTGCTGGTTCAGGTCCTGAATTAGCAATCAAAGCTATTAAAAGATTGAAAAAAGATATTGAATATAATGCTAAATTATTATTAATAGGAGATTTTAAAGTATTTAAAAAAGCATTAGAAATCGTTGGATTCGATAATCTAAAATTAATTAAAATAAATCATCCAAAAGATTTTATTGATGATGTGGATACTATAAATATAATCGATTTAGATAATGTTGATATAAGCAAGCTAATATACGGCAAACCTTCTTTTATAGGAGGAAAAGCAGCATATGAAAGTATTATTAAAGCAGTTGAATATGCTATGGGAAATTTTATACATGCTATAGTTACTATGCCAATTAGTAAAGAAAGCCTTAACATGGCTGGTTATAATTATCCTGGACATACCGAAATTTTAGCTGATTTAACAAAAACAAAAGATGTTAGAATGATGCTTATTGCTAAAAATCTAAAGGTAGTGCATGTTACAACTCATGTTTCTTTGAAAAAAGCTATAGAATTGATAAAAAAAGATAGAATATTTAAAACTATTGAAATAACAAATTCGTATCTTAAAAATTATTTTGATATAATAAAGCCAAAGATTGCAATTGCTGGATTAAACCCTCATGCAAGTGAAAGCGGATTATTTGGAGATGAAGAAGAAAAAGAAATAATTCCAGCAATTAAAGAAGCTAATGAAAAAGGAATAAATGTTCTAGGCCCTTTCCCATCAGATAGTGTATTTTATAGAGCGTATAATAATGAGTTTGATGCTGTTATAGCAATGTATCATGATCAAGGGCATATACCTATTAAAATGATTGGTTTTATGGAAGGTGTTAATATTACACTTGGATTGCCAATTATTAGAACATCACCAGATCATGGAACTGTATGGGGTAAAGCTGGAAAAGGCATAGCAGATGAAAGTGCAACATTAAATGCAATAAAAATAGCAATAAAGTTAGCAATAAAGAAAATAAAAGCGATATGATTTTTGATAAAAATAACCTTAATTGCAATATTTATATATTAGAATAGTAGTATCTATATCAGAATAAGAATGAGTTTAGAAGAAAGAGTAGCAAAGATCGAAGGAATATTAGAACAAATAAATGAAAGACTAAATCATTTAGAATCCAATATAATTAATCTTAATAAAAGGATAAATAGTCTTAATGAGATTCTTAATAAAAGAATAGATAGTTTATTCAAATGGTTAATTGGATTAATATTAGGAATGTGGACTACAATAATGATGACATTAATACCTATTTTCTTAAAAACTCTAGGATTCTTATAATTTTTGAAAAAGTAAACCTCTATTTTATATTTATTTTCTAAGAATTTTTTATAGATTACGAAATATTAATAGTGATTTTTTTTATTTCATAGTTAAAATTTTAAGAGCTGAGGCTTTAAAAGATGCATAAACTTCTTTTCCAGGCAAAAGTTTAAGATCTTCATAAGAACCTCTTGTTATTAATGCCTCTAATTCAAGAGCATTATATCCAAGTTTTATACTTACTAAACCCCCCTTTTCATTAATTTCTTTAATAACACATTTGATTATATTCCTAGCACTTGTTTTTAAAAAAATTTCAGATATTATAATATCCTCAGGTCTTAAAATTGCTAAAACTTTTGAGCCTAATATTGGTTTTTTATCATAAATAGCTGCTAAATTTAAATCTTCAATCTTTATTATAGCTATTCCTTCCTTTATTTCAATTACTTCTCCAGCAATTATATTTGGTTTTCCATGAAGCCAAGCTACTTCTAAATTTTTTGGATTAGTGAAAACTTCTATAGGAGAGCCTACTTGTAAAACTTTACCTTTAATCATAATTGCTATTTTATTTCCAAGTTCTATTGCTTCTAAAGGATCATGAGTAACATGTATAGCTGTAAATTTCAATTTTTTATGTAAATAAGCTATAAAATCTTTAATTTGGTTTTTAGTTTTTGTATCTAAATTACTTAAAGGCTCATCTAATAAAATAGCTTCTGGATCTATTATTAAAGCTCTTGCAAGTGCTACTCTTTGTTTCTCTCCCCCACTAAGAGTTATAGGATATCTATTTAATAAATTTTTTATTTCCATTATTTCTGCAATTTCTAAAACTTTTTTATGTATTTTCTCTTTATCAATTTTCTTTAACTTAAGTCCATATGCTATATTATCATAAACATTCATATGGGGCCATAAAGCATAGTCTTGAGGAACATAGGATATATTTCTTTTATCTGGAGGAAGATTTGTTACATTTTTTCCATTTATTTTTATTTCCCCTTTAATAGGAGTTCTAAATCCAGCTATAGTTTCAAGAAAAATTGTTTTTCCAGCACCACTTGGACCCATTAATACTGCATATTCTCCATTATTAATAATCATTTTATCAACTTCAATTTTTAAATCTCCAACTTTTACCATTAGATTATCTATTTCTATCATTTTATTTTCTCCATTCTAATAATCTTAAAATAGCTAAAATTATGAAGCTTACTGCTAAAAGGAGTATCGATAAAGATGCTGCTAACTTTAATCCTTTAATTGTAAACCACTCATAAACTAAAACACTTCCAACAATTGGATGATAAGAAACAATCATAATTGCTCCAACTTCACTTATTGCTCTGGCTAAACTCATAAGCCATCCAATAATTATACTTCTTACTGCTAAAGGTAAAGAAACAGTTATGAATGTTTTAAATGGACCTGCACCTAAACTTCTAGCAACTTTCTCTAATGATACATCCACATTTTTAAATCCTTGTTCAGAAAAATTTATAGAAAATGGTGCTGAAACATACATCATAGCTAAAACTATTCCCCAAAGGCTATCTTCTATTCTAAATCCAATAGATGATAAAAATGCTCCTATTGGTGCTCTACTATTAAATGTAAGCAATATAGCAATTCCAGCTACTGTGTGAGGCATAACTAATGGAAGATCTAGTAAACTTTCAATGAAACTTCTCCCTTTAAAATTACTTCTACTAAAAATATATGCAAGAGGAATGCTAAAAAATGTTGAAATCGATGCAGCTAATATGCCTGCTTCAATAGATAAAAATATAGAATTTAATGCTTCTTTATTATTTATAGTTTGTGATATTGCTTCAATATCTGATGTAGTTAATAAAAATATTATTGGAATTAATAAAAAAAGTATTATTATACTAGATAATCCAGAAAATAATAATAAGAATTTTTTAGCTTTTTTAAATGGAGAGAATATTATTTCCCCCTCTAGAGTATTTTCTTTTTCATTTTTAATGAAAATTTTAATTAAACTTCTTTTAACCATTCTGGTATTTCTCCTATAACTATTATTTTCTCTAAAGGTTTAAATCCATTTTCTAATAAAACTTTTCTTCCTTTATTACTAATTAATAATTCAATAAATTTCCTAGCAGCATCTTTATGTAATGCATTTTTTGGAATTGTTAAACCATATGATATAAAAGCTCCTCTTAAATTTTCTTTCTTCTCTTTCTCACCAATTATAGTAATAAAAATTTTTGAGTAGAAATTGTCAAATGATGGTTCCGCTAAATTAATTTCTTTTGGTAATTCTATATATTTAAGTTTATTTGAAATAGCTACATTCTTATATTCAAAAGCATAATCTATTATTCCAGATTCAATAAGAGCTAAAAGATCTACTTCTTTACTTCTTATAAATATTTTTAATGAATCTGGATTAACTCCTTTACTTACATCAAAAAATATTCCACTCTCGTTTGAAATGTATTTAATTCCAGCATGCTTTTCCAACATTTTTAATGGCTCTTCATTATTATAATAAATTGAAGCTAATCCTATAACCATTAAGCTTCTATATCCACATGGATCTTTATTAGGATCAGAAAAACCTATTCTAACATCTGGCTTTAATAAAATATTTAACCAATTTTCAGAATTTATTTCATTATAATATTTACTTTTTTCAGTAAAAACTATAACCATTTCATTAGTTGCAAATATTAAAGTCCAATCAATTTTTGAGAGCATCATATTTGTAATCAATCTATAATCTGCTACCATAACTATATCTGCTATTTTATTCAAATCTGTAATTTTTCTTATTGCATCAATACTTCCACTTGCTTCGTTTAAAATTTCTATATCATATTCATTCTTCATTATTAATGCTAGATCTTCTACAACTTCTGTAAGACTTCCAGCATGAAATATTGTTATACTATTTTTATAAGATAAAAAGAATTGCTGAAAAAGGAATGATAGAGTAAGTATGAATAATATGATTAATAGAAAGATTTTTTTATATGAAAACTTCATTTTTATCTAAAAATTTAGAAGAGAGCCCTTTAATTAAAGTTTTTTATAACTATATATTCAAAATAATCAATATTTTATGTATAAAATTTGTAAATATTCTAATATTTTTAAGAAAAATTTATATTATAAAAACTTTAAAATTAAGCTATTAAATAAATTATTAAAAAAGCATAATGTTAGGGATAAGCTATGAAACAAATGTATAAAGAAAAAACAATAATGGATGCTATAAACCATCTTAAAAGAAAAGAAATGCTTTCTATTCTTAAAATACAAACTACAGTAATAAAAACAATAGAAAATTTTATGATTTCAAGAGGATTTTTACAATTAATGCCAATTATTACTGCTAATATTACTGATCCATTAGGGCCAGATCCAGGAAGTGCTATAGTAGCTATTCCAAAAATAAAATATTATAATAAAGAATTGGTTTTAACTCAAAGTATGATATTGCATAAACAATTGGCATTATTAAGTGGTGCAGATAAAATATTCATAATGTCTCCAAATATAAGATTGGAAAATAGTTCTAGAAAAGAAACTTGTAAACATTTAATTGAATTTACTCAAATGGATTTTGAAATAAAAAATGGAACAATGAATGATGTTATATCTTTAATAGAAGATCTTTTAATAGAAGTTATATCTAAAGTATTAGAAGAAAGAAAAGAAGAATTAAAAATGTTAGGAAGAGAATTAAAAATACCTCAAAAACCTTTCAAAGTTTATACTACACATGAACTTGAAGAAATTTATGGAAAAAATTGGGAAATAGAAGCTTCATTAAAACATGAATATCCTTTTTGGGCAATATGCTTTAAAAGAGAATTTTATGATCGAGAAGACCCTGAAAATCCTGGGCACTATAGAAACTATGATTTAATATATCCAGAAGGTTTTGGAGAAGCTTTATCTGGAGGAGAAAGAGAATGGAATTATGATAAAATATTAAATAGAATAAAAAAAGATGGTTTAAATCCTAAGAATTTTAAAGAATATTTAGAAGTTGCAAAAATGGGTTTATTATCTCCTAGTGCTGGAGCTGGAATAGGTATAGAAAGGCTTATTAGATTTTTAACAGGTGCAAAACATATAGGTGATATTCAACCTTTTAGAAGAGTTCCAGGTGAAAAAATAATTTTTTAAATATTTAATAAGAAGGTTTATAAAAAATTTATAGTTTAAATGGAAGATTCAAATATTGTTTTAAAAGAAATTAAATGTAAATCTTTATTAAATAAAAGTTGGTTAGCTGATTATTGTATTAACCCTTATATTGGTTGCCAACATCAATGTGTATATTGTTATGCTGATTATTATACTAAAAAATATACATCTCATAAAGAAAAATGGGGCACATTTATTGATATAAAAATTAATGCATTAGAAATTTTAAGAAAGGAAATTAAGAAAAAAAAGAGAGGCACAGTTTTTATAAGTAGTTTAACAGATGCTTATCAACCAATTGAGAGAAAATATGAATTAACTAGAAAAATACTTAATGAACTTTTAAAATATCAATTTCCAATCAATATTCAAACAAAATCTTCCTTAGTTTTAAGAGATATAGATTTACTTTCTAAATTTAAAAATTGTGAAATAGGTTTTACAATAACTACTTTAAATGAAGAAAGTAGAAAAATATTTGAACCATATTCTTCTTCAATAGAAGAGAAAATTAATGCATTGCAAATATTAAGTGAAAGAAAAATAAAAACATACGTATTCTTTGGACCAATGTTGCCTTACATATCAGATATTGATCTTGAAAATTATTTTAAAACTATTTCTAAACTTGGGATAGAATATATTTATATAGATAAGCTTAATTTAAAGCCAGGATTATGGGATAATTTAGAAAAAATACTTGAAATTAATTATTCTGAACTTATTGATAAATGGAAAGAAATATTTTTCTTAAAAAATAATTATTATGAAGAAATAAGGAAGAAAATAATAAAACTTTGTGAAGAAAAAGATATAAAATATATTTTTTGCTATTAAATTATACTAAACTAAGTTTCACTTGATTCCATCATTTTTTTAACTATTATTTCTGATTTATTTGTTGCTGCTTCAACTGCTTTCATTATAGCTGTTCTAACACTGCTATTTTCAACTTCATATATTGCTTCAATAGTCACACCTGCGGGTGTAACAACCATATCCTTAAGTTCAGCTGGATGTTTTCCAGTTTCAAGAACTAATTTTCCTAATCCTATGAATGCTTGTGCAGAAGAGAATAAAGAAAGGTCTCTTGGTAAACCAACTTTTAAACCTGCATAACTTAAAGCTTCTAATACAACAGCTAAATAAGCAGGTGCGCTTCCACTTAAAGCTGTTATTGCATTCATGAATTTTTCTTCTACTCTAGCATATTTTCCCATTGCTTTAAATATTATTTCAGCTTTTTTTATGTCTTCTTCATTTACATCTTTTTCTAAACAATATGCTGTAAAAGATTCTTGTACTAAAACAGCTATATTTGGCATAGCTCTTATAAATCTAGATTTAGGAGCTGCTTTTTTAAGAAGAGAAAGAGGAATAGCTGCAGCTACCGAAATAACAAGTTTATTTTCTATTTCTTTCTCTATTTCTTTTAATACATTTATAATATCATGTGGTTTAACAGATAATATTATAATATCTGCTTTAGAAGCAGCAAGTTTATTGTTAGAAGTAACTTCAACACCCATTTTTTCAAGGTCTTTCAATTTTTCTATATTTCTTCTAGTTGCTATAATTTTTTTAAAACCTTCTTTTAATAAACTTTTTACAATAGCGCTACCTATAGTACCAGCACCTATAATAGCAATAGTATTTTCTTTATACGATTTCTCCAGTCCAGACATTAAAAAATCTTAAGTTAATTTTAAGTATTAAAGTTTTTGCTTTTTTAATATGATATGTTTTATCTTTAAGTTTTTATTTTTATACTGAATTTTTAATAATATTAACTTTCTGCATGAGAAGATGGGACACGCTTTTTCTTAACCTTTTTCTTAATAAATGGAAATATTAATATAAATACTGCAATTATTGCAAAAATTGCAGCTATATAAGCAGGAGGTAAAAGGCTTGTACGTGTTTTCTCAAATTCTTTTGGAATAGTAATTTTAACTTCTCCTAAATCAGTTTGTATATACATAACATTCCCTTCCATTCTTATTATTTTACCACGAATTGTTCCAATATCTGTTTGGATTGTTGCTATATCTTCTTCGATATGAGCTATTTTAGCATTTATATCATTCAATGTAACATTTATTATTCCAATATCTGTTTGAATTTCAGCAATTTCTTCAATAATTCTTTTTAATTTTGCATTTATATTGATTAAATCAGTTTCTATCATACCAAGATCAGTATTTATTGCTACTAAAGTCTTATTAATATAAGAAATTTTTCCATTAATTGTTCCAATATCAGATTTAATAATGCCAATGTCCGTTTGTATAGTAGCTATTCTGCCTGATATTGAAATTAAACTTGCATTTATATTAGATATATTTACTTTAATTATTCCAATATCTGTTTGGATTGTTGCTATTTTATTTTCAATAGATATTAATTTAGAATCCCAGGATGTAAGCTTATCACTTATAAGAAAACTTTTTAAAGAAATACCTTTAGCAATATTCCCATCTCCTAAATCATATATTGCACTAACAACTAATGTGTAAACACCAGTTAAAGCATTTGAGGGGATTTGGAATCTTGCCTTATAAAGCCCTGTTGCTACATGAGTTAAGGATGATATTGAAATAGCACTAGGTCCATATAAATTTAAAGTAAGAAGAGAATCTACAGCTGTTCCATTATAACTTGTTAATATATAAAATTCTGCAATTTCTCCTCTAAAATATATCGTTCCAGTATCTATTTCGATATCCAATGGCAAAATAGCTTGTGTAATTTTTATAAATTGGAAAGACAAAAATAAAAATAGGATAAATATTAATGATTTTCTTAAAGAGCTTAACATATCGTTATATATTTGGTAATATTGGTAACTTAAAAATTTTCCTTTCTTCATAATATAAATTTAATTTTTTGGGTAAAATATAGAGCAATCTAACATAAAGTTTAAATAATCTATCTATTAATATATGTTCTATGAAAAAATTAACAAAGGATCAAATATTAACCTCGATTTCGATTATCATACTACTTTTTACAGCAATGATTAATTGGAATATTTATTCATGGTTAATTTTAGTTGCTATAATCATAATATTAATTGCGTGGTATTTTAAAAAATAAAATCAAAATATTTTGAAACGATGTCTAAGTTAAATAATTTACTTTACTTATTGTTTTCTGAAAGTTACAGTTAATGAGAAAGCCTCTAATATTTTAATAATTTTCCAAAAATATCGTTATCTAAGTTTTCTTAACTTGCTGATAATATTATAAAAAACTAGTTAAAAAAATTATATGCCGGGGGTGGGATTTTCATTAAGAGTGTAAATATTTACACTCTTAATTTTGAACCCACGACAACTGGAAACCACCTTTTTTTAAGATTATGAGTCCAGCACTCTAAACCAGACTGAGTTACCCCGGCTTGTCTTATATTATATAATTACAACTTTATTAATTTTTACAATATTTATTTAAAAACAATGATATTTTTCAAAAGGAAATAATAGCTATGCCATTAAAGAAAATGTGGTGGGATTAGTAAACCTAGATTTCACAAGTGTAATAACACTCTTTTTATTTTATAAAATTTTTTGAAAGAAAGCTTTTAATA
>Ga0272445_1000736_pt1 | contig 28500 bp, 24 predicted proteins | sample YNPCB0031_FD_194404 | JGI IMG/M metagenome (GOLD analysis project Ga0272445, IMG submission 194404) | Hot spring sediment microbial communities from Yellowstone National Park, WY, United States - YNP-CB-003-1 | ecosystem: Environmental > Aquatic > Thermal springs > Hot (42-90C) > Sediment... | reverse complement strand
ACTCTACAATTTCTTTCTATTCCTAGGCTACGTAGTTATACAAAGACTTCTAGGACGCGAAGGCTATGGATTGTATAGTTTAGTACTATCAGTACCTATGATAATCTTATCGTTTATCAGTTTAAGTATAGATACAGCGATTACTAGGTATACGAAGTTCTACATAGCTAAAGGTTCGGTTAAAGAGGTAGAGAAAGTTATTAAAGCTTCTCTATATATGAAAACGCTAGTCGGGATTGGGGCTACAGCTATATGTTTTCTATTTGCAGAACAGTTATCGGTAGTACTAATTAGCAGACCTGATGCTTATAACTATGTCAAGTTGATATCGATTACAGCTATACTTTACAGTCTTTACACATATTTGTTATCAGTATTCGTAGGTTTTGAAGAAGTTTGGAGGAATACAATACTGAAGATCGTCTATAGCGTTAGCAGATTGATCTCCGTCGTACCTCTTCTATTGCTAGGATTTCGAGTTCTAGGAGCTTTAGCTTCCTATATAATCAGCCTCTATATATCAGTGGTGATAGGTTTCGTATACTGGTTCTCATCTATGAAAAAGAATGCTACTTCTGTTGGGGATGGGGATAGATTGTTAGATTATGGTTATATTGTGCACAAACTTGTGCTATACAGTCTTCCACTACATATATCTACAACAATATCCACGCTATTATCTATGTACCAGACAATGTTGTTGTCTAGAGCTTTAACAAACGTAGAGATCGGTGAGTATAGAGCTGTACTTAATTTACAGACACTGTTGACAGTGATTACAGGCCCTATATCGTTAGCTCTTCTACCTATGTATACAAAGGTTAACGCTAAAGGGGATAGAGAGGGTTTATCTAAAGTATTCTCCATAAGCAATAGGTATATAGCACTTGTCATGATACCGTTAACAACAGCCCTTATGACACTCTCAAAAGAAATTATCTACATAGTCTACGGATCAGAGTATGTATCAGCATACATATACGCATCTCTAATATTCGCCCCAAACTTACTCACAGGGTTTGGATCTATAGCAATACCACAGCTATTCAATGCTGTAGGTGAAACAAAACTCAATCTGTATACCTCGTTAATCTCAACCATAGTGTTTATACCTATATCCTATGTACTAACGATAGTTCTTAACTACAGATTATGGGGATTTTTAATAGCATCGCTAATAGCTAGTATGGTTGGGGTTATCCTTCAAAATATCTACGTAATCAAGATGTTTAAGGAAGCACTTGACATTAAATCCGTTATACCTGTATACATATCATCAGCCTTAGCTATAGTATCTGTACTGCTAATCTATAGAATACCTCTACCTAGACCAGTATCTATTACAAGAGTTATCTTAGGTGTGATAGCGTATCTACTGACATATGTATCTCTCTGCATCGTTATGAAGGCTTTGGATGAACATGATCTAGAGTTTTTCGAGAAAGCTTTCAGCGGAATACCATTCCTTAACATATTCATAGAGATGTTACTCATAGTTGCTAGGAAAATCATGAAGTTTGTAAACAGCTTGAGGTTATCTTTGTAATATGTATTCCCTAAGCTTATCTATATACTTCTTCCAGCTAAGCTGTTCTCTATAAGCTAGGTGAGGTTTAAACTTTGTTTTCACGTTCTCTATACTTTCGCCTACAACCCTAATTTTGTTTACATCGATTTCTCCATAACCCCACAGGGATAGAATATATAGGTAGCCTACATCTTTCGGATTGAACTCCATAGCATACGTAACTACTACATCGAGATTAACAGGATTTGTAGATGCAAATATAGCTCCCCATCTCTTAGGTATTCCCGAAACCGGTCCATTACCCTCCATACCTTCAACACCATCTACAACACCTAGATCAGGCATTAGGTGTGTAGCTAGTTTAGCTATAGCGTGGTTTATAGATAGATAACCTCTGTGTATCTCATACCTCATCCCCTTCTTTATGCTTCCTACAACAACGTTTTTTATCGATAACGTGACCACCACATAATCGTGGGTTTTAGCTCTGCAAACAGATATCCTTACGAAAGATTTATCAAGTAGAAGTTTAGATACATATACATCATAATCATAACCATGTTCGTCTACCAACGAGACCCTTTCGTAATTGTAATCTTCTAAGTCTACGAATGCTATAGCGTATCTATTCTTAAGCTTATCATAACCAAAATTCTTGATTGCCGTCTCCATGGATCCCATAGTAGGTGTCTCAGCTATTAAAACCTCAGAGATATCGAATCTCTTATAAAGATACTGAAGAACTGCCTCAACTGTTTCAACAGGTGTTGCTGCAAGGTAATTATAGGCAGAGACAAAGTTTGGTTTAATCAAGAACTTCCTACGGCTACCTACAACAGTCTTGATTTCCTCGTCTATAAGCGATAAAGCTTCTCTAGTACCTTCTAAACTGTTGAAGTTTTTAACGATGGCTACAGACATAGCTTTAACCTAAACATTTTTGCTATGCTGTAAGATAGTTGACTAAGTATAAAACTGTGTTCATTATAACAACATATAGCAGCTAAAGTTGTGGTGTGTGTACGTGATGAAGTCTACGAATTATATGCAGGTAAACTATATATGTTCAGCTTAGCTGTATTCCTGCTTGAGGTGTTGAATTATTGACATGTGTTCTAGCTAATGTCTGGAGAAACATTGTAGATGCCGAGAAAATTGTTTACAGAGTTGCTCATAGAACTCCTCTAGATTTTAGCTCAACATTTTCAAGGATCAGTGGTAACAAAGTGTATCTAAAGCTAGAGAATATGCAGAAAACAGGTTCTTTCAAGATACGGGGTGCGTTCTACAAGATATATAAACATCTGGAGGAGGCGAAGGAGAGAGGTGTTGTAGCAGCTTCTAGTGGTAACCATGCACAAGCTGTGGCTTTCGCTGCTACAAGTCTTGGAGTTAAATCTGTTGTTGTTATGCCTGAGACAGCACCTGTATTCAAGATTAACGCTACTAAGAACTACGGAGCACAAGTTGTTCTCTATGGCAGAGTTTACGACGACGCTTATAGGAAGGCTATAGAGATAGCTAAGGAACAGAAGATGCTTTTCGTACACCCATTTAACGATATCGAGGTTATAGCTGGTCAAGGAACTATAGGTTTAGAGATCATCCAACAGCTTAGCAATGTTGATGTTGTACTTGTTCCTATAGGTGGTGGAGGTCTTATATCTGGAATAGGTACAGCTATAAAGATGCTTAAATCTAGTGTAAAGATCATTGGTGTTGAACCTAAGAATGCCCCTAAATATTATGTAGCTAGAAGCTGTAGAAAGATAGTTGATGTAGATGTAAACCCTTCACTCGCCGACGGTGTTCTAACTAAACGTGTTGGAGATATAACTTTCGAGACAATGAATAGCGTTGTAGATGATGTTATTGTCGTTGAGGAGGACTCTATAGCTAGAGCTATATATCTACTGATGGAGAGATCGAAAATTGTTGTTGAAGGTGCAGGAGCATTACCTTTAGCAGCTCTACTCGAAGGGTATATGCAGGGTCATGACAAGAATGTTGTCTTAGTTATTAGTGGAGGAAATATTGATTTAACAACACTTTACAGAGTAGTGTTAAGAGGTTTAGCAGCTGAAGGTAGAATAGCTGTTTTGAAGCTCATCCTCAAAGATGTTCCTGGAGAACTCCTTAAAGTCTTGAACATACTCTATAAATACAGGTGCAACATTGTCGATGTTAGACACGATAGGCATAGCGTAGATATACCTGTTGGATATGCAGCTGTAGAGCTTATCTTCGAAGTATCCATGTTTAACGTTATTAACGAGGTTAAGAAAGAACTCCTAGATCTAGGTGTTCAAATAGTTGAGTAGCCCTAGATAAAGATATCATGTGTAGAGGGAGGTCTATGAAAGCTGTACAGCTTTATGGGCCTAGGAAGCTAGAGGTTGTAGATATCGATGCGCCAGAGGTTAAGCAGGAATGGGCTCTTGTGAAAGTAGAGCTTGTAGGTATATGTGGAACAGATAAAGCTTTCTATACAGGTACATACAAACTGTTCAAATCTCCACTAGTTCCTGGACACGAAGTTGTTGGGAAGGTTGTTGAAGGTTCGAAAGATCTGCTGGGTGAAAGAGTTGTTTCAGAGATAAACTTCCCTTGTTGGAGCTGTAGTTACTGTAGATCTGGTCTCTATACGCATTGTCCTAGTAAGAAGACTCTGGGAATAGATTTCGATGGAGGTATGGCGGAGTACTTCGTAGCACCTCTCAATGCTCTACATAGATTCGATGATTCTCCAGAGAAAGGGATTTTCGTAGAACCTTTAGCAGCAGTTTTAAGAGCTTTATCGCTGAGACCTGTTAAACCTGGGGATAGAGTAGCAGTTTTAGGTACAGGTGCTATAGCTTGGCTCGCAGTTCAAGTTCTTAAGACTCTCTATGGGCTAGATGTAGATGTTGTAGCTAGAAGAAACAGTGTTAAAGCTCAGTACTTCAAGAGTATAGCAAACATAGTTTACATCGACGAAGTAAAGGAATCTTATTACGATGTTGTTTTCGAGGTTTCGGGGGATCCTAACGCTATCGATATAGCTGTAAAGATTGCTAAACCGTGTGGTATAGTACATCTGAAGTCTACCCCTGGATCCTTAGCCCAAGTAAATTCGACAATAGCTGTTGTTAAAGAGTTGAACATTGTCTGTTCTCGGTGTGGAACATTTAGAGAATTCGATTACGCTATACATATCCTACGAAAAGGCATGGTTAAACCTATTCTCAACCATATCTACCCTCTCTACGAAGCTAAGAAAGCATTTGAAGAATCTCTTACAGGGAGATACTTCAGGATAGCGTTAAAACCTTGAATTACTTAAACACGGTTTATCTGCCGATTCCGCGCTTCATCATGCGGAATTAGGTATTTTATGTATGAAGCATTACATTTATTAAGCATTTACTTAAGCGCTACAGCGGTAGAGTGTAGGTGTAGTTTATGGTAAAAACTATTATGTTGGAGTGTAGAGCAGGCTCTATACCGGACGAGGTTATGGCTGTAGCTAAGGTAGAGGATGTGGATGTTATTAAGCTTGCTCGTAGAGTTGCTGAGGGAAGAGTTGTGATTCCTAGGAATGTTAGGAGGTTGGGGAAGGTAAAGTTTGTTGGGGTTGGTGAAGGTCTTTTCACGAAAGTTAATGTTAACATAGGTACAAGCGGTACAGTAGTAGATATAGAGATGGAGAAGCAGAAAGCTAGGATAGCTGTTAAATACGGATCCGATACGATAATGGATCTAAGTGTTGGTGGTGATCTAACTGAGATTCGGAGGGTATTGATGAATGAATCAGAACCTCTACCTTTCGGAACAGTTCCTACATACCAAGCTTGGATAGAAGGTGTAAAGAAATTCAATGGCTTGCCTCCAGCTGATTGGTTTCTAAAGGTTGTCGAAGAACATCTACGTGATGGAGTAGACTTCATGACTATCCACGCAGGTATAACGAGGGATCTAGCTGAAAAAGCTTTGAAAAGCGATAGAGTTCAGCCTATAGTTAGTAGAGGTGGGGCTATGCTAGCTGCGTGGATGTTAGAGGCAGGGGAAGAAAACCCATACTATAGAAACTGGGATTACCTACTAGAGCTTTTCGCAGAATACGATGCTGTGATAAGCTTAGGAGATGCTTTGAGACCTGGGGCTATTGCTGATGCACATGACGAACTACAGATTGGGGAGCTATACATAAACGCTAAGCTTACTGATAAAGCGCGTAGCAAAGGTGTACAGGTTATGGTCGAAGGACCTGGTCATATGCCTCTAGACAAAGTTATCCTAGATATCGAGATCATGAAAAGTCTCACCCGCGGAGCACCTTACTATGTCTTAGGCCCTATTGTAACAGATATCGCCGCTGGCTATGACCATATATCAGCAGCTATAGGAGCAGCTATTGCTGCAGCAAATGGCGCAGATCTTATATGTTATCTAACACCTGCAGAACATCTAAGTCTTCCAAACCCTGAGCAGGTGAGGGAAGGTCTTATAGCTGCTAAGATAGCAGCACATGCTGGTGATATAGCTAAGCTTGGAGCAAAAGCAGCTAGATGGGATATAGAGATGAGTATCTACAGAGCCGAGCTCAAGTGGAACGAGATGTTCAAGCTCTTGATAGATAAGGAGAAAGCTGAAGAGATATACAGGCAGTTCGGGGATAGAGGAATAGCTTCTTGTACAATGTGCGGTCAGTTCTGCGTATTTATTCTACTCGATAAATGGTTGAAACAAAGACTGAAATCATCTCTCGACAAGATCTTGTCTAAATTTGTTTAGCCTTTAGCTTTACTACCCCTCTGAATCTCTATAGCTTTTCTATACTCTAAACTAAGTTCTTCTAACTTCTTCAAGATATCGGGACTCCTCTTTATCAACTCGTCGACTAGATGTAGATATCTTGCAACTCTTACAGAGTTAGACGATATCTCTACAAGATGCTGACCGTTGATAACGATGTAGTGTTTCTTCTCAATCTTTTCGCCAAGTATATACTCAGCCTCATTTACACTAGCATGAAGTGTAAAACAGTGCGGACTTCCGTCAACTGTGACGATAGTTAAACTTCTAGGTCTACAACTCCTAATAATACTAGCTATCTTACCGTAATAAGCAGAGCTCTCCTTCTCTGGACAAGCCATTAAAACAACTTTACCTTCTCTAACTCTATCAAATAACTCTCTATTTACATAGGGAAGACATGCTGAAACTATTAAAACATCGGCTCCTCTAATCATCGGTGTTTTAACCCATGTACTCCAAACCCATGGAAAACAAGGACATGCGCTCAACATACTCACCTAAGCATTGAATCAATGTCGAGGATAAAAATGTTGATACATATAACAGATAAAAATAGTAGGAATTTCTGTAGAGAGGAACCTTTTAAATTTTCAGAGAAGAATTAAAACTAATAGTACTAGTAGATTGTACTTAAGTGCTCTGTAATGGTAAGCAATGGTGAAGAACTTGGCTGAAGAGAAGGCTTGGACAAGACTTCTACTTGATAAAGTGAAGGTAGAGTTAGAGCCTATATGTAGTAATTACGGTGTTAGAGATGTATGTGAAGCCGTTTTAGAGTCTATAGCAGAGATGTTCCTGACGTGGTTCGAAGGTAAGAAAAAGAAAACAATAGTTGCAACAGTACTCTATATATCGTTACTCATTGCTAAAGGTGTTAAAAGAGGTATACTGAAAACAGTTCTAGATAGAACAGATGCATCAAAACCTGCTGTAAACGATGCTATTTCAAATTTTGTCAAGGTTAACTGGGAGCTAGGGATAGTATATATGAACCCCAAGCTCTACACAGTATTAAGAAATAGGTTAGAGATACCGAGCCATGTTATTCCCTACACAATGTCGGAAATTATAAAAGTGAAGCTCAGGATGGCATACCCAGGACTATTCGAATTCCTCGAAATTCTCTGTCAAAAGAATACAGGTAGAGACTGTATATCGCTATTACTAGAAGATCCAGCTAAACTAAGAGACCTCATACTAACACGCTATAACATACCGTTGATAGCGAAACGTATAGCAGAGAAACTCATAGCACCTATAGTAGAAGAATTAGATATAAACATACCAGTCTCTATATTAGCAGATCTATTCGTAAATAATCCCAACGAACTTAGAAAAATCCTTTCATCAAATCTACAAAGAACTTCACAATGATCTGAAACCTCTTGATTTAACTCTTTATAGAAACAGTGGAACATAGATTGGATTCTAAAACAGTACAGAATTGAATACCACGGGATTAGTTTAGGTAAATCGCCAATTTAGACATTATCTCATGATCAATTACTTCTCTGTATTACTATTGCACCTCATAAGAGTAAAATTTATAAACTTTAGTAATACTATATATTAACTGGTATACATAATATAGAAGAGGTAGATGTTTATGAAGATTACTCTAACAGCGTTAGTGATAAGTTTTGCAGCTATGAAAAACTTTGGAATGGTATTTCGTAGTGGAGTTAGTTCTTATGGTTTTCTAGGTTCGTTGAGTAAAGATATTTTAAACATAGTTATAATTGCTCTGGTGGTCCTCATATTAATTATTGCCTTAGTTAATGGTATGATTAACTACGTTGAGCATAAAATATTCGAAGAGAAGTAGCCTAAGGTAATCCCTATCTCTTCCTCTGATCCCTGATTATCTTTGGGGTTATGAATCTTTTACCTAACTTCATTGCCTCTTCAATCCATTCACTATGTATTTTAATAGCTTCATTAGCAACTCTAATAGCATCTTCTATTCCTGCACTTGGCATAAATTCCTCCGTCTCTCTATTCGCTATTACAGCGCATACTGCTCCTGCTTTAAGTCCGTAGATATTAGCTAGAACGAATATTATAGATGATTCCATCTCGAAATTAAGTATGTTTACACTTCTTAGATATTCTATCAAACCTCTTTGATGAGGAGGTAGATATCCTCTGTAACCTGGTCTCTCCTGTCCTACATAGAAACTATCACTACTTGCTGTAAGGCCTACATGGTATTTTACGCCAAGGGTGTCTGCAGCATCTATCAATGCCAATACAACATCGTAACTAGCTATAGCAGGGTACTCAGGTATAACATAGTGTTTACTAGTGCCTTCTAATCTAACAGCACCAGTTGATATTACAAGTTCTCCTACTTTTACATCGCGTTTAAGAGCACCTGTAGTACCAACTCTAATGAATACCTCTGCACCAACTCTAGCTAGCTCTTCAACAGCTATTGCTGTTGAAGGAGCTCCAATACCTGTACTAGTAGCAGATAAGAACACTTCTTTATAATAACCGCTATAAGTTACAAATTCTCTATAAGATGCAACATGCCAGTATCTATTCCAGTACCTAGCTATAACAGGAACTCTCTCTGGATCCCCAGGGAGGAGAATATATTTACCTACATCGCCAGGTTTTAACTTTAGGTGGTATACCTTACCCTCTCTATCTATGGGGACACTGGCCGAACTATATCTTTCGGAAAACATAGCTCAACCCCGAATTGATACTGTAGATTTGGAGATAATTTAGCTTTGGTATAGATCATGGAATTCTATAGCTGTATTAATAGTTTAAAAGAGATATGTAAAGAGATTTCTTTAGAGATATAGATAACGGTGTAGTTAATGGAGTTTGAGGTAGATATCCGTAAACTTATTGATGAAGCACTTAAGGTTTTACCTAATTCTTATGCACCTTATAGTAATGTACATGTTGCAGTAGCTATACTTACATCAAATGGAAAGATATTCCTCGGGGTTAATGTTGAGAATGCGAGCTATGGTTTAACTATATGTGCTGAAAGAGTTGCTGTAGCATCAGCTATTACACATGGCGAGAAAAATTTTGATGCTGTAGCTATTGTTAGTGATACCCTGGAGCCTCTTCCACCTTGTGGGGCATGTAGACAAGTATTAGCGGAATTCGCAGACAGTAATCTATTGATAGTATCTTACTCGATTAAATCAGGTAAAACTATTAAATGGAGATTAGGCGAGCTATTACCATATGCTTTCAATTCTAACTATATTAAATATTAATTTAACAGAATTCAAGTAGTAGGATTAGATATTAAGAGAGTGTGTTTAGCGTTTTATAGGTGAAAGTTTTAATTTATTAAATACTATATCTTTCAGCTCTTCAATATCTTCTTTAGATATATCTGTTAATGGAAGTCTCATTCTACCTCCTCTTAAACCAAGTAAATTCATTGTATTCTTTATAACGCTATACTCCATATATTGATCTATGTATGGGTGTGGTAGTACTGTTGTTGAAGGTCCGTACTTCTTATTCATTTTATCTATAAATGACCAGTACGGATCTAGATACTCTAGGTATTGCCTCATCTTATTGAGGTCTCTGTTAAGTCCTGTATAGAGTATCTCTAGACTTATACCAGGCATAAAGTTTGCCCATCCTGAGGTAAACCCTTTGGCTCCTAGGAATGCTGCTGTTGCTAACCACCACCATTCACCTCTACCTTCTATAATCGGTACTTTATCACCTACAGCCTTTATTTGTTGGTAAAGCATTGGTGGGTAAGGTGTATTTTCTTTAACGAATATTATATTGTTAACAGATTCTACTAACCTCTTTAGAACATGTGGTTTCATGTATATTTTCGAAACATCGGGATTGTTATACACAGCTAACCCAATGTCTACAGATTCTGCTATCTTTTTATAGAACATGTATAAACCTTCTTCATTTGGTACATGGTAATAAGGTAACACGATCATAACACCATCAGCTCCCAGATCCTGAGCATATTTAGCTCTTTGAACAGCGGGTACAGCTCCAGAATGTGAACATCCGACAACAATAGGTACTTTACCACTAGCGATATCGATAACTGTAGCTATAACTTTCCTCCACTCCTCATCGCTAAGTGTATAGAATTCTCCAGTACTTCCAGTAGGTGTTAAGATAAACGGTTTACCGCGAACTTTCTCAACAAGGAATTGCGTATTCTCTTTCAAACCCTCGAAATCAACTTCTTCATTATCTTTAAAAGGTGTTACCATAACTATCTGGATAACTCCTTTAGCAATAAAACTCCTTAAATCTGAAGGTTTCAACATCATCCCCAATATATGATGTATATTAAAGGTATTTATATCTTCATGACCTTGGTTGGTATGGTATAGAGTCCTATTATTTCATAATTATCTATCAGAGATAACTAAGGTTTAACGATGTTGTGTTTATCATAAGTGTGAATACTTGATAATTTTAAGTTCATAGGTATTTCATCTATGTTAACTTGTCTACAACTTTTAATTGAGATGAAAGTACGTATTTAGGTAAATATGATTATCGAATTCTTGAAGGGATTCAGCAAGTTTTAATAAAATAAATATAGGATAACAAGGGGTTATTGTTCTAGATAGGGAGTGCAGATCTAAATCTCTATCCTATATTATATAAAGAAAAACTTATTAATATCCAATATTTCATATACTCAATACTATATTATAGAGGTTATTCATTAAGTAGGTGAGGTACTTTGATAGAGGTTTTATCAGCAGTATTAGCCTCTGTTGCATGGAGTTTTGTCCCTGCGATAATTTCTAGGTGGGGTAAAGATGTTTCACCGTCTTTATTTACGGCTATTAGAGCTTTCTCTTCATTGATAATTCTTTTGATGATATTGAAACCATTGAGATATGTTTTAAAGGTTGATCTATTTATAGGTAATTTGGACGTTCCTATAATTGTATTACTCTTTGTATCTGGAGTAATAGGTCCAGGTATTGGTGATATAACTTATACAAAAGCTATACAGATTCTAGGGGGTTCTCTAGCTATAACAATTAGCTACACATATATATTGCTTGTGCAATTCTTTGCATTAATACTTCATGTAGAGATTATAACCATAGGTGTTTTGATTGGCGGTATGATCTCGTTTCTAGGGGTATGTGTAGCAGTAGTAGGGAGACCTACTAAGATTAACTTTGTAGGTATTGTATATGCTTTAACTGCTTCTATATGTTGGGCTCTAGCTATAACAATTGTTAAAATCTTGCAGCCATACATAGATGTACTAACTTTGACTGTATTGAGAATAGCTTCTGCAGCTATTGCAACTACTGCAATAGGCTTTACAAAGAAGGAAAGGTTTAATCTTAGCTGTAGACTGTTCATATCAGCATTTGCAGCAGGGATTATCGGATGGTGTATAGGTATGGTTCTATATATGTTCTCTATATATGCTATAGGTGCTTCTAAAGCTTCTATAGCTACCTCATTAACCCCTATATTATCACAGTTAACAAGTAGGTACATCGCACATGAGAGACAATCTTTTCGTGTAGTGGTGGGCAGTCTTCTTGTTGCTATAGGTATTGCTATAAGTAATGTTTTGTAGATAACGTTTAATCTACATATATACTTCTATATACAGCTTGGTTTACTAACTTGTTGAATAAGTCTATATAGTGATCTAGAGCATCTGATTTAGCATGTGTTTCTGGGTACGGTGGTAGGAATACACATTTACCTACATCTCTAGCTGTTGCATCGAATAGACCTATTTTTCTAAGCATATCAGCTACTTCTTGTTTATCAAAAGTTATTAATGGTCTTAGTATCGGTATCTCAATACCTTTGGAGATAACGTAGATATTATCTAGAGTTTGGCTAGCTACTTGACCAAGACTCTCGCCTGTTACAATAGCTTTAGCATTTCTCTCTCTAGCTAACCTCTGAGCTATTAGAAACATTAACTTTTTACATGCTAAGCATCGTAACCTTAAGGGTATGTAGTCACTTAATTTCTTAAGTAGTTCGCCATAATTTTCTACAAGAATAACCTCGAACTTATCCCTTGGTATCCATTCTCTAAGTTTTTTCAACACCTCAAAAACTCTTTGATAAGCTTCATCGTTATAGAAAGGTTTGTTAACCATGTGAAGTGGAATTACTTCACAGCCTCTCTTAGCTATCAACCATGTTGCAAGCGTACTATCCATACCTCCAGAGAATAGAGATATACACAGACCTTCAACACCATATGGAAGACCTCCGGGACCTTCAATGATATCTGTGAATATGTATGCTTTCTCTTCTCGAACCTCTATAAAAATCTCTAAGTCTGGGTTCTCTAGATCTACAGCTAGGTTGAGAGTTTCTTTTACTTTTTGACCAACAATCTTCTCTATATCTTTACTTGTTATAGGATAACTTTCAACTCTTCTAGCTCTTATAGCAAAGCTTGCAATTCTACGATTGCTGACAATTTTTTTAGCTAACTCAGTAGAAACTAAGGATATGGTCTCTATATCGTTACTAATTTCAATAGCTGGGCTTGCAGATACAATACCAAAGATCTTGGTTAACTTCTCTGAGTACTCCTTAAGACTATCTAAATCTTTAACGCTAGATATTTTAATGAAAATCCTCCCATCTTCTCTACGAATATAGAATTTCTCTACACCAATTCTCTTTAGCCTCCAGCTTATAGCGTCTATCAATATTTTTTCCATTCTATCTCGAACCAAAAGACCCTTCAGAGCTATTTCACCATACCTAACAAGTATAGTGAAATCCATGGCTACCACAATAACACAATCTTGCTTTGCCAAAGATATCCTTATCTCGAAGGTATAAGCTATAACACCTTATTAACTCAACAGATTATTAATCAAGGTTGATTAACTATCATAGTTTTTAACACTAAGTTTTAATTCTACGTTTATCAACTACGCTTTGGAGGTACACATGGTGAATAGTCTAAAAACTTATCATCGTTTCTTGTAGAAAAGATACAACAGTTGTTCTGACCCCCTCCCCGCTCTGAAGGGCGAGGGCTTCCTTTAGGGGTTTCATTGGTTCCCCCATCTATTCGGGGATACATCTGTCATCTGAGGAGCAGTCGGGGTGGTCAGAGATCCTCCATCTACGTTTCTGTTTCGCAGTTGCCGATCCCGTATCTATGTGCTTAGAGGCAACCACAAAAACACCAACACAAAAGAGTCTATAAGCTTTTCTCCCCATCCCCACCCTTAAAGGCGAGACTTTCAGTTGTAAACGATATAGAGGTAGGAGCTGAGGTATTCGTATAGAAACCTGGGTCTGTGGGGATTACATGAAAACTAAAGAAATTCTATGTAATTACAGCATCACCTAAATTAAACACCGAAGGACTACTCTTCAAAACAATATAAATATAATTTTAGTTTCTCGAAATAGATCTACAACTATACAAGCTTTAAACAGGTTGAAAAGTTATAATTTCTTTATCGGTTTAGTGCATATTGGTGATAAAGCTTGAAGAAAAAAGTTCTCATAATAATAGCTATTGTAGTTATAGTGTTTGGTATTGGTATAACTATGTTGTTCTATAGGATACCTAGCCAAGGAATTCTACTGATATTTCCAGAAGAACTTGTATCTATATTAAGAAATGTGCCAAGAACACTAAATATAGAATCTCCAGCTTTTAAAAATGGTAGCTATATACCAACGAAATACACATGCGATGGAATTAATGTATCTCCAGAACTAAGGATTAGCGAAATACCATCTAATGCTAAGAGCATAGTTCTATTAATGTTTGATCCAGATGCTCCTGGAGGAGTATTCTGGCACTGGGTCTTCTATGGAATTAAACCAGATCAAGCAATAATTCCTGAAAATATTGTGAAAAACGATTACACAGACTATGGTATAAATGGATTGAATAGTTTTGGATCAATAGGCTACGGCGGGCCATGCCCACCTAGAGGAGATAAACCACATAGATATGTATTCTTAGTACTTGCTCTAGATATTGAGAGTAGCTGGTCACCAAGGTTAAGTTATAGAGATGTTGTGGATATGATTAAAGGGCATGTAATTGCGTATGGATGTATTGTAGGATTATACGCGAGGTAAAAATAATAAAATTTTAAAATGTTAAAAATAAAAATAATTATAATTTTATTTAATTATATTTTCGGTTCTATGTCTAGACTTTAGGTAATCCAAACATCAGTATTCCTCCGATTAGCTCTATAGTAGCTGCTATCAGTATTAGCTTATCTAGGCCTAGCGTAAGTACTACTCCGCCAACGAATCCACCTACTATAGATGCAATCGATATAGCTATGAATATTGTTGTAATAGCTACTGATACTAACTCTGGTCTAACACTTCTTGATGCTACATAGCTTGTGCCCGGCATTCCAACAACTCCGAAGACTGTTACTATCCAGAATAGGACTGTGTATGCCCACATACTTCCTAGTGCAGGGTACATTATAAATGTTACTATAGCTGATGCAAGGATAGCGAATATCAGGGTTCTTCTTCCACCCCATTTATCGACTATAGGTCCCCAGATGTAAGTACCTACACCAAGCATTATAGAAGCAACGCCCATGCCTATGAACTGTATCCATGCGGGTGCGCTGTATATATATTGAAGGACTATTGATAACGACGGATACATGAAGTTCCAGCCTATTAGGTATATACATATAGCTATAGCTGTCCAGTAAACACCTCTAGCTTTTAATGCTGTAGCTATATCAGACATCTTCATAGCTGGAAGCTGAATCCTTGGTACTTTAACTGGTAATAAGAGTAGTAGAGATAGAAATGTTAAAGTAGCGCCTGTGAAGTATAGTGTTTGAGGTGTAAGACCTGGGATAAGCCCTGCTATAACTTGGGATGCACCCATTCCTAGCATCATAGAACCTGCAAGAACACCTAGAATAGTTCCTCTAATTCTTTCAGGAGCTATAAGAGCACCCATAGCCATAAATAGAGAACCAAATGCAAATACTATACCACCTATAGTCCTGTAGATAACTAGCTCTACCCAGCTTCTAGCTAATCCAAGCAAGATATTGAACACAGTTCCAAGTATAAGACCTATCATCACAAGTTCTTTCCTTTTACCAGTTTTATCGGCATATATACCTACTGGCAGAAGGATTATTACAGAGATTATCGATGGGAACGCCATAATCATAGCAGTAGCTATAGCTGTAGGAGCACCTAGCTCAGCTGCGTGAACAGCTATAGCTGGTCCATAGATACCGAACCCCGCTCCAGAGAGTACAGCCGATAATGCGAGTAAGACTACGGGTACTAAAGAGACTTTTTGTTGTGAGGAAGCCATATCTAGTTCACTTCTATATACAGTTTATTTACTCCTCTATATAAACTTTTCTTGAATTTATAGATTAATCTCTAGGTATTATTATAGCTTTCAATTTACTATGGTGGAATTATAAATTGGTTTCACGTTTTTTAGTTAAGACCTGAACTCTATAGCCATAAACATAGTAGTTATATTGATGAATAGCATTATTTGTATAAAGTATAGTGTAAGAATGGGATTAAGTTTTTAAATAAGGTTGTGGAAACATTACGCTGTAGGTGTTAGGAGTGTTTCCATATAGAGAAAAAGTGTTAGAATGTGTTGATAAAGTAAAGAGATATCTTGTTTCACCGAAGGTATCATTCGATATTGTAGGGGTTAATGTTTTTGGAGATATATCTAAGAAGTTTGATGTAGAAGCTGAAGATCTTATAATGAAATGTTTAGAGGATTCTTTGGAGGAGTTTGTATTAGTTGGGGAAGAAAAGGGTGTTAGAGTCGTAGGAAGCCCGAAATGGATAGTTATAGCAGATCCTGTTGATGGTAGTACTAATTTCACCTATGATATCCCCTGGTCTTCAATCTCAATAGCTATAGCACCTTATACTGAGGATGCAAAAGTTAAAGACATTGTCTTCGCTGTAGTTTCAGAGATTACCAGAAATAGAATATACATCTTTGATAGTTTTTCTGTAGATACTGTAAACTATAGAAGAATGCCATCTTCTGCGCCAATAATACTTGGTTATTTCGAGGATCCAGAATCATATAAACCATTGATAAAATACCTAAAGTTAAGTCCAAGAAAACTAACGATAAGATCTCTTGGAAGTGCTGCTCTTGATATTGTATACGTTGGTTTAGGCAATGCAGAAGTTTTTATAGATGCAAGAGCTAGGCTTAGGAATGTTGATGTGGCTTCAGCTCTAAGAATAGCAATTGCACTAGGTGTAAAAGCGATTAACTGTAGCAACGATTTTGAAGATGCTGCAAACATCTCTATATATAGAATGGAGAGAATTAAATGTTTAGCTGTGGCATACAACGATGAAGTTCTAGAGAGACTTAGAAATGCATTTAACCAAAATTAACTAAGCAAATTTTACCAAAAACAATACCAACCTACGAAGCCTTTATCACAAGTTCATATAGTTTATCATTATATAGTTCAAACTGGTCAACAATAGACCTAGCTTTTACTAAATCATCTTGAGTATAGTAATCCTTGTTGGCTATTTCTTGCATCTGTATTACAAGCATCTTCATCTCTAATATGTACTGCTGTAGCTGAAGAGCTTCATCAGCATATTCCGTAGGCCAACTAGTACTTTTAATTTGCTCAAGTATAGCATTTAGTATATCTATAGAATCGTTGAGATATGCCAAAGGTTTTCTCCACATATCCATTAGAATCCATCTAATATTGTAGGGAAACATAAGGTATTGAGAATAGTTATTAGCTATAAGTAAGTCGTAAGCAACTTGTACATCGCGTAAAGCGATTCCATAGTAATGGTATATATCTAGGAGAATCAACTTATAGAAAGTAGATGGAGATACCCTGCTACATAGCCTCTGTACCTCGAAAAAATTGTAAGCTATCCAAATAAAAACCCCTGATAAAACTATCAAAGCTATAGCTGAAGCAATAACTATAATCTTCATACGCTTAAAAACCCTAGCATAAGCATCTAATTTTACAGTTTGGGTATTCTCTAAATCTGTACCCATAAGTCATCACTAAGGTATAGAGTTTAAGATCTGAATAAAAACTTTAATTAAGATGCTCCCAACATGATGATGGTTAAAGATTTAAATGAGTTGAGGAACTATATAGCACTATATATGCCTGGAGCCATCGTATCTATAGATGATCTTAAGAGTAAAACAGCTTGAAGAATCATGGTTAAAAGATTCCTTACAGATATACTTTTGATATCTAGGGGATTATTCATGTCTTTGATATAGCCTATCCTTGAATATATCACTCCTAACGTAGGTATAATCCTAACGTTTTCTATCCATGAACTTTTAAACGATGTTTATACAAAGCATCCTGGGAGAGATAAAAGATCTAAATGCACTATTACAATTTCCAAGGGCAAAAATTATAGATTTTACCAAGTATTTAGAACTTATAAAAGATTTCGAGAGTTAGCTATGGAAATTAGTTTCAAGAGTTTATAGATCTATTAAAGAGTTCTCTCTGGAGATCTTCTCGGTCTTAATTAATGTTGGGAAAGATATGGAGAGGTATATATGCTTTAACATAACTCGTTAATTAACTACAGAAACTAGGAGAAACTAGGAATAGTCTTAGTTTGAGGTTTAACTGTACCTATGGTACCTCTAGACTATATAGTGGGTTTTCTCAGAATGTTAACAGAACTTCTCCTAGATCTTAGAAGATATCCTAGTAAAAATCAAAGAGTTCTGTAACATAATGTAGAAGAATGACCTAGCAAAAGTTAAGGTATGTCTATTTTTATAGTTCTACATCTGAACGAAAAGTAGTTACTTAAACTATTCCAAGAATTTTACTGTCATATTTAAAACAGAAGGTTATCTAGATTAACTCTGAAGGCTATAAATCTCTGGTATTCTTTGAAGATAATTTACACCTTTCCCAGCATACATATTAGAGTTACCAAAAGGATGGGGTATAGCTTATTTCGAGAAAATAGATTAGAAAAGCCAAAAAGGTTCTGGAAGGCCATACCTGTGTAATTAGGGGGTATATTTAACGATTCTAATCAATGGAACACTTGAAAATTGGTATATGTAGTGAATCTCCTCGAAGAGATAAAACCTAAGTTATTATTACTCTTTATGTAGGTATCTACCTCGAGGAACACCTATAACAAATATAGAAGCATTATAAAAGTAGCTAGAAAGTATGGCTTGCATCCTTAGCCATAACTGTTCTTCAAATTGTTAATAACATCTAATAACATTATTATCAAGGATCAGAAATATCATCAGCATTACACTTTGTGTTGTCTATCCTACTTTCGTTTATACTATATATTAATTATGATCGTAATACGATATGGTAGTGTTTCGAAGGTCTATTGGAGCTCTTTCTCTGTTGGGAGTTCTTTTCTAGCTTTCTCTAGAAAATCTACATATTTATTGATATCTATATCGCTGTAGGTAGGATCTTTAAATACTATAAGACCTTTTTTCGTATATATAAGTCTGTACGGGGGTAAGGATTCTCTGATGTACTTAGGAGGTTTTCTATAGTTTTCTCTAACACTAGGATACCTTGTTATAACGAGATCTCTTAAGTTGTAATTGTTTTGCTTTAACTTCTCGATATAGTTATTAATAATGTTGTGTGCTTCTTTAATACTTTGTATAAATTCTTCTCGTTTATAAGCTTTGAGAAGTTTCTCGATAGCTTCTAGCTGAGCTTTCTTTATGATAGGTGGGGTATCTTTTCTAACAGCTAGAATACCTTTAATCTTAGCTTTTCCGTTTTGTAGAAGACCGTAGTACTTATTTGAAGCACCTCTATCGCTATTTAGAAGCTTAGGTATGTAGAGCCATAGGAAGTATGCTTCGACTTTAGCTTTAAAACCTGTGGTTTCCTCAACGATATTCTTAATATATTTACATTCACAAGGATCTTCAACTCCTTCTATAAACAGGCTATCAACCATAGCATGTATAACTCTATAACCTTTCTTCTCGATAGCTACCCTAGCTTTTCTAAGGATTTCTCTACTAGTACTAGTAACAGTTTCATGAGCCATAACAGAACCGAGCAAAGCATTTCTATACCCTAGATACCCAAAACTTGCAACAAGTATCCACTTAACCGCTCTCCTTCTATAATCAAAAAGTTTATCCCCTACTTCTCTAGCTTTGTCTTCGTATAGATCTTTAAGCTCTATCAACTTCTTAATACTCATTGGCACAACCCCTTCTTCATCGAGGCAAACACTATGCTCACACCATGTTAGTTTTAAAGATCTGCTGCATAACGGTTTGTCAACTGTTTCACCAGAGATATTGTACTTAACTATTATGCTTGGGTATAGGCTACGGAAATCTATTTGGCAAATACCCCAGTATAAACCTGGTTTAGGTTGGTAAACAACTCCACCTCTATCATGGAGAATAAGCCTTCCTATGTTTCTCCAAGGCTCAACTCTACCGTAGCTTCTATCAACAATGTACTTCTTATCTCTAGCAATCAAAGCTTCTATAGTTGTGAGAATCTTCCCTATTGTTATATTCTTCATAAGATTTAGAGGTGTATAGCTAAGTCTACTCCACTCAAAATATTCAAAAGGATGGTGAGATCCACTTGTAATCCATCTATAGACAGTTTTCGCAACCCTTAGGTCGAAATTCATTATTTGGGTATAGATATAAGGGTTTGTAAACCCTATGAGAAACTTATTTGACTCTATGTATCTAATAAGGTCTTCTATATACCAAAACTTTTCAATACCTTTACTAGTTTCAGCAACATAGAAACCATTCTGGAAATCAACAGCAATATACTCAACCTCAGGGTCTATTCGATCCGGTTTCCAATCAGATGTTAAAGGTTTATCTTTACGCCATTCAACAACAATAGTCAACGGCTGTATACCAGTTTTATAGAGTGCTTCAACAAGTGGATGAGGAAATGTGTTGACAAATTTCAACTCTTTAGAAACCCCAATCCTAATAATATCTCTATAGATATTGAAATTCTTCGTCTTAAAGACAACAATATCTATAGAATTTGTATAGAACGGTGGTTTTCTCCAACGCTCAATATGAACATCCTCAACATCCTCAATATGCTCTAGTTCTTTTGCAATTGTTGTAGGATTCGATGCTTCTATATAGCCGTAGAAATCTATCTTCCCTACTCTCTCTTCAATACTTTTTGTATTCTCATCGTATAGAGAGAAAATAGTTTCACCATTCTTAATAAAAACATCTAGAAGCCATAGTCTAGGCATCTTGTATACACCGAAACATTCGTATTACCTATTGTTACAGCAATTCTTCTTAATATGTGTGTATAGACGTAGGAAATGTATAAATAGAACTTCTAGAGGATCTTCAACACCTGTGTGAACACATAGTGATAATGTAGAATCGAGGTCTCTTAAGAACTCTTCAATAAGTTTTCTCTCATCTGGTGGTAGAAGCTCTGATAACTTCTTAATTCTCTCTGTATAACGGTTAACAATAGCTCTAAGAGATGTAGTGTTTCTACCCATGTTCCTCAAAATATTAAGCTATATTTACTTAGGATTTGTTTTAAGAACGAAGTCTCAAATATTTTCAGCCACCTCTCACTCCGTTCGCTTATAACGCTATACAGTAAAACATAATTTAGAGCAGATATGATAACAAGGTTAACAAATGTTAAACCTCTAGATGAACTTATCTATCCAACTAGAAGAGAGTGGTCTGTAGAGATATACGGAGATCAGAAGATAGTTCTAAAAGTAGCTTATCAAACAATAGCGTATAGAGCATCTTTTGAAGAAGTTTACACAGTTCTCAACTTAGAGTTCGGAGGTATAGATACTCTATACCTAACAAAACTATGTAGAATCCATAGCTGCAACCTAGACAACATATACATATCGAGAGCTTTTAGGTTACAAGACACTATAGCAATACTCCAAAGCCTATCGCAGAGAAAAAATGTTACCATAGCCATCCTATTCCCTTATAACTACATAACCCCAGACCCACCAAGATACGTAGAGGCAACAAAAATAACAAGCATCATAAACACACTATCGTACAACAACCAAGTGATAATATTCAACACAATAACTAAGTTCGGTTACAAAATGCCAGATGGAGGGTCTCTACACCACCACCTAATAAAAATAATTGTGAAACTCACTAAGAGAAATAGATGGATAATCGCAGAACTAATAAAACATCCAGCAAAACCAAACAGCATAAGGATATTCTCAGAAAAAACACTAAGCAATTCAACACCTGAAAACGAGCATAGAACACTACTTAGATGGATAGCTAAAACCTAATCCTCAATAAATTTGCAACCATACCCCTTACGTTATCAAAATTACAGTCATTAATTATTCCCTATACCATATCCTAATCTTAAACTTGAATACTCTAGTTATCTAAAGTAGGTTGATAATGTAGGATACTATTGTTATCAGCAAAAGGAATCCTACCATTATAAGTATAGCTATTCTGCGACATAGTATTTACAATTTACATTTGCCGACGTTGACCCTTCCTCCAGTTTTCATAGTATTGTTTCTGCTGTGGAACTTGATGCTATTGTATACCAAGTTTCTCTAATCTAAATTTGAATATAGTTATATCATAATAGTACAAATGAAGTTGCAGAGTTATGTTTATAAATATTATAAATATATTGTCTTTATTTAACTTAGCAACATTGAAATATGTATTGAATGCTGTTTTAATTCTCCTATAGATATTTCTTGAATATGAGATCCTCAGTTCACATCACAGTATATTTATGTATTTTATCGTCATTTCTACTAAGAATAATTCCTGATTTTGTATTCATCATGAATTGTTCCTTATTGTAGAGAGTTTAATTGATTTAAAATTTAATAAGTCTTTAGGTTTGAATATAGGGGTTCATGGATATAATTAGAATCAATATTGGAATAGCTTAGAATGTAAACTATTTGATGTTAAAATTAAGAATTAAAATGTAAAAAATAATTTTGTTTGAGTTTAGCTTATTTTAGCTTAAGCCTAGTAATGATGGATCTATTCCTAGTTTTTGTGCTAGTGTTTTGTATTCATCTAGTGATAGTACTATGATTTTTTCTCCTGTGGGTGCTGTAAATTCTATGTGTTTAGTTGATACTATGTCGACACCTGTATCATAGATTTTATTGTTTGGATAGCCAGGTATGAATTGTTTTAAGGCTTGTTCAACTCCGTATTTAGTCATGTTGTATAGTAGTTTAACTCCGTAATATCCCATGAAGTATTGTCTCTGACCTATAGTGGCAAGAGCATACCCTTCTACTAGTGGTGGTACGTTATCTGATGTTACATCGAATTCTACGAGTATAACTTTACCTGGTGGAAATCCAGCTTGTTTTAGAGCTTTTGCCCATGCAGGCCCATCGTAAGCGTAGACTCCGAATGCTATTGTTAGATCTGGATTTGCTTGAAGAACTGAAAGTGCTAGGTTAAGAGCTTGTGTTGGATCTTCTTGGTCGTTGTATGGTCCAAGCCATACTATGTTTATGTTACCCTTGATATCAGGATCTTTTACAGAACAGTTCATTATAGCGTGTTTGAATCCAGCCATTCTTTCCAGAGAGTTCATAGCTGTTAGAGAACCTGTCAACATAGCTACTTTAATTGTTGCACCAGGTTTTATGTATCCTTTTTCTTTTGCTAGTTGCCATGCGACTAAACCAGCTAGCCACCCAGCTTTATAGTTACCTGTACCTAGGTATACAAGTCTATTGCTTTGAGGAGCATCGGTATCTATAGTAATTACAGGGATACCCTGCTGAAGACCTTTATTAATATAAGGAGTTGCAGCACCTGGATCAGAAGGTGCTATAGCGATTCCGGCTACTTTTTGAGCAATATAAGAATCCATTGTGCTGAGCTGTGCAGGCACATCTTCTTTTGATGGGACCCAGAATATGGCATCAACACCTAGTTCTTGACCGGCTTTCTTAACACCTGCTTCAACAACACTCCAATATGGATGAACAGATTTACCGATTACAATGAATACTAGTTTAGTTGGTCCTCGTGGAGTTAAATAGTACATGTATATAGCTACACCAGCAGCTATAGCAATGATAACTATAGCTACTATTACCACAGCTAAGGTTTTAGAAATAGCTTTATACAACATTTTGCCTCCCAAAGAAGTATTTTCCACTCGTATGTAGGTTAAATTTTTATATGAACATCATTAAATTAGCTATGAATAGAAATTAAGTAGGTATAAAAATATTATGCCTATATCTTTACCTACCCTTTCTCCTATAAAGATCTATTGCAACTGCTACAGCTAGTATAACACCTGTTACAGAGTCATACCAATATGGAGAAACACCTGTTAGCACAAGAGCATTTCTTATCAATGTTATAAGGAAAGCCCCGATAACCGACCCCAAGGCTATCCCTTCACCACCAGCTAAACTTACTCCACCAATAGCATTTGAAGCTATTGCATATAGCTCTTGACCTTTTCCAACGCCAGGGTACCCTGTCATCATAAGAGATGTAAATATTATACCTGCTATAGCGGCACAGATACTGCTATAGGAGTATGCAAAAAGCCTAGACTTGTTTATTGGTACACCACTTAATCTAGCAACTTCAATATTCCCTCCAATAGCATATAGATACCTACCAACGATAGTATATCTCTGTATAAATATGGTAATACTTCCAACGATAACTAGTATTACTGCAAGCATCCATGGCTGTGCAATTATAGATAGAGCCGGATATTCGTGAAGTGTTATAGGCCATCCAAATGTGATAGCACTTGCAAAACCTCCCCAGAATATTAAGCTAGCTAAAGTTATGATAAAGGCCGGCATTATCTGTGGGAGAGGTGGAGAAAAGAAGCTTACAACAGTTCCATGAAGTAACCCCACACTTGCACCAAAAATTAGCGATATTATTATTGCAGTAATGATCCTTTCGGTTACAGGTATCCACGTATTACTCTTAATAATTATCGCTAAGATCATTGAGACAGCTGATGCCACAGAACCTACAGATAAATCAATTCCACCAGATATTAAAACCATTGATTCACCCATAGCTAGGACACTTAATCCTAAGAACCATGTGAGCAAGACTTGCCAATTTGAGATTTCCCAAAACTTCGGATTGATAAAACCTGTAACTAGTGATATGACTAGTATAGCTATAACAATATTAAATATCGGCACCCTCCCTTTAACAATATCCTCTAATCTTATACTCAAAATAAAATCACCTACTTGTGTAGTACAGCCACAGGATCCCTTAATAAACTTATCATACTATTATAATAATATGTAGTATGTATCGATATTGATTTGAATGCTGTGTAAAGATTTTTAAACAGTTTAGTTTGCATAAATTATTGTGTATAAAGATATTGTTGTGGTGTGTTAACATGGATAAAGCATTAAGTGATGATTTATTTTCTCAGCCAATTCTAATTGTTGAGAATCTGTGGAAGAAGTTTCCAGGAGTAGTAGCTGTTAAAGGTGCATCTATAAAGGTTTTTGAGGGAGAAATAGTAGGGCTTGTAGGTGAAAATGGAGCTGGTAAATCAACGTTATTAAAGTGTGTAACAGGTGTTATCAGGAAAGACGCTGGTAGAATTTTTTGGTTCGGTCGCTTAGTTGATTTTCGTTCACCTTCTGAAGCTCTTAAGAATGGAATTATGTATGTTCCTCAAGATATTGTGCTTGCAAAAAACTTATCTATCTCGGATAACATCTTTTTAGGGATGGAAAGTAAACCTCTTTTTTCTTTAAAGAAGCTTCGCAACGAGTTTGATATCGCTAAACAGTTGTTAAGTGAGCTAGGGGTAGATTTTGATCCTAGGGTAAGGGGTGAAGAGGTTGGTACAGCTGCTGCACAGATAACTCTTATTGCAAGAGCTTTACACTTTAATGCAAAGCTCATTGCATTAGATGAGCCTACATCTGCTCTAGGACCTATAGAAGTTGATCGTCTTCTTAATATTATGGTTAAGCTAAAGTCTAGAGGTATCTCAATGATATTTGTTAGCCATAAGATTGAAGAAGTTATGAAGGTTGCAGATAGAATCTATGTTATGAGGGATGGGGAAATAGTTGCAGAATTTGATAAGAATATATTTAATTTAAGCGAGATCATTAAAGCTATGATTGCTAGAGAGATAAAGGAGTTTTTCCCTAAGGAGAAGGTGCCTATAGGTGAAACTGTTCTTGAAGTAAGAAATCTATCCGATTACTATGGACTAGTTAAAAATGTATCATTCTATGTAAGAAGAGGTGAGATACTTGGTGTATATGGAATTGTAGGTTCCGGACGTACAGAGATAGCTTTAACTCTAATCGGTTATAGACGTAGGAAAGAAGGAGAGATTTATGTAAAAGGAGTACGAGTAGATATCGAGAAACCTTCTGATGCATTTAGATATGGTATAGCTTACCTACCTGAAGATTGGAAATTAGCTTTAGTCTACTTACTCTCAATAAGAGAAAACGTATCTTTACCTATAGCTCAAAATCTGAAGAGAATTAGTATAGGTTTAATATCTCCTATCAATCTATTTACTGAAAAAGAACTCGCATTAAAATTCATAGAAACTCTTAGAATTACTCCAAGAGACCCTAATAGAAAAGCTATATACTTAAGTGGTGGAAATAGACAGAAAGTTGCATTAGCAAAGCTTCTTGCTGCAAAAGCAGATATACTTATACTCGATGAACCAACACATGGTATCGACGTAGGTACAAAAGTAGAGATTAGGAAGCTTATGGTCGATCTTGCAAGAGAAGGGAAAGCAATATTATTAATATCTTCAGAATTACCAGAGGTTATAAATATGAGCGACAGAATACTCGTAATGAGAGAAGGAAAAATAGTAGCTGAGTTCACACGCGAACAAGCAACAGAAGAAAAAATAGTTAAAGCAGCAATTCTAAAAGAATCATAGCTACAATACCTGTTATTGTTAAACTAGTTCATTTTCATTTTTCTGTGAATAGATTTTTAATGATTTCAGATGAACACATGAAGAAATTGTTAACAAATCTTAAAAACTGATAGAATAGATAGTCATTGTTAATCTTAAGAATTGTGCTCAATTTAAGTACTAGCAAAGAAAAGCCGTGCTTTTTATTTAAGTAGATGGATCTTTATTATTAAAGTTTTAAAGTCTACAACAAGTTAATATATCTCTAAGTGTGTAAATATGAACATATTTAATGAGTTTGCTAAGAAGTATTTTCTTGAAGCTGAAAAAGATTTGAGTAGAGCTAGGAGATTTATTCAAATGTCTGATTATCCTCAAGCAGTGTTCTATACATAGTAGTGTGTAGAAAAATGTGCTAAAGCTCTACTAGAGTCTAAGAAATGTTATGTGAATAATCATGGATCTGAGCTTTTATCGATATTTCTAGAGGTTTTCGAGAAAGAATGGTTAGAGGAATTCAATGTTATTGTAGAAGCTTTAGAATTTCTTACATAGTACTGCACAAGATCTAGCTACTCTGTATTCTTTAGGGAAAAATCTATAGCCCTGACGAATTTGTGAACATAGATATTGCTAACAAAGGTTTATTACTAGCTGAGAAGGTTCTTGAGGTGACTAGAGATTATCTTAGAAGAAGAGATATTATCTAAAATAATGAAGACTATAGAGAATTACAGGAAAGACCTTCTACTTGTAGTTATCTTTAGAAGCTATGTATATAACCCTTAAAAGCTAATGATATAAACATAATCGTTGTTGTAGACAATCTTAAAGATATATAAGAAAAGATAGAATTAGAAATAGTTAGGGGAGTTCTAAAAGAAAACCAAAGAAAAATAGACCTAGCTTTATACGTAAAACACCTCCTAAAAACATGTGAAGTATAGAAACATATCATTTTTACGACATCTTAATACCTCAAAAACTTCATAGAATTCAACAAGCATTGACAAAGCTTCATTAGTAATTAAACTTATGAACAATACTGTGATTTACGCTAGATTAAAATCTGTACCACAAGTAATGCTTAATATAAGATGCAGAAGTTTATCGTGAGATGTATATAAATTATTAGGTTTAGAAAGAGGAAGAGAGCCATACATAAGTATGACAATAGATACTTAGTGATAACTACTGGTGTACCCAAGATCCTTTTAGAACTCTCAAAGAGTATATGGACACCTAGTGGCAAAACTCTGCTAACCTCTGAGCTTAGATCAAAGATTGTGAAGAGGATAAAAGAGATAGCATTGAAAATAGAGAAAAGCTATATAGTTACAATAACTTTGTTAATAGCCATAGTAATCACATTAGCTAGGGATATCATAGGTTTTTATGCATATATAAGAGAGCGTTCACCACCTGCCAAGACTTGTAATTATCTGTGGATAGCTGTAATTACTTGGCAGGTGGCTCATCACGCTACCCCCGAGCCTCCTCACCGCAGAAGCTCACCACTAGTTGCCTAGTGGTTCAGAGCCCTGCGGTTCTCGGAAATTCGGGGACACCGATGGGTATTAAGTCTCTTATGTTTATAAATTTTGTAGAAGCTCAGCATATATCATAGCCTTGAGAAATATTTAGAGGTGTTTACAGCTAATTACAAAACACTTCAAACCTGTAACAGCCTTATATAGCTAGACAGATAATTCTCTACAGCTATACCAAGGTATCTAGATATCGAATAGATTTCTATATGAAGCCAAACAATATATATGGAGATATAGTTGTCTCTGCTGAAAATAAATTACCTATATACTAAAACTTGGTCAACGGTATAAATATAAGCTATATCTATAGAGTTGACAATGCAAAAATCACTCGGATGCTAAGAACAGTTGCCTTTTTATCTCGTCCTGATGGATGGAGTAGAAAATATGTAGATGAATCTATAAAGTTCCTAGAAAAAGCTTCAGCGAATATATAGATATAAACAACATTATCAACACTATGGATAATCTATGCAGAGAGAGATAGGACTAAGGTCATCAACATTCAATATAGTTATAAATACATACATAGACTCAAAAACAGAGATAGGCTCTATCACAAAGATAGATCCATATAACCATAGAATTACATTAAAGGTTGGTTCAACAAGAAATAGAATTGATGTTGCAGAAACCTGTTGCTAGCAACACCTATAGAGGAGAAGAAAACCATTTATGAAAAACAATA
>Ga0272445_1000734_pt1 | contig 28584 bp, 15 predicted proteins | sample YNPCB0031_FD_194404 | JGI IMG/M metagenome (GOLD analysis project Ga0272445, IMG submission 194404) | Hot spring sediment microbial communities from Yellowstone National Park, WY, United States - YNP-CB-003-1 | ecosystem: Environmental > Aquatic > Thermal springs > Hot (42-90C) > Sediment... | reverse complement strand
AGGGTGAGTTTATTAACATCCTATCTTGCAGTCGTCTTTTCCGGTGAAAATATGAAATACATCTATTTCCCCTCGACAGTTATAAGTGTAAGCGGATTTACGTTGATTGTTCCGCTAGTATTAGTATCCTTAAATATTTTCGCAGCGATGATCTCCTCCATTTACGAAAGAAGAAAAGAAATTTCAATACTTTCAGTAATCGGATTAAATCCTCTACATATAATATGCATCTTTATTTTAGAATCTCTAATTCTTGGCTTTCTCGCCGGAAGTATAGGATATATTTTAGGGATAATTTCATTTAAAATTTTAGGAATTTTTGGTATTCATTTACCGATAAACATGAAAACCTCCTTACTTGATGCTGGCACAATATTGGGTACGACTCTCCTAGTGACGTCCCTATCCTATCTTATTCCATCATTAAAAGCGTCAACTCTAGTTACTCCATCATTATCAAGAAAGTGGAAATTGGAGACAGTTGCTCATATGGGGAAATGGCTTCAAGAGATTCCAGCGAGAATACCTCCGGAAAAAGTTCAATCATTCATTAATTACTTATGCGAAAAACTATCAAAAGAGTCAGATAATATAGAAGTACGGATAGATAACTTAAAAAGAGAAGTATATTTTGAGAATGGAAATCCTGTCTACGCTATACTATTTAAGTACTCGAAAGGTGGAGATAGACCGTTCTACGCAAACATTATTCTTAAAATTAAGAGAAGTATGGATTATTACAAAGTCTTGGTGGAATGCGAATTACATTCCATTTACCCCAAATTTGAAGAAAGCCACATTCATGAGGTTATCTCACTTATAAGAAAAATTATGTTGGAATGGATCTCATTTAGGGATAGGATAATAGTTCCCTTAGGTAGTTCCTATACTACTATCATCAATATTATTAGAAACTTTTCTCCTCAATTACTTTACATAGTAACATGGAAGTCTCCTGAAAAAGTACTTAAGGAACTCAAGGATATTATGCGCTCACAAAATTTATTAGTTCCCAATGTGAGAGTAGAAACAATAAAAGAAAAAAACATTAATACAATTGTGGATAGACTTAGCGCTATACTTAACGATATTGATACAATTTACATTGATTCTGATGATTATCTCTTGAGTATAGCATTAACTTTAGCAGGCATAAAAGCGGGAAAGAAAGTTAGCTATTTCCTCGAAAATAAGATTGTGGAAGAGAAACTTGAAGTATAATAAAATAAGATAGGGAATAATTAAATGCTAAATGATATTAATATAATTCTGCTATAACCCCGTAATTGACGTCAATCGGGCTTTCCTTTAATCTATTATAGTACATTTATAGAGATTTCGTATATTACATTGGAGGATTATTTACTATTTTGACTTTAAGTTTTTTGCTTTAACTAGAAATGCTGTAAGTATAACCGTTATTGCGATTGTTACGATTATTAATGTACTATTTCTTACATCCCCTAGTATTTGTGGCCAAGAAAAGATGGTAGTTTCATTAGAAAAGGTTGATAGGCCGATTTCATTTTCGGCCACTACAACATAACAGTATACTTTAAATGGTTGTAGCTCAGAGTCGATATAATTATGAATGTTTGTACCTACTCTCGCTATTTCCTCATATTCTTTTTGCCAAAATTCTCTTCGGAAAACTTTAAAGCCGAGCTCATTATTTGATGCATCAGTCCACTCTAAGAGGATGCTTCCATTATAAAGTAAGGAAGCTTTCAGATTTACTGGTTGGGATGGTTTTTCTCTTAAGACATCCCTACTATAAAAGACTTCAAGCTCTGCAATAGATGAGCATCCATTTTGGAACTTAAGTTTACCAAATATTCTTATACCTGTTCCAGTAACAGTATCAAATCTTAGAATGAATCTCTCAAAGAGTACATGTGATTTCTCTTCATAACTCGGTTCCATTTCTAAACCGCTTACATTAACCCATCTTCCCATATTATCTCTATATTGAACTGTAAGGCTTTCCCAGCCACATTTTTCATCGATCTCTCCTTGATAGTAAATTACTCGGTTAAACTTCAGCGTTACTCCAAAAGTATAGCCCCACCAATCCACCGCTTCTACATTAAAACTTTTTAAACTCTGCTTTTTTGTTTCACCATCTTTCATGATATTAAGTTTTTCAAATAGGTTATCAGTAAATGGCCAATGTACAGGCATACCGTAGCAGATAGGCGTGGAAAATCGTTTTCTTGCCAGATTTTCTTCAGAAAGATCATTTAATGGCTCTGCATATGGGACTTCGGTTTCAATAACATATATTTTTTCGGTTTCTTGCCAGATAATTGAGCCTCCATATTTAAGGATTGCTTGCTCAGCTATATTTTGAGTTCTATACGCTATCTCGGTGATGGGTTCATATACAGGCATGTTATCTCTATTCGTATTTATATAAATGTTCATTAGTGGTTTTTTCCATTTCTCATCAATTTCCTTCTCTCCAAAGATTAAACCAAGGAGTCCCCCAACGGTTGCGGCGTTACAATCGTTGTCCCAACCAGCTGAATTGGCTATAATCAAACTGTAATCAAAATCCCCATTACCGTATAATATTGCCATAACTACTGCAGCGAGATTTAAAGGCGAACTTATCCAACCATAGGATCCATATTTTCTCCAAATTCTCTCTCGAGTTACTCTCCAATCTTCTATTTCTTCATACCATCTGATAACGTCAGATATAACTTCCCATGTTAGACTATTCTTTGGTATCATTGTCGAAGCCGTTTTCACAATTAAAGAGACATCGCTTTCAAAGAAAGCGCAACTAAACATTGCTGCATAAAATGCAGCTGCTTCAACAGCGTAATCATCATTAGTTACTCTTGCAAAAAATCTGGCCATTTCGCAGGCTTTACTAAGCATTCCAGGATGTAAAAGTCCAAAAATTTCGCATTCGATCTGCGCATCTATGAAACCCCAATACTCATTATTCTCCTTAAAACCTGTTTCTGGAGGAATGTATCCTTCATTCATTAATTCTCTAGCTCGAGCATTAGCGCACCAGATTGCATTGTTTATATGCTCAATCCACTCATCCCTTATTTGCAGATAAGTTATCTCGAGACCATGCTCCTCCAGCATATGAAGGAAGACCCATTCCATGCTTGTATCATCATCAGTAAAAGCTCCTGAAGGTACTTGAGAATAATATGCTACATACTCGGGGGCAGCTCTCTCTATAAACTTTCCCTCAGTTGGCAATCCAAGAATGTTTCCGTCCATCTGGTCAATCCAACTGCCTAAAACCTTATTATAATAAATTGATGAGGGTAATGTCCTGATATTTCTTTGATAAAGCTTAATCTCCTGCTCTGTTTCTCCTCCATTGCTGCGACTAGAATCTACGTTATTAGAACAATTAGCAAATATTATTAAAAAGACCAAAAATAATGTGGTTGTCAATTTTCTCGACAAGGCTTTTTCCCCAAAACATTTTAAATAACTTCAATGATTAAAATATTTAAGTTAGATGCGCGATAGCATATGATTTCGTTTAAAAGACGCTGCTTTCACTGTAAATTCTGTTTGCTCATCTTATTGCTCTTTATTATATTTTTTGTCTCCCAATCTTTTTGTGAGGAAAATATCTCATCTACTATTTCGAAAATTAGCGGATATGTAATAGACGCTGCCTCAGGCGTTCCAATCCAAAATGCAAGCATCATCATCAACTCGCTCTACCACTTAAATACCGATAATAGCGGATTTTTCTCATTCGAGACTTTCTCGGAAGGCTGGTATAATATATACGTCTTTTATGATAAACCAGAAACCGAAGGCATTGATTATGTTCCATCCTTATGGAAGGTATACATTGAAAAAGGCGTAAACGCCTACAAGATGCTCGCGCTCTGGCCGGGCGCATCAATAAAGATTGAGGGAAAAATAAGATTTGTGGATAAACCGCTCCCCGCATCATGGTTCAAATTCACTATTCAACCGCCGGGAGGCGTTAGTTGGGGTGATGAATATAGTGTCGATGAATATGGCACGATTGACTTCTCCAAGGATCTTGGTATAGAACCGGGTCTTATTATAATTCCGGCAAATATCCCTGTTTCGATCATGGTTGAAGCGCGACTTCCTGATGGAACGCATAAAGTGTTTAATCTTTTAAGTGAAATGGCGGGCTTCGTTCTAAAACAGGGGAGCCAGGAAACATTAAATATTGAGAAGTTCTGCTTGAAATTAAATGTTGAATATGTTCAAGATTTACTGAATCAAAATCTTGATTCACTTCGGGAAGCTATAAATGCTGGCTTTTTAGTTGAGGAGGAACAGAAACGTATACATAAGGCTGAGTCGCTCCTAAACTCCTTGGAAGCCTTTACTTCGGAGGGATCTTATGAGGAAGCATTCGCTATGCTCCGTAATGCATATGTCTTAAGTAAGAGCACTCTAGAGGAACTGAAGGGTCTATTCGTTAAGAGTTCACAGACATCAGTCTTTTCAATCTTCATCATCTCGCTATTATCTTTAACAATCACGTATTTGATGGCTGAGAGAGGAACAAAACTAAAAATTTCATTACTTATAGGAGAGGGGTACAGCGTCACTGCTCCATTAAGAGCCGTAGTCGCTCCCACAATTTACATTTCACTCCTAATACTCTTCTTTATTTCCTTTCCAGGATGCCGTCTTATATCGCCTGCTCTATTCATTTTAGCCGCTTTCTTTCTATTTGTTACATCCCTAGTTACAATAAGTGTTCTACCTAAAATTCTTGAGGGGAAGAAGCATGAAGATCGATCGATTTCCGGTAGCAGCCTTCTAGCTTTCGCCTTTTCCATAGCATCTGGAAACCTTAAAAGAAGAAAGATTCGCTCCTCATTAAATATCCTATCTATCACAATTCTAGTTTTCGGCTTTATAGTTTTTACATCAATCTCCCCAGGCTACGGTTTTACCTCAATATGTCTTGGCCCATCTAAGACACCTCTAAATATAGCAATGATCTCGAATCCGCCGATTATTCCTGAATCGGGCTTCACTTCATTACCTGAAGACCTAGTTAAAGATCTTGAGAGTAACCCGAAAATAATATTAGTTTCACCTAAAATTGAAAATTTTCCATCACTTTCACCGATAGGCTATTTATATTCACTTTCAGGAAAAAGTAAACCTATTTATGGACTTTTAGGCATATCGGCTAAACGTGAAGCAGTAATTATACGTTTAAATGAAACAATCGTCGAGGGAAGATATTTTAACGATGAAGAAGATGAGAGTGTGCTCATAAGCAAATCGCTAGCCGAATATCTGGGAATTAAAGTTCAAGAGTCAATAAGGATTTTCGGACGAGAGTTCAAAGTTATTGGCCTATTTAGTGATGAAAGCATCGAGAAAATTTTAGAAATAAACGGCAGATCATTTTTACCATATCGTCTCCAAACAACTCCTGGAGGAATATATGTTACGCAGTGCTGGGGAGACGAAGTAGTAATAATGAATATTAAAACCGCATTATCTTTGCCAAACACCGCTATATCAAGAATTTATATTCAAACAATAAATTCTAGCGATATACTGAAAGTATCTGATACAATAGTTTTAACAAGAGATTGTGTAGTATGGGTTTCCTTTGAAGGTTCCCTCTACAAAAAGTATATAGGAGAATATTTAGAGGAAAAGGGTATGGCTTTAATGCCCTTCACTATGATTCTCAGCATTCTAATTTTAGGTTCAATGATGTTTAGGTCTATTGAGGAGCGAAAGCATGAAATCTTCATCTTATCTTCTATAGGTCTAAACCCCACACATATTGCCGCTCTCTTCTTTGCGGAGGCATTAATTATAGGCTTCATATCCGGAGGCTTAGGCTACTTGTTCGGTTTTTCCGGCTACCGCATAATCGGAATAGTGAGCCCCCTAGAAATTAAAGAGAAAGTATCATTAGAATGGAGCATAATAGCACTATTTTTCTCATCGTTAACATCTGTTTTAGCAACACTCATCCCTGCGCTTAAAGCTTCAACAATTGTTACGCCCTCATACCTGAGAAAACTAAGAGTTGGAGAAGAAGAGAAACCAAAAAGGGAAGGTGAACCCTGGGTTATTGAGTTACCAATAAAAATTAAGCGTGGAGAAATAGATTTCTTCTGTATATATGTTGAGAGGAAACTTAAAGAGAAAAGCGAAGGCATGGTTGAAAGGGTGGAAAAGCTTGAAGTTTCAAAAGAGAAAAGAGAGAACGATTATTTGAGGAGAAAAATATTCTTCGAGTACATTGGTGGAGAGATGAAAAGGCAGCTTCGTAGCTTTAATGAACTCATAATGGAACGCCGTGAATCAGACATAGAGTATAAAGTATACCTTCTATGCGTTCCTGATAGAAACTTTGAAGAAGCGGTGCTTAGCACGAGCATGTTTATTCGTCGCATTATCCTAGAATGGAACGCTCTAAAACCAACCATAGTGACGCCATTTGAATCCACGTTAACTCAGATCATTTCACTGATTAGATTCTTCAACCCTAAGCTTTTATATATCGTTACTGAGGAGAACATTTCGAGTAAAATTGAAGAATTAAAGAAATTATTGGAAAAAGGCGAAATCACCGTTCCTCAAATATCCGTCATATGCCTAGAAGCTCCCGCCACCATAAATGACTATGTCAAAAGAATTGAAGATGCAGTTCTCGAGGCTGAGGCTGTATGCGTCTCTGGAGAATCAACGTCAATATGTGTTGCGTTAACATTGGCTGCAAGTAAATTGAAGAAACCAATATGCTATGTTACTCCGCAAGGTTGCGCGGAATCTTCATTGCAAAAATTTAAAGTAATATTTTTAGAGTAAACATTGGTTTCCATTAAAGTTCCCCCATTATTTGAATAGTTTTTGAATGCGAGTGCTAATTTTCTTGTCTGCTATCTTTTTCTAAATGCAGCATTTATGGTTTCGAATTTAAGGAAAGTATATGCATGTTGTTATAAATCCTTTTTGCATGAAGAGTTGTATGCCTCCTATGGAGTAGTCAAAGTACATTTATGCCTCTGTGACCGAAAATCTTAAATTTATTATGGTTTTTAAATAAAAACTTGGGAGGAAATATGTCCGGAGATTTATCAGAGAAGTTTGGAAAAGCGGGATTAACTCTTAGAATTTTAATATTCTCTTTTCTCTGGTGTATCTTTAACACCGTGGTCTTCGGGGCTCTTCTTGTAGGTACAAATACAAACTTAATGATTCCATCTTTTCTTCTACTAATAGTCGAAGCCATATTAACACGAGCTATCAACTCTGCATATCAATTTACACCTCAAGAATGGGCAGTCTTCTTTTCGATCGCTATGTCAGGTTTAATGACGACGCCAGCATGGGAGACAGGAGATATGTGGCATTCAGCTACAAATATTGCCTTTCTACGAGGATTTGTTCGAGTCTACGCTACGAATTTAGAAACGTGGCATACCCTTGAGGCTCCAGTACCGGATCTCTGGATTGTTAAAGATTCGTCAGCTGTGAACGCATATCTTTACGGAGGCCCCATAATGCTGGATCTTTACTTACCTACGATTCTATTCTATATTGTAAATTGGATTAGCCTATATCTTGCCTTTCACTTTTTAGCAATGGTCTTTAGAAAACCATGGATAGATGTTGAGAGATTGCCCTTCCCATGGCAGCGCCCCCTATATGAAGCGTTAAAAAGCGCTAAAGGCTTAGAGGATCGGCCTAGCCTTTTTAATCTGAACAAAAACAGATGGTTCTGGCTTGGTTTTCTACTTGGTGCAGTTTCCGCGTCAATAGATGTAATTGCCATATGGTTTGGAATTTATATACCAACCATGACTGAATTTCAGAAATACGAAATCAACTTAGCGCCATATTTAGGCGAAATATTTCCGTCAAATCTATGGCAGCTTGGATGGGAAAGCTGGGCTGTGGCCGCAACGATCCTTATGCCCATAGATGTTTTAAATACAGCGATAATCTTCTGGATCTTACTTGAGGGAATATGCGTTTGGATAAACTTTGTTACGGGAAGCACACCTGCTGGTGACTATTGGACCAATGGCGTTGAAACAGGAATGATAAGACATAGACTTCTATTTGTTGGTAGGCCACCGGGAGCTTTTGGGCCGATTTTTATTGCTTTACCGCTAATATTAATTTGGAGAGCTAGGAAGCAAATAATACATTCAATTAAAGCTGCAGTTTCCGGAGCGCCAAGAGAGGAGGGTGAGCCTCACTCTTGGAGAACTATTTGGATTGGCTTTATATTATGCTTTATAGTCTGGTACATTTCAATGCTTGCTAGTGGAGCGCCTTGGCACATCGTCTGGACCTTTATAATGCTGACCCTATTCTTCATCTTCTCTGCAAGATGGTGTGCAGAAACAGGCGGCGTCCTCTTTCCAACCCATAATTTAGATCAGCATTACAACATATTCTATGATACCTTGCCATTGCAGGCAACTGGCACTTTAGGACTAAACACAGCAAGCGTTGCTACAACGCTCTATGCTGGAAATTGGTATCACTGGTGGGTTCCATTAATACCTATGGAGCCGACTCTTGTCGGTTTTAAATTTGCACAGGAAACAAAAACAGATAATAGAGACATTAGTCTAGCCATAATCTTCTCCACAATAATCGGTATAGTAATCGCTATACCACTTGGAATTTGGATGTTTCATAACTGGGGGGCTTCAATCTTATATGAGAGAATGCTGGAGCTAGGAGGTATTGCTACAACTTATGAAGGTTGGCCGCCACTTGTTCCCTTCTTGAAATCCAATCAGTCATGGCTTGATTTCTACACTATACCTGATTTGCCAGTATGGTGGATAACCGGCTTCATTATAATAGTATTGATGGAAATCTTAAGAACGAGATTCACCTGGTTCTTCTTGAATCCTATAGGAATAGTAGTTGGCTCAGGGGCAATGTGCGAATGGTTCTACGATGGGAACCTAGTGCTGGCATGGATAATTAAACAGCTGTCCTTTAAGGTCTTAGGCGGAAGAGGGTATGAACGAATAATTGTTCCAATAGCGTGTGGTTTAATGATTGGCTATGCATTCTTCTTCATGATGCTACAAATACCAGCCGTATTCGCTGTAATCATCTGACTCTTCGGTTTCCTTTCCACCCTTTTTTTTTAAGATTCATTCGCTTATAGAGCTGTCCTTTAAGATCCTAGTTTTTAATTACAATTGTAATTTTTGTCACTTGTTTTCTAAAAAGTTTTTAGCAATTCTTAAGGTGCGTTCTGCTAGATCAGATATTTTGCTATCATTATAACCAATGACGAAGCTTTTCACGTGATTATTTAAAGGCTTTATCCATTTATCTGGAAGATTTTTTGCTCCGAGAATCACTCCTATGATTGATCCTGTTGTGGCACCGTTACAATCAGTGTCCCAACCGCCCATCACACTTATAGATATACTTTTTCCATAATCTCCTTCACCATAAAGTAATCCCATAGTAACTATAGCAGCATTATTTATCGTATGAACAAAATGATAATGCCCATATTTCTCTGATATTTTGTTCCAGACGTCTTTCCAATCCTCATATTCTTTGCTCAATCTCATAACGTCTCTTATGGCTTCTGCAAGCCTGGATTTTTTAGGAATAACTGATAATCCAATTTCAATAATTTCCTCAATATTGCTTATTGTGAATGTAGCGCTTATCATAGCGCTGATAAACATTTCGCCATATATGCCATTTTTTAAATGTGAGAGTCTTGCATCCCGATATGCTAATTCCGCGGCTAGTTCCGGGTTGCCGGGAGCCACATAACCCCACATGTCGGCTCTTATCTGGGCGCCAATCCACTCCCTATACGGGTTCATATATATGGCTGTTTCAGGGGGTTCTAAACCATTAACTAAATTTCTGTAAGCAGCGCGCTCAGCAGTATAAACTTGCATGTAGGGAAGTAAATGAAGCCATACTTCGCCAACGTTTATCGTCGTAAAGTTTAGGCCATAATTTTCTAACACATGTAAATTGATTATTGTATAATCTATGTCATCGTCACGAGCCATACAACTTATTTGACCACGTAAAACACCCATCCCAGTTTTCTTTAGCATACTATCGAGATGAAAAAGTCTATTCCTTAACCATTTAGGGGCGTCTTCAGATAAATCATTTATTGGTGGAAAATAATCTTCTAGAGGATAAGCATTTGCAATTTTTAACCACATCTCAATTTGCTCTCGATTTAAACCTTCAACTGGTTTTCCAAGAAGGCAGCCGGCGCAACGTCCAAGCCATCCACCGTAAATCTTATCGAATAAGTCTTCATCAGAAAGATTAACCACTATCCTCTCAATTTTTCCTGGCCTCTCAGCCACTATATCTTGGAGATCTGACGGTTCTTTATATGGAAAATCTGATTTAAACGGACATCTCTCTAAAGCATCGAGAAAAATTTTTAATTCAGTCTCCGTTTTTATCTCAGTTTTTAAAAATTCCTTCTCAATATCAGTGACGTCATAACCTTCCTCTTTTTTTGTATTATTTCATCCCTAACTATTTGTTTAATCTCTTCAATCCGCATTTAATCACCAGTAAAATAGGATGCTTTAAAAAATATTTAAGTGTTATATACATTACACGTTGCTACAAAGAAATTTTTAAATATTCTCATATTTAAAACTTTGTGGCTTAATTCTTTTGGTTTTGGTTCTCCTTCTAGTTTTTAGCTGCCTGTCTTCGATTTAGTTTTGTAGGTTTATTAGCATGTTGTATATGTATGCTTTAGCCATCAGCTCCTTAGCTATGTTTTCCATGTTTTTAGCCATGGAGTATTCTCCGTATAGGCGTTTGAATGTTGAGAATGCTGTCTCAGCGCTCCAGCGCCTACCGTAACCCATCACTCTACTCCACTCCCTCTCCCCAAGAGTTTTAAGAGTCATGACTGAATTACGCCTCTCAGGAGGGCCTCTGTCTGTCCTAGCGTTCCTTCTAGGCTTAATTATCGGATTTACACCCATCCTCTTGAGAAGCCTATATGCTTTCACCGAATCGTATGCTCCATCCATGTATGCCTCGATAATGGTCCTATGCCTTGAAGCATTCGCTATTATGCTTGGCAGAACCTCTGAGTCATGTGCGTCATCCGTAGTCACCTCCATGGCTAAAACCTCCTTTGTTCTAACGTCAACTGCGAAGTGTATCTTAACATAACGCTTCTTCCTACCGTATAATCTCTCAACCCATCCACCGCACTTATGGACGCTGACGCTGCTTGAGTCAACAGCTATGACAACTGGCCCATCACAGCCTCTTAAGGATTTATATGGGTTTAAATCGAGCCTGAGTATACGCCTCCTAGCCCATGAGTAGTCTACCGGTGGAAGCCTCTGGATAAGCCTACTCAAAGCCCTGGTGAACCCCTCAACCTGCCTATAGGGCATGGAGAATAGGTAGCGTACAACAGCGATGAACACAGCATATCCATCTGTAATCTTGAATGGACGCCTAACCTTACCATCATTCATAACACTGAGCTCATAATCATAGCCTTCAAGAAAATCTAGGCTGAGAAGGAGCTCACCACGCCTAATAAGCCTCTCATCAACAAGCCTCCAGTCCATGGGTTGAGAAAACACGAGTAGAAAAATTTAAATTAAACCACAAAGCAATATTTAATGCTAAATATGAATGATGTTACAATGTCACTACTATTTAAAAAGTTGAGAATAATTAAATTCTTAATAATCGTTCTATGTTTAATTATTATTTTTACATCGTTCTGCTCGAGTTCGGTCCGAACGAGTGGAGATATGAAGATTGGTTTCCCTGCTTTAGTTTCACCGAAATTTTTAGATAACATTAAAAACGAAATAAATATTTCAGAAATTAAAAGGCATGTGGAAAGTTTTTCATCCTTTAAAACACGTTTAACTGGTTATTCTGACTGCGAGAAAGCAGCAAATTATATTGAAAGCTTTTTACGGAACGCTGGAATAAAAGCTATACGTCACAATTATGAAGTTCTTACGCCAGTAGATTATGGCACCAACATAACTATTCTCCCTCAGGGAACAGTCTATAATGCATATGCCCTTTGGCCAAATGACATCCAACCCTGCACGCTTCCTCCGGAGGGTATTGAGGGCAAACTAATTTACGTTGGGAAAGGACGGCTAGTAGACTTTGATGGATTGAACGTCACAGACTCTATTGTTTTAATGGATTTTAACTCGCAGAACAATTGGTTGAATGCTGCAAAGCTTGGTGCTAAGGCGGTTATATTTGTTGAACCGGATGAAACAATAAGAATGGAAGCTGAGCAAAAATTTGCTCTAACACCAATTTATTTTCCAAGAATCTACATTCCCTATAATGAAGGCTTAAAACTTTTAGAGATGATCCAGAATGGCCAAGCACCCTATGTTCGCATAAAATCTAAAATAAAATGGGATGTTAGAAATGCTAATAATATAATTGCGATTATACCGGGACAAGAAAACTCTGATGAAATAATTATAATAGGAGCGTACTATGATTCTTGGTCTATTGTTCCTAGTTTATCCCCTGGAGCTGAAGAAGCAATATCTCCATCAGTTTTGCTAGAACTAGCTAGATTACTGAATAAATATCCACCTAAAAAAACCGTTTGGCTTGTTTTTTACTCTGGGCATTGGCAAGCATTATCAGGAGCCCGCAATTTTGTTGAGGATTTCTTCTTTAGAAATGAGACATATTTAACTGGAAAAAAGAAAATACTTATGCATATAGGGATACAATTATCTTCTGAAAGCGATACTTTAGCACTTGTTATGTCTGGAGATTTCTACGGTCAAGATCTAGACTCAAAGCCTTATGGAATGGATTATATATATAAGTTAGTTTTTAGAGAGTGGATACCTGCCTTAAGTAGAGAACTCAATTATAACTTCTCATATCACGTTCAGGATTTACAATCATTAACTATTGCTAAGTCAGAGTTCTTTGAAACCGAGGCCTCGTCAGTAGCTGGAATATTAAGTTTTACTTTTTTAACAACAAATACCCTTAAATCTTACATTGGAACACCTTTTGACCTTTCTAATAAAATATCTTGGACAAATTTAGAGCCGCAAATAATATTCGTCTCTTACGCTATTTATGGGCTAATTGATCAGGATTATGAAGGAAGTGAAGTGTATAAATATTGGCAACCGCCTCAAAGAAGAATCTGGAAGGGTACAGGTGGATTTGTGGGTCCCGGTCAAGCGGGTTTCAATAATTTAATTGGAAGCGTTGAGGAGTATAGTTTAGTCACTGGTTTTTATCAGAGAGTGCCTAACGCTATTGTTAAAGTTATCCGATTAAATCCACGAACGAACCGTTTTAATCCGTTCACTAGGATATTGACTCTTGCAGATGAAAATGGGGAGTTCAAGGTCCCAGGAGTTCTTACAGATCTTTTAGGAGGCTACTATAGCGTTCTCGCTTACGTGATCGATCCAAATAATGGATCAATAATCTATGCACCAGATTTTGGAATTTACGGCGCTGGAGGTGGAGCGTATGCTGGTTATAATTTTATTAATGTAAAAGTTGACCGAGATCCAATGTTTGTTAAATCTGTTGTATTTAAATGTAGAAGCGTTACATTATTCGATGTTATTAACCCATTACTTATTAGAAAAAGTCGTCGAGCAGTAAATTTTTATTCGACAGATGTAGAGGTGCCTCCAATTTCATTAATTGTAAATGATTTCGTCTCGCATAGCACCCCCTCCTCTTACGGGCTGATTTCTCCCTACGATACTGGTGAAAGCATAGCGATGATATTTCTGAGTCCGGAAACCACTAGATTTGAGGTAATATTAACAACGACAACACCTGAAAATCCACGTGTACCACTTGCTGTAGGCTTGCTAATAAACGCTTCAAATCTTAATCCAGAAGGCTTAGGCTATTCACTTAATTTAAATATTATCGAGCTTACAGGCTTTAAATTCCTACATGATCTCATATACTTAAATGATAGAAGAGCCGGCGAGCTTGTCAAATATAGAATGCTCACGTTGTCTACAAGAGAATTCTATAGAATGTCTCGTTCCTATTTTGACAAAGCTGTTGATGCGTTAAATAAATTGCAATATTCAACGGCGTACGATTATTTGATTATCGCTTGGAATTTTGAAGCAAATGCATATAGAGAAATAAGAGGGACGCAGCAAGATCTAATTAATACATCAATCCTATTTAGTTTACTTATCGTACCATTCGCTTTAATCTTTGAGCAGATAGTGTTTCCATCAATCGGCATGAAGCGTTTCATAAAAATAATCATTATTGCGGCATGTTTCATTCTTATCGCCTCTATTCTACATCCAGGTTTTCTGCTTGCCTCAAATCTCTTAGCAAGTATGCTGGGTCTTGCAGTTATAATTATAAGCATGCTTGTAGTATCAATAATAATTACTAATGTATCTAAGTATGCTAAGCACATTCGTAGCAGAATTTTAGGCACCCATTTTGCTGAAATATCTCGCGCAGAGGCTTTCTTTAGTGCTATTTCAACAGGCATATCAAATCTTAGAAAAAGACCCTTTAGAACATTTCTGAATATGGTTACTGTAAGCATCATTGTTTTTGCGCTTGTTTCTTTTACTTCAGCATCAGTTTTCACTTCACCGAGAGGATATCGGCTCGAACATAAAGCTCCTTATAGGGGTATAATGTTGAGACAGAACTTTGGTATGATTCCATTTTCCTATGAAATAATTTCTCTCCTATATTCTTACTTAGGTCCTAATGATATAGTGGCGCCTAGGTCATGGATTTATCCGCCAGCACCAGGAGAAAGTGGTGTTTATAGTGGCTCATGGACTGGAGGCTTAGGCTCTCTCGGCTGGGAAACAATAGCGACTTCCCGTGCAGCCATAATTTTTGGACCCAACGGAACAAAAACATACGTAAAAGCTTTACTTGGCTTATCTCCCGAAGAATGTTATCTGACAAATATCCATGCATCTTTGTTGTCTGGTAGCCGATGGTTCATTAAGGAAGATATTTTTGCATGCATATTAAATCAGGAGATGCAGTCAAAGCTTAACGTTAAAATTGGAGACGAAATAAGTGTAATGGGTATAAAACTTAAAGTAATAGGCATCGCGGATAAAAATATTCTTGAAAATATTTTTGATCTTAATGGTGTAAGCTTGGCCCCAATTGACCCACAAAAGGCTCCAATTTCAGGGGCACAAACATTTGTTCCTTTGACATGGGACGATGTGATTATTGTTCCTTTAAGTCTCGCTCAAAATGTTTTTAATGGTAGAATAAACACTATAGGTGTGCTAATAAATGACTTAAATGTCGCAAAGAGGATTCTACAAGATCTTGTTATGGGAACATATGAGAACCTTGAAATATTTATAAGTTCTAGTGAAGGAAATGTTGAGGTGTATCGCCGTGGAAAAGAGTTTGCTGTTGAAAGAATGCAAATGCTTATTGTCCCTACAGTTATAGGTGGATTAACAATACTAGCGACTTTGATTGGTTCAGTCATCGAGAGGAGGAGAGAAATAGCGGTCTACAGTACCGTTGGATTATCCCCGCTTCATATAACTGGTATGTTTCTTGCGGAAGCGTTAACATACGCGATAGTAGGCGCGCTCTTCGGTTATGTGTCAGGTTTATTAAGTATCAGAGTATTGCTTCTACTTCAATTAATACCTGAAGCCATGACCGTTAATTTTTCATCGTTATTTGTTATAATATCCGTAGGCTTCTCCGTAATATTAGTGATTTTATCCTCAGCATGGCCAGCTCAAAAAGCAGGTCTTATGGCTACTCCCTCGCTAAAAAGGAAATGGGAGATCACTACAAAACCTGTGGAAAACGACTGGATTATTCCATTACCATTTACTAGTACAGATGAGGAAATAGAGGGCGTATTAAAGTATATTTCTGAATTTCTAGACATATATACTACTAGAGATGCTGGCTTCTTTTTTGTTAGAAATAAAGAGATTAAAGAAAGTTTAGTTGATGGAAATTTATGTAAAGAGTTAATTGCCGAAGTATCGCTTGCTCCCTGGGATTCAGGCTTAACTCAGAAGGTTTTGATTCGCGCCATTAAAGAAAAAGAGAAAATCTGGTTCTTCCAGATTCATCTAAAATATTTAGAGGGAGATAGAAAGGTTTGGATAACAAGGAATCCGCGATTTTTAGATTTTCTTAGAAAACAATTTCTTATGTGGAGGGGATTAAAGAGCGAAGAAAAAGAAAAATATTTAATGAGGCGAAAAAATGGGTGATAACGAGAATTTAACTACTAACTATCAGTCAGGTATTACCTGGAGAAGCATTCTCGCCCTAATATTCTCAGCAGTTTTTCTTACTCCAGTAATTATTTTTTCAAATTTAATCGGTGCTGGCGGAGGAATAGATATAGCAATTTATGCAACGCTTATTTTCTTCACAGAACTTTTCCTCTTCTTTCATAAACCATTAACTCAGCATGAAATAACACTAATATATTGCACTGCATGGTTGCCTATTGGAACAATGTCTGGATCAATGATATTTTTAAACTATCTCTACAACGGATATTTCGCTAGAAGCCCAGTTACTGCAATGTTTAAAGATCCATACACAGGTTTTTCTTTGAGGGATGTTATACCTTGGTGGTTTGCTCCTTCACATAACTCGGAAGTCTACCTGCTTAGAACATTTATTCATCCCGACTGGTTTGCTCCCATAATTATAAGTATAATTTCACTTATTCTGTCTTTACTTATGATAGTTGCTCTGGCGATGATTATCATAAATTTATATATAGAAATTGAGAAACTTCCGTTTCCATTAGCTAATGTTGATGCATCAATATGTAGAACACTCGGCGATAGAGAACCAGTAAGAATGAGGTCACTCATGATAGGTGCTCTTATAGGTTTAATTTATGGAGCTGTCTTATTTATGATACCTATAATTTCATCCGGTGTTTTTGGGATACAAGCATCTCTCCTACCAATACCTTGGATTGACCTTAATTTTCATATAGAAAAGGTCTTTCCAGGAGCATCTTTTGGTATAGCAACAGACCTAATTCCATACGTATGGGGCTTTGTTTTTCCTCCAGAAATATTGATCTCTATTTTCCTAGGCTCCTTCTCGGTGTGGTTTTTCGGAAACTACGCAGCTCTTAAAATACCATATTTTACAGATTGGCAAAGGGAGTGGACTCCTGGAATGTCTATATCCCTCATTTTCCAAAGAGCAACATTATGGATTTGGGCAAGCCCCCAAATCGGCTTCGCATTAGCCGTTGCTGTATTTAATATAACTAAATATCGAAAATCCCTCTTTAAAGCTTTTAAGAGCATGATTCATTTTACATCATCATCTAAGGCGGCGGGTTATTTTCCGCTGAAAATAGCGCTACTTATATATTTTATTGGATCCTTAGGCTCAATAGCGCTATTCTTATATCTTATACCTGATTTTCCATTATGGGCTCTATTTTTGATGTTTACCGCGTATCCCTTCTTTACAGCAATAGTGGCTGGACGAATAGTAGGTGAAACCTCTTTTCAAATTTCGATCCCTTACGTATGGCAAGGCACTTTGCTCGCTAGCGGTTTCCCAAAAACAGAGGCATGGTTTGCTCCTGCGCCTGTAACTACTGGTGAACAAGCTGCTGGTCAAATGTATATTGTAAAGATTATGACGCTTACAAACACTAAACCAGGCGATTTCTTCAAGTTTTTAATTTTAATGTTTCCCTTATCAATTTTTGCTAGTTTTACTTATACATCTCTTTTCTGGATGATCGCGCCAATACCCTCAGTTTTTTATCCTGCAACAGTAATTAACTGGCCGGTTTCCGCTGCGATACAGGGATTATGGTGCTCCCGACAACTAAATATATTTAAACCAGATTTAATAATTGGTGGATTTGCGGCGGTTCTATTCTTAGCATTCATTACGAGTTTTATGCGATCAATACCTTTTTCTATAGCTGCATTCGTCGGTGGAACATTCATGCAAGTTCCCTCACCTTTAGCTATGCTATTGGGATACTTGGTTGGAAAATATGTTATAAGTCGATATATCGATAATTGGGAGAACATAAAGACTAGCTTGGTTGGAGGAATAATATTAGGGGAAGGAATATCAATAGTCTTAGCATCTTCAATTGTTGTAGTTGCAAAATCACTTTGGACATTACCCTATTAATGAGCTATAAAGGGAAAAGCATGTTTAACGCTGAAGAAAATATAAACATCTTAATCTCTTCCATTAAAGATAAAGTTGAGAAATGGGAGAAGTTTGCAGACGGATCTATTGTTATTAAACCTAAAAAAGCAAATTTTGATGAATTATGTATTTCTTTTAGAAAAATCTTTATGGATACCGAATATACATTCATAATTAGTAAAATCGTTGTTAAAATACCAAAAACAAAATACTTAATTTTATCTGGAAAAATTGGTAAATTTTCGTTAGAACTCAAATGGAAAAGAGAATTCTTCATCAGAAAACCAATTTTTGTTAAATCAAGCGATTTTTCAAGACCAGAAAATATAAATACAATATTAAACTTGTTAAACTCAGAAAAAATTTTGCTTGAAAAAATTAAAAAATGTAACCCGGAGAACTTAATGGCTAATTTGATTCCCTTAAGTCCCTCTAATGGTTCACGTAGTATACATCTCTCCTGGATAATATCTATGAATAAATTATTTTATAGAAATTTGAATTACTCAAGGGAGATACGAGCGATCTTTGATATGCTCGATCATCTCTCTAAAATTTTAAGCGAAAATTGCGTTCAATTAATAAAAGGACTCTAATTGAATGCTTAATATTGTTTTTATAATATTAAGTATTTGTTCACTAGTAAAATATGAATGATGAGAAATAATGTTTTTTAAAAATTTACGTCTAAAATTTCTAATGATCTTCTCTCTCCGTTTATATATCTCTAGCTTTAAATAAATAGAAGCATTAATTATTTCTTCACGATTCATCTTAATAGTTTCATGAGTTATAGCTTCTGGATAATAAGAAATCTTTTTTCTCGTTAAGTTGGAAAAAATCATGAAATCCTTAAAAGACTTAAGCCTCGGTTTAATTCCAAAATTATCAGCTTTCTCAAAGAGCCCTGTATGAGGTAAAAGAATTAGTGGCGTAACCCATTTAGGTATTGCTCCAAGATTGCTTGTTTCTATTATTAATTTCAAAGTTTCTTTAACATCTTCTTTTCCTTCATCTGGAAGCCCTGTCATCCACCAAGAAAAGGGGATTATTCCTGCTTGAACGGTTTTTTTTATAGAATCAATTGTTAATTCTAAAGTGGTCGGTCTCCTAATTAATTTTAGTATGCGCTCTGAACCGGATTCAATCCCATAATCAATGTTTGTACAGCCAGCTTTAGATAATTCCTCTAATGTTTCCATGTTAAAAAATCCGGGAACGGCTATAATATTGAAACCATTTATTCTTTCATTAATCTTCTCCTTAATTAGCATTCTAGATAGTTCTCCAAGATATTTTTTCCCACTAAGATACAAATTATCTTGAAATGCAAATTCATGGCACCCTTCTTCTATGAGCAATTTCATTTGATTTATTATCCATTCTGGTGAATGCACGACAAATTTTCTTCTTCCAGAAAGAACGCTTAAATTTCGATCTATGCAATATACACAGTTATAGGGACACGGTCCCCTACATGTATTTATCGCGCTTCCAGCAAATAATCGACGAGTTTCTTTATCATTTTTTATATGTTTTACAACGCGATATGTGAAAGGGGGGATTTCATCAATATTCACAAAGATGTCTTCCTCCTTAAGCGGTATCTCCATTACCCTACCATTTCTAAAAGTAACTAAACCTCCAACATCCACCTTATCTAAAGAATCTTTCTCCTCAAATTTTCTGGCAATTTGAAGAAAAGTTTTTTCTGCTTCACCTTTCAAAACAGCATCTATAATCTTGTTATATCCCTTGATTATTTGATCAGCAAATAACGTTGCATGTGTTCCTCCGATAATAATTGTTATGTCGGGACGAGTCTTCTTTATTATTTTAGCTGTTTGAATGGCTCCTCTACTAAAATGTAACCAATTTAACTCTATGCCTACTAACCTGCATTCTATTTTCCTCATTATATCGCTAAATTTTCTTGGAGTTAGATTATCCATGTGAAATGCTTCTTCAAGATTCCAAACGGTTACTTTAAAGCCGTTTGCTAATAGAGTTGAGGCGATATGTAGCATTCCATAGCCTATATGATAGGATGGTAGGGCATGAAGTGCTCCTCCTGGTAAATTAAAATTTGTTGGTGGATGTATTAGAAGAATATCTGTCTTCATTATTTTGTAGGTTAATAATCGTCTATTTAAATCTCACTCTATAAATAGAAACCATGAAAAGAATTAAATATTAGGCATCTCGGGCATATTTTAAGTACCAATGTTAGTTAACTTGATGTTTTGCTAAAACCTATCTTTCAAAAGCGTCTCTTTTCTTCTTGAAGTGTTAGTCTCATGGTATAGGTTTTCTGCTTGTTAAAAGCATTGGCAATTATTGTGTCTGCTGAACCCTTCTTTATCTTTTCATTTATAGTGTTTCTTCATTTCTTTATTAAATGGCAGATTCAATATGTCTTCTAGAAGTCTTTCAGCCTGCTCTTTAGATCTTGTCCACGGATCCATCATTATCAGCTGCAGTAGGAGTTCCTTGCTTCCGGCTTCATAGGCTTCCAGCTCCATCTCAACAGGCGCAACTCTATCCCTAAGAATGTATGCGATTAATGGCTTAGGCAGCCCGTCTGTTTTAATTCCCTGAACACCTCTCTTGCTCACCAAAGCCGGAACCTCAACCTCAAAGTTACAGGGTACGCCAGGAACGAGATTGCCGCTGTTCATGATGTTAACTTGGAAAATCCTTGGGATGTCGCAGGCAATAGACTCAATAATGTCGATTATGCTTTCCCCAGATTTACGTGGCGGAAACACACTTGTAACATTCACGGCGGGATCCTGAGCCAGCTTAATTAACTCCGCAATTGGATCCTTCTCCGGCGGCTCAAGCACAAAGCTCCACCATTTTCTAGGATTCTCCATCCACTTATTTTCCGTCTCATCATCAACATGATACCACCATGGCCATGAACCTCCTCCCGGCGTACATGTATCCCCTATCGGGAAAACATTGAATCGTCTATAGAGATCTACAGCTTTAGGTCCTAGACCGCTGCTTGGCGGAGCGCTCTCCCAATATTTTTCGGCTTCTCTCTCAATCCACCCGTTTAGAAGCGGATATGCATTCTCACCCTTATAGCGGAAGTGGGTTAGCCATATGAAGTGGTTCACTCCAGGTATTAGGTAGGTTACATTCCTAGCGTCTAGCCCAAGAGCATTGATGATTTCAAATATTCCTCGGTAACCATGGCATAAGCCGATAATCTTAAGATTAGGATATTTACGCCCCATCATAGTGACGCCCGCCAGAACCGGGTTTGCAACCTTAATATACCATGCATCTGGGCATATGTCTAAAATATCCTCCGCTATTGACTCGAAAAGTCTGAACTGATGATAGTTTATCCAGAATCCCTCGTCATGCATAATATGGTAGCTGCCGCCGAATCTATAGCCATGCTTAAATCCTATCTGCCAACCCGCCCTATAACCACCGTAACCGACAACCATAGCGGTGTTAACAACGAAGTCAGCGTCCCTGAGCAATTCCCTTCTATCCGTGGTCTTCTCAATCCTCAGTTTAATGCCAACCTCATCAGCATATTTCCTACATAATACGTAAACAGCATTCAGCCTCTCCTGATTTATATCCATTAAGCTAACGGTGCTACCCTCAAGGTTAGGGGTTAAACAGAGATCCCTAATGAGCCCAACCGAGAATGTGGCGCTGCCCGCGCCGATGATGCTAACTTTAACCTTAACCATAATCGGTCAGCCAGCTAACTTGAAAATTATCTAAGTGAACCGATATATGAATACTTTATTTTTCAATATGCAAACTCATGCTTCCTAGCCCAGGGCATTTAGATCCGCTAAATTTTATATTTTTGATTTTCAAGGTCTCAAATACTTGGCTGGAAAAGATGATGACCGGCGCAAAATCCTATTTACATATTATCAATGGATGCGTCATATATGGCGGTTACAGCGTTTACTTATCGGGATGGTGGATGAACTTTTCACGGAGCTTGCTAACTATGTGTGGTCGGCGATATGATTGAAAGCATGTATCCTAATCCTGCTCTGATTCTGGTTGAGAAGGGAGATAATTTTCCTCCAAAACTCACATTTCCATATTTAATGGCTTCAATAATATCGTCATCACTTGGGTTACTTGCCTTAACAACGGTGTAAGAGTTCCCGACGTTTTCAGGGGAATGCGCGTCGCTTCCAGCAACACCTGGCACTCGAAGAGTATTGGCAATATTTAAGCCTCTTCTCACGAAGAACCCGTATATAGGGTACGATGCATTTAAGATTTCCACAGCGTCGGGTTTATGGCGCGCCCATCTATCTAAGCTGATTCTTCCAGCAGCCGGATGGGCTAGAATTGTTAATCCACCCATCTTCCTAACCCATTTTATGAGGTCCTCATAACGCATAAGTTCGATTTTAGGCGGCGGATTTTCAAGCCCTATCACGAGCACATGCCCAGTGTCTGTACGTATTTCATACCCCGGTAAAACCAATAAACCGAAATCGTATGATTTTGCTTCAAAATATCCCTCAATAGCATTATGGTCGGTTATCGCTAAACCATTTAAGCCTTTGGCTTTAGCCGCCTTGAGAACCTCTTTAACAGTTCCACTACCATCTGAATGAACCGTGTGAACATGAAGATCAATCTTCAATCAACCATCACTTTTACATGAGTGATTGTTACTGTGATTTCAAGCCTTCCATATATAGGGGAAGATATTTATTCTTTTAGTTTTAACGCAATTTCGAACTTTTTGCTGGAAATTTTTATTTTTTATAATCAAAATTATTGGGTTTTAGCAAGAATATATAAGATTAACTCGATCCGGCAAAATCAATATTCTACTTTTGAGCAAAACTATTCTTTCGAGTTTTATCCCTCTTTTTAAGGGAAGAGAATTCAAATTGAGAAAATAAATATAACATTTAATTCCATAAATAACGAGGTTTAATCATTTGAGAAAGGAAATTGGAGAAAATAAAACGATTTATGGTGGGGAGAAGAAAATGTTTTTGTTAGCAATCTCGTTTATTTTCGCTTTTACCGTAATCTGCATACTTTTAAACAGCGTTTTAGATGGATATTTCATGTGGATATGCATAGACAAGGGTTTATTAACAGTATATTGGCAAAGAAAATTAGTCTATGAAGCTAAAATGCAATTTAATTTTAAATATCCACTTTGGATTCCAATCCTGCCGCTGGCGATAGTTTTTACAATTCTCTTAGTATTAAACCGACAGATCAATTCAAAAATAATTGTACATGGGATAAGAATACATCACTACCATGTAGGGCTCCTGCTGATCATTATTGCAGCGCTGATGTTAGCAATCATGGCCAGCGTAAGCGAACCAATCGTGATATGGCTATACACAAAGAAGACAAATATAATGGAGATGCTGCAAGGATTATCGTTCATATTCACGCTTTGGGGAGCCGCACTTATCCTCCTAGACATTAAAGATATAGCCGACAAATTAGGGATGGGCGAAAATTCTGCATAAAGCAACTAATTAATAAATGCATCAAATGCTGTTATAGTGAAAAATAATAGCAAGGTCAGCATTAAATTATTTTAAGATAGCGTTTCAACGTCCACATTACATAGCAACGAGCCTCTACAAGGTTTAAAGAGGGTTCGAGGAATGATTAAAATAATCTATGGTCTTAAAATGCTCATTCGGAAGGGCGGAACAGCATCCGCAGTCCTTTCTCTAGCGCTCCTGGTTGCCATAGTAGCATCCATGAATTCTTTAGCTGACTATATGGCTCTTCAAGTTTGGATTTTAGGAAGGCTTACAAATCCCAGCGGGGCATACATAATCGTAAGCGAAGACGCTGAAGCCATAACCGACAGTCAGATAAGCGTTGAGGTATCCCACGGGCTAAGCGGCATAAGACATGTAAAATCTATATTTCCCCAGAAAATTCTTTTAGCCTACCTCAACACAAATTTCAGCACCAGCGTAGTCTACGTTAGAGGCGTGAATGATGTTGACGCTTACCTAAAGTTGAGGGGCGCATATATAAATGGAACTGTAGCGAAAAGCTGGAATGAGGCGAATGTGGGTGAGGTTCTTGCAAATGCCCTTTCCATAAACGTTGGAGATGAAATGAACCTAACGCTTAATGGAGGCAGCGTTAAAATTAGAACCGTGGGGATTTTCAGAGGTCAAACCCAAAGCGACGCTGAAATCATAGTTCCAATGGAAGCGGTCAATAAGATATTTGGAAATAATGATACAGTATCTATAATTGAGTTCTACCTTAAAGAAGGCGAGAACAGCCGGGAAGCCATAAGCCAAGTTGCAAGGCTGCTGCCGGAAAACATTAAAATACTTCAATCTCAGCAATTAAGCGTTTTCGCACAACAAGTAAACGGTCAGATGCTGATATTTCTAGGTGTTTGGTCCCTAACGGTTTACGCGATTATAGCAGTAGCATCCTACGTGATAGCCGCAAGGCTTATAGCCGAATCAAGATACGAGTTCACCATGCTTAGGGTTCTGGGAGCGGAGAAAAGGTATATCTTCGCTTTAATCCTAACATACACGGCGACAACAGCCCTCCTAGGTTCAGTTTTAGGAATAGCCTTAGGCGTAGCTGGAGCCCAAACGGCTTCGACGATGCTTAGATGGGTAAACCCAACCGTGGACATAACACCCTTCATAGAAGCTGAGCAAGCGCTTAAAACACTTTTATTAACGCTTGCCTCCTCAACGTTAGGATGTGTGTATCCGGCCCTTAAATCCGCACGCATAAAATATATTGAACAGCAAACGTAAATTCACGCGCATTTAAGCTAACAATATGAACGGTTTGCTAAATCGATCCTAAAAATTTGGTGGCTGTTTAAATTTGAGACTTGCAAGATTCAGATATTTAAAGAAACAACGTATCTTAACCCTAGCGCTGACACTGGCTTTATCTTCTATGCTTTTCTCGATGACAGCCTTTAGTCTCCTAGGCTTCTATAGAGGCTTCACATCCTACCTTGGTGAGGAGGAGGGCGTCGTGGCCATTTATAATGTTAAGGGCGGAACTCCCTTCACAGGTTTGGTTCCAATCTACCTTGCTGAAAGAATAAGCGTGATGAATGGTGTTTTAGCCAGTAGCCCTGAAGTTATAGTGCCCTGCATAATTAGAGGTGAAGCTCTATTCCTAAGGGGCGTATTGCCCAAAGAGTTCACTAAGTTAAACCCGCTAACAATTCTAGAGGGCAACATGCTTAACCTCGACGATTTCAACTCTATAATTATAGGAAGGAACATTGCGGAAAGGCTCGGCTTAAAACCTAATAATAGGGTTTTAGTCTTAGGTGTGCTGGCGGACCGCTACTTAGAGTTGCAAGTGAAAGGCATATTCGCATCGAACTCAGCCATTGATGATGAGGTTCTCGCACCACTATACGTGGGGCAGTGGTTACGCGGAGCAGGTTATGGGCAGGTCACCCTTATAAGGTTTAAAATAGATAGAAGCCTAGTAAATCCAACCGCAATCTTCGAGGAAATTGCTAAAGAATCATCTGAACAAATCCCAAACCAGGGAACATCTGAGACCCCAAAACCGCCCGAGGAGAGCATCATGCCCCGAATGATTATGCGGTTTAACATTGAGGAGATAGGGGTCGATGAGGTTCAGAAGTTTATGAGTAACTACATAGAAAGATATGGCTTTACCAGAGAGTCCCTATTAATCCTATCAGCCACCATATTCTTATTCTCGGGTGTAAGCATAGCAGCAGCCGCAAAAACCATAATAATTCAGCATAAAGACGAAATAAACATTTTAAGATCAATTGGCGCATCAAAAAGACTTCTAAAGAGAGATCTTTTAATAAAAATTCTACCCTGGTCCTTAACTTCCTCATTGATTGGGACTGCCATGGCAATATCGGTCTTAACAATAATTCAGGAATGCGGCTACCTAAAGGTTCTATCACATGTGGTGCCCTTTCAGCTCGAACCGCTTATCTTAATTTTAAACATTACGTTGGTTTTTCTGCTGATCTGCGTGATTATTCTCCGCTACGAAACGGATTTATAAAATCATTACCTTAAAGATTATTAAAGTAATTGACTATTTCATAAAAGAAGAACCTGTGGAACACATGCTCTATGCTGATGAGGAATCGGCGATGCCTGAAAATTAAAGGGAAAACTTAAAGGGTTACTATAAAAATGTAGGGGCAAAACGCTTTGATGGAGATTTCAAACGTCTGGAAAAGTTACGGCGCAACCTACGTTTTAAAAGGCATAAACCTGCTGGCTGAAAAGGGAGACTTCATCGTTATTAGAGGCAAATCCGGCGTGGGAAAAACCACGCTTCTCAAAATTATGGGCTTACTGGAATCTCCGGATAGGGGTGAGGTGAAGATTCTTGGCAAAAAAACAAGCATGCTAAGTGATGAGGAGAAATCAAGAATGAGGCTTCATACGGTAAGCTTCATTTTTCAATTCTTTAATCTAATACCTACTCTGACAGTTTTAGAAAATATAGAGCTTCCCCTAGCCTTAGCGGGAGTTAACAAAAATGAAAGAAAGAAGCGGGCGCGCGAGCTTCTAGAATACTTTGACCTAGTGAACCTAGCATATAGGTTCCCTGAAACCTTAAGCGGAGGAGAAAGGCAGCGCGTAGCGGTCATAAGAGCTTTGGCAAACAATCCTAAAATTATATTGGCTGACGAGCCGACGTCAAGTCTAGATGATGAAAACTCGCAGGCGCTTATAAAGCTCCTCAGTGAGATAAATAGAGAAAAGAAGGTGATTATTGTGCTCACAACCACCGACTTGTACGAGAGGATACCGGCAACAAAAGACTATGTGATGAAAGAGGGATGCTTAAAAGAATCAATAAAAAACCTATAATGAACCTTTCAAGATAATCCGAAGGTAACCCGTCAATTTCTAAATAAAATATTGATAGAAATTTTTATTCTTTCTAGTTATTGGCGCTAAACTTTAAGGATTTGACCTTATTGAAGCAGAGTTATCGAGAGGCTTAGATGCGAGCTGCCTTCCTACTTCTGCGCCTTAGCATGAAAACTGCTGCAACAATGATTATTACAACAGCAGCTATCACTATATAAGTTGTATATTCCTGTTTTTTCTCAAGGAAACCCTCTGGGACCTCAAATGATATGTCCACATCCAGCGGCTCTATCAGGTAGCTTCCCCAATCATCCCAGCTGCTTCCACCGGCCAAAATCTCCACAATTACATGTTTGTTCGATATTATTGAGTGGCATCCGCTCTCAAGGAGCCTAAACTCATCTTTCTTCATCAATATTGGTGCGCCCCCATCTATGCTTATCGTCAGGTCTTCCGGCGCAAAGATAACAGCCATTGTAGGAGCGTAAAATCTTATCTCCTGATTGGGTTTAGCCCCAACGAAAGTTATGTCATCGCCAAGATTGTTTATGTCAACAATTCCTTCGGTTTGACCCACCATGAAACATACGTTTCCAGTACTCTGAACTATAAGTTTAAATCTCCCAATACCTAGGTTATGATACCAGTAGTTTCTATTCTCAACATCGCTTGATGTGAAGGTTCTTTCAGCTATGACATCAAGAGCCTCATTGTATACAGTAACCTTTCCATCCTCAAGAGGGATTATTATGAACGCTGCGGATCTTCCCTCCTCCTCTAATGTTACGGATACTGGAGCGTAGAAGACTTTGCCAACATATCCGCCAGTTACGGCTGGAACGGCCACAAAATCTCCTAGAGCAGAGCAGGAAACCATGACATCGCTGGTCGTGATTAGGCGATAAACAACATCATTTCCAGCGCCATTGTTATATTCAAAACGGTGTTTCCTTGACTGTAATATAGTTGTATGAGAGTCACGTTGTTTAAGATGCCCACCGGCTGACCAGCGCTCTATAGAATCTGAAAGAGACCAGTCTGCTTCTTCAAGGGCAAACAGATAAAAGTTGTATCCTATTCTATCCTTTGAATATGCATAGGGATGTGTTCCAGGAGAAGCGACAAATATGAATTCTCTGCCTCTGAAGCCGCCAGTTACTGATGGATAAAATGTGCTGGTTCCTCCAACTGATCCCTCTGGTTCAAAGACCCAAGCGCCCCCGGCGAGCATCGCTGCCACTCTTTGTGAGGCCACCATCTTAAAGAATGATCCGGCCGATATGTAAAAGAACTTTTTTTCAAGTTTATTAATTACTTCAGAGTAAAGTATCACGTTTGAATAAATATCCCATATTTCAATGTAAGTGTTGTCTTCCAGTCCAACGACATCAAGAATCGCCACACCAGATGGTACAGTGTAAGAAATCACTGTTCCTCTAATTAACTCATCGACTTCTCTTGGGTAATCTGTTTCTCCTCCAGCAACATCCGTTGTTGGTGGAACATATCCATAGTAAACATGCTCACT